>ERZ761609.515-NODE-515-length-44259-cov-56.164962_pt1 | contig 44259 bp, 24 predicted proteins | sample MGYA00511163_ERZ761609 | MGnify/ENA primary metagenome ERZ761609 (study PRJEB28899, sample SAMN02445070) | bioreactor sludge metagenome | biome: EBPR sludge | place: Australia: Brisbane, Thorneside Wastewater Treatment Plant | collected 2011-12-16 ... | reverse complement strand
ACGGCTTTTGCCGTATATGATTTTTGAAACTCAGGGAAAAACTACCGAAATGGTTGCTACGGAGCAGCCATCGGGAGCTAAAACCACTATCAGGCTATTTTCTTTTGACCCCAACACTATTACCCATGAACAGGCATTGGAACTGGGTTTGCCGGAAAAAATTGCCAAAAATATAATTAATTACCGCAATAAGGGAGGAAAATTTAAAAAGCCCGAAGATTTTAAAAAACTATACGGTTTAACGGAAACCGATTACAACCGACTTCTTCCATACATTACCATAGAACCCGGCCTTATAGCATCGGGCAAAACAGATGAACGGGTAGAAAAAATGGAGTTTACCACTTTTGATAATGATGCACCCATTGATAAATCGGCACAGAAAAAATTTACCATTGATATTAATACAGCTACACCGGCAGACTGGGATAAACTGCGGGGTATAGGCGAAACTTATGCCAACATGATTGTAAATTACAGAACCAAATTGGGTGGATTTACCCATGTAGAGCAGGTTAAAGAGGTAAGGGGGCTTCCTCCTGAAGTTTATGACCAAATAGCTCCTTTTCTGATAAATCAAAACCCTACAGCCATTAAAACCATTCACCTCAACACTGCCGATGAATTAACCTTGTCAAAACACCCCTATATAGACAAGTTGGTTGCACAGTCATTGGTAAATATGCGTTTGCAACACGGACATTTTAAATCTGTGTCTGATATAAAAAAATCTAAGCTGGTAGATGAAACACTTTATCAAAAAATAGCGCCTTACTTGCATGTAGATTGATACTTTTGATAATACATGTTGCGCAATGTAATGTGTAAAAGTCATGCCATTGTCAAAAATGAAATTGCTATACAAAAGCAGCCCGAATAACAAGAAGAAATAGCTGATTATTTTCCTAACATTGCACTAAATTATTGACCGCAACAGTAAACTGCCCTATAAAACACCAAGCAGATTATTTAAGCCGTAGAATAAACTGCTAATTACAAATTTAGCGCTGCTGCGAAAAGGAATATTAAATGAGTAAACTAATAGCTATAATCAGGCTTTTTTGGGCAGAAAAACAGAAGTTATCCTTGTTGGCTGCCATGTCAGCTCTGTTGCTGGTATTATCGGTAGCGGAACTTTGGTATAGCAGCAGCCATTATGCACTTAAAGATACAGCGCACAAAATAACCCAAAAACTGAAAGCACAAGAAGCCGATATGCGGGCTCTCTTAGACAGGATTGGTTTGCTGGATAGTTTAATCAGCAACCAATATACCCCTCAACAGTTTAACGAAGTAGTAGCAAAATCATATAACTTACTCATTTACAATAGAAATGATCAATTGGTTTTTTGGAATAGCAATGAAGCTATACCCCCGGTGCGGTGGTATGAAAATTATAGACCAAGTACCAGCTATATTGATATGGTGAATGCCACCTATCAAGTTTATATTAAGAAATTTGACGGCTCAAAGGGAGAGCTGCAAGGCGCTACAGTAGTGGCGCTATTTCCCGTAAAATACCAATATAAACAAGAGAACCGATACTTAGCAAATAAGCCCAATAAACTATTAGGTGTAACAGATAAGGTAGTTTTTTTTACGAAAGAGGAAAAAGGAGCAATACCGGTTGGCATAGAGAGTACTAATTACCCTCTGTTTATGCAGTTTGATAAGCAGAACCTACATGGCTATATAAATTGGAAGGTGGTAATACTCCAAATAGCAAGCATGCTGCTGCTGCTGGTGTTTATGCAAAACATGGCAAACTATGTGGCAAACCGGTATAGCAAAAAAGTGGGGGCAGCGCTTTTTTACGGTTGCATATTGTTGATAGTAGGAGTAGGGCTGATATTTAATTTGCCGTCCACACTAATGAATTATGTAGCCCCTAATTCAGGCACAGTAACCAACCACTTGCCGGTATTTACAGTTTCTTTAACGGTAATTGCCCTGCTAATTTGGTTGGTGCAATTTACCTATAATATACTTATTGATGTTAATGTGGTGGCATTTGCCAAACTTAGTCCGCCTGCAAAATTAGGGGTGTATGCTGCCTTGTTGATGTTGCTTTTTGCTCATGCCTTTGCAACCAATTATGTTTTAAGATTGCTCATTACACAGTACGATGCCAATATTAATCTTGCCTATTTAATAAGTCCCGAAATATCGGCATGGGTAGCGGTATTGTGCGGGTTGGGATTGTATTATGTGTTGTATAGATGTATTCAGGTTTTTGTGGCTTTGGTTAGGCAGTTAAACCTTCAAAAATGGCAATATTTTATCGGACTAATAGCAGTTAGTTTAGCTTATTGGGCTATTTTTATTTTTGTTCCCTTTTATTCAGAGTATTGGCTAACGTTTATTGCCATAGCAGGCTTTGTGGCAGTGATTGGCTTTTTTCCTACCAAATTTCAGCCAAAACTTGAAACAAGATTGGTGAAAATTGGCTGGTTAATGCTGCTAACCTTGTTTGCTTCCTTTTCAGTTTACCTACAAAGCAAGGATAAAGAGCAAAATATGCGTAGGCAGTTTGCCTATACACTTAGAGAAGATAAACAGTTTGAAACCGATTTTGAAAAAGAAGCCAATAACATCATTAACGAAGATGAAGTAATAAAAAACTATTTCCTGCGCGGACCACTCTTGCCTGCTTCGGAATTGGTGCGAAGGATAGAAAGTAAATATCTGCGAAAATATAAATCCAAGTACAATATAAAGAGCATCACACCGTTTTCCTGCTCCGGTAAGGCGTTTGATGCTCGTAATAATCCAATCTCCCTCAGTTATTATGAAGAGCTTCTGTATGCCAATAGCATCAATACCAACACAAACTACCTATACCTCATACCTAATGATTATGGCGGCTATTATTACCTTGCCAAAGTGCCGGTTTTTTATTCTGCCAACTGCCCAGTGCCCGGTTTTATAATAATTGAACTGGAGCCCCAAACCAGTAGAAGCGAAAGTATTTATCCCGAATTGATTTCGAAAAATTCTAATAATTTTAACCGTCAATCATCGGGCTATAGTTTTGCCATTTATCAAAATGGTATCCTTGAAAACTTTAAAGGCACTTATGTTTATGAGTTAGAGCAACCAAACTACCTCCTACCACCTTCTACATCTTCCGGTTTGAGTAAAAAACAGAATAGCAATACAACTGCTTTACAAAATTATGCTAATCTGCCTGAAAACGCTGACCTTCCAAGCCATTTGGAAAACTATAAAGGATTTTCGCACCTGTTACTTTGGATGCCCTCTTACTCTAATTCAGATTCATTGAGAACCATTAAAGTGTTGCCGCCAAAAACTATTGTGGTTTCAGCACCTAATACTAACTTTACTGACTTCATCGGGCTGTTTACCTTCATATTTGCCCTTGCTATTTTTACGCTCTTACTTAAAGGATTATTTAACATAAGTGCAGCATTTGGTAAAGGCAACAATCCTCTCAAACAATTTATTTACGGCAATTTGGAAGGCCGTATCAGCACCGGTATGATGGCAGTTTTATTTATAACCATGATTCCTCTTATTGCCCTGCCTACCTATATTTACTACCAAAACTCTGCCACCCGATATACCGAAAATTTGCTCAATAAACAAAAAGAAGTACTTAGTGCCCTAAACGCCATGATAGACCAAAGAAGCAATGAGCTGCATCTGCGCGAACAGTTGGCTAATGAATCGCCGGTTTTTAACAGAACAGGTAATTTTTTAGACACTTTATATGTAGATTATTATAATTATGAATCCGATATTTACAGCAGTAAATTCAATATACTAACAGATACCCTTGAGCTAAACTCCATTTTGAACAAGGTAGCCAAAACTTTTGACATAGATATAAATATATATGATTTAAGCGGCGATAATATCGCATCTTCTTCGCCCGAAGTTTTTGAAAAGGAACTGAAATCACGCAAAATTAACCCCATAGCCCTAACCAAGCTAACCATTGAAAAGCAAAACCAGTTTATACATACAGAATCTATTGGCAAGCTTAGCTATCTGGCGGCTTATATACCCATAAAAGACGAAACAAGCCGAGAAATTAAAGCATTTCTTAATTTGCCCTATTATGCCCGACAGCGTGATTTTGCCCGAGAATTTTCCGATTTTCTGCTTGCCAACAGCTATCTCTATCTATTTCTATTCATTGCTGGAACCCTCTGGGCTTACTATCTTTCTCAAAAAATAATAGAACCCCTTAAACTAATAGGCGGCAAATTAAAAAATATCAAATTAGGCCAAAAAAATGAACGCATTCAATGGCAGCACAACGACGAAATAGGGGTACTGATTAACCAATACAACCAAGCAATAGAGGAATTAGAAAAAAGTGCACAAATTCTTGCCGAATCGGAACGGCAAAGCGCCTGGAAACAAATTGCCCGGCAGGTTATTCATGAACTTCTTAACCCACTTACCCCCATTAAAACCAGAATGGAGCTCCTCCAAACAGCCCTGAAAGATGACCACCCCCAACTCAAATATCACATCGGGAAATCAACCGAAGTGGTGCTGGAACAAATTGAAGTATTAGAAGGTATCATTTCTAATTTCAAAGAATTTAATGAAATGCCCAAAGCGCGTCTGGAATACTTTGACCTTTTAAAACTAATACAAAATGAAGCATTGCTGTTTGCCCAAGGCAATAAAGTTAACTATCAATTAGAGGTTAATATGCCCACTACACCCTGTTTAGTATTAGCCGATAAAAACCAAACTGTCAGAGTATTTAATAACCTGCTTAAAAATGCCGCAGAAGCCTTAGTTGATGAACCAAACGGCTTGATTTTGGTGGAAGCAACCCTGCAAAACAATCAGGTTTTGGTGTCTATTACAGACAACGGGCATGGTATTCCCCAAGAAATTCAGACCAAAATTTTTCAGGCAAGTTTTACCACTAAGCCCAAAGGTAGTGGCATAGGCTTGGCTATGAGCCGACAAATTATCCAATCTTTTAATGGTAAATTGTACTTCACCTCAGAAGAAGGCATTTCAACTACCTTTTTTGTAGAACTACCCTTAGCCAACCGTTTTGAACTTGTGCAGCAAAACCTGCCCGAACAGCCAGAGGAAGTATCTTAAATATACTCTCCCGCACCTTGCCTTGTTTTAGCCCTGCCCAAACTGTACTACCCCCTGCTTAATAATATGGCAGCACCCTCATGCGTTATCCTAATTCCTGTGGAATTCCTCTTTAAAAAAACGGTCTATACTTTATAATAAGCAGCTTCTTTGCCGCTTTTGTATTACTTTTGCTCAAAAGTAGGGCAAAATAAATTATCTGCTTACCTTTACTCCCCATTAATCCGAAACACGAAAAAACTTCAATTAACAATGGCAAAAATTCAGTGCTACAACTGCAAAAAAGTAACCCCTGTAGTAGCCCCAAAATATCGGTGCAAGTTTTGTAATTATCCCCTAAACAAATACCTTGAACAACCCGAAAAACAACCCGAAGAAGAGGTCGTTATAGAAAATATAAAACAAGTAGAAGAAACCCCCGAACGTTCTATCAACGACGTTTTTAGAGTACAACAAGAACAAATTGATATAAAAACTATTTTAGAGAAATTAAAACCCGATGAAAAAATAGAAAAAAGTGTAACCGGACAGGTTATCATTAAAGAAAATAAAAACCCCGAAAAAAGCGGAAAAATAGTTGCCGGCTGGTTAGTAGTACATACCGAAGGTAAACTGCCCGTAACCTATGAACTGTTTGAAGGTAAAAATGTAATAGGACGACCCGACGGACCACACCATGTGGACATAAGGGTGGAAGACGATGAATATGTTAGCCGAATTCATGCTCTTATTTACATAAACAAAGACTTTTTGCACCGCTTCAGCTACCGCCTTGCCGATGACGGAAGCCTGCGGGGGGGGCACCCCAGTACAAATGGTACCTACATAAACGGTATCACAGACCGGTTACCAAAAGACTCTTCGGTGTTTTTGCGCGATGCAGATACTGTGCAGGTAGGCACCACTAAAATGGTATTTAAAAGCACCGATGTTTCTGATGACCACTACTCTGCAGCCAATAGTGTACTTAATACCGAATTTACCAACACAGTTGCTATACTAAAAAAGTAAACAGCCCTATCTTTGTACCCAATCTGTTTAACACCTCTCCATCTGTAAACACGGTTACTCTCAAATTCCCAATCTTGTAAAATATGAACCAGCAACGTTTAAAAAATTTTCTCTTCGGACTTGTGGCAGCTACAATTTTAATTGCCGTTATGATTGCAGGCTATAACTTCATCGGGCAGCCTACCCTTCAAAGAGTTTTTCAAATTTTTGGTGGACAGATGCCTGTCGGTATTGTGCAATACATTACCTATATTGCTTTTTTTTGGGGGTTTTTTGAAATGCAGCAACTGCTTAGACAGGTTAAATACGAAGACGGAAGCTTACACCTTCACTTATTGCCCGAACAAGAGCAATGGGTATTATCGCCCGATGACTTGAATGAGCTTAAAATAAAAATGATTGATTTTGAAAAACAACATAAATACCTTATGGTAGATATAATTAAAAAAGCCGCTACCAAATTCAGAGCAGATAAATCGGTTTCCGATGTTTTAAGTGTGGTAAGTTCGCAGGTAAAAATTAACTATGCCCGTGCCGAAAGCAAACAATCAATCATTCGCTACATTGCATGGGCAATCCCTTCACTCGGATTTATAGGCACTATTTTGGGTATTGCACAAGCCCTTGGGTTTGCACACCAAGCCGACACCCCCGAAGGTTTGGCTAATATAACCAACTCCATGTACCTTGCCTTTGATACTACATTAGTGGCTCTTCTGCTTAGCATTATCATGATGTGGATATTCCATGAACTTCAGGAAAAAGAAGAACTGCTCCACACCAACATAGAAGAATACATCATAGAAAACTTAGTTAACAGAATACACTTAGAGTAATCCTGTTTTTTTACTTGATAAGCCGGTTTATATTGGGTAATTTAGCCAATATAAACCGGCTTATCTCTTTTTCATACCTCTTCAATACACAAACAAATAAAACCAAGCCAACCCCGCAAATCCCTTGTTCTTAAAAAAAACGTAACTTTGCCAAACATTGGCTTAAAATTGTTGCCCGATTGTTTATTTTTGCTCCAATTACCCTAATTAGCGCTTTTTGCTGTCTATTTTGTTTTTGTAGTTGGAATAAAAACGCTTACTTTGTGGTCAAAAACCCCAGCCGCTACGCACTTTAACATCTACCTATCTTAAACCGTTGGTTAAAATCTCTTATTATGAAAAAGGTAATTACCCTCTTAGCCCTTTGTTTGATTTCTTTGGCATGGAGTCCTCATAAAGCGCTTGCTCAGGCAAGTTGTATTGGCACCGCCACCTTAAATGTAACCATAAATACCTGTGTAGTGGGTGAATTGGTAAAAGCAAATGTGCGCCTGCAAGGCTGTGCTAACCCAACCACCGGACAAATGCAGGTGGGTACAACCTTTTTTAACCTCATTCCTCTTACACAACCCTACAACAGAGTGCCATGGAACTATGCCGGTACCGAAAGCATTACCACCAAACCCGCCAATATGATAGATTGGGTGCTACTACAGGTTTACAATGCCGCCGGTACAAGCCTTATTGAAACAAAAGCCGCCCTGTTGCTCAATAATGGCAATATAGTAGATATTGCATACGCCACCAACAATACCATAGAAGGTGTTTATTTTACCAACATCACCGCCAACGGAAACTATCGCCTTGTAGTACGCCACCGCAATCACCTTGCCGCAATGAGTTCTGCTGACATAGTGCTCCCCAATAATACCAGCTTTAGTTTTTCTGCACCCGCCAACGTATTAGGCGGCGCTGCTCAACTTGCTAATTTATCCGGCGGAGCTAATGCCCTATTTGCCGGCGATTTTAACTCCGATGGCGTTTTTTCTTTGCAAGATTTTAATGGCTACTTTACCGCCCCACCCTTAAACCAATATACCGATGGTGACTTTAACCTCAGTGGAGCAGTTACCACCGCCGACTTTAACCTCTACCAACCCAATTCCGGCGTTATTGGGGTATCCCAAATTCGGTATTAATTTTTACGTTTGCCCAACGCTGTTTTATGTTAAAAAAGTGTTTGTTACTATTTGGTTTACTGCCTTATCTGTTGGCAGCACAAAACCCATTGTTTATTCCCGATACATTAAGTGGAACAAACATTAACCTTACCCTGCAAACCGGCAGCGTTAATTTTTATCCGGGAATCCCCACCGCTACCATGGGCGCAAATGGCAACCTGCTCGGACCTACACTCATTTTAAATAAACATCAATACGTTACCATTAACGTAAACAATCAGCTACCCGAAAATACAACCCTCCACTGGCATGGCTTGCATGTAGCGCCCGAAAACGATGGAGGTCCGCACGTGGTCATTCCGGCAGGCACTACATGGAGTCCTTCTTTTCCGGTAATGGATTGGGCTTCTACTTACTGGTATCACCCGCACCTGCACATGAAAACCAACGAGCATGTACTAAAAGGTATTGCCGGGCTCATTATTGTTAGAGATGAACAAGAGGCTGCCCTCACTCTGCCCCGCCGTTATGGCATAGACGATTTTCCGCTGGTAATACAAACTAAGGCATTTGATGCCAACAATCAGATTGTAACTACTACCTCTGCCCTTGATACAGCGCTTATGGTAAACGGCACACCAAAACCCTACCTAAATGCACCCGGGCAAATAGTGCGTTTCAGAGTGCTAAACGGTTCTTCTGAACGAACCTACAATTTTGGCTTTTCCAATAACGCCACCTTTTACCAAATTGGTTCCGATGGCGGGTTGCTCTCCGATGCCCTGCCTCTTACCCGACTGCGCCTGTCGCCCGGCGAGCGAGCCGAAATACTCGCCGACCTCAGTGGCAACATCGGGCAAATAATTTTTCTGATGAACTATGGCGCTGAACTCCCCAATGCCATTTATGGCGCTGCACAACCCGGTATGGGCATGGGACAAACCATTCCCAACTACAACCTAAATCCGCTAAACGGCGCAAATTTTAACATACTCCAAATTAATGTAGGCAACCCTACCTTAAATCCGGTAACTACCTTACCCACCTCCCTTGTAGTCCATAATCCATGGCTGCCCATTCAAGCTAACCAAACGCGCAATTTAGTTTTTATGCCTCAAAACATGGGACCCGGCGCTATAAACGGGCCTTTTGTCATAAACATGATGCCGTTTGATATGATGATGATTAACTACTATGTGCCATACAATAACATTGAAATTTGGGAGCTGCGCAACCAATCGCCCATATCGCATCCGTTTCATATTCACAACACCAGTTTTTATGTATTAGACATAAACGGCGCTCCGCCTCCGGCAAACTTAGCCGGCAGAAAAGATGTAATTTTAGTGCCGGCAGGCAACACTACCGTGCGGTTTATTGCCAAATTTGAAACGTTTTTTAACGATACCTTGCCATACATGTACCATTGCCACATGCTCACACATGAAGACGAAGGCATGATGGGGCAGTTTGTGGTTACCACCCCCAATTTGGGCCATAAAGTAAAAGCGCGTGCCATACTGCAAGGATCTTATAATGCTGCCGCAGGTTTGATGCAGGTAAGCAACGGTTTTAAAGCCATAATACCCATGCAACAACCCTTTAACAGGCAACCATGGAATTACAGTGGTCAAGAATCTATTCCGGCAGTTCACCCCAATATGATAGACTGGATACTCTTGCAAGTTTACTCGCCCGATGGCAGCACACTCATAGAAACCAAAGCCGCCCTGTTACTTGCCGATGGCAGCATAGTAGATGCCCGATATGTAACCACACCCAGTATAAACGGCGTATATTTTGAAAATATAGTTCCCGGTGCCTCCTACCGTTTAGCTGTTCGCCACAGAAATCATTTAGCCCTGATGAGTTCAGGTGCAATTATGTTGCCCAATGAAACCTTACATGATTTTAACAGTCCTACCAATGTATTGGGCGGTTTAACACAACTGACCCCGCTCAGTACTACTTTGTACGGATTGATAGCCGGCGACAACAACAGCGACGGCGTAATATCTGTTGCTGATTTTAATGACTACATAACCCACCTTTCTGCCATAAACCAATACATTGACAGCGACCTCAATTTTGACCGAAATGTTACTATTGCTGACTTTAACCTTTATTTTCCTAATGCAAGCCGTATAGGTGTGCCGCAAATTAGGTATTAACCCTTTTACCTCCCTCTTAATCACATTGCCATGAAAAATGCCGTTAAACTAACATTTGTATTTTTAGTAGGACTGTTCTTCGGTTTTTTAACGCAGCCCGCCGCAGCTCAAACAGCCTCTTGCATTGGTACAGCAAGTTTAGATGTAGTGATAGAAGATTGCACAGACATAGAAGAAGTAATATTTGACCGTTACTATCGTCTTTATCCTAATCCTGCCAGCCATGCTGTTACCATTTTAAGCACCCTTCCACAGCAAAACGCCACCTTACAATTGGTAAATATGCTCGGGCAAATTGTAATGCAAGAGCAGTTTACGGGTTTCCTTGTATTGGATATAAGCAAACTGTCATCGGGTATTTACTTTGTTGCGGTACAAACAGAGCAAAATACAGCCGTTAAACGCATTTTTGTGCGGTAGCAGGGGGGGCTAATAACTAACACATAGGGCAAAACATTACCCGTTTTTCCAAATACTGTACGCCAGCATTAGCCAGCCAGTTATAAACATCACTCCGCCCAAAGGTGTAATGGGTCCTAACCACCGCCAGCCGGCTATACCTAACCAATCTTTATTGGAGAGCAAAAACAATGACCCCGAAAAAAGCACAATACCCCCTATAAAAGCATAACCTGCATAAAGGGTAGTGGTATGAGGCAGTTTCTGATATAAAAAGCCCGTAGCCAACAGCGCTATAGCATGGTAAAAAAGGTACTTAACGCCGGTTTCAAATACTTGAAGTTGGTCGGGAGTTATTTTGGCTTTTAGCCCGTGTGCACCAAATGCACCAAGCACTACGGCAACCGCCCCAAAAATTGCCCCTGCTAATAAAAATTGCTTTTGCATGAAAGAAAGCGTTTAATCAGTTACTATTTATACTATATTTGCCCGCAATTAACGTTTTTTGCTTTGTTAGACAAAAAATGAACACAACAAACCCTTAAAACCCATTTGCTTACATTGCGCAAATGTAGTAAATACTTAACAATGAACCAAAAAATTTTAGGAGCTGCCATTCTTGTAACCATTGCTGCTGCCTGGTACTTTATATTTAAAGCCGATGAGCGCAAACTGCTATTTAAAGCCATACCCAACAGTGGTATTATGGTAATAGAAATGAACGATGCACGCACCCTAATCAATAACATGTATAAATTACCTGTTTATCACGATTTGCATCAGTTTGATATTGTGAGGAAAACTGCATCGGGTTTTCAATTGCTCGACTCGCTGTTTTGGCTGCCTGCCAAGCAACATTCTTCGTCTTTACTGGCATCATTACATGCAGCTAAAGCAGATGATTATGATATTGTGTTTTTATTTAGCCCCAATGCCCTTAAACAACCCCTTGAGAATATCATAGACAGTCTAAACGGGGCTGGTTTTGTTTCGCAAGAACGCATATTAAAAGGTACTACAGTTTACGAAATTCAGTTGCCCGGCTTATCCCAACCCTTTACCATAGCCCAAGAGGGTAAGGTGGTAATGGCTGCCGTTAATCCGCTGTTGGTAGATGAAGCCATTACACAAAATCATCGGTTTTTTTCGGGTTATTTTACGCGTTTTTCATCTGTCAATCACACTAAGCTAAATAGTTTTAATCTGTATGTGAGATACGCTAATTTTTCTCTGTTAGAGCCCATGTTTATTCATGCCGGCAAAAAGCAAAACCTGCTGCGGTTTATTGCCAATTCTTTTGAAGATGGCAGTTATCAGGTTTCAGTTCAGCCCGATGGGATACAGATACAGGGTAAAACCCAATTGCAAGACAACACACTGTTGCAGCATATTGTAGCGCACGGCTCTCCGGCAACACCCAACATCGGGAATATATTACCCTACAATACAGCATTGCTCTGGTATAACAGGGTAAATAACATAGGTAAGTTAGTAAAAAGCCGAAACAAGCAGTTCCTTTCTTTGGGCAGCGATTGGGGCTGGGCTGGGCAGGAGTTTGCCCTTGGTTATGCAGAACCCTCTTCCGCCTCGTTATCTGATGTGTCTTTTGTAGCCATTGCTTGTGCAGATTCGGCTGCGGCAGTTCATACCCTACAACAATACCATGCCCCCAATAGTAAGACGGAAATTTACAAAGGTTATACCCTGAGCCCGGTCAATGCCGCTACACTGCTAAGCAACCTGATAGGGCAGGCAGCAGCAGCTCCCTTTAAAGATGCTTACTATACCCAACTGAAGCAGTATGTGTTGTTTGCTGCCAACAAAGAACAACTGCAAGTGCTGATAGAAAACCAGGTGGCCGGACAAGTATTGCAAAAAAACAGCTCGTTTACCCGATTTACAACTCAAATTAATTCCGATAGTTATTCATTTGTTTACCTGCTCCCCAATCGGTTCGACCCGCTGGTAAAAGCTACTGCCTCTCCTGTTTTTTTAAACAATTATCTTAAGAATAATATGTATTACAAGCGCTTCTCACCTTTTGTAATGCAATTTGGGCAGGGGCAGGGCAGCTCTTCTATGACTACCGGTATTGCCATTCACTACCAAAATGGACAAAGCAATGCACAAGCAACGGAGGCAAATGCACCGGCTACCCTACTGTGGAATGTAGAGCTTGACCATGCACCCTATGGCATACCGCAAGTAACCCTAAACCACCTAACCGGCGAAAAGGAATTGATTGTTAGCGATGAAAAAAATAATCTGTATTTGATTAGCAAAAATGGACGCATTTTATGGAAACGCGCATTAAACGAACCGGTTTTGGGCAAGGTTAAACAAATAGATATGTACAGCAATGGCGAGCTGTACTACCTTTTTAATACCCAAAGTCATATTTACCTAATTGACCGCAAGGGTGAAGACGTACAAAGTTTCCCTATTAAACTCAGCGCTTCTGCCACACACGGGCTTACCCTAATGGATGTGGAGGGAGATAAAAATTATCATTTTTTTATACCATGCAGCAATAAAAACATTTATGGCTATCATTACAGCGGACGACCACTCTTAGGCTGGAGCCCTCGACAATACTTAGCAAATATGGCTTTTGAACTGCGCTATTTTTCTTTTGAGAAAGAAACGTATTTAGTTGCCACCAATACCGAAGGCACTATTTACTTGCTTGCACCCGATGGAAGTTTGATTAGAAAATTGGTATGTGGCAGCCCCCTCATTGCCCCGCCCCAAATAGACCTCCGAAATGGCAAGCCCCACATTATTGCTACTACTAAAAACAGCATAACCCACATTTTTAACCTCGATGGCAATAAAACTGCTTATGAAGTGGTACACATAAGCCCCACCGCCGATTTCTTTACCGCTAATATCAATCCTGCCACCGCTAACGAGGAATTTGTGTTCTTGTCTAACAACAAAGTGTATGTTTATTCCGATAAAACCAAAGTTTTTGAGTTTGTTTTTCCCGATGGTAATAAGCCAACACGCATTTTTCCGGTGCAGTTATTTGGCAAACCAAATAAGCAAGTGGGGGTTTATTGTGCAGGGTCTAATCAAATATATCTGATTGACAAAAAAGGCAATAAACACCCAAATTTTCCTTTATTGGCTACTACCCCTTTTATAGTAACCGATTTAATTGATAATGACTCCAATATACTGGTTGCCGGTGGAATTAATAAATTAGTAGCGTATAAGTTGCCCTAAATGGCAGAAGTTTAGTAAAAACAAAAAACCCACGCAACAACTGTTACGTGGGTTTTTGCGTGGTGTGGGGCGGGATCGAACCGCCGACACATGGATTTTCAGTCCATTGCTCTACCATCTGAGCTACCGCACCAAACCGGCTTTTTCAAAAGCGATGCAAAGATACAGCTATTTTGCAGATTATTGCAAGTTTTTTGGAAAAAAATTTCTAATAATCAAAAACTAAGACAAAAGAGGGCAGTAAATACTGTTAGCTTAGTTGGTAATTCTGAATTTGCGGCTGTAGGCTTTACCCCCGGTTTCGAGGCGGTAAATATACTCACCCGATGGCAGGTTGTATTGTGCCGGCGAGAAAGCATGGGTGTAACTGTTGGGAGCAAGTTGCTCGTTTACTAAGGTTGTTCTTACTTGCCCGGCGGTATTAAGGATTTGCAGGCGCACCTGCCCGGCGGTTAAAATGGCGTATTTAATGAGGATAGTGCCCAACTGGGTAGGGGAGGGGTTATGCCCCAGCAATACGGCATAATCATTAGACCCTAAACTGGGCGTACATTCGGGCAGTAAATTGGGTATGGTAGTAAATTCTCTGCCCATAATAGCATTTGCCACGTAGGGTTGCAGGCAAAACCAGTCTTTGAGAATGGTGTAGTAAACAGAACGGAAATCGGTGGTAAAGGCTTGGTCATAATAGCTTACCGGTGAAATAGTGCCAAAACTGCCTTTTAAACCGCCAATAGTATTGCCGCCAAATAAAAGTAGGGGGGCAGCTTGCCCATGGTCGGTACCAAAAGAGCCGTTTTCGCCCGATGTGCGCCCAAACTCCGAAAAAGTCATGGTAAGCACATCTTGCAGGCGGTTGGCTTGGGTTAAATCATCGCAAAATGCTTTTACCGCCGTAGCTAATTGGTTCATAAGACCGGGGTGATAGGCATTTTGGTTGGCATGGGTATCAAAACCGCCAATTTCAACCATATACACGCGTGTACCCAATCTACCTTTAATTAGGCGGGCAACCAAAGCAAGTTGATTAGCTAAATAATTACTGGGGTAAGCGCCACCAAAAGCGGCATTATCGTAGGCATCTTTTATAGATTGGGCATACCTTACGGTATTGTTGGCAGTTTGGCGCATAAACAACAGCTCTTGCCCGTATGAGCAATCGGTATTAATATCGGTGTTAAAAATCTGACCGTTTTGGGCTATTTGGTAAAACTCGGTAAGGTTGTTAATGGTAAGCCCCATTTGGGCATCACCGCCGGCAAAAAGCAAGCTTGACTGGTAGCCCACCTGTAGCCCCACCGGGTAGTTAGCCGGCGTGGTGGCATAAGCCGGAAATTCTTGGGTAAGGAATCTGCCTATCCAGCCGGTATTGAGGTATTGGTCAGAATCGCTACCCGATTTCCAAATGTCGGTACTGCGAAAGTGGGAGTAATCTTGTGCCGGATACGCCACACTGTGTATTGCTGCCATTTTACCTTCTTGAAAAAGCGGGTTTAGGCTGAGCATAGTATTGGGCATACCAAACTCAGGGCTGAGCGGAAACAATTGCGACTCTTGAACAGCAATGCTGGGGCGGAGGTTGTAATAAGTACTATTGAATCGGGGAATAATGGTATTTAACCCGTCGTTGCCGCCGCTTAGGTTTATGATTACCAATATGCGGTCGTTTTGAGCGGCATCTAAGGCGGCAAACATGGGCGAAGCTGCCAAAGACTGGAGCTTAGAATTGCCCAACATGAAAGCATTTCCGGCGGTAAACAAGCCGGTAGTGAGCAAAAAATTCCGGCGGCTCCACTTGGCGTGGTCTGCGCTGTGTTCTTTGCCATCATGAAGGCTGCTGCCTATTCGGTTTTGGTTTTCCGGTTGTTCTTCTATGGGGTTATTATTGTGAAGTTCGCACATAAGCAAATTGTGGAATTGTGGTGGTTAAAAAAAGTGGGTGTAGCAGCAGCAGTTAGTTTAACTGAAAAGCAGGCAATTTAATGAGGTAAAGCAGTAGGTTGCGCACTTGGTCTTGGGCTTCGTTCCAATCTAAGTTCCATGAGCCGTCGTCAAAGTAGTTATCGGGAATAGCGCCTTTGAATACGTCTGTTGCAATGGCATATTCATCGGGTGTTTCTAAACCTCGGGGCAACATAAAATCGGCAATTGCTGCGGCAATGGTGGCAGGGTTGTTAGAGTTGCCTGTAAGGTCTTTTGCCAATTGTACCCAGTTACTAAGTGTAGCGGAGTTTACATAATAAACATAGTATGAGCTCACATCCCAGCGGCGGGTAAGGTTATTTTCGTTAATCCATGTGCGATGCCCGGGCCAGCCTGCTACGTTTACCGGTTCAAAAAGGCGTTGTGCCATATCGGCGCTATCGTAGTAGATGCCATCAAGTCGTCCGTCGTCATAAGGTATTTGTAGGCTATGGTGCAACCCTACATTAAGCTCAATCGGGCTTTTAATAAGGTGTCCTATGTTGGCTTCGTCAAAAAAGTGTTCGCTTTTAAACAACTGCCGCATTACAGGAGCTATTTGGAAGTTGTTGTTTATAAACGTTTGCGCTAAGGCGGCAATAATAGTAGGGTCAGAGTCAGGGGCAATAAAGAACTTGTAAAGTTTGGTGCAGATATAGGTAGCCGTTTGGTTTGCCCGATGTGTAAGAATAAGGTTTACCACGTTATCGGGGTTTGTGGGGTTGAGGTCGTTTCGCCAGTTACCGGTTTGCCCAAAAATGGTTTTTTGTCCGTTGTCAAACTTGGTTGGGTCAAAATAGGCATCGGCACAGGTGTAGGCGTAAATGGCGTTGCTGTAAGGCACTTTCCAGCCGCTAAGTGCGCGCGCCATTTCGTAAATATCGTCTTCGGTGTAGCCGTTGTTTTGCCCCATGGTAAACAGCTCCATCAGTTCGCGGGCATAGTTTTCATTTAGGCTGCCGGCTTCGTTTTGGTTGCCGTTCAGGTATAGCAGCATGGCGGGGGTTATACCTATATTATGAGCAAAATCTCTGAAACTACCCAAGGCATACTGCTGTAAGATTTTATGATACTGATAAAGGTAAGCCGAACAGGTGTAGCTGTCCCACCCTGTAACAAAATGATTGTGCCAAAACAACGCCATTTTTTCTCTGAAACCTTTGGTTATCATATCGGTAAACCAAAGCCTTGTCCATTGCATACGGTGCTGGTAGGAATCGTCTCCGTAGTCGGTATAATCGTCTATCGGAAACCGGGTCCAGTCATACCAAACGGGTGGCGGGGGCAGGGGTAGCGCTATGGATTGGTCAATTATTTGGTCAACCAAAGCAGTAGGTGACATAGCCAACCCTGCGGTTATTTGCTGATTGGTTGCTCCAAACCCCATTCGGCGGTATAAATGGGCAACTCTTCGGCGGTTCCAAGGCATATTTGCCGATGGAACGAAGGGGTTAATAGAACCGGTAGCACAACTCATAGGTAGATAATTTTTATGTTGTCTGAACTGCGGGCGCTAAGAATGGAGGTCGCTAAAAGACCTGCTTTTTTAGCCCGAAGTTATTCTTTTATGCGGTGATTTAAAAAAACAAACACAAAATTGGGAAATGTTGTGTAAAGTTCTTTTTTTTGTGCAAATTTTTTTACCATTTCGGCATTTTTTTTTTTTTTAGCTAACCTTGCATAAAAAGTGCCAATAAGTAGGTACATTTACTCCCAATATCAAAACCTTGTGTGCAGGTATGGGGATGCATGGTTTTAAAAAGTAGGATTGCCCTTACCTTACAGCACAAAACGTTCAATTTTTCCATTCCACTCTTTCAAAAACTAAGCCATGATGTTTAGTAAATTTTACTCTACGGCGCTGCTTTTGGCAGTTATTACTCTGTGGTTTGCATTTGTGCCCAATGTGGCTGCCCAACAAACGCTGCAAGCCCCTGTTATAATTGAAGAAAATTTTAACGACTGTGAATTTCCTGCCGGCTGGACGACTAACCTTACCGGGTTTAGTGGCGCTGTTTGGGGGGTAGGTATTCCCGATAATACTAACTCAAACGGAGCAAGTATAGACGGTACTTGTATGGTTTATTTTGACGATGATGCCAGCGGCAATAGTACTGCCTCATGGACAGCACAAGTAACCTCGCCCGCCTTTGACGGAACAGGACCCGCCGGTTCTATTTTGTTGTTAGAGGTAGATGTGCATTTCAGAAATTGGAACGGCTCCGATGCTTTTAAGATATTGGTTTCGCAAAACGGCTCTACCAACTGGGTGGAGGTGGCAGTATATCAGGGACAGAATTACTCAGGCACCAATTTTGACCAATATTTACCTGCTAAAATTGATATTACCCCCTATGCCGGTAATGCTATGCGGGTGCGTTTTGAGTATAACGATGGTAATGACTGGAACTGGTGGGCTGCCTTTGATAATTTTAAGGTGAGCCAAGCCATGCTTATGGAAGATTTTGACGATTGTGCCTTGCCTGCCGGCTGGATTAACTACATAGATGCCGGCGATTTTGGTTGGAGTTTTGGCAATGATGTGGAGTGGCCCTATAATTTGAATGGCACCTGTATGGCTTATTTTAACGATGATGCCATTGGGCAAGATGCTGCCCCTTCTACCGTTGCGCTGCTATCTCCTATTATTGATGCCACCATTTATGCCAATATTGTTTTAGATGTGGACGTGCAGTTTAGAGCTTACCAAGGCTCGTTTTTTGTGATAGGTGTTTTGTATAACGGGCAGGTGGTGCCCTTGCGAACCTTTGTGGGCGACAATTTTGAAGGCTATAATTACAATAATTTTGGGCATGTAAACCTTGATCTTTCGGCTTATCGTACTACCGATTTGCGACTTGCTTTTGTGTATGGCGATGCCGGCACATGGGCTTGGATGGTGGGTATAGACAACGTGAAGGTGAGCGGCTGGGGGCAGATAAACGACCTTTGTACCTCTGCCATACCCGTAACCGTAAACGGACCTTGTGTGCAAGCTACTAACGTGAACGCTATTTTTGAGGGTCCGGCTGCTGCTTGTGTGGACAGTACACGTGCCGGTATTTGGTTTAGTTTTGTGGCTCCTGCCGGCGGGGCGGCTGCCATAAACAGCGCATCAGATTTTAATGAGGTTATTACCGTTTTTTCGGGCAATTGTAATGCCCTCACCCCTATTGCCTGTACCAACCGCGATGAATTTGGCTTTACCGGTGAGCGCCTCCGCCTTACCGGGCTTACCGCCGGACAAACTTACTTAGTAAGGGTGAGTGGCAGGGTGGGCTCTTTTGGAGCAACTATGGGCAATACTTGTATCAGTGTTACATCGGGTGGCGCTGCCCCGCCGGCGCCTGCTAATGATAATTGTAGTGGCGCTGTGCAACTTTCGCTCAACGGCAACTGTGTATCGGGCAATAACCGAAACGCTACTTTTGAAACCGGCGAACCCCTACCCAGCCTCAACAACCGTTCACGCGCATCTATCTGGTACCGGTTTACCGCCCCTGCCGGTGGGAAGGTAGTGATTAACTCAGGCGCTGATTTTGCCGATGTAATTACCGTTTACAGCGGAAACTGCGGCGCTTTAACCGAAGTTTCTGCCACTGATTTGGGGCACTCCTTAGTGGTAAATGGTTTAACTCCCGGTCAAACCTACCGCATACAAATAACCGGTTATTTTGCCACTGTTGAGGGTAATGTGTGTATGGCTATTACTACTCCGCCTACTCCGCCGGCAAACGACCTTTGCAGCGGTGCGCTTACCATTCCTGTTGACGGGGCTTGTGTGGCTGCCTCTAATCAGGGCGCTACCATTACCGGTCCACCTACTAATTTAACCGTACCTTTTACCGGATACACCGCTACTACATCGGGCAGTACCAATTTTTACAATCGCCCCAATGAGGGCGCTTCTTGTACGGTGAGTAGTGTGTATGTTCGTTATGATGTGTTTACCTTTACCGTAACCGCCAACGGCAGCTATACCATTACCAACAGTTACCCGCAAATGGACGGCTATTTGCACGTTTATGCCAATAGTTTTAACCCCAATAACCCCTGTGCCACTTATGTTGCCGGAAACGATGATTTTAACGGCATAACTCTATCGCAGGTAACGGTAAACCTAACTGCCGGCATTACTTATTATGTAGTTACCAGTGCTTATGGAGCCAACCAATCGGGGCAATACAGTACGGCTATTACCACACCGGTTGCAGGAGCGCAGGTGCTTAAAACCTTAGAAAACGTAGTGCTAAATGGTGTTACCACTAACTGCAATGTAAATCCCGATGCAGCTATTTGGTTTAAGTTCACCGCTCCGGCATCGGGCAAAATTTACCTAACCACCGATGCCGATTTTGTGCATGTAGTTTCTGTTTTTGCAGGAGTTTGCGGCTCACTTACTGAGTTACAGTGCTTTTCTAACCCCTCACGCTGTGGCGACCCACTGTTGGTTACTAACCTTACTCCCGGACAACAGTATTTTATACAGGTGGCATCGGCAAGTACGCCCTTTGGCTATAACTATGGTAATATCTGTATTGGTATTAAAAACGCTCCGTATGAGCCGGTTAAAGCTAAAATACGCGTACTGTTGCAGGGGGCTATGCAAAGCAATGGGTTAATGACCACTGCCTTGCAGCAAAATAACCTCATACCTACCACTAACCCATATAGTGAAGTACCCTGGAACTATGCAGGCAATGACTGTGCCGATGAAATACCCGCCAATGCCGTTGATTGGGTGCTGGTAGAACTGCGCAGCGCTACTGATATGAACCAAATAGTAGCCCAAAAAGCTGCTTTGCTCATGAACACCGGCGTAGTAACAGATAAGGGTAAAGATGGGGTAAGATTTTTTGGTATTCAGCCCAATAACAGTTACTATATAGTGGTGCGCCACCGAAACCACCTTGCCATTATGAGCTCGGTAGCAGTGCCGTTGCCAAACTTAAATCCCTACGATTTCTCTGCCGGTATAACTTACACTATGTTGGGCAACTCGCAAACAGTGGCTCTACCCGATGGCAGCAGAGCCATGTTTGCAGGCGATATGAACGCCGATGGTGTGGTTAGCGTTGCTGATTTTAATTACTATCAAAGCCAATCGGGGCAAATAAACCAATACCTTGATGCCGATTGCAACTTAGACCGAACTGTTACCGTTGCCGATTTTAACATCTACCATCCTAATGCCAGCATTATTGGTATTGAGCAAATACGCTACTAAATTACGTTTACTATTAAAAGGCAGATTTATGTATAATCCTGCCTTTTAATTTTACGCGCATACTTCACAGCTTTTACACTCGTTTACTGTACACTCCACCATACTAACAGCAAACATCTGCTCTCTGATAATTGGTTAATCACTAACTTACTCAGATAGAATGTTGCTATGAAAAAATTGCTTCTTTCTTTGTTTTTGTTGTTCGGTGTGCAGGTGTTTCAAACGGTGCAGGCGCAATTGGCAACTGCTGATACGCTGTATCACATAGATGTTCATGCGCATATTTCGCTTAAACCCTACAACCGCGCATACGGTTTGCCCGATGCCCAGCCCGAACTGTGGTGCGAGCAAACAGCTTGCGCACAAGGTGTTTACCGGTTTCCCAATCTATTGGGCGCTTACAAAAAGGTGCCGCCGGTTTCGTGCTGCAATTTTAACAACTTGGTTAAAGGCGATGTGAAAATTGCCTTTGCTTCGGTTTGTCCTATACAGCGCGAGTTTACCCAAAACCGATTTTACACCAAACTCTTTTTGTGGAACAGGTATAAACTGGCGGCTACTATGGCTTATTTTGCAGGCTCTAATACCCAAAAAATTCTCGACCTGCAAAATAATGAGGTGAACTATTTTACAGAGGCTAAAAATGAGCTTAACCTATTTATGAAAAGCGCCGCAACGCATTCGCCTAATGGTAAAAACAGTTATCGGGTAGCTTACAATTATGCCGATATTGCTCAAAACCTTGCCCACGAACCCGATGCCATTTCAGTGGTGCTCAATATAGAGGGCGCACATGCCTTAGGCACAGGCATACCGCATACGCTGCGCATGGAAAAGAAAAACCCCGAACAATTTTACCAACTGCTTACCCAAAATGTAACCGAGCTTAAACAAAACTATCCTATTTTTTCGCTTACTTTAGCTAACCATTTTTGGAACCAGCTTTGCGGGCAAACCCGAACCAGCAAAGGCTTAATTGCCGCTCTGATAAACGAGCGAAGAGGGCAAAAAGTGGGCATTACTCCCTTTGGCTACCATGTTATAGACCAACTACTATCTACCCAAAACGGCAATAGAATACTCATAGATATTAAACACATGAGCCTCAAAAGCCGATTAGAATATTATCAACTGCTAAATGAAAAATATCAAAACAACATACCCATTTTATATAGCCACGGCGGGGTAAACGGTATTGAAAATTTGGAAACTGCTTTTAAAAACTCACTGCAATTTAAGCGCGATAGAAGCAAGGTTAATAAAAAGAGCTACCTGCACCAATGGAGTTTTAACCTTTATGACGATGAAATTAAGCTCATTCATCAATCTAAGGGCTTAATAGGCATTATGCTCGAAGATACCCGACTGGGTGGTAAAGTGGCGGTAAAATCTATCAAAAAAACCATAGACTGGTCGCAGCAGCAGAAAGATGAGTATATTAAGCTCTTTATGGCAAGTCCGCTGCACATTGTTAAGGTAATAGGCAATGTTTCTGCTTGGGATATTATTGCGCTGGGCTCTGATTTTGATGGAGCTATTAACCCTATGGATACGTATCAAGATGCTTCGCGTATGCAGGAGCTAAGGTTTGATGTGATAGATTTTCTTTACAGAGTGCAACAAAACCGGCTTGCAATAACAAAGGAAAGATACCTGTTTGATAATGCTGAAATTGTGGCTCTGATGTACGGTTTAACGCCCGAACAAATAGCCGATAAAATGCTGCGAAGCAATGCCCTCAACTTTTTAGCCAATAACTTTTAACCCGATTAGCGGCTCAACTTACTCTTTTACCAATTTTACCACATCATACGTTTGAGTGGCTGTGGCTGAATGGAGGTAATAAATGCCTTTGGGAAGGTGTGCGGTTGGTAGTAGCAACCAATTTTTGTGTTGCAATGTTTGGGTTTGTTGCAAAACGCACTGCCCCAGTTGGTTAAACAAAGTAAGATTTATATTTTCTGCTACCGGCTGGGTAAGTTGTACCCAAACATCTTGCGCGGTGGGGTTGGGTACAAGGCGTACCCTGCCGTCTATAGAAACAGCCGATTGATTGGGCGGGGGTTGGGTTGTACTTTTTTGGCTCATCATTTCGGGGCTGCTTATAAAACTGCCCCATTCCAGATTAACCAGTTGTTGTTGGTTGGCATTGCTGTTAAAGGAATAAAATACGTTGTTGCCTTGTAAAATTTCTACGGCGTTAAAATTTTGGTCGGCATTTATGAGTAGGGTAAGGGCGTGGCGGCGCAGGTTGGAAGGCGCATTAGTAAGCAGGAGGGTAATGGTAAGTTGGTTATCGGTAAGCTCCCAACCAACGGTACTATTTTGTTTAACCACTAAATACTCATATACTTCTTGTAAGGAAGCCACCCAAGCGTTGTCATTGCCGGCAACTCCATAATTATCGGCTATATGCTCTATGTACTGTCGGAAGGTTTCAAACTGTAAACCGCCTCCCACTGCACCGGTAAAGCTGCCGCAGTTGTGGGTAAAATCGTTCCACCAATAATGATTACCGGTATTAAGGCTTTGGGCGGCAACGGCGTTAATTTGGTTAATTAAAGCATTGGGGTTATCGGGCATATAGTTTCGGTTGAGCAAAAACTGGTTTAATGGTTGCGGTTCATCGGTATTTAATCCATATTGGAAGTTGGGTAACCAAAACTGGTTGTAAACCGCCTGCATACCGTTGTTAAAAGCGTATTGATAGTAATTGGCATCGCCCGATGGCACTACAAAATGGGTCATTTCTATTTGGTTGGTTGTGTGGGTGCGCACATGGTTGTTATTTTGTACTACCTGATTTACATAAACCGAATCGGGCAGGGGAGCGCTTACCCAGCCGGCTTGATGCGATAAGGAGTGGTTAAAGATGTCCCAACCCGATGCGTATAGTTCATCTACTTGTTCCCATGTTAGGTAATCGGAAATGGAGCCATCATGCACATCTTGCCCTGCTGCATTAAGGGCATTGATAGCTATGCCGGCTCTAAAGGGTATTTTATGACCGCAACCGTCTGTATAGTACAAGCCATCGGAAGAATAGCTGAAGTTGTCATTACCAATAGAACCGCCGTTAAATAGGGGGTAGGCTACGGTGTAGGCATCGGCAAGTCCGTCATCGAGGGTAAGGCTGTAGGCAAAGTCTTTATTGTATTTGAGCGGGGCTTTGTTTACCTGTATATTTTGCGGCGGGGCATCAAAGGTAACTCTTATGGAAATGGTATCGGCAATATTGGGCAGGGGTGTTACGGTTAAAACACAAGGTGGGCTATCGGTATAACTGTTGTTATTGTTGTAAAAAGCTCTTGACGTTAAGGTGTAATTACCGGGTTGGTCAAAAACAAATTCGGCGTGGTAGGGGGCTTGGGTAATTTCGGTAAGCAGGGTATCATTGGCAAAAAAGGCAACTTTGGAAATGCCGTTGGTTGTGAGCCCTCCGGTTATTAACTGTGCGGGCAGTGCGCCCCAGCCGGTGTTGCCATCGTGCATATTATCGGTTTTACCCTCGCCAAACCATAGGAAGGGGTTGCTGCCTCCGGTAAATTTTATTTCTTTGATACCTATGTTAAATGTGCCGGCGTTTGCACTGTATGGTATTTCAATGTGGCTTATGCTTTGAAAAATTGCCGTTCCGTTGTAAAAATCGCTTATCGGAATACTGATTTTTTTCCAGCCATCGGGCAAGTTTTCAGCATTGGCAAGGTAGTTGGCTATTGATATCGGGTTAGAGCCTACGCCTTGCGGGCGTATTTGGAGTTTGTTCCAGTTGGCATTGTTGTTAAAATCTTTTAGGGTTACTTCCATAGTGGTATTTCCGCCGGTTAGTGCGTTTATTTGCGGATACCAGAGGTTATTGGAGTGGTAACCTAATTTCAGTTTTAGCCAACCCCAATCGGGGTTGTCAATTTGCAAATAAGTATCGCCTGCAAAACCGGCTTGGGCGCTCAGGGTTATGCTACTTCCTTGCATTACCTGTGTATTGTTTGGGGGTTGAGTAAGCGTTGTTACAGGAGGGGTAGTAGTGGGCGGGGTATTGGGGTTTTCCTCTTCTTCGTTTTCTGTGTTTGCTGTTATGGCAATATTTACCGCTTGCGATGTGTTTTGCATGGTATCATTATAAACCACTGTTGCGGTGAGGGTATAATTGCCTTGTGGCGCATTGTTCCAAGTGTAGGAGTAGGGAGCGGTATTGGCTTGCCCCAGCAAGTTGTTGTTTTGGTAAAAGGCTACGTGGTTAATGGTGTAGCTGCTGCCGGAGTTGCCTGTTTGCAATGCAGCCAATAGATTACCTCCCTCTAAGGTTTGCCCATCATGAGCGTTGTTGAAATGGTTTTGACCAAACCATTCAAACGGGGTGTTGCCACCGGTAAAACGGATTTCTTTTATGCCCAACTCAAAAGGAGCGGCATTTACGCTATACGGAATTTCTATGTAGGTAATGGCGCTAAAATTTACCCCGCCAAATGCTGTAAGGGGTATGCTGATTTGTTTCCACCCATCGGGCAGGTTTTGAGCCGAGTTAATATAATCGCCAAAGTTTACCGAAGGGGTAGCTGTTTGGCTTTGGGGGCGTATTTCTAATTTTTGCCATTGGGCTGCGCCGGTTAGGTCTTTAAAGGTTACTAATAGGTGGGTATTACCTCCTGCCGTTACATTTTGGGCAGGATACCAAATGTTATCGCTGTATCCTAATTTTAGTTTTCGCCACCCGCCGGAGGGGTTGGTTATTTGCAGGTAGGTATCGGCGCCGTTGTTTGGGGGTGCCGATACGGCTGCCTCTATGGTTACGGTGGCAGGGGCGGTAAATTGAGCCTGATTTGCGGGGGTCAATAGGTTTACCGTTGGTTGTGCGGGCAACATAAGCCCCCAAAAACTGAATAACAACAACAGGGCAATTTGCCCCGCATTATTTGCGTAACACATGATACTTGTTGTTTGGGTAGGGTTGTACTAAAATCTTACACAAAGATATTAGGCTTTTGCTCCAAAGCGGTTTAGCGTTTCAAACAATTGAAAAACTTGCCCAAATTATATATGCAATAATTTATTAACCTTAATGTTGATTAAAGGCAAAATAGGGTTAAAGGCATTGTTTTAAAGCCGCTGCCCACGCTAAATCTAAACGAATGCCCATGCCCGATGTGTTAAATATAAAAACAGTTAAATCAACTTGAGGTTGGAGTTATCAGTGCGCCAAAGGCTTACCGCAACAAGATTTTAAACAGGTAGGGTGATATATTACGGTGCGCTGCACTTTTTAAAAACCCAAAACGCCCATTTTAGGGGGGAGTAATACACAAGGGGCAGCGCCCCTTTAAATCTTGGTAGAAAAAGGCGTGCCGTGTTAATAAAAGGTGCAGCGCACCGTAATCTGTTGCCAGTTTAAAAATAGGGCAATGTAAATCTTAGGCAGGCTTTATCTGTATCGGGCGTTTAATTCGATTTCAACCTCACGTTCATTTTCCCAATAGAGCCTTTTTTTCCAAAAATCTGTGCAAATCAGCCTTATCTGTGTTATCCGTGTGCTAATTTCTGCCGGGTTTTAGGGTAAGATAAGGAAATTTTAGGCAGGCTTTACTCCTATTGGGCGTTCATGTTAAATCCAACCTTGCGTTAAATCAACAATATTGGCTAATACCGCACTTGCCATACGCCAATAGCGCCTGCATTTTGCAGAAACAGGTCAAAATCGGGGTTGTTAATGTTGCCGTCTAAGTTTAGGTCGGCATCAGAATAAGTACCGGTTAAACCCCATTGCAAAAACAAAATGCCTGCATCGGCAAAATTAACCACGCCGTTTGGGTTAGCATCGGCAGTTTTAAGGGCAAAGGTAAGGTTGGGTGTTAGGGCAAGTTGTGCGGCATTACCCACCACATTGGCGGGTTGGGTAAACAGGTAGGCATTGCCGGTATTGGGCAGCGAAGGCAGCGCTGCGCTAACCGCCCCAATATGGTTCCGATGCAAAACCCTAAGCCTGTAAGCGTTGCCATCTGTTACGCCCGCTGCAAATGCTACGCCCTCAGTGCCATCGGGGTCTATAAGGTAGCCATCGTTTCGGAGTAGGGCGGCACGGCGCGCCACTATGTCATAAGATACGTTTAGTATTTCCAGCAGTACCCAATCTACCACATTAGGCATGGGCTGGGTAAGTTGTTCGGCGCCGGCATAGTTCCAAGGGGGGCGGTTGTAGGGTTGGGCGGTGGGGAGCAGGTTGTTTTGGGCAAGGGTGGTAAACATACTTACATTGGCAGCATTGTATGCACCCTGCAACCATAAACGGGCATGGGCTTTTATGCCGCTATATGCTGTTGTTCCGCTCAGGGTTAGGTTATCTATGTATAAATTGTTGCCATTGCCGTTTATGTTTACCAACCTTATGAGTATCTGTGCACCCAAAAAAGCGCTCAGGTTTATGGTTTCGGTGCGCCACTGTGCGCAGGAGGCAGGGGTAAAAACCGCAGTAGTAGGCGGGGCGGTGGCAAGAGCGCTGCCTTGTTTATCATAAACGGTGGTGTAAGATAAACCGCAATTGGTAGAAACCTGCACTTGCAAGGCATCGGTTTGGGTAGTACTGTATGCGGCATAGGCTACCTCAAAACTGAGCGAAGCATTGGCAAAAGAGCTTAAATTGATAATAGGCAAAACCAAATAATCTTCATGCCCGATGTTATTGCTGCCAAAATTAGGAAACTGTGCCGATGTGCCATAACAAGCGGTACTGCCCGATACCCATGCGGGGCTGCCCACATTGGGATTAATAATGGTAACGCTGCCCGATGTAATGCCGCCGGTAAAATTATTGGCATAAGGCACATTGCCCGTAGGGTATTGGTTTAATGTGGCAGTAAGCGAGGTTATAATGGGGCAACTTGTACTGTATAATTGCACGCTGTAATTGCCCGGTGTAGTGGCGGCGTAGGTTTGGGCAGTAGCGCCGGTTATGATACTACCATTTAGCAGCCATTGGTAGCTGTACTGGGTAAACCCGGGCGCTATGGCAGAGGCGGTAAATACTACCGGAACATTGGGGCAGGTAATGGCTTGGACGGGGTTTATGGTAGGCGTACTGGGTGTGGTACAGGGTAGTGTAGCGTTTAGGTTTAGGTTATCTAAGTATAAATTATTGCCGTTGCCGTTTATGTTTACCAGCCTAATTAGCGTTTGTGCACCCAAAAAAGCGCTCAGGTTTATGGTTTCGGTGCGCCACTGTGCGCAGGAGGCAGGGGTAAAAACCGCAGTAGTAGGCGGGGCGGTGGCAAGAGCGCTGCCTTGTTTATCATAAACGGTGGTGTAAGATAAACCGCAATTGGTAGAAACCTGCACTTGCAAGGCATCGGTTTGGGTAGTACTGTATGCGGCATAGGCTACCTCAAAACTGAGCGAAGCATTGGCAAAAGAGCTTAAATTGATAATAGGCAAAACCAAATAATCTTCATGCCCGATGTTATTGCTGCCAAAATTAGGAAACTGTGCCGATGTGCCATAACAAGCGGTACTGCCCGATACCCATGCGGGGCTGCCCACATTGGGATTAATAATGGTAACGCTGCCCGATGTAATGCCGCCGGTAAAATTATTGGCATAAGGCACATTGCCCGTAGGATATTGGCTCAAAACGACAGTGGGCGAGGTAACAATGGGGCAGGTAGCGCTGTATAATTGTACGCTGTAATTTCCCGGTGTAGTGGCGGCGTAGGTTTGGGCAGTAGCGCCGGATATGGGGTTGTTATTTAATAGCCATTGGTAGCTGTACTGGGTAAACCCAAACGGAATGGCAGAGGCGGTAAATACTGCCGAGCCTCCGGTACAAATATAGGCTTGTGTAGGACTAACAGTGGGTGCCGGCGGCGGACATGCCGGCGTGCCGGTAATGCAGATATTGTCTAAAAACAAGTTTTGCCCATATACCCCCGATAAGGTTACGGTTATTTTAAAAGTTACTTGTTGCCCTAAAAAACTGTTTAGGCTGAGGGTTTGTGTAGCCCAATCGGAACAGTTGGCGGGCAACCATGCTGTTGTTTCTACTCCCGGCACAGAGGCTAAGGCAGCTCCCGATGCATTGTAGAGGGAGGTAAAAGTAAAACCACAATCGGCAGAAACCGATATATCTAAGGAAGTAATCAGGTTGGCAAAAGTTTCTTTGTAAGCACGGTTAAACGAAAATTGGGCATCGGTATAACCACTCAGGTCAAATGCGGGCAGCAGCAGCACATCGGTAGCGCCGCCACTGCCGGTATTGATGCCAAAGGTATTGTAGCGGATAGCAAAATTGCCATTCTGGGGGCAGTTGGCAGCGGGGGCAACATCAAAAGTAACCAAATTATCGGGGTTTACCAATGTCCACCCATCGGGCAGGTTTCCGGTTTCGGCATCGGCACAATAAGGCAATTGGTTTATGGGCGGCTGGTAGGTAAACGTGGTGCAGGCGCCATCGTTTTGCGGATAAGCATCGGGCAAGCCGTTGGGGTTTTGGGTGTAAATGGTTAGGGTGTTATAGCCCTCCAAAACCAAAACATCGGGCAGTACAACAGTGGCGTTTGTATTGGAGGCTAAACTCCCCGTATAATTATAGGTATAAACAAGCTCGTTATTTAATTCAACTGCTATTTGTGTAGCAGTAAGGGTAGCTGTGCCGTAGTTTGTAAGTTGCACAATGGGCGCAAAGGTAGCGGCACAGGTAAATACATTAGGCAATAAGATAGCGGCAATACCCGCATTATTGGGTTGTATGGGCACACAAGCTAAGGTGTTAAACAAACTGTTTCGGAAAGCAGTAAGCGAGGTGGTCATGCGTTGGCTTTGCCCTTGGGTAAAAGCGCCCCAGCAATTGCCGGAGTAGTCCATATAATTTTCGTTGGCATCGGGTTGGTTGCCCAATCCGCCCAAAGCAACGGGTCTAAACGGATTATTGGCAGAGGTATCATCATCATCGGTATTGGGGCAGGAGTTAGAAGGAGAGCATACGGGTGGAGTAGCGCCTCCGGGGCTGGCTTTGGGAGGTGTATCGCACACGCGGTCGCCATTAGTAAGGCAGTTGTTATTAGTACAGCCGCCCTCAAAGGTGTGGAAAAGGTTGCAATAATGCCCTGTTTCGTGCGCCAGCAGTTTTTCCCACCAAGCCTCATACTGAATAACCACCCCATCAATGGGTGTTCCGTGCGAAGAAGCCATAGTACTGTACCCGCTTACTGAGCCGCCACTGCCCGAAATACTGTAAACAAGGTAAATGTTCAGGTATTGATTAGTGTTCCAGTTTAGGGCGTTTTGGGTATTATAGGTATTGTAGTTGTTGGCGCTTAGGGCATTGCTCTCGTGGCGCAAAATGCCATTGGTGGGGTTGCCTTCGGGGGTGCGGGCAGCAAGGCAAAGCTCAATGCCGGTATTTACTCCGCTAAACGGGTTAGAAAAAACAGCTTGGCTGCTGTGGGCAAACAAATCATTGGCGGCATTAAGTACCGCAGTAACTTGCTCATTGGTAAGGTTTTCGGCAGAGCCTATGGGTATGCCGCTTCGGTGAACTATATGCACTACGGCGGGAATGGTAAACACCGGTTGCTGGGCATTGCAATTGCCGCCGCTGCTTCGGTAGCTGTTGGCAAAGTGGGGTAAATGCGCTTTTGCAGCATGGCGTAAAAGTGCAGCCTCGTGGTTTTGTTCTTTTTGTGCATAACCTTTTTGGGTATGTAGCAAGTTTTGCCGCACTTTATCGGTAGCACAAACCAAAGCGGGCTTTTGTGCCACTGCCCAATGCCACCAACCAAACAATATCAATACCCAAGTCAATTTAGCCATTGCTATATAACTATTTTTTATTGGTAAGTAGTGCGTGCATTTACGTTATCTGTACCTTACAAAGGTAGGTAATTACTGCCTAAACGTGGTGGTGGTACTGCCCAATTTTTCTGCCCTGAAAGCAAGGGGGAGATAGATAATTGCCAACTGTGTGTTGAAATTAAAAAACATATTGCCCGCTTACTTGCAAACAAGTGTGGCGGGCAATATGAAATGTATTGATGATTAAGTTGGTTTAACCCTAATCGGCAAGTAGGTCAAAATCGGTTCGGCGGTTTTTGGCTTTACCTTCGGGCGTATTGTTATCGGCAACGGGTTTATCGGGTCCGTTACCCACCACTACAAAACGGTTAGGGTCCATTTTATATTCGCGGGCAAGGTAATCAGCCACAGCCTGTGCGCGGCGTTTAGATAAGGTAATGTTTTGCTCTCTGTTGCCCACGTTATCGGTATTACCCTCTATACGGATACGGGCGTTACCAAAAGCCTTGGCTATTTCTGAAAACTGGATATCTATGAGTTGTTTAGCATTTTCGGAAAGGGTAGAAGACCCCGAATCAAAGTTAATGGTTACTTTTTTGCTCGAAATAGCGGGGGCTGTTTCCATTTCCTGGGTAGGCGGTTTAAACTCTACTGCTCCTTCGGCAAGGTGTTCTTTACCCGTGAGCGAGGTGGTGCTGCGTATAAAAGCGGGGTTAGCCACTAAACGCCATGCGGGTACATTTTGAGCATATTCTTTATTTATGCTCTGATACGTTTTTGTCATTTTGTTATACAAATCTTCGCCTTTTACGCCGGTGTAGTTGCCATTAAGGTTAAAAAAGTTTACGTTATCGCCATAAGTACACAGGCGCACGTTGTTAATGGCGTTGTAGCAGTAATCTTCGGGCATGTTTAAACCATCGGCAAGAATTTTGGCCGCTTTGCGTTTGCTGGCATCATTGGCATTAATTTCGGCAGCGCCGCGCATCCAGCCTTCAAACAGTTTTTGGAGTTTTTCTTTGTTTTGTTCGGCATAGGCTTTTTTAGCAATAAACACATCGGCTATAATGTGCGAGGCAGATTTTGTGCTGCGCAAAATTTTAGAGCCTTTTACGCTGTTTACACAATCGTCATCATCGGGGCTCCAAACTACGGCGGCATCTACCCTGTTGGCTTTAAAATAAGCTGCTGCATCTATTGCACTGGGGGCTTCTACTATTTCTACATCAGAAGATTTAAGGTCGCCTGCTTCTAAGAGCCAGAGCAAAAAGGAGTGCGAGGGAGTTTTGAGTGCAACGGCAATTTTTTTGCCCTTTAAATCGGCAACGGAATTGATGCCGCGCCGTGCCACAATAGCATCGCCCCCGCGCGACCAGTCGGCTTGAAAAACTATTTGCGGTTCAAATTCTTTCATGTTGCCCACTTCGGTAGGAAAAGCATCAACCGTTGCCCAAAGCAGGTTTACCTCATCGGCTTTAAATGCTTCGCGCGAGACGGCAAAATCGTCAAGCACAATAAATTCTACTTTTATGCCGTAATCTTTATAGTAGCGTGAGTTTTCGGAGGCATTAAACCCTTCGTTAAAGTACTGACCACCGGCATAACCGCCCCAGGTTACTACACCCACTTTAATTACATCGGGGTCTGATGTTTGGTTATTGCCCGATTTGCCTGTGGTGCCTGTGGTGCCGCTGTTGTTTCCGTTGTTATTATTTGCGTTTTTGCCAAACTCGGTATTATTGGCTAAGTAGTACAAACCGCCGCCTATGCCGCCCACAATGAGCAGGGTAATGAGAAATTTAGAAAAACCGGTTAAACGAGTTGCCATAGTAGCTAAATTTATGCTGTTATTACAATTGAATGGGTAAAATTACAAACAAATTGGGTTTTGCCAATTCTTATGCTGTATAAATGCAAAAATGCCACCCAACGTGCCGGCGCTATACCCTTTTTTTGGTACTGCCGGTACTTTTTTGTGGCATTTATAGTTAGCCTTTGTCTATGAGTTGTTCATAAAGAGGTAAGGCATAAAGAAGAATTTGTAAGGGGGGGAGAAATTGGTTAAAAGTCAAACAAATCGGAGTACTGGGTTTTTTCGCCCGGTTTATGTTTGGCAGAAGCAATAGGGGCATCTAAGTCAATAGGGGTAGATTTAGCGGCATTGGTTTCGTCAATAATTTTCTTTTTATCAGCCCCCAGCAGAAACGAAACGCCTTCTTTTTCCCATTTTTCAAGCATTTCCAAGCCTTGTTCTTCAAAAATGCCGTTTTGGAGGTCAATAGAAGACATAAAACTTTCCGATATTTCCATAAAATGCTCCATTTCGCCCACTTTTTTACCTATATCATCGGCAATGGCTTCCATGGCTTGGTCAAACATCATACGGCGGTCTTTATCGCCCGATATAATGTTGATAGCCGATTTCATGGCTGAATGGCTGGCTCTGATGGCTTCGCGCTCACGCTTGCGCACCGACACTTCGTCTTGAATATCTTCCAGCAGCACTTCGGAGTTTTCATACATACGGCAGAGAACGCGGTAAAGCACCTCCATTTTTTTATAAAGGTCTTCTAATTTTACGTTAGACTCTTGCAGTCGTCCGGCTTTTCGGGCTTTCAAAATCATGATGTTTTCGATGCCTTTTTCTTTTGCCCGGCTTGCAAGCGACATATTTTGCTTCATCATTTGCTCATTTTGCTCAATCTGCTGTTTAAGATTGCGCATTTGACCCCGCAAACTTGAAATTTGCTTACCCATTTTTTTCAGGTTGTCTTTTAGGTCATCTATATAAGACTCAATGATGCCTATGGGGTCTATCTGCACAAAGATGCCGGTAATAAACCGCATGATACTCTTGTAAATGTACCATATCAGGTTTCTAAACTTGGGGTCTATTAACACATAAATTACTGCTGCTAGGGCTGCCAGCATCAGCACTAAATATAAAGTATTAGCGGCGAGGGCTATAAGCATGGGCAAAAATGTGTATAACAAATATGCCAAACCGCCTAAAATGGCAATGCCAAAGATGGTGCCCGTTTTACCTTCGGGGCGGTCAAAAAAACTTTTGCTTCTTAATTCTTCCATGTTTTATGGCTGTGTAAATAGGGTGGGTGGTAAGTTTGGTTGTGTATGTTATTGGTAAAATAGGTAGTAGGTATAGCTGCAAAATTACAAAACAATACCCAAATATAGCTCTATTTTTATTTTGCACCATGGCGCCGGTAAAATATTGAGTCAATCAACTGTTAAGTTTATCGCCAACAGTAAATTTAACCCCCTGTTTTAACCAAGATATTGACGCATTTTTTGCATATCATCTTCAAACTGCGACAGCAAGTGCTGATGTGTATTAAAAAATGCCGATTGTGTTTGCTGTATCTTAAACTGAATTTCGGCAAGTTGCTGTTGTAGCTGGGCAAGGTTTTGCCGGTGTTGGTTAATTTCGGAGCTTAGGTTGGCTATTTGTTGCTCTTTTTTATTGATGTTATCTTCTAACTGCTGTTTTTCTTTATCTTTAGATACTACTGTATCCTGCATTTTTCTTTCAAGTTCGGCTTTAAATTTATCGCGTTCTCGGTTTAGCACATTCTTGTAAAAATCGGCAGAGGTAATGAGTTTATCTAAGGTAAGCCCCATGGTAGAAGCCGTAGCAAAAGCCGATTTGTACTTAGTGGCTTCGTCAAGGGGTAAATTATTTAGCGCTTGTAAGGAGGCTTTAAATTCTAAATAATCAAACCCGTCTTGGTTGTTGCTTTCTATTACAGAAAGCAGCATTTCATATACTCTTGGGTCGGTTTTGGTTTCAGGGTTACCGCTGTAATTTTCGGGGAGTGGCGGTGGCGTAAGTTGCACTCCCTCTTGCTGTGGGTTTTGTTTTTCTGTTTCCTCCTTTTTTTGCGTTGTTTCGTCCACTATAAACAACGACTTTAAATTTTTCAAGTTTATCATTTGGCAGGTATTTAGTTACTGTTTTGCGCAAATATACCATGCTTTAAGGTGATTTACCTTTTTTTTGGTAAGGTTTGTAAAATTTTTCTTTGCTAACCCTTTTTTTTAGCCTTATGCCATGCGTAAGGAACTTTTGCACATAGGGTAATAGCTTCAAATCCCTTAAATTTTGTACATTTGTGGTGTGTTTGTTACTGTTATTAAACCCAATGGCGTTAGAGTTTGCGGAAAAAGCGCGGGTATTTGCTATTTTGCTTTACCTTTGTTGGCTGCCAATTGGTTGGTTATCAGTTTCAATTTTCTTGTTTTTATGCGAACTATTATCCCCCCGCTGCTGCTATTAGTAGCCATTTTGCTCCTTGCTCTCTTTATCATGCGCCAGTTTAGTTTGCCCAATCCGGAGGTTAAATCCGAAACCAACTCCAGCGTTTTGTTGGAACGAATTAATAAAGTATATAAAATGGTGGTTATAGAAGGTGAGTTTACCGAGCTGCTCTCCTATAAAGACTACTATGGGTACGACCTGCCCGGTTTCCGCAAAAAGGCTATTATAAAGGTAGATGCCAAAGTGCTGGTGGGTTACAATTTAGACAGCCTGCGCATTGAAATTGATGAAACCAATAAAGTGTTGAAACTGCAAAAATGGCCTGAACCCGAAATTTTAGCCATTGATTCGGATATAAGCTACTACGATATAGACAACGGCTGGTTTAACAGCTTTACCCCCGAAGAGCTAACCAAACTTACCAAAGAAGGTAAAGAGCTGATACGCAAAAAAGCCAACGAAAGCAAACTAATTCCTGCCGCCCGAAAACAAGCACAGCAGATGTTTGATATGATTACTGTACTGGCAGAATCTAACGGTTATACAGTAGAAATAGATGGTAAATTGCCGGTAAATAAGCGCAATATTACCGATGTGCAATCTTTTTTGCCCGATGCACCTGTAAAGGTACTGAAACCCCATACGCCAACCAACAGCATACCGGGCAAGTAAACAAGCCTGCTACCGCACCCAAAAAACGCCTATTTGTTTAGCATTTTGCTGCCACAGTTCAAAATCGAGGTTATCCACTATGCCGTCTAAGTTGCAATCGCCTTGCAGGTAATTGGGTGAGGCGGTATCAGCATCGGTTTTCAATTGGTTGTAGTCTTGCACATTTATGATGCCATCGGCATGGCAATCGCCGGCAAAAAGGGCAAACAATCCGGGTGCAATTTCTACCTGTTGGTTATTGCCAAAAGCCTGCTGTGTATTTAGGGTAAAATCAAACAGCGTTTGGCTTGGCAAAGCAACGGGTGTAGCACTCATAACGCCCATGTGGTTTCTTGATTTTATAACAATATGGTAATTGCCCGGATTAGCTTTTGAAAACAATAACCCCGATGGGCAACCACCCCACGAAGCGCCGGTAATGGTGCCATCTTGGTGTAAAATGGCAGCCACTGAGTCCACAACGGTAAAAGTGCCCGGCGTGCGCAGCTCCACCACCACCCAATCAACGGCAGTAGGGGGTAAATTGAGCAAAAACGCATTGCCGCTGTGCAAGGGCGGGGTGTTGGTAAAAGGATGCGAGTTGGGCAGAAGCTGATTATTAACCAAATCAGTGCGCATGAGGGCAGGGTTGTTATCGGGCAGATAAGCGCCCTGCAACAGTGCTTTTACCCGTGCATAAACGGCGGTTTTGGGCGTTGCCGGAGCTTGTGCCGGCTGCGGAAAACTGCCCGATGTGGCAACATTGCCGGTTCGCAAGTGCCTTTCATTGTTATTTACGTAGTAGATTTTTTCTAATGATTGACCGGTATTTACCTGTGTTATAGTTGGCACAAAGTACCATTCACATTGTGTTCTGGTAGGTCTAACATCAATAACATTGTAGCCGTGTCTGTCCACATCAATCCATTTAACGTGCGGATTGAGCAAACGGATAAGGTTTTCGCCCACTGAAAACGGAATGCCTGCGGAGGTAGCGCCCGATACCACATACTCTACCCCGTAAGAATTAGCGCCGGTAGAGGCATTGTAACCGCTTCGGGGTATATCATTAGCCCATGAGGAGTGAATATCGCCGGTTAGTACTACTAAATTAGGTATGTTGTTGTCAATAACATGGTTTAAAATTTGCGACCTCTGAAATCGGTAACCGTCCCATTGGTCGGTATTCAGTACTAAACCAAACACTACCAATGGTGCAACCATTACCTGCTGCCCCAGTATTTTCCATTGTGTATCGGGGTTGCTAAGCGAGCCGGTTACCCAGTTAAGCTGGTTGGTACTAACCATTTTTCGGTTAGGGTCGTTTAGGTTACCACCTATGGGCGGTTGTTCATCTCTGCCCTCTATGCGGGTATCCATCATAATAAGGTCGGCAAGGTTGCCAAAGGTAAATTTGCGGTAAATAGCGCCCGGCAAATCGGGGTTTTCTCTTATAGGCAGCCATTCAAAATAGGCTTGCACACCGGCTGCTTTTCTGGCAAACCAATCGCCCTCTGAGCCCGGGCTATGGTTTTCAGCGCCGCCAAACCATGCGTTATTGGCTGTTTCGTGGTCGTCCCAAACAGCAATAAGCGGGTGCTGCTGGCGCATACGGCGCAGGTTTACCTCTTTGTGGTACTGGGCATACCGTATTCGGTAATCGCTAAGGCTAATACACTCAGTAGGCGGCTCATGCGGGTTGATATTGCTGGTAGGAAAAGCTCCCCCATTGCTGGGATACTCGTAAATATAGTCGCCAAGGTGAACCACTGCGTTTAAGTCATTTCTATCGGCAATTCTTCCAAACACATTGTAAATGCCATCGGTCAATCGGGCGCATGATACTACCGCCAGCCGCACATTGTTTACATTGCCTATGGGCAGGGTTCTGGTGCGTCCGGTTAGGGAGTAGCGGTTTAAGGCAAAAAATCGGTAATAATAATAGGTATTGGGTTGTAGTTTATCTGCATCAACCTTTACTGTATAATCGCGCGAAGCATCGGTAACAAAACTGCCACAGTTTACTATGTTTTGAAACGCCGTATCGGTAGCAATCTGCCAATCTACTTGTGTAGGAGCATTGGTATCAGAAACACGCGTCCACAAAATAACCCTGTTATTTTCAGGGTCGCCGCTGGCTACACCGTGGTAAAAGGGCGCTAAGGCAGGGTCGAGCAGAAGCTGCGCTTTGAGCGGAGCAAAAAAGGTAAAAAGAAGGAGTAAAAGATAAAAACGGTTAGTAAAATGGCTGTTTTGCATAATAGCAAGGTATTTGGTTAAAAAGGAGTGCAAATATACGCAAAACGCGGGTAGTTTTTAGTGGTTAGCGGTTAGCCGATGTGTTCCAATTACATGTGCCGGTTTTTATCGCCATTTATCCAAAAGCCAGTTCCGGATAAGCGGGGATTTCTGATATAAACCGGTAGCTTTTTTGGTGGTGGTCTATTTTGCAGCAAAAATGGTCTATACCGTTGCTCACTACCAAGTAAGGCACCTGCAAGGTCATGTTATAGCGGGCAATCTGGTCAAAAGTTTGTTGGTTAATACCAACCTGTGGCGCTTTACACTCAATGATAAGCAGCGGTTTAAAATGTTTGTTATACACTACCACATCGGCACGGCGCTGAATAGAAAGAAATTTTACCCCGCGTTCTACCGCTATCATTCCGGCAGGATACTGCAAATGCCCTATTAAAAAATGTAACCAATGCTGCCTTACCCATTCTTCGGGCGTAAGAGCCACATATTTTTTGCGCACTACATCATAAATAAGCGTTTTACCCTGTTGGGTGCGTTGTGGCGCTTGTATGGTGGGCAAGTTTAGCACAAAATCCATGTTACTTGGGGTTTATAGGTTAGCAGGCGAGGGTTTTTAACAAATCGGGTATTCGTGGTTGTCAATTTTAGCGTAAAAACTACAAAAGTAACCCGAAAATTAGTATCTTCGCACACAAATAAAACGCAGTTTTGTAATGGCAAGATACATCAACCCTTATACCGATTTTGGCTTCAAAAAACTTTTTGGAGAGGAAGCTAATAAAGATTTATTGATTGATTTTTTAAACCAACTATTACCTCCTCATCACCAAATTGCCGAACTCAATTTTCGCAATCCCGAAAGTTTAGCAGATATGTCTGCCGAGCGGAAAGCCATATTTGATATTCATTGCAAAGCCCTTTCGGGCGAAAGGTTTATTGTAGAAATGCAAAAGGCAAAGGTAAAATTCTTTAAAGACCGAAGTTTGTTTTACGTAACCTTTCCTATCCGAGACCAAGCCGAAAAAGGTGAATGGAATTTTAAATTAGAACCCATTTACTTTGTGGCTATCCTTGATTTTGAATACGACGAAGCAGAAGAAAGACGCAAATTTAGGCGCGATGTGTTATTGAAAGACCAAGACGGAGATGTTTTTTTTGATAAGTTGGAGTTTAAGTTCCTGCAAATGCCCTTATTCAACAAAGGGGAAACCGAGCTAAAAACCAAATTTGATAAATGGTGCTATTTTCTGAAAAATTTAGAAAATTTTGACCACATACCCGGCATTTTAAATGAGCCCATATTTCAAAAAGCCTTTGTTACGGCAGAGTTGGCAGGGTTAAACGCCGAACAAAGAGATAGGTACGAGCAAAGCCTTATGCAATACAGAGATTTGAAAAGCGCCATTGATACAGCCGTAGAAGAGGCAGTAGAGGAAAGAGAAATTGAGATTGCGAAAAATGCGATTTTAGAAGGCGCGAACAATTCTTTTATTGCTAAAATAACAGGACTAACAGTTGAACAGGTAGAACAACTTCGCTCCAAAACGGAGGAAAACTAAGGCTAACAGCTAAGTTTTACCTGCCTTACACTACACAAATACTAAAACAGTGAAGATGATTAGCAGGCGAGGGTTTTTAACAAATCGGGTATTCGTGGTTGTCAATTTTAGCGTAAAAACTACAAAAGTAACCCGAAAATTAGTATCTTCGCACACAAATAAAACGCAGTTTTGTAATGGCAAGATACATCAACCCTTATACCGATTTTGGCTTCAAAAAACTTTTTGGAGAGGAAGCTAATAAAGATTTATTGATTGATTTTTTAAACCAACTATTACCTCCTCATCACCAAATTGCCGAACTCAATTTTCGCAATCCCGAAAGTTTAGCAGATATGTCTGCCGAGCGGAAAGCCATATTTGATATTCATTGCAAAGCCCTTTCGGGCGAAAGGTTTATTGTAGAAATGCAAAAGGCAAAGGTAAAATTCTTTAAAGACCGAAGTTTGTTTTACGTAACCTTTCCTATCCGAGACCAAGCCGAAAAAGGTGAATGGAATTTTAAATTAGAACCCATTTACTTTGTGGCTATCCTTGATTTTGAATACGACGAAGCAGAAGAAAGACGCAAATTTAGGCGCGATGTGTTATTGAAAGACCAAGACGGAGATGTTTTTTTTGATAAGTTGGAGTTTAAGTTCCTGCAAATGCCCTTATTCAACAAAGGGGAAACCGAGCTAAAAACCAAATTTGATAAATGGTGCTATTTTCTGAAAAATTTAGAAAATTTTGACCACATACCCGGCATTTTAAATGAGCCCATATTTCAAAAAGCCTTTGTTACGGCAGAGTTGGCAGGGTTAAACGCCGAACAAAGAGATAGGTACGAGCAAAGCCTTATGCAATACAGAGATTTGAAAAGCGCCATTGATACAGCCATAGAAGAGGCAGTAGAGGAAAGAGAAATTGAGATTGCGAAAAATATGTTAGCAGACAACGAGCCAAACGAAAAAATAGCCAAATACACAGGACTGTCAGTTGCACAAATAGAAATGTTGTGTGCCGAGCTGAAAAAACTAAATTGATACCAATGTTATCAGGAACTGGTGGGCGTAGCTGATGCAGATGCTTTTTACCAAACTAAAAAAAACATGTTGTAAGCATTTAAGTCGGGCACAAAAAACAAGAATTGCAACCAATTTACACCTCACAAACAAGCGCCCTCTCTGCCCAACTTTTAGCTTCTCAAACAAGTTATTATCTTTGCCCCTCGTTTAGCGGCAAAAATACATCTTTAACCACAAAAAACAATCAATGAAATACGATGTAACAGTCATCGGGTCGGGTCCGGGCGGATATGTGGCAGCCATTCGCTGCGCACAATTGGGTTTTAAAACTGCCATTATTGAACGCTACCCCACTCTTGGCGGCACCTGCCTCAATGTAGGTTGTATTCCCTCAAAAGCCCTTTTAGACAGTACCGAACACTACCACAAGGCAGCACACCAGTTTAAAGAACACGGAATTATGATAGATGGCAATCTTACCATAGATTTTGCCCAAATGCTTCGCCGCAAAGACCAAGTGGTAAAACAAACCTGCGACGGGGTAAATTACCTCATGACCAAAAACAAAATTGCCGTTTACCACGGGCATGGCAGTTTTGTTGATGCCAACAACATAAAAATACAAAAACCCGATGGCAGTTCCGAAACCATTCAAACCGATAAAACTATTATAGCCACCGGCTCAAAACCTTCTACGCTGCCCTTTATTACCATAGATAAACAACGCATTATTACCTCTACCGAAGCCCTGAAACTGCCCGAAATACCCAAAAAAATGGTAGTCATTGGCGGAGGGGTTATTGGCTGCGAGTTGGGGTCGGTATATGCGCGCATGGGTACTGAGGTTGCCATAGTAGAGTACATGGAGCGCCTCATTGCCGGCATGGATTTTGACTTGGGGCATGAATTAGAGCGCTCACTCAAAAAAATAGGCATCAAAATGCACCTCAATACTGGCGTAACTGCCGTAGCCAATGAGGGCAACAGCGTAAAAGTAACCGCTCATAACCACAAAACCAATACCGATATTACCCTTGATGCCGATTACTGCTTGGTAGCCATAGGTCGCCGCCCCTATACCGATAACCTTGGGCTGGAAAACATAGGCATTACCCTAAACAAACGCGGACAAATACCCGTAAACCACCACCTCCAAACCGCCGTGCCGGGCATTTATGCCATAGGCGATGTGATAGAAGGCGCTATGCTTGCCCATAAAGCTGAGGAAGAAGGCATTTTTGTTGCCGAATTGATGGCAGGACAAAAACCTCACATAAACTACCTGCTCATACCGGGCGTGGTTTATACCTGGCCCGAAGCCGCCGGAGTGGGTTATACCGAGCAGCAACTAAAAGAGCAAAACCGAGCCTACAAGGTGGGTAAATTTCCGTTTAAAGCCAGCGGACGCGCCCGCGCCAGCATGGATACCGATGGCTTAATAAAAGTGCTTGCCGATGAAAAAACCGACGAGATACTGGGCGTTCACATGATAGGACCCCGAACTGCCGATATGATTGCCGAAGCAGTAGTGGCTATGGAGTACCGCGCCTCAGCCGAAGATATTGCCCGAATGAGCCACGCCCACCCCACTTTTACCGAGTCGTTTAAAGAAGCCTGCCTTGCCGCTACCGATAAACGGGCGCTGCATGTGTAGCCGGGTTAATATAGCAGCTATACTAATGCTGGTTGCTTCATATGTCATTGGGCGGAAAAAGCCGAGGCAAATTGGCGCTTAGTATCACCTCAAACGCTTCCACACAAACTGCTAATTGCTGTTTATCGGATGGGGTAAAGGCTACTGGTACATACCGGCGGTAAAGTTGCTCTAAACCAAATAGTAAACCCTCCGTTTGGTGGTAATGAAACAGGTATTGCGAAGTGTAAAATCGGTTAAAATGAACAAGAATTGGTTCGGTTTGTTGGGCAGTAGTTATGCCCGATAGTTCTAAGTATTGGGCTATTACCTGCTCATCGGTATCAGCCAATTGTTGGTAAAAAAGGGTACACAGCTCCGGAAATCGGTTTATTAACAGGCGGTCTATCATCATTTCTAACAGTACGTGGGCTACAAAGTACTTATATTTAACAATGCTGTTAAATTGTTGGCGATACAGCAGGTTTTTGAGCGTTTGTAAATGTTGTTCAAAAAAGACCGACTTATGAAACCAACTATCGGCAGCATGGTGGCTTTTTACCCCGTTGTTTAGGTGGGTTATAGGGTGCGTAGGAGAGTGGTTGGGCAAAATAAGCGCAGGCAGCCGCAGGTTTCGGTTGGTATTGCGCACTAAATCGGGCAGTATTAACCCGGCAGTATAGTGCGGTTGAGCATGGGTATGGTCAATAAAAAAATGGGCAAAATAGTTCATGTTGCTACAAAAATACACTAAAACTAACTATTTTCTCCTCTTTTTGGTTGCTTTGGGCGGGTATTTCGCCCTATTTAGTGTTTTTTCCGTAATTTTGGAATTAAAAAGAGGCAATATCGGTTTAGTAAATCGTGCCTCCTAAAAACAAGTTTTTACCAAACACCCCCTAATGCAAGGATTAGTTTTACAATCAACCGGCAGTTGGTATAAAGTACTCACCAACCATGGACAAGAAATAGAGTGCCGCTTAAAAGGAAAAATGCGGCAAGAAGATATAGAAAGCACCAACCCCGTAGCCGTGGGCGATGAGGTTATGTTAGAGCAAGAAGATGGTTTTGATACTGCCTCTATTACCGAAGTATTAACCCGCCGAAACTACATCATACGCCAATCGCCCCGAAAAAAATGGCAAAAACACATCATTGCTGCCAATATAGACCAAGCGCTGCTAATGATTACCTTTACTGAACCGCGTACTTCGCTTGGCTTTATTGACCGCTACTTGCTTACTGCCGCTATGTATGAAATACCGGCAGTATTGATTTTTAATAAGTACGATGCTTATAAAAAGAAAGACCTCCGCCTGCTGCAAGAAGCCCTCAAAATTTATGAGCCTTTGGGCTATAAATGCCTAACCGTTTCAGCCTTAACCGGGCAGGGGCTGCCAGAAATGGAGCAAGTTATGAAAGATAAAATCAGTCTTATATCGGGGCACTCAGGAGTAGGTAAGTCCACCCTTGTTAATGCCATTTCGCCCCAGCTCAACTTGGCTACTAACCAAATTTCAACTTTCAGCGGAAAAGGCATGCACACCACCACGTTTGCCTGTATGTATAAAATGCCAATGGGCGGTTTTATCATTGATACGCCGGGCATAAAGGAGTTTGGCATAGTTTATACCGAACCCGAAGAAATTAGCCATTACTTTCCCGAAATGCTGCCCTTGCTGCCCAATTGTAAATATGCCAACTGCCTGCACAGAAACGAGCAGCAATGCGCTGTTAAACAAGCCGTAGAAACCGGCAAAATTGCCGAGAGCCGTTATAACAGCTACCTTCGCATAGTAGAAGATGCAGAAGCCATTAATTACTGGGAGCGCGATTAGAGTGAAAAGTGAAAAATTAGGAGTTATGAGTTATGAATTAGAAATTACGACTACCAGCCCGATTTTGTTTCTCGCTAAGGCGCAAATTAGTTGTTAGTACTGATTACGATATACCATTTACCCACTGCAAATATCCACTACCACACACCATCTACTATTAGACTTTGGACAAACACCTATAACCCCCGCACTCGGTTTGGGGGCTAATCG
>ERZ761609.514-NODE-514-length-44294-cov-60.356134_pt1 | contig 44294 bp, 28 predicted proteins | sample MGYA00511163_ERZ761609 | MGnify/ENA primary metagenome ERZ761609 (study PRJEB28899, sample SAMN02445070) | bioreactor sludge metagenome | biome: EBPR sludge | place: Australia: Brisbane, Thorneside Wastewater Treatment Plant | collected 2011-12-16 ... | reverse complement strand
ATTTAAGTTTAAAAATGTTTTAACATTTTGTAAACCTATTTCAGGACAAGACAACTAAAACTATTAACTATTAACTATTAACTGTTAACTATTATGGAGTTACTTTACTCACAAACGCCGACGCATTATTATCAGCAATTACCGCATCTGTAATATCAGTGATTGAATCTCCGTTTACATCCGAAACAATATAACCGACTGCAAAAACCGAAGCATCGTTATCTATTATTGTTCCGTCTGAAAGATCTATTGTTCCGTCCTGATTGACATCTCCGGAATAAATTACATACTTCACTCCTTTTAATGTCATGTTATTTCCGAAAGCCCTGTTCTGAGCTGCCGTAAAATCATAATTAAAAATATCTCCTCTTGAATATCCTTCCCCGCCTGATCTGCTCCATGTTTCCAGTGAATTCCTGTGTTTAAGCTGCAGATAATATGTACCAGTCAGTGCGTTTGCAAATGTTACCTGTGCAGTGAAGCTTACAGAATCCAATATACCTTTTGCTGAATCAACTATATTGTAAGGCGAAATATTATTTCTCAGATAAATTTTAACTGTGTCATTCATATTTAATCTGTTAGAAACAGTATTATAAAATCCTTCCTGTATAAATGAAATATTTGATACCGCCGGCGGAGCAGATATAATTCTGTGATATGCTCTGTTTACATTTATAAGACCTCTTCCGTAAGAATTATCCTCACCTGCAGTTCCGAGATCCGTAGCTGTCGAAAGTAAAATCGCCTTAAGCTGTTTGCCTGTCATACCCGGCGCAACCTGTTTCAAAAGTGCTATGCTTCCCGCTACATGCGGGGCAGCCATTGATGTACCTGAAATTGTACCGTAAGAAGTTCCTGACCATGTTGATCTTATTGATGAACCGGGTGCAACTACTTCTGGTTTAATTAACAGCGTGCCAGTTCCGCCGCAAAGCGAAGGTCCTCTGCTGGAAGAGCTGCTTATATTCAAAGTGGTTCCGGAAATATTTCCCACACAAAAAACTTCTACCGAATCAATATTAATATTTTTTGGAGGCGTGATGGTTGACGCTCCGGGACCTGAATTTCCCGCGGAAAAAATAACAGCAGTGCCGATAGCTTCTACTGCCGGAAGCACAGTTCGGTATATTGATGAAGTGCATTCATTCGTTGCCGTCGGATCTCTCCAAGAACAGTTTATAACATCCGGCATATCCATTGTTGCCGAATTCGAATCCGGATCCATTGCCCACTGATACGCTGCAATATTCATAGATGGATATGAAGCACCGGGACAGTCCGTAATTCCTGCCGCCATCCATCTTGCATCCGGCGCAACTCCGACTGTATCTCCTGTTGCGGAATTTCTTCCGCACATTATTCCCATTGTGTGAGTTCCGTGATATGTTCCTCCTGTTGCGCAGTCAAACGGCGAAGTGCTGAAAGGAGATATTGGATCATACCATGAATGATACCACGCTCTTCCGTTATTGCCCCACCATCTTGATGAAAGCGCCGGATGAGTTCCGTTTACACCACCGTCAATATTCATTACAGTTCTTCCCGCTCCAGTTATTCCAATCTTCCATAATGAATCAGCTTTGATAACTCTTAATCCGTTTTCAATTGTTTGTGAACTTTGAACAGCCGGCTGCTCATCATACGGTCTGTCAATATCAAGCTCTGCGTCCAAATCAAGAATATCCACATCCATTCTTTTTGTTAAATTATAAATCACATCGGGTGTACACTCAATGAAAATAAGATTTGTTAACCAGAAGTTCATCAATTGTTTTATCTTCCCTGATTCCTTTTCTGAATTCAGATATGATAATATTGGTCCCTGCGTCTGAGCCGCTTTATTTCTGAGAGTATTAATGACGGTCTCTGCTCTGTATTCAATCGGCGCATTCATTTGATACAGATCCCTGTCAAGCTTTTCTATGTCAATCCTGTCTTTAAGAAGGATCAGAACGCGAGTGTATTCAACAGGATTCAGCGAATTCATTCTCGCAGAAAGTCTTTCAGTCATCTGCACATTCTGGGAAAAAATACTCTGAACTGATATAAACAAAACAGCTGCAGCCAGTATTAATTTTTTCATTTGATAATATTATGTTTGTTTTAAAAAAATTGTTTTGAGATTTGGAAAAAAATGTGTGCATTAATTTATATTATTAATATTGAAATTTCAATTTAGTTGAGTAATAAATCAAATCTCTTTTTACTGTTTACGCTCATGCTCTTAATCAGGAGATTACGAGCGAAGTAAAAAGTATATCCTGACGACATCGATTTCCCTCGTAACAAATCTCCTGATTCTCAATTGTTACTTTTTTATGAAATGGGTAAATTGTATTCATTCATATAAACACACATTTTCTCTCCTTATATTAAATTATAACAGAGTAAAATATTTTCAAATTTAATAACACGTTTAATTTATGTGCGGTATTGTATGTATGTTCGGCAATATTTCTGATGTAAAACTTCTAAGACAGGATGTTCTTGAAATGTCAAAGAAAGTTCGTCACCGTGGTCCTGACTGGTCAGGTAATTACAGCAATGATAAAATAATTTTCGCTCATGAGAGACTTGCAATTGTCGATCCTAAGTCAGGCAAGCAGCCGCTATACAGTGATGACGGGAAATTAATTCTCGCTGCCAACGGCGAGATTTACAATCATAAAGATCTGAGACATTTGGTTAATGGATATAATTTTCTTACCGAATCAGATTGTGAAATTATACTCGCGCTATACAGAAAAAAAGGGATAGACTTTCTTGACGATCTTAACGGAATTTTTGCGTTCGCTCTGTATGATGAGGAAAATGATTCATATTTTATTGCCCGTGATCATATTGGAATTATTCCTTTATATATGGGATGGGACAAGTCAGGAAATTTTTATGTAGCTTCTGAATTAAAAGCTCTTGAAGGCGTCTGCAGCAGAATTCAGGAATTCCTTCCCGGTCATTATATTTACAGCAAAGATGGAACTGATCTTAAAAAATGGTACAAACGCGACTGGACGGATTTTAATAATGTTAAATCAAATGAATCTGATATTGAAAAATTACGCAAAGGACTTGAGAATGCTGTTCACAGGCAACTGATGTCTGATGTGCCTTATGGCGTTCTGCTTTCAGGAGGACTTGACTCATCTATAATATCAGCTGTTACAAAAAAGTATGCTTCTAAAAGAGTTGAATCTGATGATACTCAGCAAGCCTGGTATCCGCAGCTGCACTCCTTTGCAATTGGGCTGAAAGGCTCGCCTGATTTAGCTGCAGCTCAGAAAGTCGCAAACCATATCGGCTCTGTTCATCATGAAATTAATTTCACTATTCAGGAAGGGCTTGATGCTGTCAGCGATGTGATCTATCATCTTGAAACTTATGACGTAACTACCGTCCGGGCTTCCACTCCGATGTATCTGTTAGCCAGAGTTATAAAATCCATGGGAATTAAAATGGTGCTTTCAGGTGAAGGCGCTGATGAAATATTCGGCGGTTATCTTTATTTTCACAAAGCTCCGGATCCGAAGTCTTTTCACGAAGAGACAATCCGCAAACTCGGTAAGCTGCATCTTTATGACTGTCTTCGCGCCAATAAATCACTTGCAGCATGGGGAATAGAAGGGCGTGTGCCTTTTCTTGATAAAGAATTTCTTGATATTGCAATGAGATTAAATCCGAAAGATAAAATGACTTCGGAAGGTAAAATGGAAAAATGGATCCTCAGGAAAGCGTTTGAAGATTATCTTCCGGATGAAATTCTCTGGAGACAAAAAGAGCAATTTTCAGACGGCGTCGGATACAGCTGGATTGATACTTTAAAAGCAGTCGCAGAAAAAGAAGTTACTGATGAAATGCTGGCAAATGCTAAATTCAGATTTCATATTAATCCTCCCATGACAAAAGAAGAATACAGATACAGGTCTATATTCAGCGGACATTTTCCGTCAGACTCAGCGGCGCAGTGTGTTCCGTCCGTAAAATCCGTTGCATGCAGTACTCCTGAAGCACTGGCGTGGGATTCGTCGTTTCAGAATACAAATGATCCTTCAGGCAGAGCGGTGAAAAGCGTACATAAAAACAGTTATAATTAATTACTTAAATTTATTCTAAACTATAAACTAATTTCTTTAAAAATTTTAAAATCAAATTACATCAATGACTAATCTTTCAGAAATCAGAACCATAGCAAAAGAGGCTTACATATACGGTTTCCCCGTTGTAGATTCATATCGTATTGAATATGCATATAATATAGATAAAAATAATCCGGAATATAAAGGACCGTTTAATGTTCTCAAAAATATACCGAGGGTTTACACTCCTGAAGATAAAACAGTGCAGACGCCTAATTCAGATACGCCTTATTCAATGGTCGAAATGGATCTGAGAAAAGATCCGGTTGTTATCACACTGCCTGTAATTGATAATGACAGATATTTTTCAGTTCAGTTAATTGATCTCTTCACACACAATTTTGAATATCTGGGCAGCAGGACTACAGGAAATGGCGGCGGAGTTTTCCTTGTTGCCGGACCGGACTGGAAAGGTGAAGCTCCGGCGGGAATTAAAAAAATTATCATATCCGAAACTCAGTTTGTTTCCTGTATTTTCAGAACTCAACTTTTTAATCCGGATGATCTTGAAAATGTAAAGAAAATTCAGGAAGGTTATAAAATACAGACTCTTTCTTCTTATCTCGGTAAACCGGATTTAGCTTCCGATCCTGTTGATTTTATTAAACCGCTGTCTCCTGATTTGCAAAAGACTTCACCGGAATTTTTCAACATTCTGAATTTCCAGCTTCAGTTTTGTCCTGTGCATCCTTCTGAAAAAGAATTAAGAGAAAGGTTTGCAAAGATCGGAATAGAAACGGGGAAAAAAATTGATTTTGATAATTTACCTGTTGAAACAAAAAAAGCATACGAAGAAGGTATTGCAGAAGCATGGAAGGAATATGAAAATTTTGTTAAATCCAAAATTCTGACAGATCAGGTTACTTCAGGAGATTTATTCGGGACAAGAGAGTTTTTAAAAAATAATTATATGTACAGAATGGCTGCAGCAGTGCTCGGCATTTTCGGAAACTCCGCTGATGAGGCAATGTATCCGAATTACAAAATAGATTCTGAAGGAAATATTCCTGACGGTTCAAAAAATAAATATACTATTCATTTTGCCAAAGGACAACTTCCTCCTGTAAATGCTTTCTGGTCTCTGACTATGTATGAAATGCCTGCAAGTCTTCTTTGCTCAAATCCGATCAACCGATACCTGATTAATTCACCAATGCTTCCCGATTTGAAGACTGACACTGACGGCGGTATAACTATATATATTCAGCACGATTCACCCGGCGCAGATAAAGAATCAAACTGGCTTCCGGCGCCGAACGGTCCGTTTGCTGTTTTTATGAGATTATACTGGCCGAAGTCAGAGGCGGTTAACGGAAGCTGGAAACAGCCGCCTTTAAAAAAAGTATAGATGTGATTTTACTTCACACTTAAGGTTTTTTTCATTGTGGATATTGTTACCGTTTAAATTATCTAAATTGAAGTAATAGTAAAATAAGTATATATTACATCCTCAAAATAAATTTTTTTAATTTATAAGATTTGAATTCTTTCATTTGCAATTCAGTAATTTTTAAAATCTTTTTATTTTCGATTTTAGTTTTTAGCAAATCATCCTTTTCTCAGGATGAAAGCGCGCAAAATGTTGCCAAAGCTTTAGCAAATCCGGTTGCAAATATTTACAGCGTACCTTTTCAGAATAACTTTCAGTTTGGTATTGGGGAGCAGAAAGGTTATAAATATTTATTAAATTTTCAGCCCGTAATTCCGGTTTCTCTGGGAAAAAATATTAATCTGATAAACCGCGCAATTTTCCCGTTTGTATTTCAGAATAAAGTGATCGGAGACGGCAGACAAAACGGCATGGGTGATATATTATACACGGCGTTTTTTTCACCGGCTAAAAGTAAAATTGTATGGGGAATCGGTCCGGCACTATCTGTTCCGACTGCAACCGATACTTTACTCGGAACAAAAAAATTATTACTCGGACCATCTGTAGTTATCCTCGGCCAGCCCGGTTCCTGGACAATTGGTTTTCTAGCAAACAATCTCTGGTCTGTCGCAGGAAGTGAAAGCAGATCTGAAATTACTTCTTTATTTGTTCAGCCGTTTTTTTCTTACAATACACTCGGCGGTTTGGGAATCGGAGCTTCTTCTGAAAATTCTTATGACTGGAGAGGGAAAAGACTTACTTCAGGATTGATTGCACTTAATCTGACACAGGTTTTTAAGTTTGATGCAAAACAGATTGCAAGTTTACAGCTTTCACCACTGTTGTTTTATTCAAATGAGAAAATTAACAAACCTGAATGGGGAGCAAGAATAGGAGTTACATTAGTGTTTCCGAAGAAATAATTTTTTTTGCTTATGCAAAAAATCATACCGGTATTCTTATCAGCGATTAAAACTATTAAGTAAAGTTATTAATATGAAAATAATAATTATAATACAGGAGTTTGTAAGACTTTCGGGTCCGGGTTCATTAAGATTTATTCTGCAGCCTTTAATTTCTGCGTTCTTTGGTATCAAGGACGGTATCACAGATGCTAAATTAGGTAATGATCCTTTTTTAATATCACTTTTCAATTCAGATGACAGGAAAGCAAAAATTAAAGAAGCAGTTAAAAGTGTCGGTAAAGTTTTTATAATAGCAATAATTCTGGATGTGATCTTTTATTATATTATTTCCGGTACGTTCGCTCCGTTGCAGTCTCTTTTGATCGGCACTACACTGGTTTTCATACCTTACTCGATTGCAAGGGGATTAGCAAACAGAATTTACCGTAAGCACTTAAATAAAAACAAATCTTAATAACAAAAAAATAATTTTAAAATGTCTGAAGATATTCAGGTAAAAACAGCCAATGAACTGGCGGAGGACAGGACTAATCTTGCTTATGAAAGAACAGCTCTTGCTAACGACAGAACTTTAATGGCGTGGGTAAGGACCGCTACATCACTTATATCTTTCGGGTTTACAATTTATAAGTTTTTTCAGGAGCTTGTAAAGACTGATCATATTGATGTCCAGCACCGTCTTTTATCTCCGAGACATGTCGGAATGATGCTGATTATTATAGGTTTCCTCGGACTTTTTCTTGGGTTGCTGCAATACAGAAATGATATGAAAAGACTAAAGGTATCCAGTAAAGATTTACCAAGATCGTTTACACCTTTAATTGCGATTTTAATACTTTTACTAGGACTGATTTTGTTTTTAGCAGCACTGTTAAGACAATGATTCGGAAAAGATTATATTTTTATAATCCGTATTGTAAAATCCCAATCAAAATTATAATCAGGTTTTATTTGTAAAATATTCCGTTAAGATTTTTTAAATTAAGTAAGTAAAACAACACAGCAATATGAATTCCCGAAATTTACTGATTTTTATTTCATTTATTATTCTTTCAGCTGCAGATTTAAAATCTCAGACTACTGTCGGTTTGATTGGCGGTCTGAATATTCAAAGTATTTCAGGCGATGCTCCGCAGAATGCTTCCTACGGTTCTAAAACCGGATATATGTTTGGCTTATCAGCAGAAACTAATATTACAAAAGAAATTAAGATAGTATTACAGCCGAACTATTCCGTTTACCGGACTATCATTTCATATGATATCGGAAGGGAAGATCCGGTTGACAGTATGAATGTGAAAATGTCATACTTCCGCGTGCCGGTGTTAGCTAAATTAGAAGCATTTAACGGAGTAACATATTTTTTAAGCGGACTTGATTTCGGATTCCTTCAGGATTCAAAAATTCAGGATATAAATAAAACATCGGAGGAAAAAGATATTTCAGAAAGTTTTGAAAAATTTGACCTTGCCGCAGCATTCGGTGTCGGAGTTAAATTTCCCGTAAAACGCTTTGTTATTTCTGCGGAAGGAAGGTATTCTCAGAGTCTGTTTAATTTGAGCAAAGAAAACTTTAATTCGTTACCGTCAAGATTCAGATTGTCAGGTTTTCAGTTTTTGACATATGTATCATATATTCTTTAAAAATTTATTACGATGAAAAAAAATATAATTCTTAAGTTAACTTTTACAATCGCTCTCTTGCCTGTGATTTTTACTCAGAATTCTTTTGGTAAAATTTTTCCTCCGTCTAACGATTCTTTATATGAACATGAAACACTCAAAGGTCATAAGTTTATAGTAAATTCATATATCGGCACACCTTTTATACAGACTTTTTTACAAAGCAGACTTGGGGCAGGTCAGACAGTGAATTTAAAAATTCCGACTATAAAAATTGATACATTAGAAGTTATTCAGTTGCGGGGCGATCTGATTTATACAAATCTTGATATTGAATATCAGCAGATGATAAAAGACTGGATGGCATTTCGGGTAAAGCTTTTAATTGCAGGAAAGTTAGGTACAAAACCCGGAGCGTTGATCTCAGAAGGAGTAAATGCAGCATCGGGTTATGAACTTGGATGGATGTTCAAATTATATCAGAATGATGAATTTGCGCTATCAGGTTCAATTGATCTTTTTAATAAAAGTTATACCATAATTGATCTTAACAGCTTTATTCAGGGTGTTATTGACAGCGGTAAAATTACACCTTCAAACAGACTTGTGAAGTCTTATTCCACTGTCAGAGCCGGTGGTGCTCTAAAATTTGCATACGCATTTAACAGAACTTTCGGATTTATCGGAAATTTCAACGCTCAGTTCGGTGAGTCGATTGATGTTACTGATATTGATAAATGGTATTTTGAATACGGAGGAATATTTGATGCGGATCTTTTGCCGGTTCAGAATGTCCCGATAGGTTTTTCACTGGGCTTTTATCATAACTCATTACCGCTGACTTCCGAACAGATTCAATCCGAACCGAATAACATTTTGCTGGGAATTAATTACACCGGCAAACAGGATCTTAACCTCGGACTGGAAATCAATTATCAAACTTATAAACCGCTCGACTTTGAAGATAACATTAAATTTGTAAACATGTCTTTGAATATGAGATATTTCTTTTAAAAAAATTTTTTGTTCATTAATAATTTAATAAAACTATAATGAAAAACTTATTACTTTTATTGTTACTAACTATATTTTCAGTTAATGCAGTATCACAGGAAATCCCTGTTATAAATAATCTTTCAAGATTAAATAATTCTTTAAGTTCATCTGCAACGGCTGAGAATAATGCTCCTAAGAAAAAGGACTTTTGGTTTACAGTTAATCCGTATCTCTGGACTATTGCAATGGGAGGTACCGTAGGTATTCCGAATACTCCCTCAGGATATCCGAAGACATATGAATTTAATAAAAGTTTTTCCGATGCACTTAGTAATTTGAAAATGGCATTTATGATCGGAGGAAAATTCAAATATAAAAGGATTAATTTATTTTATGATATCGTATATGCAAACCTCAAGGATTTTGATGTTACGCTTCCGGTCGGCTCAGGACTTACAAAAGCAAATACAACTAATAAAGAATTTATAACTGATCTTTCACTTGGTTATTCTTTTCCTACTACCAGCAAAAGTGTATTTCTTGATACATACGCCGGAGTGAGGATCTGGTCAACTGAAACTGAAATCACTCTTATACCTCCGAGCGGACAGAACTTTATGGGAAGCAACAGCAGGTCATGGGTGGATCCGATTGTCGGAATAAATGCGAGTTTTATTTTGTCAAAGCAATGGTTCTCATATCTGAGAACCGACTTCGGCGGTTTCGGAGCAAACTCAGAATACTCTTTTATGATACTCGGCGGATTCGGTTATAAATTCAATCCAAACCTAAATACTACTTTGGGGATTAAAAATCTGAGCGTAGATTATAATAAAGATGAAAGAAGATTTAATGTAAATCAATACGGATTGATTTTGAGCCTGGGTTATAGTTATTAAATTTTAAATAGTAATTTCAGTGTCAGTTTAGAATACTGTTCGCAGTTAAATTGTTTATACTGCAAAACTCCGTTGCTGTCTGCAGTTTTGTAAATCTTAACTTTAAAATTGCCAAACAAATTTTTTTCCGGATTAAGCAAATTTATACCCGGTTTAGGATTAATAAACACTTATAAAAAGGAATGGCTTTCTAAAGATATTGCCGCCGGTTTATCCGTCGCAGCCATTGCTGTGCCTGTAGGTATCGCATATTCAGGACTTGCCGGCCTCCCTCCGGAAACCGGTCTGTATTCCGCAATATTACCTATGGTGGCTTATGCATTGTTCGGATCATCAAGACAGCTGATGGTAGGACCGGATTCTGCAACCTGTATTCTTATTGCCGCCGCACTTACGCCTTTAGCAGCTTTCGGATCGGAACAGTATCAGTCTTATTCCATTCTTCTTGCAATTGTTACCGGCATTCTCTGCATAATAGGCGGTGTTTTGAAATTCGGTTTCATTGCCAACTTTCTTTCGAAACCGATTCTGACCGGATATCTAAACGGACTAGCGATAAGTATTATAACCGGACAGCTTGGTAAATTTTTCGGTTTTAATATTGAATCCGGAGGATTCTTCAGAATGATTACCGAATTTTTTTCTAAAATTGGAGAAACGCATTTTCTGACTTTTACAATCGGATTCGCCGCATTTGTATTATTGAGAATATTCAAAAAAATTTTTAATAAAATACCGGCACCCCTGTTAGCTGTAATCGGCGGAATCGCTTTTATATCTTCAATGGGTCTTGAAAATAGCGGCGTCAGGTTTGTAGGTAATGTCCCGGCCGGGTTTCCGGATATTGTCTTACCTGTTTTTGATTTAGGAATACTGGGAACACTTGTTTCACATTCACTCGGTATTGTCCTTATAAGTTACTGCAGCGCTATGCTGACGAATAAAAGTTTTGCGGTAAAAAACGGATACAGTATTGACTCCAATAAGGATTTCATCGCGCTCGGTGCTGCAAACATTTTTTCAGGTTTGTCACAGGGTTTTGTTGTAAGCGGAGCAGATTCAAGGACTGCTGTCAATGACTCATCAGGAGGAAAAACTCAGCTTGTTTCAGTTATAGCAGCTTTAACAATTACTGTCGTCGTTATATTTTTTACGCAATATCTGGAGTTCCTTCCCGTTACTGTGCTTAGTGCGATTATTATATCAGCTTCAATCGGGTTATTTAATTTTGCATACCTTAAGAAACTTTATCTTGTCAGCAAAAATGAATTCTTGCTTGCAGTAGTTACTTCATTAAGCGTTATTACCATAGGAGTAATTCCCGCAGTACTTATAGCAGTAGGTCTGGCTCTGTTAAGACTGATAGCGAAAACTTCCAAGCCGAATGATATGATACTCGGAAGAGTGGAAGGTCTTAACAGCTATCATGACATAAACGAGTTTAAAAATGCATCAAAAATTCCCGGAATAATGATTTACAGATTTGAAGCGCCTATTCTCTTTTTCAATGCAGACTTTTTTAAAAAAAGAGTTCTTGAAATTACGGATAATGAAAAAGAAAAAATACAATATTTTATTCTGGATGCAAGTCCGGTTTTAAGAATAGACATAACTTCTTCTGACGTAATTGAGGATCTGATCTTTGAGCTTAAAGCGCGAAATGTTGTTTTCGGTATAGCTAAAGTAAACGGAGAAGTAAACGCTATACTTCAAAAATCCGGAGTCAAAGATAAAATCGGAAAAGAAAATGTTTTTGAAAATGTACATTCAGCTGTAGAATACTACACTGTAAAATAAATAAAATATATAATATGAAAAAAATTAAATCTGCTTTTATCAAAGGATTGTTTGTAATTATTCCTTTGATGTTTATAATTTTTATTCTGCAAGGTACGATCGGAATACTAAAAGATCTGCTTGAGCCATTTTCAAAACTGCTGCCGGTAAATTCACTTTTCGGAATTGGAGGACCTGACTTTGTTGTTTTCTTAATACTTATTGCTTTTACTACATTAGTAGGATTTATACAGGGTGAAAGAAACAGATCAGGCATAATCAGAAAAGTGGAAAGTTTTATTCCCGGTTATTCTATCGTAAAAAAATTTCTCGGAGAAGATAGTGATTCTGTAAACGGTAATACAAAGTCATGCCTTGCAACTATAGATGATGCATGGCTGTTCGCTTTTATTCTCGAAGAAGGAAAGAGCGGAATGCTTACTGTCTTTGTCCCAAGCTCTCCGACTCCGACAAGCGGAAACATTTATTTTATGACTGAGCAGCAGGTGAAGCGCCTTGATATTCCGCCAAGAGAAATTTTTAAATGCATTACGCAGCTTGGAATAGGTGCTGACAAAATGCTCGAAGGAAAAGTGAAATGGTAATGCAGATAATTTTTTAAATTTGATCTGTGCGATAATTATGCTGTGCTGTTAAATCAAAAAGTGATAACGATTTAAATTAAAAAATCTATATGCATTACGGAGTAATCTTGATTATAAAATCCGAGGAATTATTATCCGTATATACTGCGTCACTCATATCCACTACAAAATCACCGTTCAGATCTGTAAGTACATAACCTGCTGTAAAATTTGCCGCGTCATTATCTACGAGACTTGCATCCGTGACATCTGCTGCTCCGTCTTTATTCGGATCACCGGAGTAAATCCCGAATCTAACCGGCGAATCATCCAGCTGATTTATATTATTTCCAAATGCCTGCGAAGAATTTAAACTGAGATCATAAAAAGCAGAATTATTCGAAAATAAAATACCGCCGGTTTTTGTCCAGGTTTCAATTGAATTTCTTTGATCAATCTGCAGATAATACGGATTATTATTCAAGGCTTTTTTAAAATATAATGTTACTTCGCCGTTTGTATTAAATTTACCTATTGCCGAATCTACTACTGTGTATGGTGAATTCGAATTTCTCAACTTTACTTTTACTGTATCAGCTCTTGTTGTGTCTTCGGATGAAATATACAATGCTTCAATAAAAAGTTTTAAATCAAGAGTCTGTACAGATCTGAAAATTTCATTAAAACTCTCTGCAAACTGATAAACAGAACCGCATGAAGAAGTTGCATCCCAGTTAATCGACCAGTCCATCATACCACGAAGGTCTGCATAAGTGCCTGTCTTTGTATATCTTGCGGGTTTCGGAATCTGCCCTTTCAGATAAAGTATCGCAGCTTTTACTGAATCCGGAATTACATAACCGCCTCCGGCTGCATTTACGCATGCCGGCAGTCCAACAGCAACCTGATCCGGTCTTAATCCGGAGAAATATCCTCCTGCTGTATTAAATCCCTGTATGACAGCTTCAGTCTGCGATACAATAAAATCTACCGTTCCCTGAAAATAAATATTGCCGTCGATTCCGTACATACTCCCGCTGTTATATAGCTGAACATGCAGCACATCAATGGAATCTCTCAGCGCATGTATGACAGGAAGATAAGCTCCCCATACTCCGCCGTATGCCGACATTCCTCCCTGCACATAAGCAGTTTCCGGAGCCAAAGTCAGGATCATTTTCTTACTGTATTGAATTCTGTATAAGTCCATAATTTTTCTTACCGCATAAATCAGATTTATGATTTTCGCATCTACGGGATTTGAAATTGTACCTCCGCTTAATGAAAGCGAACTGCCTTCGAGATCTATATCAATACCGTCAAACCCATAAGTATTAATAATATTCATCATCGAAGTTATGAAAGTATTTCTCTTAATTGTATCCGGCATTGAAACAGGATGATTAGCTCCGCCGATTGATATGAGAATTGTTTTACCACGCATTCGCATTGTATCTATCTGCTTTTTAAAATTTAACTGACTTATACCTTCCGGAATAAAAGTCATATTGTAGGAAGTGCCGGATGCCGGAATTGCAAATGCAACCGGAATAATCCCGTAGCTTGTATCTGTCTGAGTCAGCGAAATATAAGGACAGTTGAAGTCATTCCAGTTCTGCCAGTAACCTATCAGCGCAGGATTTGAAATTTGTGAATTCAAATTCCTTACAGGAAAAATATTCACTAATATTATCAGAATTAGAAATTTTATAGGCATAATTATTCAGAATTGCAGATAAGTATTCAGAAATTTTTATACTAAAAAAAAGTCTGCAGAAAAATTATCTGCAGACATTAAATTAAAATTCAAATCATCTTTCAAAAATATCACGGAGTAATTTTAGCGACGAAATTAGAAGCGTTATTATCGGTAAATACTGCATCACTCACATCCACTACAAAATCTCCGTTCAGATCAGTTAATACATAACCTCCAACAAAATTTGACGCGTCATTATCAACCATACCGGCATCTGAAACATCTACGACACCGTCTTTATTCGGGTCTCCAACGTAAATACCGAAACGCAGAGGAGAAGAATCCAACTGCAGCATATTATTTCCGAATGCCTGAGCAGCTGAAGTCGAGAAATCATATGAAAGATTTCCGGAAGTAAAACTTTGCGGCGCTGCGCTCCAGGTCTCAATAGAATTTCTGTGATTAATTACAATATAATATCCGACACCGTTCAGCGCTTCATTAAAATTCAGAATTCCGTTTCCGGAAGAGTTTATCTCTGCCGATGAGGAATCAACAAGAATATAAGGAGAAGAAGACGATCTTAATTAAACCTTAGCCGTATCAGGCACCATAACATCTGAAGCAAAATCATACCTGCCTTCTATAAAAGCAGTGAGGTTAAGATTTAAATTAGTCGGAGTAGTAATCAGCTGAACAACAGAAAAATTTCCCTGTAAAGCGGCATAAGTTGAAGTATCACCGCTTTTCCAGCAGGCACTGAAAAGAGTACCGTAACCTGATGTACTTGTCCCTATACCATCCACTGATCTTGATGTACCGGTAAATCCTGTATGCCTTATTTCAACAAGTAAATTTCCGCCTGTATAAGGATAAGGATTATCAAACGAAATTTCCGGACCGAATGAATTCGGCGATCCGCCTGACGGATAAGAACCTGCCGGAACAGTCAGCGAGCCTGATCTCACCTGTGTCTGAGGACCGACGACATTATTGGCAAATAATGTCAAACTTCTGTTAACGGGATCGACGCTTCCGCTGAGATAAATTCTGTATGATGCAAATGTAATGTCGCTGACAGGATAATTTCCCGTGGCATTTGAAGGAATTCTCCATGTCAAACCTTTAATATCTTTTCCGATAAAACTTGTAAGCTGGCTTGAATGAATGAGAAGCTGGTAAGTTCTGCCGGTGTTTGCAAGCGGTCCGGTAAAGGGTGCGGTTCCGTTTGCATTTTTGTAATTAAGAGGTATTGCATCAGTTGCTTTTGCATTCGGCTGTGTTAAGATTAATACTAAAGTTACCGTGAAACTGAAAAGAAGTAAAATTACTGATCTCATTGAATTCTCCTGTGTTTTTTGGTTTTATAAATATGTTTAAAAAATTTTATGATCTGATAATCAAGTATAATTATCATTTTTGTAATCATTAAACTATTTAAAGAAATGGAAATGATCAAATCTAATTTCTCATCTACACTTATAAAACAGTTTCAAACATTAACGGATTGTGAGTAATTCTGAGCAGATATGATTTTAACATTAACTAAATTAACTTAAACTAATTAATATTTAAAAAAAATATAAATTTTTAATTTTTAATACTTTTGTTTAGTTTTATATTTCTCATTGAAATCAGAACGGAATAACGGCTAAAGAATACATTTCTTTTACAGGTTTTAAAGCTTTCAATATTTACGGATGACGCGGATTCTTAATATTCTTTCCGCTTATATTTCCCAGTCCGTCATAAGCTGCATATTTATACAGATCGTGAAATGTAGGGTAATTGAATACTGTTGCAATGACATTGTCCAGAGTTTTTTTGTCCTGCACAAGCGTCATACCGTAATGTATAAGTTCTGAAGCTATTCTGCCTATAATATGAACTCCTAATATAATCTTCGTATCATTTTCAAAAACAAGTTTTAGAAATCCGTCATCCGGCGAACCGAGGATCTTCCCTCTTGCAATATCACATACTTTGCTTATGCCGGTACAGTATTTTATGCCTCTTGATACTGCATCCTGTTCTGTCATTCCGACCATTGAAACTTCAGGAACTGTATAAATTCCGTATGGGAATACTTTATGAACGGAATCAAAATCGTTAGTATGATACATATTCGTTATTGCAACTCTTCCCTGATCCATGCTGGTGCTTGCAAGCGCAGGAAATCCAATTACATCTCCGACTGCATAAATATGCGGAACGTTTGTTCTGTAATTTTCATCAACAATTACAGTTTCCCGATCACCTGTAATAATTCCTGCATTTCCGCAGTTCATTCCCGAAATATTACCGCTTCTTCCCGCAGCGTAAAGTACCATGTCCGTCTTAAGCACATCGCCGTTTTTCAGAGTAAGCTTTATGTTGCCGGATTTTTTCGCAGGCAAATGATAATTAACTATCGAAGTATTAAACAGAATTTCAATTCCCTGTTTTTTCATTTGAGTTACCAGAGCATCAGCTATTTCCGAATCAAGAAACGGCAGTATCTTGTCTCTGTTATTTATCAGATAAACTTTGACTCCCATTGCGGCATATATTGTTGCATACTCGCAGCCTATCACTCCGGCTCCGATTACGCAGAGAGATTTGGGAAATCGGCTGATCCTGAGTATTGTATCGGAATCATGAATTCTTTTTCCGTCAAACGGTATATCCGAAGGATTTACAGGATATGAGCCTGTCGCTATTAGAATATTTTTTCCGCTGATGAACAGTTCTTCGCTGCCGGATATTTTTATATTATGTTCATCAACGAATGAAGCGAATCCCCTGTAAACATCGACATTATGTCTTAACAAATTTTTATCAACTTCATCCTGCATATCATTTCTTGCGACATCCCGTCTGTATGTGAATTGTTCATGCTTTGTCTTATGCAGAGGTTTAATGTCATCAGTTTCAAATATATGCTTTTCATAAACCCGCGAAAAATAAAGAGCGGTTTCCTTCAAAGTCTTTGAAGGAAGTGTTCCTGTCTGAACTCCGGCTCCTCCGGAGTCTTTCGATTTCTCTATTAATGCTACTTTCTTTCCGAAGTATGCAGCTTTAACTGCGGCTTTCTCTCCCGCCGGTCCTGAACCTATTACTATTAAATCATAAGATCTGCTTCTTCCCATTTCAAATAATGTATTGTGTGAGTTTAATTTTATGCTGATGTGTAATTGAATTTTTAACAAAGTAAAAATTTCAATATGTAATTTAAATGTTAATTTAATATTCAATAAAAATTTATTTTTTTATATTAAATCATTACTGAATAAATTCTTTGTTCTTTGTTAGTCTTTAGCCTTTATTCTAAATATTAATCATACTTTTGAAATTTGCTATATTCAACCTTATTCTAATTATTATTCAATTGTGATGATGTTAAGTTAATTTACTTAGTGTTTACTTCAATGTTAATTTATTTTATTGTTTAATAAAATTATTTTGATTTGCAGAATTTTCTCTGCGGCAATTTAATATTTTATTATATGCATTTTAAAGTTACTCTGATTAATGAAAATTGACAAAACTTTAGGCGGCAGTAATGTAATTAATCTTTTAAAAACTTTTTCGAAAGATGATCAGAAAGACTTTGAGAAGTTTGTTCAGTCGCCTTACTTTAATAAAGGAAGAAATTATATCCAGCTTCTGAAGATAATTAATAAGTTCGCTCCGGATTTTGATTCGGATAAGTTTACTAAAAATCATGTCTATGGAAAACTCTTTCCCGGTAAAGTCTATAAAGAAAGCGTAATGAAAAGCATGCTGTCAAGACTGGATGCAATTGCCGAAGAGTTTCTGTATCAGAAAGCGGTTGAAAATTATGATTTTATGCTGAGAGAAAGATTGCTTTTAAATGAGTTCAGCAAAAGGGGATTAAGAAAAAGAGCTGAAAAAGTAATTAAGGAAACGGAGAAGTTAATATCCGGTAAAAAAGCGGGTGTGCTGGATTTCGTTAAAATGAAGGATTATACAAATGAAGTGCTGAATCATTATTATAACTTCAATGAACGGAGCAAATATACGGATTATTTATTCATTCATCAGCTATACAATGTTTACGCATTCCTCACTGAATTTCTTCTGAATGAAGGCAGCGTGTATGCACAGAGAAATTTCTGGAGTAAAGAGCTTGACATCAATTCCATTATGAATATATTTGAAAGTATTGATTCAGGGAAAATTCTATCACAAGTAAAGAAATACGGAAAGGATGAATACAATATTCTTAAATTATTATATCTGCTTATGATGTCATTAAAACATCCCGGTGAAGACAAATATTTTTTTGATCTGAAAAGATTATTTACGGACATTTCAGATTCATTTGACCTGGATTTTAAAAAGTATATTTTAAACGCTATGACCATTGTTTGCAGCACTAAATCAGTTGCAGGAAAAGAAGAGTTCAGAAAGGAAGCGTTTATTATAAGAAAAAAAATTTACGATGAGAATCTCAATATTTTTTCCGGAAAGCATTATCTGAAAAACGGTGATTTCAGGACTGCCTTCATTGAAGCTGTCAATCTGAATGAAATAAAATGGGCTGAAGAATTTTTAGAGAAATATTTATTCAATCTTCAGCCCGAATACCGTGAAGATATCAGTAATTACTGCAAAGCAGTACTCTCATACGGAAAAGGAAATTATGATGAAGCTCTATTGTATTCAAACATGGTGAATATAAAACAGATAACTTACAAACTTGATCTTAAAAATCTTGTTTCAAAAATTTACTTCGAAACAGGTTCTACAGAGAATCTGATCTCGCTGCTGAACGCATATTACCAGCTGATCAATAATTCAAATTCTCAAAATAAAAATTTTCTCAGCCGTCATCTTAACTTCATAAAATACCTTCGCCAGCTTTTGAATTTTAAATTAAACAATGCCGGTGATACGGATCTGAAATTACTTTATGATTCTGTAAAGAGAGACAATGTAACTTCAAAGAAATGGCTGCTTGAAAAAGCCGGAGATTTAATTTAACATCAGCTTTAAATTACAAATACATAATTTATATTAGCTTTGATTTACGGAGTTATTTTTCCTACAAAATTAAATGAATTATTATCTGCAAATACAGCGTCAGCAATGTCAGTTAAATTGTCACCGTTCACATCCGTCGGGAGATATCCGGATGAAAAACTGAATGCGTCATTGTCAATAAGACTTCCGTCTGTAAGATCTATCGTGCCGTCACCGTCAATATCCCCGCTGTAAAAACACCATATTCCAGTTTTTAAAACCTGATTGTTTCCGTATGCCTGAGTCTGAGATGAAGTAAAATCAAAATTTACAGTTGCTTCATTTGTGAAATTTAATGAAACAGCGCTCCAGGTTTCAAGAGCGTTTCTGTGTAATGTCTGTATAAAATAATTTCCGCCCGCTGCATTAATGAATTCGGCGGTTGCATTACCTGAAGTGTTTAGAAATATTACAGACGAATCTGCTTTACTGTAAGGTGAAAAACTATTCCTTAAAAATATTCTCAATGTATCCTGAACCTGCGACGGTCCGTTTCGGAATCCTTCAATGCCGGCGGTTACATTCAGCAAGATCTCCGGCGGGATTGTATATCCTTTTTTAATGCCGTTCCCGAAACTTGTCACCCATACTTCATTCGTATTATGCGGATTGTAAAAAATTCTTTCCGGCTGCCGGAATCTGTAGCCGCTTACCTGTGTAAATAAAGGCGTTGCGGAATTAATATTCCCGCTGTACCAGAGACCGTTAACCTCCGTGCTCATATACATTTCTTCCGGATTCAACGGACTGATAGTGCAGGAACCGACTCTGTCGAGACTGTTAATTCTTAACCAGTTCACTCCCCTGTTAGTCGTTTTGTATAAACCTCCCAGCCCGTTCGGAGGACCGCCCCATCCGCTGAATACGCAGCCGTACCATGTATTCTGATTCAGATCGTGCGGATCGACAATGACATCTTTTGTCCAGTATAACATTCCGCTGTGAGATCTGTCAATCCATGAAGCGCCTGAATTTGTGCTTATAAAAATTCCTGAGCTTGCCGTAAAAACACCTGATGGATTTCTTCTGCCGGAATAAGAGCAAAGCAGCGTTCCGTCATTCAGAACTTTTATATTAAACGGGTGTCCTTCTGTACGGGGAGGATTTGAAAGCTTAGTCCAGGTTGAAGATCCGCCGTTCTGAATATTGTCCGATACAAAAATTCCTCCGAGAGTGCTGTGAATTACTGATGCATACATTCTGTTCGCATTATTCGGATCCGGAGCAAGACCTATCACAGGTCTGCCTGCATTATAAAGCGTCTGCCAGGTCTGACCTTTATTTGTAGAAAATATAATTCTTCCCTGTCCGGAGTTGATCCTTGCGTCGGTTAAATAAGTGCTTTGATACATATCATGAACCGTGGAAGTCGCTCCGTAAATTATTCCGCTGACAGGATGTCTGACGGACTGATACATTGTATTATTTGAATGACCTGTATAATTAAAAGACCAGAGGTTTCCGCCGTCTGTCGACCGCGTACCTCTAATGTCAGAATAAGATCCGAAAATATTATCTTCATCAGCCCAAGTCAGCCACCAGCAGCTTGTGTTTTCAAGTCCGGTTGTTTGATAATATTTTCCTGTAGGAGTAGATGCATTCATTGGATTCTGATCAGAAGGATCTACATATACCTGTCTCCATGTAACACCGCCGTCAGTTGTAATATGCGGAAATCCGAGATCTGTAACAGCAACTATATCCGGATCGGAAGGAGAGCATTGAAAGCCAAGCGCATATTCTCCGTATGACCAGCCTCTGTCTCCGCCGTGACCGGACCAGCCGGTAAATACATTCTGATTATTTACTGTCTGCAAAACGCTCACCCAGTTATTTCCTCCGTTAGTTGTTTTGTAAACAACGGGAGATCCTGCATCACTTCCGCCTGCTGTATATGCAGTTGAAATATTCTCCGTTGACATGGATATAAAAAAAGGATAATGACCTGAATTTATTCCGGAATTTTTAATAACCCAGTTTGGATTACCGGTATCTAAAGAATAAATATTCATAAATCCATAAAAGTCTGCTCCTGTTACACCCGGATACACATCACCGCTGCCAAGCGTCACACAGAATAACCGCACCGTTCCGGATTGCTTTGCACCTGTAAATGACACCATTGCTTCAGTACCAGGGATTCCTCCGGCAGACGATATAGAAAAATTTAAACCCGAATTTATTGATGTAAGAAGTCCGGAGTTTGTACCGACAAATATATTTGCTCCGTCAAAAAAAGCACCGGCAATGTAACATCCTGATCCGTTTGAAAACTTCAAAGAGAATGTAGCTCCGCCATTGGAAGAAAAGTACAGATTGGTATAACTTGAAACTAAAAGAATATTGGAATTATTCGGATCGCATAAAAAACTGTAAGCTCCGCCTGAAGTCGGATCGGAAACAAGCGGGTTCCATGTCGATCCCCCGTCCGTTGTTTTATGCGGTGTCCTAAGATCTCCTTCAAAATTTATACAGTATCTGATCTGTGGATCGTTTGTAAATCTGACGTCAGCTCCGTTGTTTCCCGTCATCTCATTAAAGTCCGTTTCAGTCCAGGTAATACCGAGGTCAGTAGTCCGGAAAAGTTCGCTCATATCGCATGCAATATAAAGTTCGTCCGGATCATGCGGACTGAAACTCGGTGAGAATAACGCCCCGCCGCCGCCGGGTCCTTTTGATGTCCATTCATTTATTACCTGTGTGAATATTTTGGAAGAGAACATTAAAACTGAAAGAGCTGTAAACAAAATTACTTTGACTGAAAAATAATCTGAAGGTCTCATGATAATGATTTTTGAAGTTTATGTTTCGGGGCGTCTTATATTAGGAAATTCTTTTGAAATATAAAAGGTGCAATTGGTAATATTAATAATTCACAGTACGTAAATTGAATTTAAATTTATAAGTGCAAAAGAATTAAATCAGGGGTAATAAGAAAGGAGGAATCTTTATAATAAGATTCCTCCTGACTGTTATTCTAAGAAAAATGTTTATAAAATAATTAAGGCGCGATTTCACCTACAAAATTCAATGCGTTATTATCAGCATAGGCAATGTCAGAAAGATCGACAACATCATTACAATCAAGATCCGTTGCAATATAACCTGATGCAAAATTAAAAGAATCATTGTCTATTAAACTTATATCAGAAACGTCAATCGATCCGTCCTGATTTACATCACCTGAGAAGTAAGACCATTTCCCTCCGACATTTACCATATTGTTTCCAAACGCCTGAGTGTTTGCCGATATGAATGTATAATTTATGTAATTAGAATTAAATGAAGGAGTGCTTCCGCTCCAGGTTGCAATTGAGTTTCTGTGGGTTACTCTTATATAATAAGGTGTTCCGTTTACGGGAGTTGAAAACTGAACATCAGTTGGAGCTCCGAGACCTCCGACAACAGTTATTGTTTCAATTAAATTATACGGAGATGATGAACTGCGAAGCTCGATATTCAGTGTATCTGATACTGCGCATGCTTCTAAATTTACTTTAACTCTGAGATAAGGGTTTGCAATCTCATATTTTGAAGCATACTGAAAATTCGGACTGAGTACAATTGTTCTTATTAAATTACCGGAAGCTGAGTCAATTTCATGAGCGCCGGTTGCATTGGTAACTAAAAAATTGCCGTTACCAAGTAACTGAACTCCCCTGTTTCCTGTAACACCGGAAAGTAGTTTTATGAAAACGCCGGAAGAATTAAGAATAGCCAGTCCTGTAGGAGTCTGAAATGCGGACGCGGCAATGTTTCCGTTTCCGGGTACTTCAAAGAGCTGCTGAGTAATTCCGAAATTCGAACCGGTATAAAAATAATTCAGGAATGCGCCGTTGATATCAAACCTGGTGATCCTGTTTGTTGTGGAAAAATTAGAAACTAATACATCTGCCGGTCTGATGAGAATATCAAACGGACTGTTCAAATTTGTTGAAGCAAATGCACCTATATGATTTCCGCTCGGATCAAATTCCTGAACCGTATTTTGATTTGTACCGCTGCCGACTGTGACAAGTAAGTTATTATTTCCTTTATACTGCATACCTCTCATGTTATCTACAATAGAATTATTTGGTCCGGTTGCCGGAGCATAAAATCCTTTGTAAGTGCCGTTCAGATTAAACTCCTGCACGACATCACTAATCTGGTCGCATACTAATATGTTTGAACTATTATAATGTTTTAAAGCATGTTTAGGAGTCGCAAGCTGCGGACGAGTTGATGGTATAAATGCCGTATCTATTAAATCACCGTTAAATGCATTAAAAATTGATACGCGGTCATGAGTAGATTCAGTAACCATAATAAAAGAAGAAGCAGCGTTTCTGCCCGGCAATTTCGGCGTAAAATATCCGTTAGTATTATCGACAACATTTCTGTTTCCGTAATCGATTCTTGCGTTTGCAAAATTAATTACAGAAACGACATCTTCATAATAGGCTGCATATCCGCCGTCATATATATCCGCAAAATTTGTGAACACTGCGTAAACAGGTCTCCCGTTTTCGACAAATTTCACATCTATCATAATTCCGTCCGTAGTAATAATAGAAACTGGTTTTCCCTGAGAAATGGCTTTTTGCTTTGAAGCTGAAACAATCTCGGGATTTAATTCTCCCTGCAACAGCAGATCTTCAAAACTTATCCGGGGAGCTGCGTCTGATGAATTCATAACAGCTGAAAACAGCAAACAAAAAATCAGAATAAATTTTTTCATAACTTTACTCCTATTTATTTAAATTATTGAATACTTAAAGATAAATAATATAAATTAATAATAGTATGATGCTTTTTAAAAAACTGTTGAACAGCATTTATTAACACGCCGGATAAATCTCTGTAATTATCCAGTTGTTTATTCTTTAACTGCAGTTAATCAAAAAATTTTTAAATGATTTTTAATTTATTTATAGTCATTAATAAATTCTTATAAATTAAAGGAAGAATATATTATTTTGCGTTAATTTTTTAATTAATGTCACACGAATTAATACTCTGGGTAGGTTTTAATGTATTTATACTTTTGATGCTTGCCTTAGATCTTGGAGTTTTTCAAAAAAAAGTTCATGCTGTTTCAGTAAAAGAAGCTCTGATATGGAGTGCTGTCTGGATACTGCTCGCAATGATTTTTAATGTCTTCATTTATTTTGATATGGGTGAAGTTAAAGCAGTTGAATTCTTCACCGGATATCTTATTGAGCGGTCATTAAGTGTAGATAATATTTTCGTATTTGTTTTACTGTTTTCATATTTTAAAGTACCGGCAAAATATCAGCACAAGGTTTTATTCTGGGGAGTCCTGGGAGCTTTGGTATTAAGAGCTGCGCTAATAATGCTTGGCGTAGTTCTGATTCATAAATTCGCATGGGTAATTTATATATTCGGAGCTTTTCTGGTATTTACGGGATTTAAAATGGCTATGCAGAGTGATGATGATATTGACCCGGAAAAAAATATTGTAATAAGACTTTACAGAAAATTTTTTCCCGTTACAAAAGATTATCACAACGGAAATTTCTTTATAACAGAGAACGGTAAAAAAATTGCTACCCCGCTGTTTGTTGTTTTGCTCGCAACAGAGTTTACTGATCTGGTTTTTGCATTCGATTCGATTCCTGCAATTTTTGCGATTACAGATGACGCCTTCATAATTTACACTTCAAACATTTTCGCTATACTCGGTCTGAGAGCTATGTATTTTGCCCTGGCAGGGATCATAGATAAATTCCATTACCTAAAGATCGGACTTTCAATGATCCTGATTTTTATTGGATTTAAAATGCTGATTGTAGATCTTTATAAAATTCCAATCGGATATTCTCTCGGCGTGATAGCGCTGATACTAATTCTGTCAGTAGTATTTTCTCTTTTAAAGCCAAAGGAAAAAAAATAAAATTGTTGCAGCTCATTTTTTATAAACCTAAACTCTGTAATTCATTGTTTGCTACGGAGTTATTTTGCTTATAAAGTTAAACGAATTATTATCTGCAAAAACAATATCGGCAACATCCGTTATTCCGTCGCCGTTAAGATCAGTATCCAGATATCCCGAAGCGAATACCGAAGCCGCATTACCAATTAAGCCGACATCACTTATATCAATTGTCCCGTCATGATTGACATCTCCGCTGTAAACTGCATAGCTTACCGGTGAATCATCCACAAGGATCATATTATTTCCGTAAGCTTTTGTAATCAAATTTTTAAAATTGTATTCCACAAGCCAGGTTGTATTCCATATAACGGTTGAGCTGCTCCACGTTTCAAGAGCGTTTCTGTGAAGTATCTGAAGATAATAAGGAGTAAAACTCGGGGCTAAAGCCCATGGTAAGAATATTGCTCTTCCTGTACTGTCAAGCACTGCTTTTCTGCCTTCTATAAATGTGTATGGTGAAGTAGAACTTCTCAGATTTAATGTAAGAGTATCTCTTACCTGTTTATTTAAAGAAGGATTATACATTGCTTCAATAAGATAATCCACTCTTACCATTCTGATTAAGGAAGAAACCTGAGATCTGATCTCGCCGTTGAAGGCGAATGATGTATGAATATCCGCATACATCCTGCCCTGTAAAAGTACAGTTTCAAAAACTTCGTCTAAAATAAATGTATTGCTGTATGATCCGCTTGAAACACCGAGCGGAAAACCGGTCCAGTTTATTATTGTTCCCGCATTTTCGGTAACAGATGCCGGTCCGTGAAAATGACCCCCGAGAGTTATTCCCGTTAGTCCGGAAAATGTAATAGTAAAATACAGTTCATTTGTAACATCATTGTAAGTACCGGCTACAGTACCCAAACCATTTGTAGTAACAGGCGGTACAACTTTAGAGCCGTTGAGAGTAAAATTAACAGCCCATATATCAGCCTTTGATTCATTCTTTAAAAAAAAAGTACAAATGAATGAAATCAGAGTAATAAAAATAAGTTTGTTCATTTATATAAATTCAAATAAAATTAATGTTGTTTAAATTAATCAAAATTAATTTTCTATAAAAGCAATTAAATGAAAAAATCAATAAAGGTTATTCATCAATTTTTGATTTAAACTGCAGTTAAAATTTTCAACCCGACTAACTAAAGTAAAAATTTATCACAGTTATTTCAAAAGCAGCATACTTTTTGTTTCAGTAAACTCTGATGTCTCCAGACGATAAAAGTAAATCCCGCCTGATAAATCCGAAGCGTCAAACTGCACTTCATAACTTCCTGCAGAAAGCATTTCATTTACCAAAACAGCTGTCTGTTTGCCTAAGATATCAAACACTGTCAATCTGACTTCATTGGCGCCGGGTTTGTCATCATTTATTAAATCAAATTTTATTTTTGTTGACGGATTAAATGGATTAGGATAATTTTGTGAAAGTGAATATGCGGAAGGATTTTCATTTGAGACTGATATGACATTTGTAAAAAGAGAAAATTTTAAGACTGAGAAATCCGTGCCTGAAGTTAATCCTGTAATTAACCCGCTGACTATTAAATTACCGGAATTATCCAATGAAATATTGTTGGCGACGTCATTTCTGTTAGCTGTTGAATTGTATCTGTTTACCCATAGTTCATTTCCGGAGATATTATATTTTATTATTACTATATCATCCATAGTGCCTGTTCCCTGGCTGAGACCAGCAACATATACATTACCGTTATAGTCCGCCGTAATACTTCTCGGTTCATCAAAATTATTTGTTCCGGGTCCGTTATATTTTTTTGACCAGATAAGATCACCTGCAGGAGAATACATTAATGTCATAAAATCATAAGATGTAGAAAAGCCTGTAGTTGTACCCGTTACAAATATGTTTCCGAGATTGTCACCCGAAATGTCTTTACCTTCTTCAATATTTAAAGTAGGGGTTGTAAACCTTCTCTCCCATAGTACATCACCTGACCGGTTATATTTTATTGTAACAATATCAAGACCGGTGCCTGCTCCGACGCTTGACCCTGTTATAACGGCATTTCCTGAAATATCCAGTGTTAATGAAGTCATATTATCATTTCCGTTTGCAGTGCCGTTATATGATCTGAACCAAAGCTCATCTCCGGCTCCGCTGTATTTTATAATTAAATAATCATTTATTGAAGCAGAGGTAAAAGTGCTTCCGCTTACATAAATATTTCCGGATTCGTCTATATCCATATCATTAGCCATATCATTACCGCTTTCAGCTCCGTCAAAATGTTTTATCCACAAAATGTCCCCGTCAGAATTATATTTTATTGTAACAACATTGAACAATTCGCCTGCCTCATGACTGCTCCCTGTAATAACTGCATTACCGGATATATCAGTTATCACTTTTACCGGTATCTCCGCACTGTTGCTGTTTCCGTTGTATCTCCTTATCCATTCTTCATTACCAAGTACATTATATTTTATTAAAACATAATCCCTGTCCGTATTATCGCCTCTGCTTTCGCCGGTAACAAAAACATTTCCGGCGTTATCAAGCGCTATTGAATAAGCGATATCATTTCCGTTTCCGGGACCGTTGTAAATTCTTTCCCAAAGTATATTTCCTGATGGATTATATTTCACAGTATAAATGTCAAATCCCGTTCCTGATCCGAGGATCTTTCCGGAGGAATAAATATTTCCGGAATTATCCGTTACATGCGTCAGAGCCTCGTCATTGCCGTTCACCGGACCGTTATAACTTCTGACCCACTCCTGATTCAGCTGTGATACAGCAGATCCGTAAGATAGAATAAAGATTAAAAGTAGAAATGATTTCATAATAAAATAAATTGAATTTCTGTAATTAAAATTTAAGCAGGTTTTAAATTGTATAAAATTAATCAAAACATTCTCTAAATCAAAACATAAATTTCAATTAATGTAGCATTCAGATATATACAGTTTCAATTTTATAAAAATAACATAAATAATGAAAAGCGTTTATAATTGTAATTAGTATTTATTTTCTGATTGTATGAAAAATATCATCAGATTATTTTCGGATTTACCGGACTGATAACTTATTCATAAAAAAATCTTAAATGTTTAGCTTTGCTGAATACTACATTAGTTGAGATTCTAAGGACATTTACGCGCGATGAATTGAAAAAGCTTGAGCTGTTTATTAACTCCCCTTACTTTAACAGAAAATCCGTTGTAATTAAACTGTTCGATATTTTAAAAAATTATTATCCGGAATTTACGGGAAGTAAATTAGACAGAAAAGAGATCTGGAAGAAACTATATCCGGATAAAAAATTTAATTACGGCGTAATGAAGAATATTCTTTATGATCTTACCGGATTGACACAAAGATTTTTGGCGGAAGAAACTTTTTCAAATAATGAATTTAAAATTAATTATTGGCTGCTTGAACAGTTTTGCAGCAAAGGTCTGAAAAAAAATTTTCATTCAAAGTATTTAACATTGGAAAAAAATCTGAAAGATTCCGGAAACATACCTGATATTTATTCTCAGATATCCGAACTTCAGTGGCTGAAATATGAATACACGGATTCGCTAAAAACAAATGACGGGGAAATAGTTTACAGTATTTCGGATAATCTGATTTATGATTTTCTCATAAACTTATTTAAGCTGTATAATAATCAGGCGTGCGAAAGAATTTCGGTAAATTATTCCGATGACTCGGGATTACTGGATAAATTCATTGAGAATCTGAATATTGAAAAAATTATTGAAAGCATAAAACTAAAATCCGATGAAAATTTTAATATCATTAATTTATACTATCAGATATATTTATCGCTGTCCGATAATCAGAATGAAAACAGTTACTTTCGTTTTAAGGAATTACTTGTTCTGAATGACAAGATACTTCCAAAAAATGAACAAATTAATTTATACTCATGCCTGACAACCGCTCTCACACAGAACAAGAAAATCAGAAATAAATTATATGAGTATAATGATATTTATAAACTTATGATTGAAAGAAATCTTTTACTTAATGATGAAGGATTGATCTCTGTAGTTGATTTTACTTCAGTGATTAAATTTGCTGCTATGTCAAAGGATTCGGAATTTATAATAATGTTCATGGATGAATATAAAGACAAACTTATCCCTGCATTTAAAATCAATCTGGAGAAATATGCGAATGCATATCTGAATTTCTCAAACAATAATTTCATAAACTCTCTTGATTTGCTTAAGAAAATTAAATTCGATATCCCCTCTTTTAAGTATGAAATCAGAAATCTTCAGATCATGAACTTTTATGAATTAAAGGATTTTGAATCGCTTGAATATATTCTCGATTCATATAAACATTACGCTTACAACAGCAGGAATCTTTCACTGTCCGCAAAAATCAATATTCAGAATTTCATTAAATACATTACGGCATTATGCAGGTTCACAGAGAATAAGAAATCCGTGGAAATACAACAACTCAGGAAAGAAATTGAGAATGATAAGATTATTACAAAATACTGGCTGCTGGAAAAAGTTAATGAACTTGATAACTTAAAATAAAAAACCGGTTAAAAATTAACCGGTTATTAATACAGAAAATCAGATTGAATATATTGAATCAGTGTTTTTGATTAAAAATCCGAAAGCCGGCTATTCCTCAAAATTCGTCAGTCGTATCCCGTCATTTGAAACTGTTTTATTAACTGCTGACTATTAACTGTTAAGGAGTTATTTTCCCAACAAAGTTAAACCCGTTATTATCCGCAAACACAGCATCAGCAAGATCAATAACTCCGTCGCCGTTTACATCAGTCGCCAGATATCCCGATTCGAAATTAAATGCGTCGTTGTCTATCAGACTTCCGTCAGCTATATCAATAACACCATCCTGATTTACGTCTCCGCTGTAAATCCCAAATCTAACGGGAGATGTATCCACCTGTATCTGATTACTTCCGTATGCCTGTGAAGAAGATGAAGACAAATTATAATTCACCGGAATTCCCACTGTCATCGAAATTCCGCCTGCACTCCATGTTTCTATTGAGTTTCTGTGCGTGATCATCAGAAAATAATTTCCGCTAACGGCATTTCCGAATTTCAGAACAGAATTGCCTGAAGATGTTACCAATGCATTGGATTCATCTACTATATTATAAGGAGAAAAGGAATTTCTCAGATAAGTTTTCAAAGTATCGCTAACCTGTGAATTTGTTCCTGCATTGTAAAATCCTTCTATATACATTGTAAGATTCACGGTTAAGTTCGGCGCATCAGTCATTGCAATAACGCTTTTATTATTGTGAATATCCTGCGCTGCTATAAAATAGAACTTCAGACCTGCCGGCGGATTAACATCCAGATAAAGTGAATCTGTGAGAGAAGTCAGCGGAACTGCCGTTTCAGGATTAATTTCAGGAATATTATTTCTGTAGATGATATAATTCAGCAGATCCGGTTCAGTATTTCTTTTCCAGTTTAGTTTTATATCGTTTGAAATCTGTTCGGCGGAAAACATCTGCACCATTGCCGGCGCAAGGTTATCAATGCTTCTTCCGGAGAGAATGTTTGAATTCCAGATTTCTCCCGTATTACCGTTTCTCGCTTTAATTAAAAAATAAGTATTGCCGTTTGAACCGGCCGAAGAATCGTTTAAGGTATTTGCATCATAGTAATAAAACGGAAAATTCACTGCTGCTATATCGGCTATCTGAACCCATTGATATCCTGTAAGACCAGGAGGTACGCTTCTGTAAACCAGATAATTTGTAATGTTTCCATAGCCGTAAGCTTCATGCATACTTTTTGACCATTTAAGATTGACCATTCCTCCCTGATCGTTTGGAATATCTTTTACATGTAATATTACCGGTTTCACGGAAATAGCCGAACCAGTGTAAATATATGTTTTACCCGAGTTTGAAGAATATCCGTACGCACCGGCAATCACATCCGAATATCCATCGCCGTTTATATCTCCGGCTGAAGAAACGGAATAACCAAACTGATTAGTTGTTGACTCACCCGTCATTAAAACGTCCGGAATATTATTCATATTATATCCACCATAATAAATATATACTTTGCCTTTGTATGAAGAAAAACTACTGGCACCGACGATTACATCTGAATATCCATCGCCGTTTATATCACCTGCATTGGATACGGAATATCCGAAATTACTTGGAGCTGCCTCCCCTGTCATAATAACATCTGCAATGGTATTCATTGATACTCCTCCGAAGTATATATAACTTCTTCCGATATCATTATTATATTTATTTGCTCCTATAATTATATCCGAATAGCCGTCACCGTTCACATCGCCGGCAGTTGAAACTGATCTTCCGAAAAAATCATCTGCAGTCTCACCTGTGATAATAACATCAGCAATATTGTCCATTGAAGCGCCGCCTAAATACAAATATGCTCTTCCTGTAAATGCGGAATATCCGGAGGCTCCTACTATTACATCCGAATAACCATCTCCGTTTATATCTCCGGCAGAAGATACCGAATAGCCGAAAATGTTAATTGATGCTTCCCCTGTCATAATCACATCCGCAACATTGTCCATTAATGTACCGCCGAAATACACATAAGCTCTGCCTTTTGAATCAGAATACATATAAGCTCCTACAATTACATCTTCAAAACCATCTCCGTTTACATCCCCTGCACCGGATACCGAAATCCCGAATGAAGTATTAATTGCTTCCCCTGTCATAATCACATCAGCTATGTTGTCCATTGATGAACCGCCGAGATACAAATATGCTCGGCCTGTACTGTTTGAATAAAAATTCGCGCCAACAATTACGTCTGAATATCCATCACCGTTTACATCTCCGGCAGAGGATACAGAACCTCCAAAAAATGTGTTTAAGACTTCCCCTTCTAACGTTACATCTGCTGTGTTATCAAGTACCGGTCCTCCGAAATATATAAAAGCTCTGCCTCTATTGGAAGAGTAACCATATGCGCCTACTATAATATCATCATATCCATCACCGTTGACATCACCGGCATCAGATACTGCATAACCAAAATGATTATTGACTGAATCACCAGTCATACTTATGTCCGGAAAAATTTCCCCTTTAAGAAAATAATCAAATATGAAAGCTCTGCCTGTATTTGTATTATATCCAAACGCTCCGATTAACACATCAGTATATCCGTCGCCGTTTATATCACCTGCCATGGATACGGAATGTCCGAAATAATTATTCGCCTCATCTCCGGTAAAAACCGCATCCGAAACATTGTTCATACTAACTCCCCCAAAATAAATATATGTTTTACCTGTATAAGAAGCATATCCTGATGCTCCGATTATTATATCAGAATAACCGTCTCCGTTTATATCTCCTGCAGAGGAAACAGAACTTCCGAAAAGATCTCCTGCCGTCTCACCTGTAAAAGTTACATCCGCCACATTATCCATCGATGCACCGCCGAAATATATATAGGCTCTGCCTGTAAAAGATGAATACAAGTGCGCTCCAATTATTATATCAGAAAATCCATCGCCGTTTATATCTCCCGCCGGGGAGACTGAAAATCCAAAATAGGAATTTGCTTCGCCTGTCATTATTACATCTGCATCATTATTCATTGATGCCCCGCCGTAATATAAGTATGCTCTGCCGGTGTTTGAGGAAAACCTGTAAGCGCCGATGATCACGTCCGAGTATCCGTCTCCGTTTACATCGCCCGCTGAAGAGACCGACCTTCCAAATTCTATATTTGTCGAAACTCCGGTCATAATAACATCCGCAACATTATTCATAGATGCTCCTCCGTAAAAAACATATGTTCTGCCTGTAGAAGAATTATAAGAATAAGCTCCGACAATTACATCGGCATATCCGTCTCCGTTAACATCTCCGGCAGAAGATACTGAACCTCCGAATCTGTTATTTACTCCTAAGCCGGTCAGAATTACATCCGCAGCATTATTCATATTAGCTCCTCCGAAATATATATAAGCTCTTCCTGTATTCGTAGAATATCCCATGGCACCCACAATTACATCAGCATATCCGTCGCCATTTACATCTCCGGCGGAAGATACTGAAAATCCGAATTGATTATTTATCGCTTCTCCCGTCATGATCACATCAGGGACGGAATTCATGACAATTCCTCCATAGAAAATATACGCCCTGCCGGTCGCGGAAGAATACGCGCTTGCTCCGACTATTATATCGTTATACCCGTCTCCATTAACGTCGCCTGCCGATGAAACAGAGTTTCCGAAACTGGAGCCAAGTTGAAATCCATTAAATATTTTTCTTTGAAACGCATCTGTCTCGGGCTCATCCTGAATTATTCTATTACCGTTTTCATCTTTGAGCGTCTCTAACCATTCGTCTGTAATTTCATTCGGATGCGGATCTCTGTCAGAGTATGAGCTTCCTTGATTCTTTTGAATATGTTGATATTGCACCTCTGCATTTTTGTAGTTTGCAAGTAAATCTTCTTTGATCGTCAAAAAACTCACACCGATAATGTAAATTAACAGAATGTTTAACTTTTTCATATTGTTTGAAATTAAAATTTAAAAAAACATTATTCTTTTATTCCTTATATAAAAACTCTTGTCAAAGATCTTTTTCTCTAAAATGTAACCTACAACATTCAACTTTTAACTATTAACTTTCAAATTTAAACTTTCCATCACGGCTTTATCACTCCGACAAACCCTGTCGCATTATTATCAACATACACCGCGTCAGTTACATCAACAATTCCGTCGCCGTTCACATCAGTCGAAAGATATCCTGAATTAAAATTATATGCGTCGTTATCAATAAAGCTTCCGTCAGTGAGATCTACCACTCCGTCTTGATTTACATCTCCGCTATAAATTGAAAATCTGACAGGTGAATTATCAACCAGTATCAGATTATTTCCAAATGCCTGTGATGAAGAAGTCGATAAATTAAAATTAGTCGGAGAGTTTCTGGATAATGTTATTACTGTATTACTCCATGTTTCAATTGAGTTTCTGTGTTTAATTGCCAAATAATAATTACCATTATCAGCAGTTCCGAATTTAAAGATTCCACTGCCATTTGATTCCACAACTACTTTCGAAACATCTGCTACAGCAAACGGCGAAGTTGCATTTCTTAATTCGACTATTACTGAATCACTTACCTGTTCATTACTTGCCGCATTATAAAATCCTTCGATGAACATAGTAAGATTCAAAGTCATGTTCGGACTCTCGGCAACTGCAACCGGACTCTTATTATTATGAATATCCTGCGCAACTATGAAATAGTAATACAGACCGCTTAAAGGAGATGTATCGAGATAAGCTGAATCTGTTGTTGTTGCAAATATCGGTTCAGTCTCAGGATCAATTGTCTGCGAAATGCTTCTGTATAAAATATAGTTCAGTAAGTCAGATGCATCACTTCTCTTCCAGTTCAAAACAACATTACTCATAACTGGTGCGGCTGTAAACGGTAAAACCATAAGCGGTGCAATGTTGTCAATACTTCTTCCGTAAACTATATTCGATCTCCAGAAATTATTCTGATTATTTGTCCTTGCAGTAATTCTGTAATACAGTGTTCCGCTGTTTCCTGAAAGAGAATCGAAAGGTGTGTTATCATTAAAGGCATAGTATGGTTCTCTTGTAGCAGGAATGTTTGCTATATTTTCCCAGAAAAATCCCCCTGTGCCGGGCGGCAGACTTCTTTGAATCAGATAATCAGTAATCATATCAGTTCCGACGACATCATAAGCGCTTCTTGTCCATTTGAGATTTACTTTCCCGCCCTGATCATTCGGTACATCTTTTACGCTGATGAGTATGGGTTTAACTGAAGGCGGTGAAGACAAGTACAGATAAGCAGCTCCGCTACCGCCGCCGTTAAATATATTCCCCGGTCCGCCAATGAGAACATCTTCAACGCCGTCTCCGTTTATATCACCTGCATTACTCACGCAGGATCCGAAATTTTCATCGTATTGATTTCTATAAAGCAGTATGTCATAGTAATTATCTACACTGTATCCTCCGAAATATATATATGATCTTCCTTTATTGATTTCAAATTTTCTTTCACCAATCAGTACATCGTCAAATCCGTCATTATTTACATCCCCGGCATCTGAAACAGAGTAACCGAACTCAGAGTTGAAGCCGGTGTATTCAACATCATGATTATAATCTAAATCCAATCCACCGAAATATAAATACGCTTTACCCTTATTTTCATTTGCATAAGGAGCTCCGATAATGAAATCATCATATCCGTCTCCGTTCACATCACCTGCACCTGATACACTTAAGCCAAAAAAGTCATAATCATTTTCACCAGTAATAACTCTCAGAGAAAATGAATATCCTAAAATTACATACACAGCTCCGGTAGTATCATAAAATGGGGAGCCGACAAGAATATCAGAATATCCGTCACTGTTTAAATCTCCGGCTAAGGAAACGCTTAATCCTAGATTATAATTTGTAGCTGCTCCTGAAATACCGAAATCTGAAATCGTATCCATCGGACTTCCTCCATAATATATAGAGAATCTTCCTCTTAATGACTGATAATTTGGCGAGCCGATAACAATATCAGAATAACCGTCGCCGTTCATATCTCCTGCAGCGGAAATTGCATGACCAAATCTTGAATTAGTTGTTAATCCGCTCATTCTCAAATCGTGGACAGTATCCATAGTTGCGCCTCCGTAATAAATATAGACTCTTCCTTGCTGTGAATTATATTCCGGAGCTCCTATTGCGATATCATCATATCCGTCAGCATTTACATCTCCAATTCCTGAAACTGCCGTTCCAAACCAACTGTTATCGTCAAAACCGTTTATTATCAAATCCGGTATTGTATCAGGATTTACCGAGCCGAAATGTATATATGCTCTTCCCCTTGCGAAATCTCCATACGACGGTGCGCCGACTATATAGTCATCAAAACCGTCGCCGTTAAGATCTCCTGCATCTGAAAGTGATGCTCCCAATAAATTCTGCACGAATTCACCATATGTAATTACATCGGGTATGTCATTTCCTGTGAGTGAGTTCTTGTATATGTATATTTTACCTCTGTTTGAATTATTACCAAAAGCTCCTACTATAAAATCTTTGTATCCGTCCCCGTTTATATCGCCCCCGCCGCCGACTGCCCATCCGAAAGAATTACTTGTCGCCTCTCCGGTCATGATCATATCAGCAACATTATTCATTGCAGTACCGCCGTAAAACAGATAAGCTCTGCCTTTAAGACTCTGATAACCCTGAGCCCCGATAAGTATATCCGAAAATCCGTCGCCGTTTATATCTCCGACTCCGGAAACTCTTCCGAATTGAATTCCTGTCAGCTCTCCGGTAAATACAACATCTGCAATATTGTCCGTTACAGGTCCTCCGTAATAAATATAAGCTCTGCCTCTTACAGTAGAATAATTCGGAGCCGCAATGAGCAGGTCAGAATATCCGTCGCCGTTTACATCGCCGGCATCAGATGTACTTTGTCCAAAGAAACTGTTTGTCGTTTCGCCTGAGAAAGTAACATCTGCAACAGTATCCATGTTAGTTCCTCCATAAAACAAGTATGCATTTCCCGTAGAAGAAGAAACTGCATAAGCTCCTACTAGCACATCAGAGAAGCCGTCGCCGTTTACGTCGCCGGTACCTGTAAGAGAAAATCCGAAGAATCCTCCGGCCACGACACCTTCAAGAATCTTATCCGGAATGTTATCCATCATCAATCCGCCGTAATATATGTAAGCGCGTCCTCTGTTTGTTGAATAAGCGTGACCGCTCACTATCACATCCGAGAAACCGTCGCCGTTTACATCACCGGCAGATGATACGGAATATCCGAAGTTGATATTACCTGTTCCGGTAAGCACCACATCTGCAATGTTATCCATATTATAACCGCCGTAATATATGTAAGCTCTTCCTATACCGGAGGAATATCCGTAAGCTCCGACAATAACGTCGGCGTATCCGTCGCCGTTTACATCACCTGCTTCCGATACGGAAATTCCGAAAAAATTATTTGCCGCTTCTCCGTTTAATACAAATGAAGGAGTAGTTGACATATTGGGTCCGCCTAAGTAAATGTATGCTCTTCCTGCGCTTGAATTTGTAAAATGAGCTCCAGAAATTATGTCATCATAGCCGTCGCCGTTGATATCTCCGCAGTTTGAAACTGAATAACCGAAACGCTGAGAAGCCACCAGTCCGTTTATGGACTGAAGACTTGTCGCATCGGTCTGATATTCCGGCTCTCTTTCAAATTCACTTTGCGCTGTTAAAAATCTTGTTATCATAAATAATATCACGATTACAAAAAACGCTGATTTGATATTCATTGTATTTCTCCTTTCATTTTTCAAAAGTTATTTTTTAAAATCTTAAATACTATAAATAACAGCGAAGCAAATTATCTGACTTGTTAACGGGAGAGAAAACAGAGGACAATAAAGTGCTTCGCTTATCAAAAATTTTTAATGAAGTATTTTCTCTCCCGCGAATATACTGAAGCAAGTTATTAATGAAAGAATAATTTGTCAAAGAAATATTTCTAAGAATGTTACCCGTGATTCTTAATTTAATCTTTGCTATTATTATGAAATGCCTGACTATAATGAATTTAATCCGCATTTACTTATAAAATAAGTTACCCGTTTATGACGAATTCAAAATTAATTCCAATCCTCAAAAGCTTCTCAAAAGCTGAGATCAAAGAATTTGATAAATTTCTAAGCTCTCCATTCTTCGGCTGTAAGAAATTTGTTCTGAACTTTTACAGACTTCTTATAAAAAATTATCCTGATTTTACCGAATCCAAAACCAGCAAGAAAATTTTATTTAAAAAACTTTATGGTGATGCCCGATATAACGACGGGCTAATGAGAAGAATTATATCTGACCTGATAAGATTTTCAGAAGAATTTTTAAAACTCTTAAACTTCAGGAGAAACAGCACATATCAGAGTCAGTGTCTTCTTAATGAACTTAGGGAAAGAAATATTGAAGATCATTTCAGGATTCGGTCTGAAAGCCTTTTAAAAAAAATAAACTCAGCAGAGCATGTCGATCCTGATTTGCTTCTTCAGTCATATATGATTAATACGGAAATAAAGGAATTCAGAACTTTTCTGAGAGATTCAAAAATGCATGACTCTTATTCTTTTTCCGTTGAGTCTTTTACGGTTTTTTTTCTGAGAATAATATACTCTTATATAAATCACAGAAATACTTTTTCAAGAGAAATAAAAAACAGCAGCGGTCTCACGGATGAGTTTATAAGAAATCTGAATCTTAAATCATTCACTGAGTATCTTGAAAATAATGACAGCAGGTATTCAGTCTATCTGAAAATGGTGCTGTACAGTTTTAATATAGTCAGTAATAAAAACGACAGGAAAAGTTATCACAAACTGAATCAGCTTTTAAAAGATAATCCGGGATATTTCTCGGAATGGGAGCTGAAAAATTTATACGTAAACATTATAAAATTTCTTAGCTATCAGAATGACAATTATAACAATATATTTATTGATGAAGAATACAGCATGTATGAAATTTTATTAAGAGAATATTATTTGCCCGGTCCGTCACTGACTCTTCAGTTAAGCTTTTGCAGGAATTACATAAATATCTGCAGACAGAAAGGGAAATTTCACAGAATTAAGGATTTCCGTAAAAAATACTCACCGTACTTTCCCGCAGAATACAAAGACGACTTAATCAGTTTATGCGAATCTGTATATCACTTTGAAAAGAAGAATTTCACAACTTCAGTCAATCATGCGTCAAAGGTTAACTTCAACAGAGATATATTTAAATTTGACATAAAAATACTGAAGATAAAAAACTTTTATGAGCTGGGTTATTTCGAATCGGCATATACAGAACTTGATACTCTTAAGCATCTGTTTTCCTCATCTGTAAATATTAAACCCGGAGCTTTACTTAAGGGGAGGAATTTTGCAAAATTTTTCTCTTCAATTCTGAATATAAAAATGGGTAACAAAAAAACTGAAATTAATCATCTGAAAAAACTTCTGATGAAGGAAAAAAATATTCTTGAAAAAAACTGGCTGATTCAAAAGATCAATGATATTGGCTTAATTTATTTGTGACAAATTACCCGCAGTTTAAATTAAAATATCAGAAATGACAAAACGAAAATTATATTAATTCCTTCGAAATCGATTTAGAATCCTGCTCTCACCATTTCAGAAGTTTTTTATCGTTTACTGCTGAATACAGTTGTATTCGGGACTGTTGCAACCGGAAGCTTAAAGCCGGGCGAAGCTGCAAGAGTTGCCGGTATCATTAATAGCAGACGGAGCGATTGAGATCATTATAACCAATTGTGCCGGCAATATCCATTTAAGAAGACTCTGTTTTATATGATTATCTCCGGATTCTGCTGAAGTTCTAAAATCTTTTCTCCGTTAGCAGTTGACTTATTATCTTTCAGCCGGTTCATTTCATTAATAATATCAAGCTCTTGAATTGTAAATCTGAATTCATTCTTAGAAGAATTATGAACTATTTCCTCCGTGACTTTTATCTGTAAATCTTGTCCCGTAATACTTAAGAGTAGTGTATTTAAAACTACGGAATAAATTAATTACAATATTACAATTACTAAGAAAATTTTTATTCTCATTTTTATAAAGTTTGATGAAAAAAAATTATACTGAGGATGAATATCTGATACGAAATATAATTATCGCAAAAAAATTAAAAGAAATTTTTTGCCTGGTTTCACGGATTGACACTTACATTTTTTTAAAAATGTCTTATTTTGTGCTTAAATTGAAAGAAACATATCTTTACCTTCTTATGAGGTTAATCCTGAATCATCAAATGAGAAATGTGAATTGAGCGATGGTCAACATTTATTTGTCATTAGTAATTAGTCATTTATAATTTTGTTAAAAAGCTCACTACTGGAGATCCTCCGCACATTTTCCAAACAGGAGCTGATAAAGTTTGAAGACTTTGTCAGATCGCCTTACAATAACAAAGTAAAAAATGTCGTTAATTTATTTGCAGAGATAAAAAAATACGCTCCGGAGTTTTCAGATGAAAATTTGGAAAAGGAAAAAGTATGGACACGCTTATTTCCCGGAAAGAAATATAACTACGGGATAATGAAAAACATCATTTACGTTCTGACAGGATTAAGCGAAAAGTTTATTTTGCTTGAGGAATATTCCGTAAATTATTTAAGATGTGAAATAGATCTTATAGAAGCTGCCCACAGCAAAAATCTACCGAAGTTTACTTCAGGCAAAATAGATCAGCTTGAAAAGAAGATAAATATTGAAATTGACCCGAACAAATATTCAAGCATCAATCAATTTTTAGCTGTCGCATATAAGTTTTTTGATATGAAGTCAAGTTTTATTCATGAATATAATCTTAAGCAGGACAGGCAGGATTTCCTCAGCCGCTCTTCTGATTATTTATTGTTTAATTTTCTTGTAAGATCTTTTAAGATAATTCACAACTCTTCAGTCAATCAGGCTCAGGTAACCCGGCCTGTCAGCAGTAATTTTCTTGAGAAATTCTTTCTGAAACTCAATGAGCATTCAATCCTGGAGGAACTGTTTTTAAATGAAAATAAATTTCAGGATAAACCGGGAAAGATTGTATATTGCTTTTATCTGATGTACAAAGCTTTGACTTCAAAAGGTGATAAAACCGAATATGTTAAGTTTAAAACTTATCTTATGGAAAATATTGATCTGTTTTCAGCATATGAACTGCAAAACCTGAATAGCTGCAGAAATACATGCGCGATCTTTCTTAATAGTTCTGATGAAGAAGTAGCAAGGGAAGCACTGGAATGGTATAAATTCTTAGAACAAAAGAATATTCTTTTGCTCAAAAACGGATTAATTCATAATAGCATAATGTTGACTGTAGTGAATTATTCCATTAAACTTAAAGAGACACAATATGCCGAGGAGTTTTTGAACCGGTATAAAGACAAGCTGCCTGCCGAATCGCGTGATAATACATACAACTACTGCATGGCTATGATCCATTTTGGCAAAGGCGAATTCGGAAAATCACTTGAATGCCTTTCCGGGATCAGCGATGTAGATATGATACAAAAATATCTGATAAAAAAACTTTATCTGAGGATCTATTATGAAATGAATGACTATGAATCTTTTATCTATGCATTTGATACATTTGCGCATTTCAAAAAAAGAAATAAAATTACAAGTGAACCGAGATCGCAGGCGTTTAATGATTTTGTTAATAGTATTAGAAGTCTTTTTAAACTGCGTAACAAGTATGATAAGTATGAAGCAATTAAACTCAGGAAAGCAGCAGGTGATCAGATCTGGTTTTTAGAAAAGCTGGACGATTTAGAGAAATTAAATAATTAGAAGTTAATAATAGATAACTGTAAATAAATTTATTTTTAAATCTTATAATTAATATTTTAAAAATAAATAAAAACAGCCCAGCATACCGGCGATGCAATTAAGTGAATATGTTTCGCGGACAATTCACAGGCTGTTTCATCTATTTTCAAATTATAAATTTCAAAATTCATTTAAAGAACAAATATTGAAGAGCGAAAATAATTGACATTTCCAATCTGAGATTTGCAATTATTTCACTGCAAACACATTCTTTATCCCTGATATACCTTTTACTTCTAATTTATATGTAAGCTCTCCAGAAATGATCTGCTGTTCTGATTTATAATTTATGTTATAATCTCCTGCGTACATTAAGTCATCAATAAGAGTCTCTAATATTTTTCCGTCTGAATCACAAACCGTAAGCAGGACTTTTGCATCTTCACCCAGTTCAAATCTGATGGTTGTTACATTACTAAATTCTGTTTGTTTGCTGTCGTACAGTTTGAATATTTTGCTTTGGGGATCTTTATCAGAATTTAAATTTGCATTTAAGCTTGATTTAAATTCAGGGCTCATACCTTTCGAATCAGAGTTGCTAACTGACACAAAACTCAGAATTATTACTGCTGTTAAAATTAATTTTGGGGTTTTCATTTTAATCTCCATTTTTTAATTGTTTTAAATAATTGATACAAAAATATATTAACCATACCCTGTATCCAAAGAAACTTTTTGAAGGGTTTCACAGCTAATCACTTATTATTTTTGATGAAAAGTGTTATTTTGAGCCGGATTTGAAATATTTTTTTAAAATCCTTCTAAGAATGGTATTTTTCAGTTTATAATTGAAAATTACAATTTTCTGAAATTTAAATTTTAATTATGTTAAAAAGCTCACTGCTCGAAATTATCCGAAGTTTTTCAAAACAAGACCTGCTGAAGTTTGAGGACTTTGTCAGATCTCCTTATTTTAACAAAAAAGAAAATGTGAGCAGATTATTCATGGAAATTAAAAATTATGCGCCGTCTTTTACGGACGGGAATCTTGAAAAGGAAAAAACCTGGGCTAAGCTGTTTCCCGGAACAGAATATAATTACGGAATAATGAAAAACCTTATTCATGATCTTACCAAATTGAGCGATTCCTTTATAGCAATTGAATATTCCAATGCTGATAAACTGAAAAGCAACATCGATCTTTTGGCGGCATTATTGCAAAGACAGATCTCGAAAGTATTTTCGGCTAAATATGATATGACTGAAAAAATCTATATTGACCCTGCTTTAAAAAATGAAAGTTATAAAATGGAACAGTATTATGATTTCCTTTTCAAACTAAAGTTACTGAAAGCTATTTATAACAGACTACATAATCCCGGTTCCTCGTCATTTGAATATATAACTGAATCAGGAAATTATTTTTTGTATTCAGCCGTCATAAATTTTTATAAATATTATAATAATTATCTCGCATTTAACGACCGACATATTCAGGTTAAAGACAGCACTGCTGAAACGTTTCTCAACGGTTTAAATAAAAATTTTATTCCTGATCTGATTAAGAAAGTAAAAACAAATTCAGAAAGAGAATACAAAATATTAAAATGTTTTTACGAAATGAATATTGCATTAAATCCTGATGCGGATATAAGCTGCTATAATAATTTTAAAAAATCTCTGCAGGACTGTTCAGATATAATTCCCAGGGGAGATCTGAAGGATCTTCTTGTCTGCTTAAATAATTCATTAACTAAAATCAGAGAGGGTAAATCAAATACAGGAATAAATTCAAATCGGGAAATTTTAGAAATTAGTAACATGGAAATTGAGAACAATCTGTTTCTGCAGCCAAATGGCGTGATGGATCAGAATTCCTACATAAATTATATTTTAACTGCTTTTACTCTGAGAGAATATGAAAGCATTGAAATTTTTGTAAAAAAGTTTGGAAGTAAAATTCCTGAAGACAGGAGAGAAAATGTAAACAATTATTCTCAGGCTCATATTTCTTTCGGGAAAAAAGAATTTGATAAGTCATTAGAGTATCTTTCGAAGATCAATCATGATTTTTTTAATATGAAACATCTGGTCAGAGACATACAAATGATGAATTATTATGAACTAAACGATTATGTTTCGTTTGATTTTGCACTTGATTCATACAAACATTTTATTGCAAAAAATAAATCTGTAACTCCTCACAACAGATCACTGTCAGAGGATTTTTGCAACAACATTAAAAAATTGTTCAGGTTAAGAGAATCGTTTGATAAATTTGAACTGGAAAAAGTCAGAAAGGAAATTATAAATAATAAACTGATAAACAAATACTGGATACTTGATAAATTATCCGAGATAGAAAATAATAATAGTTAGCAGTAATAAGTGTTTTCTTTCGCACGTGTTCCCAATCTCCTGACCGGGAACCGGCATAAGTCGTTACGAATCATGAAATTCGCAGCGAGAGTTTGTAAAAGTTTGCATATTCGGAATCTTAATAACCGTAAGGATCTGTGCTAATATTTTGAACACAAGCAATTGCAAAAATCTGTTAAAGTTGTCATTCCCACGCTCTTTTGTCATTCCCGCGGGGTACCCTCTGGGTCATTCGGGAATCTGTTGAAGTTGTCATTCCCGCGCTCTTTTGTCATTCCCGCGAATGCGGGAATCTGTTGAAGTTGTCATTCCCACGCTCTTTTGTCATTCCCGCGGGGTACCCTCTGGGTCATTCGGGAATCTGTTGAAGTTGTCATTCCCGCGCTCTTTTGTCATTCCCGCGAATGCGGGAATCTGTTGAAGTTGTCATTCCCACGCTCTTTTGTCATTCCCGCGGGGTACCCTCTGGGTCATTCGGGAATCTGTTGAAGTTGTCATTCCCGCGCTCTTTTGTCATTCCCGCGAATGCGGGAATCTGTTGAAGTTGTCATTCCCACGCTCTTTTGTCATTCCCGCGGGGTAC
>ERZ761609.513-NODE-513-length-44416-cov-86.757039_pt1 | contig 44416 bp, 38 predicted proteins | sample MGYA00511163_ERZ761609 | MGnify/ENA primary metagenome ERZ761609 (study PRJEB28899, sample SAMN02445070) | bioreactor sludge metagenome | biome: EBPR sludge | place: Australia: Brisbane, Thorneside Wastewater Treatment Plant | collected 2011-12-16 ... | reverse complement strand
CTCGCCGGTCGCGCTCCTTCGTCACGCTCACGGCTCTGCCCGCGGCGGCGGATGAGAAGCCTCACGACCTTTGCTGTAAGGCGGCTCGGTTCCAGGCCTCACGGCCTTCGCTGTGGGCCAACCTCTGAACCCGAACTCCTGAACCTCCCGAACTCCCGAACTCCCGAACTCCCGAACTCCCGAACTCCCGAACTCCCGAATCGGGGTCACTTGATGTCGGCCCTACAGGCCTGATAGATTTAGGGCGGCTCGGTTCCAGGCCTCACGGCCTTCGCTATGGGATGTCGGCCCTTCAGGCCTCCCCGAACTCCCGAACTCCCGAACCCCCGAGCTATCCAACCTCGTCAGGACGACGGCACCTGAATCCATCGGGCTTTCAGCCCATGCGTCCGGACCGGCAGCAGGTAGCATCCGGGGATGCGCGCAGAGTCACTGGAGTTTTTCAAGAACATCGTCAACACGCCGTCCCCGTCTGGTTATGAAGAGCGGGCCGCCGAAGTCTATCGCCAGTACACGAAGGACTTCGCCGACAAGATTCACACCGACATCCACGGCAATGTCTGGGCAGTCGCCAACCCCGACGCCGAGATGAAGATCATGCTCGCCGGGCACATGGACGAGATTGGGTTCATCATTCACTACATCAGCGATGACGGATTCCTCTATTTCAGCGGGATCGGTGGACATGACAGCGTGATTCCGGTGGGTCAGCGGGTCTGGGTGCATGGCAAAGAGCGCGTACCCGGCATCATTGGACGCAAAGCGATCCACCTGCTCGAAGACGAAGAGCGCAAAAAGAAGCCCGAATTGAAGGACCTCTGGATCGACATCGGCGCAAGCAGTCGCGAGGAAGTCGAAAAGGTCATCCGGCTGGGCGACGTGGTCACGTTCCAATACGAATTCGAGATGCTGATGGGCGACCGGGCGACGGCCCGAGGCTTTGACAACAAGATGGGCTCGTTCATCGTCGCCGAAGCTCTGCGCCTCTTGAAGCAAGACGGCGGACTCGATCCCGGAGTCGGCGTCTATGCCGTCGCAACGGTGCAAGAAGAGATTGGATTGCGAGGGGCCCGGACTGCTAGCTATGGCATCGGCGCGCAATCGGGTCTTGCGGTCGATGTGAATCACGCGGTGGACTATCCAGGCGTCAGCAAGTCTCGCTACGGGGCGCTCGACGTCGGTAAGGGCCCGAGCGTCATGCGCGGCGCGAACGCAAATCCGATGGTCTTTAAGATGGTGACGGACGCGGGTGATGAAGACCAAATCCCGTACCAGGTCGATGTGGCCCCCGGAGGAACTGGCACCGACGGCAACGCGATGCAGCTGAATCAAGGCGGGATGGCGGTCGGCATCCTCGGCGTCGCCCTTCGATACATGCACACCCCGTGCGAACTGCTCTCGATCACCGACGTCGAAGATTGCGCCCGGCTCATGGCGGCCTATTGCCGACGGGTCAAGCCGACGACGGACTTCACCCCCCGCCTGGGAGCGTACTGAGGTAACTTCGAACGATGCGCAAACTCTGGATTTTTGCACTCTTCTCGGCGCTCGTGGTTGCCGGTTGCTCGGGTGGCAACCAACAAGCCCAGAGCGAAACGACTGGTTCTTCGACACCGGCGACTTCCGGCGGCGAAGCAACGAAGCCCGACGGTTCGGGTGAGTTCAAGGTCGCTTTGCTGACCCCAGGGCCGGTGACGGACCAAGGCTGGAGCGCGATGGCTTACGACGGGCTGAAAGAGATCGAAACCGAACTGAAGGCGACCGTCAATAACCAAGAAGCTCAGGGCACGCAAATCCGCGAAGCGATGCGGACTTATGCCCGGGATGGATACAAGCTGATCTTTGGCCACGGGTTTGAGTACAACGCCCCGGCGATGGAAGTCGCGAAGGAGTTCCCGAACACAGTTTTCATCAGCAGCTCCGGAGCAGAGACCGCCGCGAATGTCGGCGCGTTTCGTTTCTATCTGGAACAAGGGTTCTATTTGGCCGGCATGACCGCCGCGCTGATGAGCAAGACGGGCAAGCTCGCGATGATCGGCGGCGACGAAGTCCCGAGCATCAAGTCCACTTTCAAGGCTTTTGAAGCGGGCGCGAAGGCGGCCAAGCCCGGCATCGTCGTGACAACGACCTTCACCGGCAGCGGCCAAGACGTCGCCAAAGCGAAGCTCGCCACGCTCCAAGCGATCTCGAACGGGGCGGATATGATCATCCACCAGGCGAACGCCGCCGCCGCAGGTGTCTTTGAAGCCTGTAAGGAAAAGAAGGTCATGGCCTTTGGCGCGAACCTCGATCAAAACAGCGACCCGAGCAATAGCGTTCTCGCCTCAGCGGTCATCGTGGCGAAGCCCGCCTTCGTGGCCCTGGCCAAGAAGGTCCAAGAAGGCTCGTATCAAGGTCAGATCGAGCTGATGGGGATGAAAGAAGGCGCCATCGACTTTGTTTGGAACCCCGCGATGGTGAATTCGATCCCGGCCGACGTCCGGAGTCAAGTCGAGAAGGCCAAGGCCGACATCTTGAGCGGCTCGCTCGTGGTCCCGAAAGACGAGTTCTAAATTCACACACAAGCTCCTCGATCCGGTTTTCGTGAACCGAATCGGGGAGTTTTTGAGTCTGGTCCTTGAGAAAGTCTGATTCGAAGCTGAAAATCAGAAAGAGGGAAGAGTTCGCCCCCGAAGACCTCGCAAAGATGCCAGGTCTGAGACGATTCCCCGAATCAGGTAGTATTAAGCAGTTAGGTCGGCTCGAGCGATACAACGGCGTTTCCTCTATCAGCCTCCCCCTTCGCCTATCCAGGCCATTTGTAAGTTGAGGAAAAATCGCGTGCCAAAATCTGTGAAGCAGTCATTGACGCAATCGCCCACCGAGATCGAAAAGTATTTCCGCGAGATGGTGCTGATCCGAAAGTTTGAGGAGAAGTGCAACGTCGCGTATCGAACCGGCAAAGCCGGAGGTTATCTCCACGTCTACATCGGCCAAGAGGCCACCGGAGTCGGCTGGATCAACAGCCTCAAGCTGGGCTGGGACTATGTGATCGCCGCCTACCGAATCCACGCCTTTCCCATCCTGATGGGAACTGAGCCCGTCGCCTGCATGGCCGAAATCATGGGCCGAGTCGATGGACCGAGCCGAGGTAAAGGCGGTTCGATGCACATCTACGACATCCCTCGCGGATTCTTCGGCGGATGGGGCATCGTCGGCGGCCACACTCCGTTGGGTGCAGGCCTCGCCTTTGCTGCCAAGTATCGCAAAGAAGACCGGGTCACTTTGTGCTTTCTGGGTGATGGCGCCGCCAACGCGGGTGTGTTTTTCGAAACGCTCAACATGGCGGCCCTTTGGGACCTGCCGGTGATCTTCATCATCGAGAACAACGAGTTTGCGATGGGTACCCGACTGGAATATCACGCGGCCGACACCGAGCTCCATAAGCGGGGATTCCCGTTCGGAATCAAGCATGAACGGCTCGACGGCATGAACGTTCTTCAGGTGAAAGAAGACGCCCAACGCATCATCGATTGGGTCCGCGAAAACCAGAAGCCGTACGTGGTCGAGGTCATGAACTACCGATTCGTGGGACATGGCGCTGCCGACAACGATCAAACGCTGTACCGAACCGCGGAAGAGGTCGAGCAAAACAAGGAGCGCGACCCGCTTCACATCCTTCGAAAAATCATGATGGAGAACAACATCATGACCGAAGAGAAGATGGAAGCGATTGAATCTGAAATCGAGGAACAGGTCGAAGAGATTTACAGCCAAGCCCTCGAATCACCGCACCCCGAAAAATCAGAAGTTTACGATCACATCTACACCGACATGCCGGTGGAAAAAGGACACTAACCCCAGCCAATGCCCACACTGACGTATCGCGACGCTCTGCGCCAAGCCTTGATCGACGAAATGGATCGAGACCCCGAGGTCTTTCTCATCGGGGAGGACATCGGTCGCTATCAAGGCACCTTCCGAGTCACCCAAGGGCTCTTTGACAAGTACGGCAAAGATCGAGTGATCGACGCGCCGATCACTGAGCCTGGCTTCACCGGGATGGCGGTCGGAGCGGCGATGGTCGGCTTGCGGCCGGTCGTCGAGATGATGACGATGTCGTTCTCGATCTTGGCTCTCGACCAAGTGATCAATAGTGCCGCCAAGGTGCATTCGATGACCGGTGGCCAAGCGAGCGTCCCGATGGTGATCCGCGGTCCGGGCGGACATGCGAACCAACTCTCGGCGCAGCACAGCCACTCGCTCGAAGGGTGGTATGCCCACGTGCCTGGGCTCAAAGTTGTGGTCCCGGCGACTCCAGCCGATGCCTACGGCATGCTGAAGACCGCCATCCGAGACGACAATCCGGTCATCTTCACCGAGAACCCAGGCCTCTATGCGCTGAAGGGCGAGGTCCCGACGGAGTCGGGCGATTTCACCGTCCCGTTCGGCAAGGCTCGCATCGCACGCGAAGGAACCGATGTGACTCTGGTCGCCTATTCGCGCATGGTCAGCGTCTGCGAAGCCGCCGCCGATCTGCTGGAGAAAGATGGGATTTCAGCTGAGGTCGTGGACGTCCGGTCCTTGCTTCCGCTCGACACCGAAACGATCTACGCCTCTATCCAAAAAACGAATCGAGCCGTCGTCGTGTACGAGGACTGGCGAAGCGGCGGATTTGGAGCCGAAATTGCAGCTCGAATCGGCGAAGAGTGCTTCGATTCGCTCGATGCACCTGTCGGACGGGTGGGCGGCTTGAACGTCCCGACGCCTTATTCGCGCGTGCTGGAGCTTGAGTGTATTCCGAACGAGCACGACGTTGTCGCGGCCGTTCGAAAGATCGGCTAGCTTCAATCCATCCGTTCCAACCGATTCAAAGCGGGCACCCAGCGGGTGCCCGCTGGTATCTTGTGCCAAGGCCATGGCCATCGACCGATACGAATCTACGATTGAAACGGACTTCCAGAAGAAGCTGGACTACGGCGGCTACCTCCGCCTGGACGAGATCCTCAACTCCCAGCACCCTCTGTCGAACCCGGCGCATCACGATGAGATGCTCTTCATCATCCAGCACCAGACGTCTGAGCTTTGGATGAAGCTCGCCGTCCACGAGCTGACGGCGGCGGTCGAACACGTAAAGCAGGACCGCCTGTCCCCTTGCTTCAAGATTCTCGCCCGAGTGAAGCAAATTCAGCGAATGCTCTTCGAGCAATGGGCGGTCCTCGAGACCCTCACGCCGAGCGAATACGCCCAGTTTCGAGGCGTCTTTGGGCAAGCCAGTGGCCTCCAGTCTTTCCAAAACCGGATGATTGAGTTTCTGTTCGGCAACAAAGACCCTCGGATGCTCGCTGTCTTTCAACACAACGCGCCAGTCTTCGAGGAACTTCAGCGGCTCGCGAATACGCCCAGCTTGTACGACGAGTTCTTGCGGCACCTAGCGAGAAGAGGCTACGAAGTCCCGGCCGAGCGAATCGAGCGTGATTGGTCCGAGCCTTATGAGGCCCACCCAGGTGTGATTGCGGTCTTTCAGCGCATCTACAACCATCCTGAAGAGTATTGGGACGCCTACGAAATGGCTGAAAAACTGGTCGATGTCGAGCAGCAATTTGCACTGTGGAGATTTCGCCACGTCAAAACGGTCGAGCGAATCATCGGGTTTAAGATGGGGAGCGGCGGCACGAGCGGGGTGAACTTCTTGCGAAAGGGCCTCGAGATTCGGCTTTTCCCCGAGCTTTGGGATGTGCGCACGGAGATCGGTCAATGAGAATTGAAGATCAAGTGGCCCAACTCGGCCCAGGTCCGCTCACCGAAGAGGGTCTTCGCGAGCATGTCTGGCCGCTTTTTTCTCGGACACTCTCGTCCGTTCAAGAAATCTATCTCGCCAATCACTCGTTGGGTCGCCCGTTGGACCAGATGGCCGAAGACGTCCGCCAGGCCTTGGACGCCTGGTATGACCGGATGGATGGGGCCTGGGACCCTTGGTTCGCGGCAGTTGGCGAGTATCGCTCGATGATCGCCCAGATGATCGGCCTTTCGGAAGCCAGCGGGGTTGTTCCGAAGACGTCCGCCGGACAAGGTCTGCGCGCGGTGCTCAATAGCTTTGACCAGCCGATTCGAGTCCTTGCGACCGCCGGAGAGTTCGACTCGATCGACCATATCCTTAAGGTTTACGAAGCCAAGGGCCGGGTTCAGGTGACCTGGATCGAGCCCGAGCTCAGCGACGTCGGTGTGCCTTGGATCGAGCCCGAGAAAGTCCTAGAGGCGATCCAGCCGGGCTTGGACTTGGTGATCGTCTCGCGCGTCTATTTTTCAACGGGCCAAGCCCTCAGCCAGATCGACGAGATGACCCAGCGCGCCCACTCGGTCGGCGCGCTCATCCTGGTCGACACGTATCACGCCGCGGGCGTCCTTCCGCTGGCGATGGAGTCCGAGGGCATCGACTTCATGATCGGGGGCTGCTACAAGTACCTTCGAGGCGGGCCGGGAGCCTGTTGGCTCGCCATTCACCCATCGATCCTCGATTCTGGGCGTCGAACGCTCGACACGGGCTGGTTCGCGAAGAAGAACCCCTTCTCCTATGCCAGACCCGAGCCGGTGGAGTTCGGAGAGCGCGGGGACTCTTGGCTCGAATCGACCGCTCCGGTGATCACGCAGTTCCAAGCGTTGGCGGGGCTTCGCCTGACGCTTGCCCTCGGGATCGACCGTCTGCGCGCATACAACCTAGCCCAACAAGATTTCTTGCGCCAATGTCTGGACGAGGTTCAAGTGCCCAGCATCAAGCCAGTCAACCCAGATGACTTCGGGGCGTTTGCACTCGTTCCCGCCGACGATGCCATGGGATTCGCCGCTGAGCTTCGACGCCATGGCGTCAACACGGATGCGCGCGGGCGAACGGTGCGGTTTGGTCCCGACGTCCTCACGACCCGAGATGAACTGAAAAGGGCCGCCCAACGGACGGCCCAAGTCTTTGCGTCGCGCTTGCAGAAGGCTTAGAGCTGGCTGAAAGTCTGCTTGATCTTGTCGACCGCTTCGTCGATTTGGGAGTCGGTGATCACGATCGGGGGCGTCATGCGGAATGTCCGATGTCGCGTCTGCTTGGTGATGATGCCGTTCTCCAAGAATAGGTGCCCGAGCTTCTTCGCGTCGACACCTTCATGGACTTCGATGCCGAGCAGGAGCCCTCGTCCGCGCAGTTCTTTGACTTCAGGAAGATTCAGGTCGGCGATCTGCTTCATCATCCGACTCCCTTTGCGCTCGGCTTGGCCAGCAAAGTCTTCGACTTCCATCTGGGCCATGGCCGTCAGCGCGACCACCGCGCCCAGCGGGTTCCCGCCAAAGGTCGAGCCGTGGTCGCCGAACTCAAAGACATCCATGACCTCTTTTCGGCCCACCGCGGCCGAAACCGGCATGATGCCGCCGCCCAGCGGCTTTCCGACCGCGAGCAGATCTGGCTTGGCGTCTTCATGCTCCCAACCCATGCGCTTGCCCGTTCGGCAGAACCCGGTCTGGACCTCGTCCCAGATCAGCAAGACGTTCTTTTCTGTGCAGAGCTTGCGAACCTTCTCCATGTAGCCTGGTTCGGGGATGATGATCCCGCCCTCGGCTTGGATCGGTTCGGCAAAAAAGGCGGCCGTATTCGGCGTGATCGCGGCCTCCAGGGCTTCGAGATCGTTAAACGGAATGACCTTGAATCCCGGGCCGTAAGGGCCGAACTTGTCTCGATATTGCTTTTCGGTGCTGAATCCGATGATGGTCGTTGTTCGACCGTGGAAGTTGTCTTGGCAGACAATGATTTCGGCTTGGTCGTCGGGCACTCCTTTGACCGTATAGGCCCACTTGCGAGCGAGCTTAATGCAGGTCTCGTTCGCTTCGGCCCCGGAATTCATCGGGCAGACCATATCGAGGTGACAGTACTCGGCGAGGCCCTTCAAAAAGAGGGCGACTTCGCTCGTGTAGACCGCGCGACTCGCGACGGTCAAAACGTCGAGTTGCTCTCGGACGGCGTTCAGAATGGCTTCGTTCCGGTGGCCATGCGCCATGGCCGAATAAACTCCGATGCAGTCCAGGTATCGCTTGCCGTTGCCATCCCAAACCTCAACCCCTTGGCCCGCGCGAACGTTCACCATCGCCGGGTGGTAGTTGTGAGTCCCGTAATGCTCGGTCATCTCGATGATCTCTTGATCCGAGAGACTTTTGACGAGACTCTGTACTCCCTTGTCCAGGATTTGGTGCCAAAAAGTGGAAGTTTCGATCATGGTCGCCATCTCTCAATTATGGACGATCCGAGGGGGGGCCTGCAGGTCGGGCCGCCCGCATTCGTTCCAGGTTCCGCCTCGCTTCGGCGAAATTCGGATTGATCTTGAGCGCGTTCTCCAAAACTCGTATCGCGTCGGCTCGTTTGTTTTGCCGCTCTAAGGTGACCGCGAGGTTGTTGTAGGGCGGCATGAAGTCTCGCTTGGTGGCGATCGCCTGGCGAAAAAGCCGCTCCGCGTCGGCGAGCTTCGATTCGCTCAGAAAGAAGAGGCCGACCCCGTTCATGGCGACCACGTTGTTCTTGTCCAGCGTCAAAACCTGGGCGTAATGAAATCTCGCTCCCGCTTTGTCATCGAGGGCCCAGAGGGCGTTGGCGAGATCCAACCTCACCTCGACTCGATTGGGCTCTTGGCGTAAGAACTCGCGCCAGAGTTCGACGGCGGACTTCAAGTCGTTGAGCCGCACCCAACAGGCGGCCAGGTTGAGTCGAGCCGAATTCGAGTTGGGCTGGATGCCCAAAATCCGTTGAAAGTGGGTCGCCGCTTCCTCAAATTCGCCCTTGCGAAAGAGCAGAAGGCCGAGATTGTTGAGGAGATCCGGGTCGTTCGGATTGATCTCCATCGCCCGGCGATAGGCGGCTTCGGCCCCTGGGGTGTCGCCGGTGAGGCTTCGCATCACGCCGAGGTTGAACCAATACGGCCCGTTCTTGGCGAGCGGCTCTTGGAGCCCTTCTAAAATTCTACGCGCATCTTGAGTTCGTCGGGCTCGCTGATAGATCTCTGCAAGCGCCAAGGCACTGGCGGTGTCGGTCTTGTCTTGAATGGCGCGCTCAAAATAGGGGATCGCCTCGTCTTGCTGCCGCAGGCGGAGCAAGCTGAAGCCTGCGTTTCGGGCAAAGACTGGCACATTCGGCCGAAGGTTCGAGGCCTTGGCGTAGGCTGCGGCCGCTCGGTCGTATTGCCGGAGCCCTTCATGGGCCGCGCCTAAGTTGTTAAAGCTAAAGGCATCGTCGCCCTTGCGCAAGGTCGCTTCTCGATACAACTCGACCGCCCGGACAAAATTCTGGCGAGCGAGCTCGATGTTGCCCATGTTGTAATACGGCTCGGCCATCTTGGGGTCGAGCTCGGTCATTTTTTTGTACATCCCCATCGCCTTGTCCGGCTGCTGGGTGGCCATATAGGCGTTGCCGAGATTGTTGAGCGTCTCAAGGTCCTGGGGCCGCAAGTTCAGGGCGCGCTCTAAAATCGGGACCGCCTTCGCAGGCTCGTTGTTGCGGATGTAAACAAATCCGAGCCAGGCCAGGACATCGACATTTTGCGGGTTCTTCTTTTCGAGACCTTCGAGCAGGGCGATCGCTTCGGCGAGTTTCCCCTCGCGATAAAGCTGGGCGGCCTCGGTGACCTGAACCGCCACCGCCGGCTCTTGCTGGGTGGGCGGCGTCGCCGCGGGTTCTTGGCTCCAAGCCGGGCTGAGAGTCCCGAGCAGGCCGATGCAGAGGACGACCAACAGGCCGACCCAAAATCTCATTCGAACACGCTGCATAAGAGGTTTCTCCCGCATCTTCCTGTTTTTAGACGAAGCATCGAGGAATCGAGCCTTCATATTGTCGGCACATTTCATCTAAGTTCAGGCGGATCACTTCTTGACCCTCGGAGCGAATTTTGAATTCGTTCGAGTTGGGGCGCGCTTCTCCAAGCTCAATGAGGTGCAGCCCGGCGCTTCGGGCTGATTCTTGGAGCAGATCCCAATTTGTGTCGGCGGCCAACCCAACCACCACCCAGCCGGGAAACTCGCCAAAGAGTTGGGCGTCCCGCCGGGAAAGATCCGGGCTGAGCAGGGAAGTTGTGCTGAGATCGACCTCGATCCCAACCTGGTGGGGCATCGCCATCTCGGCGAGGGTGAAGGCGAGACCACCGTCCGAGACATCGTGGGCGCATGTGAATCGGCTCAGATAAGCCTGCTCGGCAAGCCAATGGGTGAGCCGGAGCTCGGCTTCGAGCTGAGGAGCCTCGGGGCACCCGACTTCTTCTTGACGGACTTCCGACCCATAGGCGCTGGCGCCGAGCCCTTGCTGTCGAACCGAGTTCTTGTAGCCCACCAGGACGAGCCGCGTCGGGACGGGGCCGAGCGCAAGTCCGAGCGACCGAGTTGCGTCTTCGAGGACGCCCAGCATGCCGATCATCGGAGTCGGAGGGATCGGCCCGAGCTCACTCTCGTTGTAAAAACTCACATTCCCGCTGATGACCGGGGTCTGCAGCGCTTCGCAAGCTCTTGCGATCCCTAAAACAGCCTGATCAAATTCCCAATAAATTTCAGGCTGTTGCGGTGATCCGAAATTCAGGCCATCGGTCACTGCGACCGGTTTGGCCCCCGAACATGCGACGTTGCGAGCAGCCTCACAGACCACCAACTGACCGCCCACAAGCGGATCGGCGGCGACCCAGCGAGAATTTCCATCCAGGGCCAGGGCCAGACCCTTTTGGGTTCCTCTCGGAGCCAGAACGGCCGCATCCCCAGCCCCAGGACGCACCCGGGTTTGAGTCTGGACTTCCTGATCGAACTGCTGGTACACCCATCGCTTGCTCGCCAAAGTGGGTGAGGCCAAAAGGGTCATCAGGGCTTCAGAGCCGTTCGAGACGTCGGGCCAGGCGTCCGGGGACCAACTTCGGTCTTTCTGAAAGCGTTCGGGTTCTTGAGGAGAGTTGACATAGGTCGGGCACTCGTTCGCGAGGTGAGCCGCCGGGACGTCGGCTTCGATGACGCCGTGGCGACGAGCCACGACCCGGTCTCCCGAAGTCACACGGCCGATCACGACCGCGGGGAGGCCCCATCGATGGAAGATGTCCAGGACTTCTTGTTCACGCCCCGGGTGTGCGACACAGAGCATCCGCTCTTGGCTCTCACTCAGCATCAGCTCTTCGGCGGTCATGTCGCTTTCGCGCATCGGGACAAGGTCGAGGTCGATCTCCATCCCGACGCCGCCTTTCGCGCTCATCTCGATGGTGCTACAGGTCAGTCCCGCCGCCCCCATATCTTGGATCGCGAGGATGGCCCCGGTCTGCAGCGCCTCCAACGTGGCCTCGATCAGCAGCTTCTCCGCGAACGGATCGCCAATCTGGACGTTCGGTCGTCTGGCCTCGCTCTCTTCGGTCAAGTTTTCGCTGGCAAACGTCGCGCCATGAATCCCGTCCTTGCCGGTCGAGCTGCCCAGGTAGAGGACGGGATTCCCGATCCCAGCCGCAGCCGCCGTCGTGACTTCGTCGATCTTCATCATTCCGACCGCCATCGCGTTGACCAGGGGGTTGCCGGAATATCGCGGGTGAAAGACGACTTCGCCGCCGACCGTTGGGACGCCGACGCAGTTCCCATACCCTCCGATCCCAGCCACGACGTGCTCGAACAGATATCGATTGCGAGCAACCGTTTCGGGGCTCGCCTCACCCTCTCGAATCGGGCCGAAGCGCAGTGAATTCAGACATGCGATCGGCCTTGCACCCATCGTGAAAATATCCCGTAGAATGCCGCCCACCCCGGTCGCGGCGCCCTGGTAAGGTTCCACTGCGCTCGGGTGATTGTGCGACTCCACCTTCATCGTGACCGCCAGGCCGTCGCCAATATCCACGAGCCCTGCATTCTCCAGGGAGTTTTTCTCCAGCGACTCTTTGTAGCGCTTAAAGTAAGCCAAGATCGGGCGCGAATACTTGTAACCACAATGCTCGCTCCACATGACCGCATACATCCCCAGCTCGGTCGGCGTCGGCGTTCGACCCAGACGATCGCAAATCAGGCCATACTCATCGTGAGAAAGGCCCATGGAGAGGTACACATCAGCAGCGGTCGCGCTCATGATTGCCATTATATTCGCGGGGGGGCTGCTGGGGTGTGGCAGCTCGAATTCTCAGTTCGTAGGCAAGTGGGTGGGAAAGCGAACCCTCGCTCAACAACCTGAAAATCCGGCGCTCGCCGCTGCTTTGGCTCATGTGGAGCTCCATATGACTCGCGACGGAGAGTTTCTCATCAAGGAGGCGGGGGTCCCGAAGATGGGCCGATTTCGGGTCGAAAAGGGCATGGTGATTCTTCGCATCGAGACCTACATGGGAAAGCCCATCGAGGCTTTGGGGTCGAGCGCCGTCGAGATGAACCAGCCCATCCGATTGTCAATTCAATCCGATGGCTCCGCAACCCTCGACGATCCGACCGGCTTTGATCCTGCACCTTTGAAGTTGCGACGAACGTCTGAAACCCCAGAGATACGAAAGCGGTAACTCTAAAGGAACCGAATCGATTCGGCACGAAAGAAAACATTATGGGACTTTGGATCGTTGTTGGACTCATCGTTGTGCTGATCATTGTGATGATCGCCAGCTACAACGGACTCGTATCTCTCCGCCAGCAGACCATGAACGCCTGGGGTCAGATCGATGTCCAGCTCAAGCGCCGCTACGACTTGATTCCGAATCTGGTCGAAACGGTGAAGGGCTACATGAAGCACGAGCAAGAAACTCTGGAAAAGGTCATCCAGGCTCGAAACTCGGCAATCTCGGCGACCGGTGTCAAAGAAAAGGGCCTCGCCGAAAGCGCCTTGACGGCGGCGGTGAGCGGTCTCTTTGCCCTCAGTGAGGCGTATCCGGACCTCAAGGCCAACACCAACATGCTCTCGCTCCAAGAAGAGCTCAAGAGCACCGAAAACAAGATCGCGTTCGCCCGGCAGTACTACAACGACATCACAACCGCCTACAACACGAAAATCGAGGCGTTTCCGTCGAACATCTTTGCCAACGCCTTCAGCTTCAAGCCCCGAGAACTCTTCGAGCTCGAAGACCCGATCCAGCGAGAGCCGGTCAAGGTCCAGTTCTAACCAAGATTCAGGCCGCGCCGAGCCATTTCTAAGGCTCTCAGCGCGGCCTGAGCTTTGTTCAGGCACTCTTGGTCTTCGCTGGCAGGAACGGAGTCAAAGACAATCCCGGCGCCCGCTTGAATGCTGGCGACTCCGGCTTGAAGCGAGATCGTCCGGATGGTGATTGCCAAATCCAGATCGCCATCTACGCCAAAATATCCGACCGCCCCGGCATAAGGCCCTCGACGGGTCGGCTCAAGCTCCTCGATGATCTCCATCGCCCGAACTTTCGGGGCGCCGGAGACCGTGCCCGCAGGAAACGTCGCCCGGACCAAGTCCATCGCATCGAGCCCGGGCGACATGGTCCCGGCAACATCACTCACGATGTGCATCACGTGGCTATAGCGCTCGACGATCATCAGATCGCGGACTTGGACCGAGCCGTAGTCGCAGACCCGCCCCAGGTCGTTGCGCCCGAGATCGACCAGCATCACATGCTCGGCTCGCTCTTTCTGGTCCGCAAGAAGCTCTTCCGCCAGTCGATCATCTTCCTCTGGGGTCGCGCCTCTCCATCGAGTGCCAGCGATCGGCCGGACTCGGGCTTGGCCATTCGAGAGTGAAACCAAAAGCTCAGGCGATGCGCCGACGAGGTCGGACCCGTTCATCCGCAGCAAGAAGAGGTAAGGCGAGGGGTTCATCGACCGAAGCGCCCGATAGAGCGTCACCGGGTGCCCGGAGTAGGCGGTCTGAAATCGCTGGGACAAGACCATCTGGACCCCGTCTCCGGCTGCGATGTACTCCTTGATTTGGGCAACGCCAGCTTGAAACTGCTCTGAGGTCGTGCCACGAACGAGGACCGGGTCCGAGATGTCCGCGGACTCGGGCAGGGGAGGCAGCGGCCCTTGGAGCCGCTCGACGAGGCGAGACAGTTCAGCGCAGGCTGTCGCATAGCCTGCTTCGCTCGGCTCGGCCAAGTGAATCAGGCGCAACCGGTTCTTGGCGTGATCGAACACGACCACGGTCTGAGCAATCATCATCACGAGGTCATCCCAGCCGAGATCGTCCTTCGTTCGATCGGGCAAGCGTTCAAAGAACCGGACCAGATCGTAGCCCAACATTCCCACAGCTCCCCCAAAGAACTTGGGGAGACCCGGAGTCTCCAACGCTCGAAGAGGCCTCAAGTGACTCTTCAGCAGATCGAGCGGGTCGGTCCCGGGGCCGAGTTCGCCTCGCTCAGTTTGATCGCGGCCTTCGATCCAAAAGTGGGGACCCCGAGTCCGCAGGATTTTCGACGGTCGCACCCCGAGGATCGAATATCGAGCAAGCTGCTCTCCGCCCGTGACGCTTTCCAAGAGAAAGCTGTACGGCTCATCGAAAGCGAGTTTCCAATACGTGCTCAAGGGGGTCTCGATGTCGCTCAATAGCTCGATCTCGACAGGAATACAAAGCCCTTGCTCGGCGAGTTTCAGAAAAGTCTCTCGCCCCGGAGTGATGACCATTGCCCCAGGGTGTACCCAATCTGGGTGAATTCGCGTCGCGGGCCTCGAGGATCAGCCACAATGAAGGGCGATCATGGACTCACGCACGGTGCTGGTTTTGGGGTCGGGGCCGATCCGCATTGGCCAAGGGATCGAGTTCGACTACTCGTGCGTGCATTGCGTCTGGGCACTCCAGCAGATGGGCTATCGCGCGATCTTGATCAACAACAACCCCGAGACGGTGAGCACCGATTTCGACACGGGCGACGGTCTGTACTTCGAGCCCGTGACCCTCGACGATGTGCTGCCGATCCTAGAGCGCGAAAAAGTTGGCGGAGTTGTCGTCCAGTTTGGAGGCCAAACGGCGATCAACATGGCCGAGGGCCTGGCGAGTGCAGGAGTACGAATTCTAGGGACCTCGGCCGACTCCATCGCTTGGGCCGAAGACCGCGACCGATTCGACCAGCTGTTAAATCGTCTCGGAATTCCAAAGCCGGCTGGCAAGGCCGTTCGCTCGCTTTCCGAGGCCCAAGAAATCGCCGCCCAAGTTGGTTTTCCAGTGCTGGTTCGACCGAGTTTTGTGCTCGGGGGACGCGCGATGGAGATCTGCTACGACGAGGTCCAGTTGGAGGCGTTTTACGGCCTCGCCGAGTCGGCCAACCCGGGTCAGCCGGTGTTAGTCGATCAGTACCTCTTGGGCAAGGAGGCTGAAGTCGACGTCATTTCGGACGGTGAAACGACGTTCGTCCCCGGCATCATGGAGCACATCGAACGCGCCGGAGTCCACAGTGGCGACTCAATGGCGGTCTATCCGCCGGTCACTCTCAGCCCGGCGATCTGCGCCGAGATCATCCATCAGTCGTGCCAGCTAGCCCGCGCCCTCCAAGTCCGAGGGCTGATGAACATTCAGTTCGTCATTCAGAATCACCAAGTTTTTGTGCTCGAAGTTAATCCCCGGGCGTCGCGGACCGTCCCGTATCTCAGCAAAGTCACCGGGATCCCTATGGTCCAGCTCGCCACCCGCTGCATGATGGGTGAAAGCCTCAAGGACCATGGCTATTCGAGCGGACTGTGGGTCCCGACGTCCGGCCGCCCGGTCCACGATCCGGCTCGGCCGTTAGAGCCCCGAACCCATGGCCGCATCTGCGCCGAAGCCGACCTCGAAGCGATCCGGACCGGCCAGCGACCCGCTGGGAGTGCCCTCGGCATCGAGGCTCCGCCGCTCTACGCCGTGAAGTCGCCGGTTTTCAGCTTCCAGAAGCTCAGCCGAGTCGAGCCCAGCCTTGGCCCCGAGATGAAGTCGACGGGCGAGGTGCTGGGAATCGACACGTCCTACGAGGCGGCTCTCTACAAGGCGCTCGTCGGGAGCGGCATTACGTTCAAGCCCACTGGCCGCGTGCTTTTGACCGTCAACCAACAGGACAAACCGGCGGCGATTCAGATCGCCCGCGAACTGGCCAAGATGGGCTATTTGCTCGCAGCCACTTCGGGCACCCATCAAGCGCTGCGCGAAGCGGGGATCGAGAGTCAGCTCGTGCTCAAAATTCGAGAGGGCCAGCCGAACTTGCTCGATGCGATCCTCGCGGGAGAAGTCAGCCTGATGATCAACAGCCCCGGTCAGGATCGACAAGAGGAAGAAGAGGCCGCCCGCATTCGACGAGCCTGCATCGAAACGGGGGTGGCTTGCATCACGAGCATCGACACTGCCGCCGCACTCGCTCACGCTTTGCCCATCTTCGAAAATCCCGAACGGGCGAGCTGCTTGCCTTACGGAGAGTATGGCCAGGCAAGCTCAGTTCGAGGCTCCGAGACCACATCGACCGTCCCCTGACGCTCGATGATCTTCTCGTTATGGAGAATCACCCACCCGCTTTCGCTGAGGCCGAGTCCTTCTGAACTCGGGGACTGGCGTAGCGCATCGAGGAGCCGATCCTCGCGTCGCCTCTCGCGATAATGAGTGTCGATCGTGAGGCGAGTGAGGCCGACACCCGAGCGCATGCGAACAGTTCCGGTGCGATCTCCGGGCCCTGCGATCATCGGGTTGCTGAGGATCATCGCCCCGGCGCTCGTGCCGTAAAAGTGGACCCCTCGGCGAAACATTGCGCGGAAATTTTGGTGGAGCCAGTCGATCCCCCACCGGTCCATGAACAACTCTTGGTCGCCGCCGGGCACCCAGACACCCGTGACCTCTTTGAATTGATCCGAGATCTCGGCGAGTCGATTTCGGCTGAAGCTCCGATCAGGAATCGAAAAGACTCTTCCCGCCCCGAGTTCAGTCAAAAACTCCATCGAGGCGCGAGCTCCTCGCTCGGGGTCTTCTCGGACCTGGGCCAAAACCACAACCACTGCTTTGGGTCCGCCCGCCGCCTCGACAAAAGCTCGCCCGACGGCGTCGGGAGTGCGACCCCCGCCCACCAAGAACAGCTTCCCAGGCGTGGGCTCACTCTGCACCCAACCAAGCATCAAGCTCAGAATCACGACTTGAGGCCGAGATGCTGGGCCAAAAAGTTGATCCCGTCGTCGAGTCCCTTCTTGATCTTTTCGTCGACGTCGGGCTTGCCCGTTCGAATGCCGTGCGGCATTCCTTCGACAATCACCGTCACGATCTCGCGCTTTTGGGCCTTCATCGCCTCTTCGAGCCGAGTGGCTTGACGGACCGGAACGACCGCATCTGCGGTCCCGTGGATCGTGTAGATCGGGGGCGCCTGGGCCGTGACCCATTGCACGGGGCTTGCATCCTTGATCACCTCGCCCGCTTCGGCTTTAGGCTTGCCAAGCACCATCGGGTAGAGCATGTCAAAAGCGGGAGGGAAGTCGTTGGCCATGTCGGTCGGGCCAAAAATGTTGAAAACCACCTGAGTTTGGCTGCTCACGCCCGCATGTTCGGCGGGCTTGGGGTCGCGGGTTTCCCGCAGGCCGAGCAGCAACGCCAAGTGTCCACCGGCACTCGCTCCCGCCGACCCGATTCGCTTCGGATCGATCTTGTACTGACTCGCCTGGGTGCGCAAGAACCGAGTCGCGGTCTGAACGTCGTCCAGCATCGCCGGCCATTTATGCTTGGGCGCGAGTCGATAGCTGACGGTCGCGGCGACAATCCCCTTGGAAGCGAGCTGGATACAGAGGTCGGCCATGTCGGTCCGGTTGCCCGAGACCCAAGCCCCGCCATGGATGACCACGACCGCAGGAGCCGTGCCGGACTTGATCTCAGCCGGAGAATAAATGTCCATCTTCAGCTCCTCGCCTCCCACCTTGGAGTAGACCACTCCGAGGTCGATCTGAGGTTGAGCCAGGGCCATGGCAAGAAGGGCGCTAATCATAATCGCCAGTCTACTCGGCTCGGAGTTGCATTCGGCGGGAACAAGCTGGACAGCGGTGCTGGGATGTGGGTAAAATTTCGGGAACACTCATGAAGGAATCCACGCACCCGCCTGTTTATCCGGTCCTCTACGTCGATGGAGAGCACGAATGGAAAGGGCTCTCGACGATGAAGAGTAGCAATACCCGGGTCGTTGACGGGGTTGAGCACTACGTGGTCAACGTCGAAATCAGCGCTTTTACCCACCCGTTCTACACCGGCCAAAAGAAGATCGTCGACTCCGCCGGTCGGGTCGAGAAGTTCATGCGCCGCTACGGCAATCAAGGCAAGAAGTAAGAGACTCCTTGATGCTCCGGGCAGAGTCCCTCGGCACTTTGTCGAGGGACTTTTTGATGTCAGGGGCCACGCTCATCGCCGCATCAGGTAAACCGAAACAGTGAAGCGCATCCTCGTCATCGGCTCGGGCCCGATCGTGATCGGACAAGCAGCTGAGTTTGATTACGCCGGAACTCAAGCCTGCAAGAGCCTCCGCGAAGAGGGCTACGAGGTGGTCCTGATCAACTCGAATCCGGCGACCATCATGACTGACGAAGAGACCGCCGATGCGGTCTACATCGAGCCGCTCACCCCGGAATTTTGCGAGCGCGTCATCGCACGAGAAAAGGTCGATGCGCTCTTACCGACCCTCGGTGGGCAAACCGGGCTGAACCTGGCGAGCCTGCTCGCCGACCGAGGGATCCTCGACAAGTACGGTGTCCAGCTGCTGGGAACCCCCCTCTCGGCAATTCGCAAAGCCGAAGATCGGGAAGAATTTCGGGCGCTCATGCGCGAAATCAAAGAGCCCGTGCCCGAAAGCTGGATTGTTGAATCGAACGACGACCTGAAGGCGCTTCTGGACCATGCGCCGTATCCTTGCATCGTCCGACCTGCCTACACCCTCGGCGGGACCGGGGGTGGAATTGCGAACTCGCCCGAAGAGCTTTGGGAGATCGGTCAGCGAGGGCTCAAGCTGTCGATGCGGAGTCAGCTCATGATCGAACGGTCGCTGCTCGGCTGGAAAGAGGTCGAATACGAAGTGATGCGAGATCGCGCCGGAAACTGCATCACGATCTGCAACATGGAGAATTTCGACCCGATGGGGGTCCATACGGGCGATTCGATTGTCGTCGCGCCGAGCCAAACTCTGAGCGACTTTGAATACCACATGCTGCGGACGGCGTCGCTCAAGATCATCCGCGCCCTGGGGATCGAAGGCGGATGCAATGTCCAACTCGCCGTGAACCCCGACAGTTTTGATTACTACGTGATCGAAGTCAATCCGAGAGTTTCGCGATCCTCAGCCTTGGCCTCAAAGGCCACGGGCTACCCGATTGCTCGGGTGTCGGCCAAGATCGCCGTCGGTCGGACGCTCGATGAAATCGAAAACCAGGTCACGAAAACCACCAAGGCCTGCTTCGAGCCCGCGCTCGATTACTGCGTGGTGAAGATTCCTCGCTGGCCGTTCGACAAGTTTACGACCGGAGACCGGACTCTTTTCACCCAAATGAAAGCCACCGGTGAGGTGATGGCGATCGACCGAAGCTTTGAATCGGCCCTGCTCAAGGCGATCCGGGGCCTTGAGGTCCAGAGCAAAGACCTTCGGCACCCGAAGTTTTCCGCGCAGTCGGAGGAAGAGCTGAAGACCTCCGTCCGACAGCCGACCGACGAGCGGCTCTGGGCGATCGCCGAAGCCTTGCGGAGGCGGTGGCCTATCGCCGAAATCAGTCGGCTCTGCCGAGTCGATAAGTGGTTTTTGGTCAAGATGCAGAACCTCATCGAGGCCGAACAAGCTCTCGGACAGCCTGATCATGAGGGAACCGAACAAAATGTAGCGCGTGCCCTTCAGCTTGGATTTACACCCAGCCAGATTCGAGCACTCGCCCCGGAATCGCCCCGTCTCGAAGCGGCGCTGTCGAACCGGTCAAGCCGACCCGTTCACAAGATGGTCGACACCTGCGCGGGCGAATTTGAGTCCAAGACGCCGTACTATTACGCGACGCTCGGGAGAGACAGTGACGATGTTCTCATCGAATTGAACGAGGGCGAAGGGGCTTCTCAAGCGGTGATTCAGACTCAGATCGAGCTCGGGGTATCCTCTGAGGCTCGATGAGCTTTGCCCAACGTACGGTTTCTTGTGGTCATGTGAGACTTTCCCACGCAGGAGAGGCGGTCACCCTGAATGGATGGGCCCACAAGGTTCGCGACCTGGGGGGCTTGTTTTTTGTGGACCTGCGGGACCGAACTGGACTCGTCCAGCTCATCCTGGACCCCGAGAAGTTTCCCCAACACTCTGAGATTCGCCCAGAAACTTGTTTGAGTGTCACCGGCTCCGTCCGAGAGCGTGCCCCCGAGACCAAGAACGCCCTCATGGCGACCGGCGAGATCGAAGTGGTGGTGGAATCGTACCAAGTCCTCAACCCCTGCAAGACACTCCCGTTCCCCGTAAGCGACGAGGCCCAGATGCAATCGGTGAACGAAGAACTCCGGGTGAAGCATCGCTATCTCGACCTGCGTAGACCCAGCATGGCCCGCAAGATGGCGATCCGGGCGGCCGCAGTTCGACGAATCCGAGCTTATCTCGACGCCCGGGAGTTTTATGAGATCGAAACTCCGATCTTTACCAAAAGCACGCCCGAAGGAGCCCGAGATTATTTGGTTCCCTATCGATTGCAGCCAGGCCAGTTCTACGCATTGCCCCAAAGTCCGCAGCAGTACAAGCAACTCTTGATGGTCGCCGGACTCGAGCGTTACTACCAAATCGCGAAGTGTTTTCGAGACGAAGCCCAGCGATCCGATCGCCAGCCCGAGTTCACCCAGCTCGATCTGGAGATGTCATTTGTAACGCAAGAAGACGTTCTCCAACTCGCCGAAGGGCTCACTTTGGACGTCGTGAACGGCCTCATCGACGAATTCGAACTGGAGAAGGAGAAGATTTCGAGCTTCACTCGACTGACTTACGACGAGTCGATGCGCCGCTACGGCTGTGATAAGCCCGACCTGCGGTTTGGACTTGAGCTTTTTGATTTGACCGAGATCGTCCGAAATTCAGAGTTCGGAGTTTTTCGTTCGGTCGCCGAAGAAGGGGGCGTGATTCGAGGCGTCCGATTCCCAGGTGGGGCTCAACTGAGCCGGAAAGACATCAGCGATCTGGAGAACTTTTGCAAAGAATATGGCGCCAAAGGCATGGCGACCTTCCAAGTCGACGCCGAGCCCAAACCCGACCATCAAGGCGCGATCACCGCTCAAGGTTGGGCGGTTCGCAGCCCGATTGCCAAGTTCTTTTCGACCGAGCAACTCGAGAAGATTCTCCAAACCGCCGAGGTGGAGGCGGGCGACATGATCTGCCTCATCGCAGGCAACTACGCCGAAGGGAACAACATCCTTTACCGGTTGCGCAACGAGATTGGCCAGCGATGTGGGCTCCGCGACCCGAAGAAACTGGCATTTTGCTATGTCCTCGATTTTCCTCTCGTCGAATGGGACGCCGACAGCCAGCGTTGGTCGCCGTCGCATCACCCTTTTACCGCGCCGAAGCACGAGGACTTGCAGTACCTGGAATCCGACCCCGGTCGAATTCGAGCCGAGTGTTACGACATTGTCTGCAACGGGACGGAGTGGGCCAGCGGCTCGATTCGAATCCACCGGCCAGACATTCAGGCCAAGGTGTTTGACCTTCTGGGAATCGACGCCGCGACCCAGCAAAGTCGATTTGGTCACATTCTGGAGGCGTTTCAGTTTGGAGCGCCCCCGCATGGCGGGATCGCCCCGGGCATCGATCGACTCATCATGTTCTTGACCGATGAGGAGAACATCCGCGAGGTGATCGCTTTTCCGAAGATGGGCAGCGGATATGACCCGATGATGGACGCCCCAAGCCAGATCGACCCGCAACAGTGGGCAGAGCTGGGGCTGAGACTTTCTTAGGCTGCCAAACTAAATGGGGGCGGAGCTGGCACAGTCGAGACTCAAGTCGTCGCGCTCGCCTTGGGCCAGCCGAATCTCGGCGACCAGCGCGATCATCGCCGCGTTGTCGGTGCAAAGACTGAGCGGAGGGCAAGCGAATCTCGCTCCTAACTGTTCGGCTCCCTGACGAAGTGTCTCGCGCAGGAGCTCGTTGGCCGCCACTCCGCCGACCAGGGTCAATGCCCGGTAAGAGCCAGACTCAAGCACCGAGAGCGTTTTCTGTGCGAGGGCATCCACAATCGCCTGTTGCAGACTTGCGGCCGCGTCGTCGATGTCCAGTCGGTCTCGCTCCTTTTCAACAAGGCGCAAGACCGCCGTCTTCAGTCCGCTGAAGCTGAAGCGTGTCGGATCGTCTCTTAACGCGCGCGGCAGGGAGTAGCGATCGGCGCGTCCCGTTCGGGCCCGTTCTTGAATGGCACGCCCCCCGGGATATCCGAGCCCGAGGAGTCGAGCTCCTTTGTCGAAGGCCTCCCCTGCGGCGTCATCGATGGTCTGCCCCAGGAGCTGAAACTCAAGGGGTCCGCGGACCTCGACGAGCTCGGTGTGGCCGCCCGAAACCAAGAGCGCCAGGTAAGGAAAGGGAAGAGATCGTTCGGGTTCCGAAGAATCAGCCAAGACCGCCCGGGGGCTGACAAGGTGCCCGTGCAGATGGTGCACGCCGACGAGAGGCTTGCCCCAAACGAGGCTCAAAGTTTTGGCGGCCGTCACCCCGACGCTTAAGGCTCCGACCAGTCCGGGGCAGTGGGTCACTCCGATGCCGTCCAGGTCGTTCGGGCGGACTCGAGCTTCATTCAAAGCCTGATGAATCACCGGGACGATCGACTCCACGTGCGCTCGGGCCGCCGCCTCGGGGACGACGCCTCCCCAGATCTGATGCATCTCCATTTGGCTTGCGACGACATTGCTCAGAACGTGGTGACCGCGAACCACGGCCGCACTGGTCTCGTCGCAGCTGGACTCAATTCCCAGAACGGTGAGGGACATTCCTACCGAACCGCGACCGATTCAACGGCAGCAAAGGCGGTTTTGAGGTCTTGAAGGAGGTCATCGATGTGCTCGATGCCGCAGCTGATGCGGATGAGGTTATCGTGAATCCCAATTTCTTGGCGAATCGCCGGAGGAATCGAAGCGTGGGTCATGATGGCCGGGTGCTCGATGAGCGACTCGACGCCGCCTAAGGATTCGGCGAGTGTAAAGAGCTGGACTGCACTCAAAAACCGCCGGGACTCTTCGAGCCCGCCCTTGAGGAAGAACGTGATCATGCCCCCAAAGCCGGACATTTGTCGCCTGGCGAGCTCATGCTGGGGGTGTGAGGCGAGGCCAGGAAAGATCACCCGCTCGACCCAGGGATGCTCTGCGAGCCATTCGGCGACTCGGGCTCCATTCTCGGCGTGGCGCTGCATTCGAACGGCAAGGGTCTTCAGGCCGCGCAGGACCAAGAAGCAGTCCATCGGGGCCGGGACGGCTCCGACTGCGTTTTGCAGGAATTTCAGCTCGGCAAACCAGGAAGAGTCGTTCAGCATGACGCACCCCATGACGACATCGCTATGGCCATTGAGGTACTTCGTCATCGAGTGCATGACGAGGTCGGCTCCGAGTTCGAGCGGGCGCTGAAAGACCGGGCTCATGAACGTGTTGTCAACACAGACGCGGGCCCCTGCTGAATGCGCGATCTCGCTAATCGCCTGGATGTCGACCAAGCTCAGCATCGGATTCGTCGGCGTTTCGAGCCATACAAGCCGGGTGTTGGGTCGAATAGCGGCTCGAACCGACTCGAGGTCTTGGGCTGGGACAAAGCTGAACTCAATCCCCCGTCGCGCAATGACTTTGGTGAAGAGTCGATACGTCCCGCCGTAAAGATCGTCCCCCGCGACGACATGGTCCCCGGCTTGGAGAGTGTTGAGCACGGCGTCAATCGCGCTGAGTCCCGAGCTGAAGACGAGCGCATGTTGGGCCCCTTCGAGCTCGGCCAATGCCTTTTGCAAAGGCGTCCGCGTGGGGTTGTCGGTGCGAGAATACTCATAGCCTTTGTGCTCGCCTGGGGAGGGCTGAGCGTAGGTACTCGTTTGATAAATCGGGGTCATCACCGCCCCGGTCAGCGGATCGGGCTCCACTCCGGCATGCACGGCCAGAGTTTCGATTTTCAGATGATGGTCAGCCATAGGTGTCAGCGTACCCTCGGCCTGACGAAAAAAGAGCCTGTGCCTCAGGCACAGGCTCGCTGAAGCCAGATCGCCTCTGAGCTCAGACTTCCATCAGCTCGCCGTCTTTCTTCTTTTGAAGCGCATGGGCCTCATCGACGAATTTGTCGGTCAGTTTTTGAACTTTGGTTTCGAGGCCCTTCAGGTCATCCTCGCTGATCTGCTTGTTCTTCTGGAGGGATTTGAGGTGTTCGATGGCGTCGCGCCGAACGTTGCGCACAGCTACACAGGCTTGCTCCGTCCGAGCATGGACCTGCTTGACCATCTCCTTGCGCCGATCTTCGGTCATCTGGGGGAAGTTCAATCGAATGGAGACGCCGTCGTTGTTCGGGTTGATGCCCAGATCGCTCTTGAGAATCGCCCTCTCGATCACACCGAGCATGTTCTTTTCATACGGCGTGATCTGGATTTGTCGAGCCTCAGGGATTGCAATGCTCGCGACCTGGTTGATCGGAGTGTCCACGCCGTAATAGTCCACGTGGACTCGCTCCAGGACCATGGGATTGGCCCGCCCGGTCCGATAGGTTGCGAAGTCGTGCTCCATCACTTCAATGGCGTGCTTCATGCGCTTTTCAGCGTCCTGCAAGATCTGATCTGAATTCATGTCGGGATTCATTCGGTCTTAGTCTCCTGTGACGGTGGTTCCCACCGTTTCTCCTTGGACTGCGCGCAGCATCGAGCCCGGGGCGTTCAAGTCGAGAACGATGATTCTTAAGTTATGGTCGCGGCACATCGTAAAGGCGGTCTGATCCATCACAGCCAGCCTCTTGTCGAGGGCGGTGGAGTAGCTGACCACGTCGTACTTCACCGCATCGGGGTGGAGTCGCGGGTCTTTGTCGTAGATTCCGTCCACCTTCGTGGCTTTGAGGAGCACTTGCGCGTCGATCTCCAGCGCTCGCAAAGCGGCCGCACTGTCGGTGCTGAAGTAGGGGTTGCCGGTGCCGGCAGCAAAAACAACGACCCGGCCCTTTTCGAGGTGCCTGACGGCTCTTCGCCGAATAAAGCTCTCCGCGACCTGGGAAACCTGGATGGCGCTTTGAACTCGCACGGGGACTCCATACCGCTCGATGGCGGCCTGAAGGGCGAGGCCATTGATGACCGTCCCCATCATCCCCATCTGGTCGGCGGCGGTGCGATCAAATCCGCCTTGTTGGCTGAAGGCGTTGCCGCGAATAAAGTTGCCCCCGCCCACGACGACGGCCGTCTGAATTCCGAGGTTATGGACGGAGACGATCTCTCCAGCGATGTAATGGAGAGTTTCGGCGTCTAGCCCAAAGCCAGCGGCTCCGGCGAGTGCTTCGCCGCTGATTTTGAGCAAGACGCGAGAGTAGGGAAGATCCGCCAAGGCGGATTATCCTCCCACGCGCAGGCTTCGGTAGCTCAGGATTTTGATCGTGCCCCCAGCCGCCTTGCCTTCTTCCGCCAGATACTGATCGACGGACTTCTTGTCGTCCAGGATGAACGGCTGCTCCAGGAGGACGACCTTTTGGAAGTACTCCTTGTTGATCCGGCCCATGGCGATTTTCTCGGCCATTTCGGCGGGCTTGCCTTCGTTCATCGCGCGCTCCTTTTCGACCCGAATCTCGGCGTCGATCGCGTCTTGAGGAACTTCTGTCTTGGCCAGGTACGTCGGCGGGAAGGCCACGATCTGCATCGCGACATTTTTCCCCGCGGCGACCTCTGCCGACGGAGTTTCGATCTCGACGATCGCCCCGGCCTTGCGGTCATGGTGAACGTACGACGAGAAGACTCCGGCGGTGCTCGTGAGCACCACTGCGTCGGTCAGCTTGATGTTCTCGCGGATCGTTCCGACGGCTCCTTCGAGAATCTCGCCGATGGTCTGGCCGCCGGCCGAAAGTCCGAGGACCGATTCGGTCGTGGCTCCGGCGGGGGCATGGGCCAAAACGGCTTCGCCGATCTGCTGGACGATGCTGCGGAACGTCTCGTTGAGAGCGACGAAGTCGGTCTCCGATTCGACAACGATTCCCGCGACCTTCTTTCGATCTTCGCTCAAGGCGATGAAGACGTTTCCGGCGGCGGTGGCTCGATCCGCTCGCTTGGCGGCAGCGGCCTTTCCTTTTTCGCGAAGGATTTCTTGGGCCCGGTCCATATCGCCGTTGGCTTCTTCCAGCGCGGCTTTGCACTCCATCATCGGAGCGTCCGTGATTTCGCGCAACCTTTTTACATCTGCTGCATTGACTGGCATCTCGTTTAGTCCTCCATTCCGTCGTCGTCGCGGGCTCTGCCTTTGCCGACGATAATTGTTTCTTCATCACCAAAAGCGCGAAGCAGCTCTTGGTCCACTTCATACGGGTCGGCCGCCTCGTCGAGAGATTCCGACTCGCTCATCGTGCCTTCGGTCAGCTCATCGCTGAGCGGTCGGGCCTCCAAGATGACGTCGGCCATCTTTTGGGTCACCAAGCGAACCGCTCGAATCGCATCGTCGTTGCCCGGGATGACCACATCGGCCAGGTCCGGGTCGCAGTTCGTGTCGACGACCGCCACGACGGGGATGCCGAGCTTCTTCGCTTCAAGAACGGCGTTCATCTCCTTGTTCAGGTCGACGACGAACATGATCGTCGGCAAGCCTTGGAGGTTGCGTAGCCCTTCGAGGTATCGGTTCAACTTATCGCGCTCTTCGAGTCGCTTCAGTTGCTCCTTCTTGGGCAATCGATCCATGTAGCCATCGGCCTCCATGCGATCGAGCTCCTTCAGGCGGGCGATTCGGCCGGTCATCGTCTTCCAGTTGGTCAACATCCCGCCGAGCCATCGCTCGCTGACCCAGTATTGGCCGCTGCGCTGGGCCGCTTCTCGGATCGCCGCTTGGGCCTGCTTCTTGGTGCCGACAAAGAGGACGCTTCCGCCGTCTTCGACGACCTTCCGGACGTACTCCAGGGCGTCTTCGAAGAGCTTGATCGTCTGGTGCAGGTCGATGATGTAGATTCCGTTGCGAGCGCCATAGATGTAGCGCTTCATCTTCGGATTCCACTTTCGAGTCTGGTGGCCGAAGTGCACACCAGCCTCGAGCAGTTCTTTCATGCTCAAATGGGCCATATTTTTTCCTCCAGGGTTGTTCCTCCGACGGTGAGTTAGGCCACGCTTGATTCCCCGAAGGGACCCACAAGCGCACACCGTCGTGTGTATTTGAGTCCAGATTGTACCTGATGATCCTCCCACTGAGGGGGGGTCTTGGATCGGGATTTTAGCGGAGTGACGCGCTTCTCGGCGGTCAGTGTGCCTCGGACGGGTATGATTCGTCGGCACGAGGAGAGATGAAATGACCTACGAGAAGGCACATGACAGCGATTTTGTCGGGAGATTCCGAGAGATCATGTCCGATCCCCTGAATTTTCTCATCGACAGGCATCCGCAGGCGGGATTTACTCACGAGGGGATGGTGACTCTGCACTCTGGGATCAAAGTCCCGATTGAAGGCGAGTTGGCTTACTACGGTCCGTTTAGCTACGTCTTGGTCATCAACCGAGGCGTGCATGAGCCACTGGAAGAGTTTGTGTTTCAAGAAGTCCTGAAGCGACTTCCCGAAAATCCGGTCATGCTGGAGTTGGGGAGCTATTGGGCTCACTACTCGATGTGGTTTTTATCTCAGCACCCCGGGGGCCGAAGCTACCTGGTCGAAAGTGAAGAACGGTCGATTCGAGCTGGGCTGAACAACTTCAAGATCAACAATTTTCAAGGCAAGTTCCTTCGAGCTTTCGTGGGAGCCGGGAGACTGATGGTCGATTCTTACCTGAAGGACCAGGAGATCGACCACCTGACGATTTTGCATTCGGATATTCAAGGGCACGAGAGCGAGATGCTCGATGGAGCCCGGGAGTGCCTCAGCAACCATCGGGCCGACTACGTCTTCATCTCGACGCATAGCGACGAAATCCACGACGATTGCAAGGCCAAAATGCTCAACTACGGCTATCGACTGGAAGTCGAAAGCGGATTCAGCGATCACACGACCAGCTATGACGGGATCCTGATCTTTACGAGCCCAAAGATCAAGCAACTCTTTAACGATTTCCGGCCCATGGGACGACAAGAGTCCCTCACGGCAACGTTCGACGAAAAGGTTGAGTATGTTCGTCGGGTGAAGAACTCCTTGGCCTGAGGACCGGCAACCGTCCCCTCCTTTCGGGTACGAAGAAGGGGATGAAGATTCGCATTGGCCATTCACCCGACTCCGACGACGCGTTCATGTTTTGGGGGCTTGCTTGTGGGGCTGTCGAAAGCGACCACGAGTTCGAGCACATTCTGCGAGACATCCAGACCCTGAACGAATGGGCCAAAGAGGGCAAGCTCGAATCGAGCGCGGTCTCGGTGCATGCCTTTGCGTATGTCGCCGACAGGTACGCTCTGCTGCGGCATGGAGGCTCTTTTGGCGAGCTCTACGGGCCGATGATCGTCGCTCGCGAACCTCTCACCTTGGACCAGCTCAAAGAGACCAAGATCGCTGTTCCTGGGCTCCTCACTTCGGCCTACCTTCAGCTTTGCCTGTTTTTTGAAGATAAATTCGGGCCGGGCGTCCGACCAGAGTTCGAGGTTGTGCCGTTCGACGAGATCATCCCGGCCATCCAGGACGGGCGATTTGTTGCCGGACTGATCATCCACGAAGGCCAACTCACCTACGAAAAAGAGGGCATGACCCTGATCGCAGACTTTGGCAAATGGTGGAATGCGCTGACCGGGCTCCCGTTGCCGCTCGGCGTCAATGTCGTTCGCAAAGACCTGGGCGAAGAGATCGTCGCCGACGTGAGTCGCTGCATGCGGGAATCGATTCAGGCGAGCCTGAGCAATCGTCCCAAAGCCCTCGAATATGCGCTTCAGTTCGCCCGCGGGATGGACACTGAGACGAGCGACGAATTTGTTGGGATGTACGTCAACAACCGCACGCTTGATATGGGCGATGAAGGGGTCGCCGCGATTCGGCTCTTGCTGAAGAAAGGGGCCGAAGCCGGCATTGTGCCGCCAGTCGAGATTGTCGTCGTCGACTAATATAGGTCGAATTTAGCCGCCGTCGCCGCGAGTCGGAAGGGCGATCGGTTGCCAAGAAGGAGGAGGGCTGAACTGGAAGGTCGCGTCATGAAAGAGGCTCGACTCGACCTTCAAGGTCAGCGTCCATTGCCGGATCACCCCGGTCGAGCTGGAGCCAATCCGCTCGGAGAACGAAATTCCGATCAACTGGGGATTCAAATACGCCTGGGCTTCCTCGTTCCAGTCGCCTTGGAATTGCCACACCAAGGCACGGTGAACCGGCCTGCCTTGATATTCAAAGACGAAAAAGCGAGACTCAGTGGGTAAATAGCTCCGGCCTGGGAGGATCGGATCGTTCAGCCAGCCGCGAAAATCCGCCTCGTTCTCTAGCCCGACATAGGTCGGAATCGTATTCGTAAGCCACTTGGGGAGTCGAGGGTTGGCCCCGCCATAAAGGTCCTCGAAAAGTCGGGCAATGAATCCGGCGGGCCCGCGCGCCGCGCCGACAAACGCGAGGGTTGGCGACTTGACAAAGGCCCCCGTGCCGTCATTCGAGCCCGGCCCGTAGCCAACAACAGAGTAGGTCTGAGCCGCGAAATCCCCGACCCAAAACCTTGATCCGTCCGCGCAGAATCGCCGGCTCAGGGACTTCCCAACATACTCATTGGCGGCAAATCGCCCCTGTTGATAGGCCGAGGCGATCCCGATTTGGCGAGTCCCGCGCGGATCCTGGTCGGTGCCTTGGAGGTCGGCTCGAAGGGCAGGAGCCATCGCCAAAGGAGCGGTTGCGGCCTGAAGATAGCTCTGAGCTGGCGAGACGAGTTGCGCAGAAACGGCGCTGCAAATCAACCCACCGAGCCCGACGAGAACGCTCTTCACAATGCCCATTAGACCCGGAAAGCAGTCCCAAAAGTTCCGGTGCGACCGAATGGCGGTGCCATAATCGAAGGAACAACCCATTCCCATTGTCAGGGAGGATGAATTCATGAGCTACGAACAATCGCATCTTTATCGGCTCCGCCACTCGGCCGCCCACCTCATGGCCCAGGCGATCACCGAGCTTTTTCCCGGCGTCAAACTCGCCATCGGCCCTCCGATCGAAAACGGTTTCTATTACGACGTCGATCCCCCGAAGCCGATCAAAGAGGAGGACCTCGAAAAGATCGAAAAGCGAATGCGCGAGCTTTCGAATCTCAAGCAGCCCATCGTCCGCCTCGAAGCCAAAGACCGCGACGAAGCCAAGGAGATCATTCTTTCGGAATGCACACTCGGACAAGGGGAAGACACCGCTCTCTACAAACTCCAACTACTCGAAGCTGTTCCTGCGGGCGAAGCGGTCAGCTTTTACGATCAGAAGGCCACCGATAAGCAGGGCCAAGAGCGCCGCTTTATCGACCTTTGCCGTGGACCTCACGTCGAAAACACAAGCGAAATCAAGCACTTCAAGCTGATGTCGCTCGCAGGGGCCTATTGGCGTGGCGACGTCAAGAACAAGCAGCTGACTCGGATTTACGGCACCGCCTTTGAGACCAAAGAAGACCTCGAGCTCTACCTCCACAACTTGGAAGAAGCCAAGAAGCGGGATCATCGCCTGCTGGGTCGCGAGCTGGGACTCTTTATGTTCAGCGCCAAAGTCGGTCCGGGTCTGCCTCTCTGGCTGCCCAAAGGCACCGTGCTGCGCGAAGTCCTCAGCGACTTCCTCAAGCAGCAGCAGTTAGAGCGAGGCTATGACGGCGTTGTCACGCCCAACATCGCCAGCATCAGGCTCTATGAAAAGTCTGGCCATGTCCAGACGTATCGCGACAAGATGTTCCCGTTCATGGAGGACGAAGAGAAAGAGACCTTCATCCTCAAGCCGATGAACTGCCCGTTCCACATCGAGATCTACGCCTCCCAAATGCACAGCTATCGCGACCTTCCGATTCGGCTCGCCGAATTTGGAACGGTGTACCGATACGAGCAAAGCGGTGAACTCGCTGGGATGCTCCGGGTGCGCGGCTTTACGCAAGATGACGCGCACCTGTTCGTCCGGCCGGATCAGCTCCTCGAAGAGTTCAAGGGCGTTGTGGACCTGATGATGGTCGTCTTGAAGAAGCTCGGCCTGACTGAGTATCGCGTCCGCGTCGGCACTCGCGATCCTTCGAGCGACAAGTACGTCGGTCATGACGAAAACTGGCAACTCTCCGAGGCAGCAATCATCCAGGCTTGCCAAGAGCTGGGCCTGGAATTCGAAGTGTCGCCCGGAGATGCGGCCTTTTACGGCCCCAAACTCGACCTGATCATCAAGGACGCGCTCGGGCGAGAATGGCAAATGGGAACGGTCCAGGTGGACTACAACTTGCCCGAGCGGTTCGAACTCGAATACATCGGCGAGGACAGCAAGCCGCACCGACCGATCATGATCCACCGCGCGCCGTTTGGTTCGCTCGAGCGGATGATCGGCCTTCTGACGGAGCAATACGCGGGTGCCTTCCCGTTCTGGCTGTCGCCGGTCCAAGTCGCGATCTTGCCGATTGCCGATCGTCACGTCGCCTATGCCGAACGGCTCGCCACGATGCTCCGGGGTTATTCGAAGCCGGGCTGGCAGCCCGAAGGCGAAGGCGCAGACGCCACTCCGCCCAGCTTGCCGTTCGATGGCGCGTTGCGCGTGCATGTCGATGATCGCCGAGAGACCCTCGGCAAGAAGATCCGGGAAAATCAGCGCATGAAGATCCCGATCATGCTGATCCTTGGGGACAATGACATCGAGAACGGGACCGTCGGCATCCGTAGCCGAGAGACTGGGGACCTTGGGGCGAAGCCTTTGGCTGAAGTCTTCAAGATGCTCGAAGACCTGCAAGGAGAATAAGGTTGGAAGACGGTCAACAAGTTCATCGTTTCTGGTCGGCGGAGTTCTTTAACCTCGCCTGGGACTTCTTGGAGAAGCCGGATCGCACCCACGAAGACGATCTGAAAATGATCGCCGTGGCCCAGGCCTCTTATACACACTGGCTCCTGCGTGAGGATGTTCAGCCTGTCAACCGGTCGGTCGGGCTCTGGCAGCTTTCGCGGGTCTATGCGTCGGTCGGCTCGCCTCAAGAATCGCTCCGCTATGCAGAGGCGTGTTGGGCGATCAGCCTCGACCTGGAGCCCTTCTACAAAGGCTATGCCGCCGAGGCGATGGCCCGCGCCAAGCTGTTGGGGCATCACGAAGTCGAGGCCCGAACGTGGCTCCACGAGGCAGAAACCCAACTCGCAAGCGTCGATGACCCCGAGGGTAATCCCCTTTTGGCGGCCGACCTCGTCGAGCTGGCCGAGCGATTAAAGAATGTAGCGACTTAGGTCGGAGTCTTGGACGAGGCTCCCCAGCCGATCTGCGACCAAGCTCCGAGTGACGACAACTTTCTTGTGGGAAATCTCGGGGGCTTCGAACAGCTCGGCTTCGAGAAGCTTTTCGAGCAGAGTGTGGAGCCGCCGAGCCCCGATGTTTTCGGTTTTGGAGTTCACACTCTCTGCGAGCGTGGCAATCTCGTCGAGGGCGTCTTCTTCGAAACTCAGTTCGATCCCTTCGACCTTCAGCAAAAGCTGATATTGTTTCGTCAAGGCGTTTTTCGGCTCACTCAGGATGCGCCGGAAGTCCGTACGACCCAAACTCTCAAGCTCGACGCGAATCGGCAATCGCCCCTGAAGCTCTGGGATCAGGTCGCTCGGCCGACTCATGTGAAAAGCTCCGGCGGCGACAAACAAGATGTGATCGGTCTTCACCGGGCCAAATTTGCTTGCGACGGTGGAGCCCTCGATGATCGGAAGCAGGTCTCGCTGAACGCCCTCTCGACTCACATCCGGTCCTGAGCCAGACTGCTTGCCTGCGATCTTGTCGATTTCGTCGAGGAAGATAATGCCCGTCTGCTCGGCGCGGTGAATGGCGTCCCGATGGAGCGACGCCGTATCAATCATTCGTCGGGCCTCTTGCTCGGCCAGGACCTCTTTTGCCTCACCCACGGTCAAAGATCGATTGCCTCGTCGCGACCCTCCGAAGGGACTTTGGAGGTTGGGGAGGTCGATCCCCATCTCCTCCAAGCCTTGTGGGGTGAAGACCTGCACAAACGGACTCCCCGACTCTTCGGTTTCGATCTCGACGATCTTTGAATCGAGCTTGTTCCCTTTGAGGTCTTTCAGAATTCGAGCCCGGCGCTTCTGATGTTCAGCGAGGCGACGTTCGTAGTCGTCTTCCACATCGGGTTCGTCCTCTCGAATCTGACTGGCGGTGGTTCCGCCATCTAGCCCCATCGCTCCAAAAACATCTTGAGCCTTTTGCAAGAGCGGGTTTGACGCTGAACGGCGGCTCCGAGGAGGCGCTGGAGCTTGCTCCATCAGCATGTCGGCCAAGATTTCGCGGGTCCGAACTTCGGCCTCCGGCCGCACCGCCTCCATTCTTTCTCGTTCAACCAGGCGGACGGCTGCTGCCGCCAAGTCTCGAATCATCGACTCCACATCGCGACCGACGTAGCCAACCTCGGTGAACTTTGTGGCTTCGACCTTGATGAACGGGGCGCGTGCCAGCTGAGCAAGTCGACGCGCGATCTCCGTCTTTCCGACCCCCGTCGGCCCGATCATGAGGATGTTCTTGGGCAGAATGTCGTCCCGCTCGCTCGGGGGCAGCTGCTGCCGCCGATAGCGGTTGCGCAAGGCCACCGCCACCGCTCGTTTGGCGTTGGCTTGCCCCACGATGTACTTATCGAGTTCGGCGACAATCTGTCGCGGGGTCAGGTCTTCGAGCGGAAGCAACATGGGACTCCCACAGAGTACCTTCCCGAGCTCCGGGTTCGGCCTGGCAAACCCGCTAGACCGGGGCAGACTCGTCGGAGGGTCGTGTTCGAATGAGCTTGACGCCGGTCTCTTCGGCGATCAGATGGGTCGGTGGCAATCGCTTCGCGAGATAAATCTCGACCCGTTGGCAAGCGGGGAAGACTCGCAAGATCGACTCGGCACAAAGCGCCGCACCTCGCTCCAACGTCTGGAAATCGGTGCGTTGCAGGATGCTCACAGCGGTTTGTCCGGCAATGCCGTAGTCCACGGTCCCACCGATCTGATCGGTCTCATCGGCATTCCCTTCGACATCCAATTCAAGGTCGCATCGGTAACGATGGCCGATGGCCCGCTCTTCGGGCGTGACGCCATGAAAGGCGTAAAACTCGATCCCCTTCACATAAACCTTGAACATGGCCTCCATTCTGACATGCTCGCGGGACTCTCCAGGACGGCCCTTGGCGTGCCAAAGATGACAATTACTGTGGTTGAGAATCAGATGAGTGGCGATTTTGATGTGTGGAGTCTGTTTGACGTGACTTGGTTGACCGCGTCCGACGGCCCAGATGCGTACCTGGATCGGGTCTTGGCGCGATGTGCGAACTGGTTTCGGGCTGCGGGCGGGTCGATCTTCCTGAATCAGCCGGACGGCCAGTTTGTTTTAGCCTGCAAGACTGGCACCCTGACCGACATCCCCGAAGGCGCGACGCTCGACTCGCGATCGGGCATCGCGCGCCGGGCGATCGAAATGCAACTGCCGCTCATCGTCGACGAAGTCTCGGCCGAGACCATTCGCGGACTTCAGCTGAACCGCCAAGACGAGATCGGTTCGGCGATGGTCGTGCCCCTCAAATCGCCCGACGGAATCCTCGGTGTGATTAACCTCTCTCGGCGTCGCGGCGAACCTGCATTCGTCCTGAACGACTTGGTTCAAGCTCAGTCGATCGGCCGTCATCTGGCATTGGCCGTCTCGAACGCGAGGCTCTTCCAAGAGAACCGACAGCTCTCTCTCCAACAGAACCAGCTCCGCGAGCGCTTTAGCTCGATCGTTCACCAGATGGGCGTGGGTGTGGTCGTGACCGACTCGGACGGCTCGCTGAGCGAAGTCAACCCGATGGGCCAGATGCTCTTTACGAGCATGCCTCATCTCGGAGCCCCGGCCGATGCGTGGATGAAGCTCGTCAAGCCGATCTTCCGCAAGTCGCTGGCGCGAATGGTGAATTCGTCTCGCTCTGGCCGCACTCGGCAATTCCGAGTCGCGAATTCGGCAGGATGCCAAGCTTGGTCGCTCGTCTCGTGCCCGATGCCGAGCGGCGGAGTTGTGCTCACCATCGAAGATGTCACCGCCCACGAGCGAGCGCTCCAAGAGCAACACCACACGAATCGGCTCGCCGAGATTGGACAAATGACCGCCGCCATCGCTCACGAGATTCGCAATCCGCTCACCGGCATCCAAAGCGCCGCCCAGATGATCGTCCAAAATCCCGAGCAAGCGCGGGACTTTGCTCCGGTGGTCCTCGAAGAAGCCAGTAAGCTCAACCACCTGTGCAACGATTTTCTCGACTTTGCTCGCCCCATGCAGCTCAGCTTCGAGCCGGTTCGACTGTCCGACATCGCGACTTCGGTGGCCCACCGGCTTCAGTCGCAGTTCGACGAGCATCAAGTCAGCCTGACGGTCGAGTCTGACCCGAACGCCCGCACCATCCGAGGGGATCGGAATCGCTTGGAGCAAGTCTTGATGAACTTGCTGCTGAATGCCCTTCAAGCGTCCTCCCGAGGACATTCGGTCAAGGTCACGGCGACATCGAGCCGACTCATCGTCGAAGACCACGGCATTGGGATGGACGAAGACACTCTGGCGAACTTATTCACTCCGTTCTTCACAACAAAGACCAAAGGCACTGGCCTGGGTCTGAGCAATGTCAAAAAGATCATCGAGGCCCATCGAGGACGGGTCTTTGTTCGCTCCGACCTCGGCGCAGGAACGCACTTTGAAGTCCGGATTAATTCGAGAAACGCCGCATGAAGACCACTCCGAGCCTCCTGATCGTCGATGACGAACTGAACATCCGACGAATCCTCCAAGCCGCTTTTGAAAAAGTCGGTTATCAGGTTCATACCGCAGAGAACGGGGTGGAAGCAGTTCGGATTCTGGAGGCTCGGTCCATCGACTGCGTGGTCACCGACGTGACGATGCCGCTCATGAACGGCTATCAACTTCAAAACGAAGCGGCTCGAATCGCCCCTGAAACGCCGGTGATCCTCATGACGGCGTACGGGACGATTCCCCAGGCGATCCAGGCCATTCGCAACGGCGCATTTGAGTTCGTGACCAAGCCGTTCGACCTCGACCATTTGAAGAAAATTGTGGCCCGAGCGATCGAGCAAGGCAACGAACCTCGACTTCAGATCAAGCAAGGCGGTAAAAGCAAGAAGGGCTCTAGCAACTCTTCGCTGATTTTCCGGTCCCAGGTCATGCAAGACGTCTATTCGACGGTCGAACAGGTGGCCGATTCTCGAGCGACGGTCCTGATCACGGGCGAAAGCGGCACTGGTAAAGAGGTGATTGCGCGGCTCCTTCATGAGCTCAGCCCTCGCAAACAAAAGAACTTCGTCGCCGTCAGTTGTGCGGCTCTCCCCGAGAGCCTCTTGGAGAGTGAGCTTTTTGGCTACGAGAAAGGGGCCTTCACCGGAGCCCAGGGTTCGAAGGCAGGACGATTCGAGATGGCTCACGACGGCACGCTGTTCCTCGACGAGATCGGCGAGATCCCGCACAGCATCCAAGTCAAGCTCCTGCGAGTCTTACAAGAGCGAGAAATCGAGCGCTTGGGATCGACCAAGACCACCAAGATCGATGTTCGGCTTGTCACCGCCACGAACCGCAACCTCCAAGAGGCGGTCGATGCCGGCATCTTTCGGCTCGACCTGATGTATCGCCTCCAGGTGGTGGAGATTCAGCTCCCGCCGCTGCGGGCGCGGCAAGACGACATTGAGCCCCTCGCCGAGCACTTCTTGGGTCGGCTGAGCCAAGAAAACGGCCGAAACCTCCAACACGTCTCGCCCGAGGCGCTGAACTTGCTCCGAGCTTACTCTTGGCCCGGGAACGTTCGAGAGCTCGAAAACACCCTAGAGCGAGCCGTCGTCCTGTCCAACAAAGACGAAGCTGAGCTCTTACCTCGACACTTGCCCCCGCTCCTGAAGCGGGCGGCCTAGTGAATCGAGTTCAGGTCGGTAAACTAGGGCCCGACGAGTGGGCCTGTAGCTCAGGGGTTAGAGCGGGCGGCTCATAACCGCTTGGTCGGGGGTTCGATCCCCCCCGGGCCCACTGGTCGATGACGGATGTCCCCGGTATAGACACACCGGGTCTGCCCAGGACTGGGATACAATCACCCCGTGAATCAAGCCGTTCGCCCCGTTTTGGCAGGCATCATTGGTGGAACCGGCGTGGGGTCTCGCTTGGGATCGATGGGGACGCACACTTTGCATGTCCCCACCCCATTTGGGATGCTTCGGGCGGGCTACTTGGAAGTCGAAGGAGTCGGAGTCGCCCTGATTCAGCGACATGGGCCAGGGCACAAGTTGCCGCCGCACTCGGTGAACTATCGAGCGATCGCCTGGGGCCTGCGCCAACTCGGAGCAAAGGCTTGCTTCGCCACCGCGGCGGTGGGTTGCCTTCGACCAGACTGGCCCCCTGGGACGTTCGTCGCGTGTACTGACTTCATCGACCTGACCTATCGCAACCTGACGCTCTACGAGCGCGGAGTTCAGCACGTCGACTTCAGCGACCCCTTTCCGGACCCCGCACTGAAAGCGCTCTTTCGGGGTGCGACTTCTGAAAACACAGTTCTCATGAGCCCAGCGACGTATGTGGGCGCGAACGGCCCTCGGTACGAGACACCCGCTGAAATCGAAGTCGTGCGCCGTTTAGGGGGCGACGTCGTTGGAATGACCGCGACCTCGGAGGCGATCGCGCTCCGAGAGGCTGGCGTCGCCTACGCCAACCTCAGCATCGTCACCAATCTCGCCGCTGGGATGGAGTCAGAAAAAACCCTTGACCACGAAGAGGTCGTCGACGTCATGGAGTCGCGCGGAGACCTGGCCGTCCGAATCCTGCTCAGTGCGGTTCGATCTTTGGCGTCATGAGTGTTTCGCGTCGGACCCTTGTCATTGCACTGGACCACTGTCCGGGGTTAGGCGGGGTCCTCATCGCCCGGACACTCGCTCGAATGGACTTCCAAGGCTGGTCGGCGGATGACCTCACCGCCCTACCTCCCGACACGCTCATCGCCGAATTTCGTTGGCCCGAGCCTTCGGCCATGCTCTGGCTCGAGCACCAAAAAGAGTGGATCGAATCCGCCGAGACGTTCAGTCGAAAACTCGACCAGTACGGGATCACCCTCCTCTCGGCGGCTGACGCCGCCTTTCCGGCTCAAATCGAGCAGTTTGACGCCGAAGCACCCGGTTTGCTGTACCTTTACGGCAACACCAAGCTGGTCGAGGCGACGACTTTCGCCGTGATGTCCTCGCGAAAATCACCTCCCGGCGCCTTGGACCTGATCGAAGCGCTGACCGAAAAAGAGGTCCTCGAAGGTGGGACCTTGGTGTGCGGTCACAACACGCCCGAGTACCAGCGCGCGGCCATTGTCCCGCTTCGGTGGGGAAGCCCTCGAATCTTAGCACTGGACACCGGACTCTTCAATGCCCTCGGCAGCGACCTGAAGCAAGAGCCTTTCCGAGCCGCACGGCTGTGGCGATACCAGTTTGACCCTCATACCGACCTCGTCGTCTCATGCGAAAACCCGTTCGCCGAAGGGCACAAAGCGAGCAACCGCAAGCGAGACCGGCTGGTAGCGATGCTGGCCCAGAGACTGCACTTCGTTCAGATTGGGGAAGGCGGCAACATGGACCGATTGGCGAGACGAGCTCTTCAGTCCGGACGGGAAGTCTGGGTGTCCGACTTGACCCTCAACTATCGGGACTACGCTCGGCTCGGCGCTCAGATCACGCCCGCCTGAGACTCGTGGACCTCGCGCAACGTCCGGTTCTTCAAGCCTGAGAGCTTGCCGAGTTCGGCGATCTCGCGGACCAATTGCCCGCGAGGATCGTGCTTGGCGAGCACCTGGGGCCGAAACACGACCGTAACGGGTTGGTTCAGCGTCGCGCACTGCCGAATATGAGTTCGGACTTGCTCTGCCCAGTTGCGAAGGCTCACCCCCGAGCGAAGAGATTCCCGATCCGCCCTCGTTTCGACCGGATACAGCTTGAGGGAGGCTGGACATGGCCCCGGTGCCGCACTCAAAAAAGTCAACTCCTCTGGGATTCGGCGGTGCAACTCTGGCTCTGGCCAGATCGAGCGAACAGCCAAACCCGTCGCAGGCGAACCCATCTGAGCAAACAAGCTTTGGGCCTCGTGGTAACGCACGTCGAACGCCTCCGGGTGTTTGCAGTACCAATCGAGGTGGTGACCTTCGTTGAGGATCGTCTCCGCCGCCGACCGAAAAGCCCGCAACACCCGATTCGAAGCAAAGAAGTGGTACTTGTAGCCCGTTTGGCGGGCAAGCTCCAGCAAGCGAAGGACCATCGCCGGTTCGCCGTGGCCGTAGTCCTGCGCATCCGGGGTGTCCCAGGGGACATAGTCGAGGTCGAGCCGCAAGCAAAGGTACATCTAGCGGTCTTGAAGCGCAGCAATTCCGGGCAACACCTTGCCCTCAAGAAATTCTAAGCTTGCTCCTCCGCCCGTGCTCACATGCGAGACTCGATCGGCAAACCCTAACTGCTCAATGGCCGCCGCCGAATCTCCGCCACCGACGATGGTGGTCCCGCCCGAATCCGCCATCGCTTGGGCAATGGCCCGAGTCCCACCCGCAAACTCTTCGATCTCGAAGACTCCCATTGGACCGTTCCAAACGGACGTCTTGGCTTCTCGAACAATCTTGGCGAACCGGGCTTGGCTCTCCGGACCGATGTCCGCCCCGAGTTGGTCCGCCGGGATCTGGTTCACCGCGACCGTCGAAATGACTGCGCCTGGCTTCAGTTCGGGGGTGATGACGACGTCGCTCGGCAAGACAATCTTGCTCGAAGCCTCACGAACGACCTTTTGCGCAAATTCGAAATTGGACTCATCGAACAGTGACTTTCCAATCTCATGACCTTGGGCCTTCAGAAAGGTGAACGCCATCCCACCGCCGATGAGCAGATGATCGACCTTGGGAAGCAAGCTCTCGATCACGGCGATCTTGTCCTTCACCTTGGCTCCACCTAAAATCGCCACCATCGGCCGCTCTGGATTCTCGACCGCTTCGCCGAGGTACTTCAGCTCTTTCTCGATCAAGAGCCCAGCGACACCTGGCAAAAAGTGGGCCACCCCTTCGGTGCTCGCATGAGCCCGATGCGCGGTGCCGAAGGCGTCGTTCACATAAGCTTGGGCGAGCCGGGCGAGCGCCCGGGCAAACTCAGGATCGTTGGCCTCCTCTTCGGGGTGAAATCGCACGTTCTCAAGCAAGATGACGTCTCCCGGCTGAAGCTCCTGACAGCGCTCCTCGACCTCTGGCCCGACACAATCCGGCAAGAGATCGACCTGAGTCCCGAGCAACTGAGTGAGTCGGTCGCCGACCGGCCACAGGCTGAACTCGGGAGTGACGCCTTTTGGCCGACCCAAATGGCTACACAAAATCACAGAGGCCCCTTGGTCCCGAAGCGCCAAGATCGTCGGCAGCGCCTCGGTGATGCGGCGATCATCCGAGATGACGCCTTCCTTAAGGGGCACATTGAAATCGCACCGAACGAGGACTCGCTGGTGGGCAAAGGACGCATCGCGAAGGGTTTTCTTGTTCAGAGTCATGGTCGTGGAGGAGGATCGCGCCTCGCTCCTAAGGATACCGAGGTGAGATGAATTCGTTTTTTTTCGAAAGAGTCCAATGAGAGGATGCAAGGAACCCCGGCGAGGACTTTGATTCAAAGAAGATAGTGCCTCTATTGCCGCCGAATCTTTCGACTGATCAGCCAGGTTGCTCAATATGGCGAAACTTTCGTAGGATGATTTGGGTTACAATGATCGGGACACATCCTCCCAGGAATTCACGAACATGAGCGAAACACTGACCCCGACCCCGACCCTCGGTTTTGAAACTTTGGCCCTGCACGGCGGCCAGTCGCCCGACCCGACCACAAAGAGCCGGGCGGTCCCGATCTATCAAACGTCGAGTTATGTCTTTGACGACGCCTCCCACGCCGCTCGCCTCTTCGCCCTCGAAGAGTTCGGGAACATCTACACCCGGATCATGAACCCGACGACCGACGTCCTGGAGCGACGCATTGCCGCTCTCGAAGGCGGCACCCACGCCGTCGCCACGTCGAGCGGCCAGGCCGCCCAGCAACTCGCGATCACGACCGTCTGCGAAGTCGGCGACCACATCGTCGCGAGCAACAGCCTTTATGGCGGAACCTACAACCAACTTCACTACACGCTCCCCAAGCAAGGCATCAGCGTGACGTTCGTCGATCCAAGCGACCCGGAGAACTTTCGCAAGGCGATCCAACCGAACACCAAGCTCTTTTATGCCGAAACGATCGGCAACCCGAAGCTGGACGCCTTTCCGATTGAGGAGGTCGCCACGATCGGTCGAGAAAGCGGCATCCCTCTGCTTATCGACAACACCCTCGCAACCCCGTACCTCTGTCGCCCCTTCGAGTATGGGGCGGCCATCGTCACTCACTCGCTGACGAAGTTCATCGGGGGCCACGGCACTTCCATTGGTGGAATCTTGGTTGACGGCGGGAACTTTGACTGGGGGCAGGGAAGACACCCGAATTTCACCGAGCCAGACCCCAGCTATCACGGGCTGAAAATTTGGGAAGTTTTCGGAAACTTTCCGGGGCTCGGCAATGTCGCCTTCGGCCTCAAGGCCAGACTCCAGGGCCTCCGCGACCAAGGTCAGTCCCAATCTCCGTTCAACGCTTTTTTATTCCTTCAGGGAGCAGAGACGCTCCATGTGCGGATGGAGCGGCATTGTGAAAACGCGCAGCGAGTCGCTGAGTTCTTGCAGACCCACCCTTTGGTGAGCTGGGTGAACTACCCCGGTCTGCCGGACAACCCTCGGCACGCGGCCGCGAAAAAGATCTTTCGACCGGGTCACTTTGGGGCGATCCTGGGGTTTTGTATCAAAGGTGGATACGATGCGGCAGTGAAGTTCATCAATCACCTCAAGATCTTTTCACTTCTGGCCAACGTCGGCGATGCAAAATCGCTCGTGATTCACCCGGCGAGCACGACTCACCAGCAGCTCAGCCCCGATGAGCAACTGAGCGCGGGAGTGACGCCCGACTTCATCCGACTTTCGGTTGGGCTCGAAACCGTCGGCGATCTCATCCAAGATCTCGATCAGGCCCTTCGAGCAAGCCAGTAACCACCCGGCGAAAAAAGCGTCCTGGGGTCCCAAAAGGGACCCCAGGACGCTGACTGAAACAAGACGACTGGCCTAGGCCTTGCGGCGTCGTCGAAGCAGAGCCGCAACCCCCAGTCCGAGAGCCGCCGAAGTGGCGGGCTCGGGCACGGCCCGCATCGAGAGGTTATCAAAGTACACGTTATTGACGTTGTTAATGCCAACACCCGAAAACCGGATCGAGCGGATGTTGTAGCTGCTACTGGCCACGAACAAGGTTTGGACATCCAGAATCTGCATGCTCGAAGATCGACTCAGGACGTGGCTCCCCACCAAGTTCCCGGTGCCCTCCGGCCCGTCGTAAGCCCAAAGACTCAGCACGTCATCATCCGCGCCAAAGTCCGAAGCCTCGATGGAAACGAAGCTCAAGGGCAGATCAAAGGTGAGCCGCATTGCATCCGAAGTGGTCGTACCCGGCAAAAGAGTTTGTGTCCCCCAGGTCGCCGGTCCCCCGAGTCCGCTCAGGTCGTCGGTGAAAAAGGTATGAACCGCAGGTCCTGCACCTATGGGCTGCGAGCCCGCAGTGATGTTGATCGGGTCGCCTGACGTGTTGAAGCCCAGGAATGCACCCGGTCCGAAGCTAAAGCCATAGGTGAACGAGACTTGGGCCGATGCAAAACCGGGCACCAACAAAAGAGCAAAAGCAATTTTCTTCATTTCAAAAACCCTCCAAAGATGGAATGATACGTCGCCATTTTACACAAAGAGGCGAAGGAGCGAGTCCATTTGCGCTCACATTTTGACGATCTAGGAAAAGTACGGGCCTTTAGTCCTATCCCTTGCATTCCGGTGAACAAATGGGGAATCCTCTGCGTCCGGTCGTGCGTAAGTACGACAAGATCTCGCTGAAGGGAAGCGCCCCCCATCGAACACAGACGAGATCGATTCATCCGTTCGTGACTAAGACCATGACCATCAATCAAGGAGAACCTAGAGCTGTGGGACAAAGTGGAACCCTCGCCGGTCCGGCATCGGACTGCAAGCTCGTCGTTCGCCTGAGTGTCTAGCCCTCTTCGAGGGGCCCACTCAGGCCCCGCCCAAAACCAGGGAGAGGAAAGTCAACGGAAGATCTTCGTCTGAACCATCCCGAAGTTGCCTTGTGGCAACAAGGAGAGCAGGACATTTTTCGTGGCGCTCCTTCTTCCTGGATTTCAGTTTGAATACAGTCGCTTGATCATTTCCGGAGTCTGGGGGAGGACCCTCCGCATTCGAGGAGCGTGAGCTGGGCCTCCTCCTCGTTCCTGAAGTCGAACGGCCGATCTCCGTACCCACAGATCGAATTGTAGTGATGAGCTCACAGCAAACCTTGGCGGACCGAGAGAGTCAGAACTGCGGCCCCAGATCAATCCCATTCAGCTCATCTGGATCGGATCCGGGTTGAACGGCTTGGATCGGCTGAATCCCTTGAGCCCATCCCGCAAGCAAAAGAAGCGAAGCGATGACCATAACTTCGAGGACGCTTTAGGGCTGAGTTCTAATTTTGCGCGCCGCTTCAACAAATGCCGCGCATTCTCGTCGTGCGCCTTTGTGAGTTGCATGTTGATGATTCCCATTCGGCCGCCATTTCGCGAGGCGACAGCTGGGCTCAGGTGAAACTTCATGAGAGAGCTGATGTGCTTTGTGGATCGTCGGGACCCTGGCTTGGAAATCCGCCCGTTATGCCGAATGCGGTCAAGGGTGGCTTTGAACGAAATTCGATTGTGCGCCCGCGCCGCTCACAGCGTCCCGCAGTTCGCTCCTGAATGAACCTCGGGCGCGCAGACTCCAACTTGCACCAGCTAAAGTCCAGCAGACCACAGGAAGTCGGGACGCATGGCAGGTGCATAGACCTCAGTTCTACACCCCTTTTCCCCTGTCAGCGCCCTGCCACTCCGAGGCGGCAGCATTGTCCGGCGGAGCCCTGCTGCTGGCTGCACCACTCGCAGGCGACAGGTTGTCGGGCAGAGCTCTGGGCCTTGGATCGTCCACCCGCCTACGCCGCTCGCAGGCGGCTGGTTGTCAGACAGAACCCTAGGGCTGGATCGTCCAGCCGGCTCAGCAGCTCGGAGGCGGCTGGTTGTCGAGCAATGCCCTGGGCCTGGCTACGCCGCTCGGAGGCGGCAGGTTGGGCGGACGCCCACAAGGGGCGTCCGGGGCCCCAACCT
>ERZ761609.511-NODE-511-length-44608-cov-60.073373_pt1 | contig 44608 bp, 31 predicted proteins | sample MGYA00511163_ERZ761609 | MGnify/ENA primary metagenome ERZ761609 (study PRJEB28899, sample SAMN02445070) | bioreactor sludge metagenome | biome: EBPR sludge | place: Australia: Brisbane, Thorneside Wastewater Treatment Plant | collected 2011-12-16 ... | reverse complement strand
AAACTTGTTTTATCAGCCGGAGGCTGGGTCTGCCCCCATTAATGATCTAGAGCCGACTAACGCCGGTTTTCCACCCCGCCCGTCACCCACACATCCGCCAGGATTTGCGACCAGGGCCAGATTCCATCCCACCCCGGGGCCCACTCTCACCACCCCGGCTCTGCCCCCAAACCGCTCTCAAGCCTGCAGAATCTCGCCCCGCTCTGTTGATGCCTTCGAGTTTGTGCCCGGCCCGATTGAGAGAGTGGGGCAGATTCAAATGCAGTTCGAACTCTGGCCAAGCTCCCTTTGAAGCCGGTCCGGAGCCTCACTGTGGCCCTGACGGACTTTCAGAGTAAGGGCAGACAAATCGCCAGAGCGAGCAGGACGACTGTCAATCTCTTGACCACGGTACTCAACTTCTCGGGCGTGACCTTCCCTCGATCGTAGATCCCATTCGCCGCCGCCACGGCTACGGGGACACAGGCAAGGGTGAGAGCGGCGCCGGCCAGGACATCACTGAGGCTGTGTGCACCCAGCACGATCCGCGAATCGCAAACGAGACTCGCGACGAGGATGAGCGAGACCTTGACGAGGCGCACGATTGCAGAGAATGACGAGACGATGAGCACAAATAGCTGCGCCAATGCCCGGCATTTCGCGGCGTGTCCAGACGGAAATGACGGACTGCCATATCGGCCCTCCGCCTTTAGCTGCCCTGCCAACTCGGTGATCGGGCGAACCCGCCCCAGAAGTTCCTTCAGCAGTTCCCCCGTCAGAGTGGCGGCGGAGAAGGTGAAGAGCACTACAAGCAGAACCGGGCGATCCGGCCGGAGAGCCGGGAAGCGATGGGAGGCGGCAATCGATACGAGCAGCAGCAGGCAGATGGCGGACATGCCGAAACGGGTAAAAGTTGCGAGAAGGGCGACTATCGCGGGATTGTCCCGCAAAGGATTATGCGCGGGATGAAACTCCCGGTCGAAATCTCCTTCGAACCACAGCAGTAGCGACAGGATTGCCATCGCGACAGAGACGATCATGACGAAGCGCAGAGCAAACGAGCTCAACCGAAGGGCCGGGAGAGAGGCGTTCATCGGTTTGAACCTCCGGGCTTGTTGGTGGACGGCGCCGGTAGTCTAACCCCGGACCTGACTCGGGCACAGTCAGAGACCGGCGGCGCGACGTACGGGAACGGTACGTGCTGACAGCCTGGGCCTGGTCTCCGAAGAGGTGACGAGCGGCACTCGTTGAGGCCGCCGCATTCCTGCGCGTATGTTGACGCTCCGTTTGCTAGAAGGGGACCGGCAGAGCGCTTTTCGAACAGGTCTGTCCGCGCCACTTTGACGGGAAGACCCGCCCCTGGCCGGCTACTCCGCCTTGAGCGAGGCCATATCGATCGAGAAGCGATACTTCACGTCCGACTTGAGCATCCGTTCGTAGGCCTCATTGAGTTTCTGAATGGGGATGACTTCGACATCGGCGGTGATGTTCTGCTCGCCGCAGAAATCGAGCATCTCCTGAGTTTCTGCGATGCCGCCGATGAGCGAACCCGACAGGCTGCGGCGTGCAAACAGGAGCCCGAATGCGGAGACAGGCAGAGGCTTTTCGGGCGCACCGACGAGCGTGAGGTTGCCGTCGCGGGCGAGCAGTTGGACGTAGGTGTTGAGGTCGTGATCGGCGGAGACAGCGTCGAGGATGAAATCGAAGCTACCGGCGTGTTTCTGCATTTCGTTGGCGTCGCGCGAGATGACCACCTCGTCCGCGCCCAATCGGAGGGCATCATCCCGCTTTCCCGGCGAAGTCGTGAATACGACGACGTGGGCGCCGAGCGCGCGGGCGAACTTCACCGCCATGTGGCCCAATCCACCGAGCCCCACGATGCCCACCTTCTTGCCTCTGGTGACGCCCCAGTGTCGCAACGGCGAATAGGTGGTGATGCCGGCGCATAGTAGCGGCGCGGCGCCGGCGAGTTCTAGATTCTGGGGAATCCGCAGTACGAAGTTTTCATCGACGACGATGCTCTCCGAGTAGCCGCCGTAGGTGATGCCTCCCAGGTGCCTGTCGGGAAAATTGTAGGTGAGCACCATGGCTGGACAGAACTGCTCGAGACCGGCCTGGCAATTGGGACAGGTCCGGTCGGAATCAACCAGGCAGCCTACGCCCGCAAGGTCGCCCACCTTGAATTTCGTCACGGCGGATCCCGTGTGGGTCACCCGGCCGACGATCTCGTGGCCTGGGACACACGGATAGACCGTCGGCATGATGCTGCTCCACTCGTTCCTCGCCGTGTGCAGGTCAGAATGGCAGATGCCGCAATAGAGAATCTCGATCTGCAGATCGTGATCGGCGGGATCACGACGGGGAATGGTGGTGCCGGCCAGTGGCGTCGTTGCGCCGGCGGCGGCGTAGGCTTTGGCGGTTGTCATGGTCTGTGTCTCCTGTCGGGGTTCCAAGGTGTCGAGGGCAGCGGGTGCGTTGCCGCAGCGCGGGGGACGAATAACTGGTTAACTCAATCCATGCCGGTGCGAGCAGCCGGCAGCGGCCGGGCGTTGAGGCCGAAATCGCGTTCGACTGCCGCGTACCAGGATTCGTCGTCCTGGGCGTTCCAATCCACCCATTGTTCGTCGCTTTGACCGGCTCGCCAAGCAAGATAGGGTGCAGCATCAGGACCCGAAAGATGGCGAAGCTGCCAGGTTCCGCTCTCAATAATGTGGCGGACCACAGAGGCGGTCGCCTCGGGCGGCGTCGGGCTGGAGAGCGATTCGCGGAACAGCCCGGCAAGCCGAACCGAGTGCGGATAAAGCGACCCGTTCGAGCAGGAGATGTCCTGAGCCATGCGGGTATTCTGAATGCCAGGCTCCACGATGGCAACTCGAATTCCGAAAGGCTTCACCTCGCCGGCCAGCGCCTCGCTCATGGCCTCGACCGCATGCTTGGAAGCGGCGTAGGCGCCCAGCGGCGCACTGGACATCCGGCCGGAAATGGACGAAATGTTGATAACGCAGCCGCTCCGCCTCTCCCGCATCCGCGGCAGCACCGCCTTGATGCAGCGAACCGTTCCGAAGTAATTCGTATCCATGACGGCGATGAAGGACTCCATGGATAGTTCTTCCACGGAGCCGTGCACCTCGATCCCCGCATTGTTGACGAGGACATCGATTGGCGCTTCGATCGCCGAGAAACAGGAGCGAACGGATTCGTCCGAATCGACATCGAGGGCCCGGATCTCGATGGGCAGATTCTCCTCGGCGGCAAACTGCCCGAGGCGGGGAGCACCGGCAGGGTTCCGCATCGTGGCAATGACGCGGTGTCCCGCGCGAGCGAGTTCGAGCGCGGTTGCGAAACCGATTCCCATGCTGCAGCCGGTGATGAGAATGTTACTCATAAGAGTCTGGAAAGTATAGCACGGGCGCAGGCTCGTCATCGATTGTGGTAAAATCCGGCAGTTATTTTCGCCTACTCGGGACGCAGGCGATTTCACTGTGACGGCATCGAGGAGGAATGATGGGAATAAGATGCGTGGTCACAGGACATGACTCCAGCGGCAAAGCGGTATTCGCGAGCGATGGCAAAGTCGAACCAATCTCCGTGTCTCTCTTGCCGGGCATCGAATACTATCGGTTGTGGGGAGCGGATCAGCCGTGCCGTTTCCCGGACGATGGGTTGAAGCCGCCTGCTCCAGGCTATTTCCCGCCGGTCGGCGGTTTCCGTTCGGGCTGTTCCCGCTTGCGCCCGACGGTGCCTCGATCCCGGACGATCTCGACATGGAGGCGGCCATCAGCAAACTGAATGAAAAGCTTCCAGGCCTTGGCGAACCTCTTGAACCAGATCATCCTGGAATGCATACGACCGCCACAATTGATTACGAGTACATCGTTTCCGGCCGCTGCGTGCTCGAACTCGATTACGGCGCCACCCGGGAACTTGGGCCTGGCGACACCGTCATTCAGAACGGTACGCGGCACGCTTGGCGGAATCCTTTCCGTGAGCCCTGTGTCATCGTCTACGCTCTCGTCGGCGCACACCATGCCAAAGTTTCACATGGCTGACGGGCGCAGCACTCCCGGCAGAGACCTCTCGACGATATTCGGTCCTGTCCCGACGTTCCCGGGCTGACCATCCGGCCACGGCCGCACCGGTTTGACGCGCATCAGAGAACCGCTTGGCCGTGAAGCATGGCAGACAGATCCCTTCTACGTCACGAAACGCCCGGGCGGACTCGTGGCTGCAGGCCTACAGAAAGCGCTTGCGTTTGCCCCCGCCAGGTTCCCGACCCCCACGGTGGTGGGCGCGGCTCTCGCCTCCAGGATCGCTGGCAAACCACAACATCCCTTCCGTCGCTTGCTCTCCTGTGCTCTCCTCTCCGACAGTCTTGAATAGGGTTGAGGAGGTTGCATGATCATGGCAACCAACGCCGCCAGCGATCGCGCGGCCACCAAGTAGGTATTCCTGAAGTACATCAGCGGAGGGGTTGATTCATCAATCAAGTGCCATATTCTGCCACGACGAGAGCCTTCGATGCACCTGGGGCAAACGCGACTCCTGCATGGCATCTCTGTCGTGTGGTTGTGACCTGATATCGGGACTCACTGTGCTGCCCTCCTCCGGTAGAATCGAGCCCGATGTTATCTGACTCCTTGGACCTGAGGGACGTCGCGACGCACCACACCGCGAGCTAGTGCAGCCAGAAACCCGAGAATGTCGCCGAATTCTGCTCGCCGCAAGGCGCGCTCCGGGTCAATGATGGCCCTCCTGCCATCGGGCGGAACGACAATCGCCGCGGTGGCACGATCCTTCATCGCTGCGTTCCTCGACCTCCGCGTCGTCATGACAGACGTCCGGATCGAGACGGGAGCGCCGGAGTACCACTGGACTCTTTCCTGAACCGGCACCATGCCAGGAGGGACGGGGAGTGGGGTCCTCGTCAGCGGCTTCGTGCGATGGTCCCTCGGAGGGGACGGACAAATCGCTTCGTCTCAAGGCCATTTCGATTCGGTTGAATATAGCCGGCAATTGGAACACGGGGCCTAACCATGCGATCGGCGCCGCGGCGGTCAGGAATCAGGCTCCAGGACGAAGTCGGCGCAGCCGAAACGAATCACGCCTGCATCACGCCGGTCTGCGATGCGTCATAGCCGGCCAAAACTTCCAGTTTTCGCCGCAGCTTCGCTTTCATGAGAACATCCAGGAAACTCTGGACGGCGGGCAGATCGAGATTCCTGCGGCGGATGACGAAGTCATAACGCTCGCTTTGCACAGGGATGAAGCCGAGTCCGAAAGCCTGCGCGGCGGCGCGCGTGGCGATGCAGCAGTCTGCCTGCCCCGCGTGCACCGCGTAGGCAGCGGCCAGGTGGCCGAAGGCAATCCGATCATAGCCCTTGACCTTCGCGGTGGGGATTCCGGCTTGGGCGAGCAAGTGGTCGAGTAGTGCCCGGCTGCCCGCGCCCACCTCGCGGTTCACCAGCCGGATCCTGGGCCGGGCCAGATCCGCCGCGGTCCTGATGCTTGCCGGATTGCCCTTGGCCGTCACGTAGCCTTCCTCCCAACGCGCGAAGGTGACGACCGCGAAGTCCTCGCCCGGATAGTCGCGCCGCAGGATCGGCAGATTAAACTCACCGGTTTCGGCGTCCTTCAGATGGCTGCCTGCGACGTGGACCTTACCGTCGAGAAGCCAGTTCAGGGCGAGCCGGCTCGAGGCGGCGGCAGAGATCACCTCGACGCCCGCTTCGCGTTCGACCATGCGCGCCAGCAGGCCGGTGGCGGGGTCGCAGCCCGCCAGTACCAGGCGTTTCGTGGAGCCCTCTTCCGGGGAGAACACCATGAGTTCGACGGTGCCGCTCTTGCGCCCGGGCTTGGCGATGATGCCGTCGGCTTCCGGGAGAAAGTAGGGCGCGGCGTTCACCGGAACGCCCACCACCCGATCGCCCATCCGGCAGACCCGCACGCCTTGCCCGGCGACCGGCGCGCTTGGGCTGAGCACCTCGGCCTTGATCGGTTTTCGCTGGAAGGGTCCCTCGGCTTCGAGCGTGAACAGGGCATCGACCGCCACTTCGAGCTCATGCGCCAGCCGCAGCGCCACCTCGGTGTTGGGGACAAACGAGCCAGCTTCAATCGCATAGATGGTCTGTCGGCTCACACCTACCCGTTTCGCCAGTTCGGCCGCCCCGATACCGCGGCCGCGGCGGACAGACCCAAGTTGGTTCTTTACGCTCGATTGCATCGCTCGTCGCCCCAATGTAGCGCAGTCCGCGGAGACTGGAATCAGAACCGCAGTTTGAGCACGAACTCGAAGACGCGAGGGTCGAGCGCGGTGGTGATGGCGCCGAAGCCCGGGGAGCCGTAACTGCCGTTCGGGTTGCCGAGCGGCGGGGTGTTGGTCACGTTGAATGCCTCGGCCCGGAACTCCGCGACAAGGCCCTCGCGCAGGATGAACGATTTGCCCACCATGACATCGGCCGTCCGGTAGCCGGGGCCATGCACGGGATTGCGGCTGCTGTTGCCGATCGTAAACTGTGGCGCCTGAGCAAAGGCGGCGGTGTTGAACCAACGCCCGGTGGATCTCTCGGCCGTAGGAAGCACCGGATTCGCCACGCGGTTTGGCCGCTGAATCCCGAATCCGGCGAACGCATTCAGGTTGGTGGCCTGCATGACGGCGACCGGACTTCCCGACTGCAACCGGACCATACCCGTGACCTGCCATCCCCCGGCCAGCCATTCACGCCATCCGCCGAGCGGCATGGGGCGGCCCCGTCCAAACGGAAGCTCATGAACGAAGCCGCTGGAGATGTTGTGAGGAATGTTGCCGGTGGAGACATCTTTTTCCAGTCGCTTGTTATGACTGTCGGCCGCCTGGAAGTTCATCACCGGACCCGTCAGGATGGCCGAATCGAACACGGCACCAGCATCGTCAATCAGGCGCGAAAAGGTGTAGGAGGCTGTAAAAGTGAGACCGCCGCTGAACCGCTTTTCGATGCGCGCCTGGAATGAATGGTAGGTCGAGTGGCCAATGTTGTTGCGATACAAGGCGACGGTGATGAACCGGGGATAAGGGCGCAGCAGTTGCCCGCGGGCAATCGTGGGCATGCTGAGCGAGGTGTTCGGCGGAAGCTGCCCGAAGAGTGGATTGGGCACCTGTTGGGTCAGCGACGCCCCCAACGCAAGCTGCTCGACGGTGAGTTGATTCAGATTGACGTCCGGCACGCCCAACCGGGTGAGCTTCGAACCCAGGTAGCCGGCCTCGACGCTCCAGTCGCTTCCCCATGTCCGCTGCAGCATGAAGTTCCACTGCTGCGCGTATCCGCTGCCATTGTCGCGCTGGACCCCAAACACGCCCTGGCCCAGACCTGAGTCCGGTCCGGGGGACTGCAGGCGCACCGTTGGACCTTGGGCAAGAACGAACGCCGGCGTCAGATTGTCGAGGGACTGCTCGCCGAGCGTCTGTATAAAGGGGAAGAGCGGCGTGGTGAACGGTGTCGTGATACCGGCCTGTTCGATCCAAGTCAGGCCATACCCGGCGCGGAGAACAAACGCATCCGTGACGCGGAAGGCTACCCCCACGCGCGGCGCGAAGTTTGCTCTTTCGAGCTCCCGCGCCGATCGCGGTACTCCGTTCGCTCCCAGAAAATCGAGGCGTTGCGAATCGAGATTGAACACCGCCGCCCGGTCGCCAGCGACGGTCGAAGGGAAGTTGAGCGTGTACCGGACGCCCAGGCTGAGTGCGAGACGGCGCGTGGCTTGCCAGTCGTCCTGCAGGAAGAACTCGCCGATGGCGGCGCGCGGTTTCAAAGTCTCGGGTTGGGCGTCGATGGAAAAGCGGCTGGTTTGCCCCAGCAGGAACGAGGCAAGGCTGTTGCCTGTCGAAGCCACCACCGAACCGGTCGGCGTGAGCCCGGCTGTGAAGACGTTCGTGAATCGGAAGTGCCCCGCCGGGCTGGGCGGCTGCAGGATGTCGAGGGTGGCAAGGCGGATATCCGCGCCGGCCTTCAGGCTGTGCCGCCCGTGAATCCAGGAAAAGGTGTCCACCAACTGAGTTACCGAAGTGCTGAACTGCGAGTTCGCGCTGGGCGGCGGGCCGATTTGCTGAAAGCCCACCACGTCAAACGTGGGTACCGTGTCAGAGAACGAAGTAGCAGGGATGTTGGGGATCAGCGTGACCTGGCTGGCCGATTGGCCCGTGCGGAGCGACTCGCGTTCGAACCCGCGGCGCGTATAGCCGAAGCGCAGCAAATTCACAGCGGCGGACGTGACAGTCCAGCTATGCTCGGCGGCCAGGCTGCCGGCGCGCGTCAGTGTGTCCCCGATGACGCCCTCAGCCAGCGCGCCGCTCCCGTCGGGCAGAGGGCGCGTGGGCTTGCTGTCATCGCGCATGAACGAGTAGCGCGTGAAGAAGCGGTGGTTGGAGGAGAAGTAATGATCGATCCTGCCGTCGAGTTGATCCGCCGCGGTTGTGTTGTTGCCAATCCTGCGGTAATTGTTCGCGGAGGGCGTGGCTCCGGCCGCGTTCAACACGTTGGGCGCCGGATAGCGGGACAGCAGGTGGAGCGCCGCCCGGTCCATCCGGTTTGCGGGAATCGTGTTGGCGGGAAATGGCGACCGGGTGTAAACGCCACTCGCACCGCTCGTCGTGGCGGGATCGTAAATGGACATTCCGAAGACACCATCCCGTTCCTTCGGGACCGGTACCGTACTGATCCGCACCACACCCGTGTCGAGCCGCGTCCCCTGCCAATCGCCGAAATAGAAGGTCTTGTTTCGACGAATGGGCCCGCCCAGAATGAACCCATACTGGTTGCGCCGGAAGCGCGGCTTCGGCCCTGTTGCGGCGAACAGGTTGCGCGCATTCAGCCGCTCGTTGCGAAAAAACTCGAACAGCGTGCCGTGCAATTCATTCGAGCCGGACTTCTGGTTCACCATGATCACACCGCCGTTCGAACGGCCGTATTCGGCGGAATAGCTGTTGGTCTCGACGCGGAACTCCTCAATGGCGTCAATGACGGGATAATAGGCCACCTGCCCGGGTTCGGGTTGCAGAACGCTGATCCCGTCGTAAATGTACTCGCTCACCCGTGGCCGGCTGCCGTTGATCCTCGGCAGGACACTCCCGGGCGGCAAACTGACGCCCGGGGCCAGGGCGATGAGCGGTACGAAGTTCCGCCCGTCCAGAGGCAGCGTCACCACCTTCTCCTGTTCCACCACGAAGCCCACCGACCCCCGGCTCGTCTTCAGCAGATCCGGCGCCGCCGTGACCTCGATCGCCTGTGTCGCCCCGGCCACCTCGAGTTCAAAATCCAGCGACAGACGGTCGCCCACTCGGAGGACGATCCCCTCGCGGCGGAACGGCGCGAACCCTTCGGCCATAATGTCGATCCGGTACTTCCCGGCGGAGAGTGCTAGGAAGTGGTACATTCCATCGATGCCCACGACGGATTGGCGTTTCTGCGTGTTGCTATGGCTATCCAAGGTCACGACCGCCGATGGTACCGTCCGGCCCATGGCATCGTGGACCGATCCATAGAGCTCAGCCTTCGTCGCTTGCGCCGGCTGCAACGGCACAAGGCACACCGCGGCCCAAAGGAAACTGATGGCACGGCTGCGACTCGACTGACTCGTTTGCACGTCGCCGTCATTTTACAACGACACACCAACTCTCCCCCCGGCCTCCTCAACCGCGATCCCACGCTTCCGGGCCCACTGGCGCCATCGAGTCAGACAGGAAGAGCCCCGTAGGCCTTACGGGTGCGTGAGGTCTGAGTTCATCTTTCTGCCCGAAAGCGCCACATGCGCCTTTCGGGCCTGTATGTCAGAATATAATGTCGTGCCGGCTTCTACATCTGTATCCTTTCGTATTCAATTTGGATTTATGTCCCGTTTTGCTAATTCGATCTGTCATTTTTTGTTGGCCGCACCTTTGATCACCGCGCAGACGGGCGGGGCGGTCAAGCCGGTGGCGCTCGTGGCACCGGTGAATTCGAGCTTTGCGCTGGCCGAAGACGGCTCATTTTGGGCGTGGGGAGATACAGCGCTTCTGCCCAATCAGCCGGGCAAATCGCCCGCGAAGCTAACCGGGTTGCCGGCCTTCACGAAGATGGCGGCGAGCGACGGGCACGTGCTTGCGATTCAGGCCGGCGGGACGCTGTGGGCGTGGGGGCAGGGCCAGGACGGGCAACTGGGCGATGGGACGCGCGAGGACCGCGCGACGCCGGTGGAAGTCATTCTGGGGGGCTCACCGGCGGTATCCGTGGCGGCGGGCAGGGGCGTGAGCTTTGCCGTGGACGCGACGGGGGCGCTGTGGGCGTGGGGCCGGAACACTGACGGATACCTGGGGGATGGCAGCAGGCTGACTCGGGACCGTCCGGTGCTGGTGACGGGCTTGCTGGGGGTGGCGGCGGTGGCCGTGGGCGCGACTCACACGTTGGCGCGGTGCGTGGATGGGACGGTGTGGGCGTGGGGCGTGGGCGATGTGGGGCAATTGGGTCACGGCGCGTTTCAGGGGAGCCAGATGCCGGTACAGGTGAGCGGGTTGAGCGGAGTGATGGCGATTGCGGCGGGGGCCAGCCACAGCCTGGCGGTGAAGTCCGACGGCACGGTCTGGGCCTGGGGGAGCGGAGCGGAGGGCCGTTTGGGGGACGGACAGCAGGCAAACCGGTCAACGCCGGTGCAAGTGCAGACGCCGGGGGGGATGACGGCGGTGGCGGCGGGGGACAATTTCTCGCTGGCCCGGCGCAATGACGGGACGGTGTGGAGTTGGGGCGCGGGCGGCTCGGGCCAGTTGGGGCACACGGATACCGGGTCGCGGCTTTTGCCGGAACAGATCGCCAGCCTGTCCGGGATCGTGTCGGTGGTAGCGGGCGGGCGGCACAGCCTGGCGCTGGACGGGAACGGTCTGGTCTGGGCGTGGGGGGCCGGGTATCTGGGGCAGTTGGGGACGGGGGTGTTCGTCAGTGCAAAGAGCCCGCCGGTGCGCACGGTCCGCCTGGGTCCGCCGGATCTGGTGCTGAGCCTGGCCACGGACTTGCAGTGGGACATGGGGAAGCCGGGGGCGTTGGGGATGCTCGTGGAGAACGTGGGGCAAGCGCCGGCGAACGGAGTGACGACGGTGACGAGTCCGCTGCCCTCGGGCCTGGAGTTTCTGGGGGCGATGGGGGAGGGATGGAGTTGCGGGGCGGCGGGGGGCGTGCTGACGTGCACGAATCCGGAGACGGTGGAAGCCGGAGGGGTGCTGGCGCTCACGGTGAAGTTTGGGACGGCGCCGGGCGTGCCATTCGAGGTCCAGATCACTGCGACGGTGGAGAATCCGAGTGACACGAACGAGACGAACGGGACGGCGGCCCACTGGGTCTCGCTGAAGGCGCCGACAACCACCAGTATCGGGTCCATCACGCCTTCGCCGGCGCTGGTTGGACAGCAGGTGACGGTGACTTACAGCGTGACGTCCGCGTACGGAACGCCCACGAACGGGGTTTGGGTGAGCGACGGCACGGTGGCGAATGTATGTAGCGTGGCCGCTGGACAGTGTGCATTGCCCATCAACACCCTGCCGGGGCGAAAGACGGTCACTGCCGAGTATCTTGGCAATCAGCGGTTCCAGAAGTCGTTTGCACGGGTGGAGCACCGGGTGGACCCGGTGGGCGCGTCGACGACCGTGGTGGGGGCGATCACGCCTTCGCCTTCGGTGGTGGGTCAACAATACACAGTGGCGTTTACGGTGACGCCGGACAGCGGGTTGCCGACCGGAGAAGTGACGGTGTCGGACGGGGTCTCGGCCAACACCTGTCCGGCACGGGAAGGCTCGTGCCGGCTGATCTCGATGACGGCGGGGGCGAAGACCATCACGGCAGTCTACCGCGGGAATACCAGCCATACCGGCAGTTCCGGGACGAAGGCGCACACGGTGAACGCCGCGGCGCAGGTGGTGACGCGGGTGGTGGGCGTGGCTCCGGCCTCGGGCGAGGGGCCGCGGCAACTGTTCAAGGGTGTCTATCGCAGCCCGACGGGGTATCAGCGGTTGCAGTGGGTGCAGATGCTGTTCGCGCAGGACCCGACGGGGGGCGGAGAGCCGTATTGTCTGCTGCATTATGACGTGCAGGGCCAGGGATTCTGGCTGTATTCGGACACGATGGGGTTCTTCATGGGACCGGTGACGCCGGGGGCGGCTTCGGCGGACTTGCAAGGCTCGCTGTGCGCGTTGAGCACCAGCGGTTCGTCGGTGTCCGGGGCGGGGACGGACCTCGAGGTGAATCTGGATCTGGTGTTCAAAGGCATCCTGAAGGCGAGGGTCTATCTGCGGGCGATGGATCTGGGCGGGCACGACACGGGCTGGGTGCAACTCGGGGCCTGGGAGAGCCATCCGGCGCCATGGAAAGGTGGCGAGCCGGGGATCCGGTGGGGGGCGGGGTATGAAGTGGATCTGACAGTGGAGTATCCGGATGCGCCGGGCTTCGAGGGACTGGCGAAGGGCTGGGTTCAGTTTCTGGTGACGACGCCCATGACCGCGCCTTTCTGCTACCTGCACTATGACCGTGCCGGGAACGGGTTGTGGATGTATTCATCGGATGTGGGGTACTTCCTGGGACCGGTGCAACCGGGGACGGCGACGATGCCGCTGGAGAGTTCAGCGTGTTCGATTGACACGGCGGGGACGCGGGTCCGGCAGGAAGGCGGGGTTCTGCTGTTGGATGTGCGGGCGCGGCTGAAGGGAACGATGCGCGGACCGAGTTCGATGCGGTTGAGGTCCATGGACGCGCTGGGGCGCGATACAGACTGGCAGTTAGTGGGGCAGTGGCATTTGCCCTGAGGGCCATGGAGAGAACGATGAGGACAGGCAATTTTGGACGGTGGATAGGGGTTCTCGTGCTGCTGGCGGGCGGATGGGCATTCGCCGGGGCAGAGGATCCGCCGGAGGACGTGATGATCCGGCCGGTGATGATCGCGGCGGCGAACGATTGCAGTTTCGCGCTGGGCGAGGACGGATCGGTGTGGGCGTGGGGGTGGACGGAGGTGCTGCCGCTGCGCCGCGAGCGCGCCCCGGTGCGGTTGGGTGAAGTGCCGGAGTTCGTGGCGGTGGAGAGTGGCTGCAATCACGCGCTGGGAGTGAAGGCGGATGGGAGTGTGTGGGCGTGGGGGCAGGGCCTCTCGGGCCAGTTGGGGGACGGCGACCACATGAGGCGGATGAGCGCCGTGCCCGTCGGGCCGGGGCCGGCTCCGGCGGTGAAGACGGCGGTGGGATACTACTTCAGCCTCGCGCTCTCGCAGGACGGGTCGGTGTGGGCTTGGGGAGAGAACGGGAGCGGCCAACTGGGTGATGGCGAGCAATGGAACCGTAGCCTGCCCGTAAGGGTACCGGGCATGACGGATGTGATCGACATTGACGCGGGCGGCTTTCATTCATTGGCAGTGAAGAGCGACGGGACGGTGTGGATGTGGGGGGTGGGGTACCATGCGGAACTGGGAGATGACGTGCCGCGGGGGAGCCGGGCGCCGCTTCAGGTACCCGGCTTGTCCGGGATTGTGAAGGTGGCCGCGGGGAAGTACCACAATCTGGCGCTCAAGAGCGACGGGACCGTGTGGGCGTGGGGTGGAGGGAGTTGGGGAGAACTGGGCAACGGGGCGCAGGGATCGACGGGAACCGCGGTGCAGGTGACAGGTCTGGAGAACATCACGGCGATTGCGGCGGGCGGTTATTCGAGTGTGGCGGTGGGAGCGGATGGGCGGGTGTGGGCGTGGGGTCAGAACTGGTACGGGCAGACGGGGGAAGCGGGGCCGGACAAGCGGCTAGTGCCATTCCCGGTGCCTGGCCTGACGGACATTGTTACGGTGGCGGCGGGCGAGTCGCACGTGGTGGCGCTGGACGGGGAGGGCGGCCTGTGGGCGTGGGGGCGCAATCACCAGGGACAGCTTGGGGATGGGAGCATCAGTCAGTGGAAGGCGCCGCCGGTGCGGACGATCCGGCTGGACGCCCCGGATCTGGTGACCTCGGTCGGGGCAAGCACGCGCTGGGGGGTGGGATCGACGCACAACTTCGCGGTGACAGTCGAGAACCTGGGGCACTCGGCGGCGAACGGGACGACGACGGTACAGATGCAACTGCCCGAGGGGATCGGATTCGATTCCTATTCGGGGACCGGGTGGACGTGCACAGCGCCTGGAGGGTTGGTGACGTGTGAGAACCCGGCGCGGATGGAGGCCGGGGCTTCGGCGACGGTGATTCTGAGGCTGCAGGTGGGGGATGCGGCGTATCCGTGGGTCAGGATGGTGGCATCGGCCATGAATCCAAGTGATGAGAACCTGGAGAACAACTTTGCGGCGGCGCCGGTGGACATTGCGGTTCCGACGGTGGTGACGATCGAGTCAGTCTCTCCGTCGCCGAGCCGGGTGACTGAGGGGATGACCCTGCGCTACCGGGTGGAGTCGAGTCGCGGCGTGCCGCCGGGCAATGTGAATATTCGGGCGGGATTCGGATCCTGGGAGAGCCCGGTCTCCGCGGGGGAAAAGAGGATTTCGACTTCGCGAACAGGACTGCTTCCCATTCATGTGAGCTATCCGGGCGGACCGAACGCGCTGCCCTCGGAGGCAACGGCAAACCACTGGATTCTGCCGGGCGGGACGGCGGCGACGGCGGTGGTACTGGGGCAGATCACGCCGTCGCCTTCGTTGGCGGGACAGGTGTATCACGTGCCGTTCAGCGTGACAGTGGGCTGGTCGACAGCCGGAACGGTGACAGTGAGTGACGGCGTGGCGAAGAATGTTTGCGAGGCGTACACGCAAACGTGCCCGCTGGTTTCGACCACCGCCGGGGTGAAGACGGTGACCGCGTCATTCAGCGGGAATGAGGTGGATGCACCGAGCAGCGCATCGAGGAGCCACACGGTTCAGGCGCCGGCGGCGGCGGTCTCGGGCGTGTTGGGCGTGACGCCGGCATCGGGCGAGGGGGTCCGGCAGACGTTCCGGGCGGCGTACCAGAGTCCGGCCGGGCATCGTCATCTGCAGTGGGTCCAGATGTTGCTGGCGGCGGGGCCGCACGACGGCTGGGGTCCGTATTGTCTGGTGCACTACGACGTGCAGGGGGAGCGGTTCTGGCTGTACTCGGACGTGAGAGGGTACTTCATGGGACCGGTGGCGCCAGGGGTGGAATCGACGGAATTGCAGGGATCGCACTGCCTCTTGGGCACGGCGGCTTCGGCGGTGCGCGGGGAGGGTGCGCGGCTGGAGGTGGACTTCGACCTGACGTTCAAGTGGGAGGCGGAGCGCAAGATCTACCTGAGGTCGATGGACCTGGGCGGCAGGGACACGGGGTGGGTGCAGCAGGGGGTGTGGAAGCAAAGGGCCGAACAGAGGCGTCTGTTCACGGTTGAACCGATCCAGGGCATGGGCGTGGCGGCCGGATTCACGCTACGCTATCCCGACCGGGTGGGCGTGGAAGGCATGAAGCGGGGCTGGGTTCAGTTTTTGGTATCCCAGGCTCCGCACTCGACAGGGTATCCGTTTTGCTTCATTCACTACGACCGGGCAGGGGAGGCACTGTGGATGTATTCGCCGGATGTTGGGTACTTTCTGGGACCGGAGAAGCCGGGGGCGGTGGCGAACCTGAATTGTTCGGCGTGCACCCTGGACCTGGAGGGGACGCGAGTGACGGATCAAGGAGGCACGCTGGTGCTGGAGGTGGCTGTGCACTTCAAAACGACGATGCGCGGAATGCAGCAGGTATACATGCGAACGATGGACGGGTATGGAGAAGATTCGAACTGGACGTTCAAGGGCAACTGGACGATCCCCTGAGAGGGGTGCCGGTTAGCTGGTGAGCACGGAACTGCCGGGCGCGCCGATGGCGATGGGGACTTCGGCGCAATGGGCGAGGGCGAGACGGACGGCGGGCTGACGTTCGGGGGGAACGAAGAGGAGGAGGAAACCGCCGCCTCCGGCGCCGAGGAGTTTGCCGCCGAGGGCGCCGGCGTCGAGGGCGGCCTGGTAGTTGCGGGTGACGGGGGGCGGGGCGATGTCGGAATGGAGGCCCATTTTGAGGGTCCAGGCCTGGTGGAGGAGTTCGCCGAAGGAGCTGAGGGGCTGGTTTCCGGTGAGGATGGAGTAGCCTAGGTCGACCTGGGCGCGCATTTCCTTGAGGCGGGGTTCGTGTTCGGAGCAGCGGTCCATCTGGCGGGAGGCGAAATCGGCGGCGCGGCGGCGGATGCCGGAGTCGAAGAGCAGGAGGTGATCCTGCAGGGCCTGCCAGCGGGCGGGCGGGAGGCGGACAGGGTCGGCGAAGATATCGCCGTTGGGGTGGAATTCGATGACATTGAAGCCGCCGAGAGCGGCGAGGGTCTGGTCCTGGCTGCCGACACATTCGCCGAGGATGTCCTGTTCGATGTGGATGGCGGCGCGGGCAAGGTCGATGTTGGAGATGGGGCGTCCGAGGTAGGCGTGGAGAGCGTTCAGGAGGCCGACGACGAAGGCGGATGAAGTGCCGAGGCCGCTGAACGAGGGGAGTTCACCGGAATAACTGACTTCAATGTCCCGCTCAATGCCGCAGAAGCGCAGGCAGGCACGGACGGGGGCGTGCTGGACATCGTCGAGGGAGGCAACGCATTCGACGCGGGAGTAAGCGATGCGGATGGAGTAGTCAAACAAGGGGGAGTAAAGGCGGGTGACGAAGTGGTAGGAGCCCTTGTCGATGGCGGTGCCGAGGACGGCGCCGCCGTGGGTGCGGTGGGATGGACGGGACCGCCAGCGTGCATCCGTGGGGGAGGGCAGCGTGACGGTGGGCGCGTGCAGCCAGCCACCGCCGTTCCCGCCAATTGCTATGATCGTTTTGGGTCTCTGTTGTCTGCTATCGCACACCTCGTCAAGACGACAAATCGGGGTGGAGGGAGTACGTCAGACCCACGGCAATTTGTCCACTTTCCAGGCACTCCGCCCTATGACGACCGCGATTTTTACAATCGTCGCCAAGAACTACCTCGCGCACGCACGAGTGCTGATGGAATCGATACGCCGACAGCATCCGGACCTGCTGAGGATCGTGGTCCTGGTCGATGAGGTTGACGGTTACTTCGATCCGGCGAAGGAACCTTTCGAGGTAGTTCTTTCGTCGGAATTCAATCTTCCGTCTTCACGCTGGTTTCACTTTAAGTATTCGATTCTGGAATTAAGTACCGCGGTGAAACCGTACGCGTGTGAGTACCTGTTTCAGAGGTACCACCTGAAGAAGCTGATCTATCTTGATCCGGACATCAAGACGTACGCGCGTCTGGACTGTCTGCTCAACGGACTGGATCACAACTCGATTCTTCTCACGCCCCATCTGACCGATTCGATAGAGGACAACTGCCAACCCGGGGAGCTCGACATTCTCCGCTCGGGCACCTATAACCTGGGATTCATTGGACTTGCGCTGACCGAGGAGACGCGGCGGTTCCTGACGTGGTGGCAATCGCGCCTTTACGAGCACTGCGTGGTGGATCTTGATCGCGGATTATTCGTGGACCAGCGGTGGATGGACCTGGCTCCCAGTCTGTTCTCGGGAGTTTCGATTGATCGCCGTCCGGGGTTGAATGTCGCCTACTGGAATCTGATGCACCGGGTGATCCGGGCCGAGAAAGGCGGCCGGTTCACAGCGAATGGGGAGACGCTTCTTTTCTTTCATTTCAGTGGATTCGATCCCGACAATCCGATGCAGTTTTCGAAGCACCAGAACCGTTTCCGGCTATCCGATCTGGGCGATGCGACGTATCTGGTGAGCGAATACAAGGACGCGCTGCTGAAGCAGGGTTATGCTGAATGCCGTCGCTGGCCGTACGCCTACGGGCGGTTCCGGAATGGCTTCCCCATCCCCGATTTGGGGCGGCCATTGCACCATGAGCACCCGGAGATTGTCGAACAGGTAGCCGATCCTTTTTCCGACGATGGATTCCGGGCATTTATCGAGGTCTGGAACGGGCCGCTATACGGCCAGAACAGTGACAACACGGGCCTGACCCGCCTGGCGTACCGGATCTATCGGACGAGACCGGATGTTCAGGCGGTAATGTCAGACGTTGCGGGCGCGGACCGGATTCGATTTCTGGAGTGGTTCGTTTCGAGCGGAAAGCGGGAGCACCGGCTGAACGAGGCGTTTCTGGCTCCGGCCTGGAATGCCCTGGATGCGGCGCGGCCCACGCTGAGGGATATTGTGACGACCCAGGATCGCGGGCCGATGCCGGCGGGAGAGGATCGAGGGTCGGCGGAGCACAACGGATGCGTGCCGGCGCAAGAGGAGGCTTCGCTGCCCGATCCAGTGGAAGCGAGCCAGGGGCATCGGGCGGTTCGTTTGACGCGGTTGGCCCGAGGGATCTACGAATCCCGCGCCGACCTGAAGGAGCGTTTCTCGAGTCTTGAGGGAGAGCAAGGGCTGGGCCTGCTGGCGTGGTTTCTGAGTTACGGACGGTGGGAGCACAACCTGGGCAGGCAAACGGTCGTGGCTCTGCATGAGCAGTGGAAAGCCGGTGTTCAGGCGCTGGCCACGCCTTCGGGGAGACTTCGCCAAAGAACTCGTCTGGCACTGATGAAGGGCTCCGTCCTCATTCGTGCCTCAGCGGCGCGGGCCTTGCTGAAGTTTTCGCGCCTTCGGGCCGACTGGTTGATGAGGCGCTATGAGTTGGAGCCGAGCAGTGCCCGCAAGGAGCCCGAGGACCGAAGATCCGGCGCGAGAACCCGGCTTGCGCTGCCCGCGGCAGCCGGGAGCAGTCTGAATCTGATCGGCTATGTGCGTTCGGAGATGGGGGTGGGTGAGTCGGCACGCCTTGCGGTGGCGGCGGCAAGGCGAGCGGGTATTTCCGTCCGCCTTCGCAGCGTGGACGGTGAAGGTCCGTACCGGAAGATGGACCACCGGGCGGGGGAAGTGAGTTCGGACTTCAACGGATATTTCAACCTGTTCCACGTGAACGCGGATCAGACGCCGCTCATCTTTTCGCGGCTGGAACGTCAATTTCATTCCAGGAAATTCAATATTGGCTACTGGGCATGGGAATTGAGTGAATTCCCCGACCGGTGGCGATCGTCGTACGGGTACTACGACGAGATCTGGACGCCAAGCAGCTTTTGTCAAAGCGCACTGGCGCCCGCGTCGCCGGTCCCAGTGATTTGCATACCCCACGCGGTGGAGGTCACGGGGATTGCGCCGCTGGGCCGGTCCGATTTCGGGTTGAAGCCGGAGGAATTCGTCTTCCTCTGCATTTTCGACATGTTGAGCGTATTCGAACGCAAGAACCCGCTGGCGGTGGTAGAGGCATTCAGGCGTACCTTCCAAGGCCACCCGGACTGCCGCCTGGTGATTAAGGTAAACCACGGCGATGAGCGTCCCAAGGCTCTGCAGCAGTTGGCGGAACTGTGCAGGGGCCACTCGATCACGATCATCAACCGGACGATTGCCCGGGAGGAACTGAACGCCTTAATCAGGCTGAGCGACTGTGTGGTTTCGCTGCACCGCGCGGAGGGGTTCGGGCTAACACTGGCGGAAGCGATGTACCTGGGCAAACCGGTGATCGCGACGGCATACTCGGGCAACATGGACTTCACCAACCCCAGCAACTCCTTCCTGGTGGATTATCAACTCCGCCCGGTCGGGCCCGGCTGCGAGCCGTACGACTCCGAACAATTATGGGCTCATCCGGACATCACCAGCGCGTGCGAGCAGATGCGATCGGTTTACGAATGCCGGGATCTGCGAGAGCGCAGGGCGGCGGCCGGACAGGAGCATGTGCGGCGATTCCTCTCACCGGAAGCGGTGGGAGAGCAGATCCGCCGCCGGCTCGATCTGATCGCCCGAGCGCACGCCAATCAGCAGTGAACCCGGCGGCGGGCTGCTCGCGGGGAGATCAGGGGACGAAGGCGGTGCCGATTCGGATGATCTGATCACCGTTTGCCGTCCTGCCGTCATGGAGTCTGGGCACATCACAGCGCAGGACCGCCTGCCGGCTGACGTCGACGGCGATGAAGCCGGCGGCGAGAAACCAGTGGCGGAAGCATGCTTCATTCGGCAACCACCAACTGATGCGGTCATCTTTAGTGTAGGGCAGGTACTGGCGCGGTTCGGTCATGCCCTCGGGTTCGCCGAGAACGACGGGCGTGGAGGCAATGACCCTGTGCCTGCAAACGCTGCGGGCGGCCATCAAGGCCCCAACCGGATCTCTGAGGTGGCAAAGAATCGCCCCCAGGAACACAAGGTCAAACAGTTCACCGCCGAACATGGCAGGGGAGATATCGTAGACTCGAGAATTCCGGAATTCGACTCTGGAACCCAGCATTTCCTTCATCGCCCAGAAACCCCGGCTGACGGGGCTGTAGTAAATGGGCTCCCCGGCTGGGCCGTGGCGGTCCGGAGCCCTGCGGCTTTCCTCGATTCCCGGATAATCGTGACGCCCGTACACGTCGAAATCCTCGTAGCCGCGGGCGTCCACCGTGACGACTTCGGCCCCAAGTTGTTCGAAGTAGTGAGCAAACCAGCCGGCACCGGTACCGATGTCAAGGACCCGCTTGCCCTTCATGGAATCGGGAAATCCGTAGCTGCCGATATCCGCTCCGATGTTGTAATCTCCGCGAATCTCGAGGCCGTTGTCGAAGTAGTAGCTGTGGTACCAGAAATCGAGTTCGGCGCAACGGCGATGAAACTCCTCCGCCGGTAAAGCGGAGGAGTAATGGAGGCGAAAACTGCCCTGAGGAGGCGGGATGAAGGGCGAGGGCGCGACGCCGGCGTCTTCCGGCGGGGGCGGCGCCGGCGAGGCGGCCTGCCCTTCTCCGGGTTCGGAGGTCAGGCCTGCGCCGCTCCCGCACATCGACGCCATCGATTCCCGGTCGAGAGGAAACGCATCGACGCTCTCGGGCCCGCGGTGGGCCAGATGGACGATCCACTGATGTCCGCGAATGCCCGGAGGTATGGTTTTGACGACGCAGAGACCTGCTTGCCGCACGGCGTCCAGGAACCATTTCCAGTCGTAAATGACAGCGTTCGTGGGATCGATCTCATTCACGAACAAGGTCACCTGAAAGTCGAAAAGCATCGGGAACGTCTCCCGATCGAAAAAGAACCACGTGGTCCGGGCGATGCCGTCCGGCTTGAGAATCCGGGCAGTCTCGTTCAGGTAGAACTCAGCCTGCTCGCGGTAGAGATGGGTGAAGACTGAGTGCGCGACCAGCAGGCTGAACGACGCATCCTCGACCGGGAAGGGGCTCGTCGACTGCCGGGTGTTTTCCGGGCCCAACCCGAGATTCCAGACATCGTGATGTTCGAAGGTGAATTCCGGGGCAAAGTGCGTCAGGTGGTTGCGGCACCAGCCGATCATCTCCTTGTGAATATCAATTCCGACATAGCGTTGGGGTCGGGGAGTCTGACAGATAAATTGTCGCGCAATGCGGCCACAACCGCAGCCAAAATCGAACACAGACTCACATTGGGCGGCATCGATTTCCGGAAAGACAGGTTGTCCGGCATGGATTTCGAAGAGGGCGTCGTCATGACACACCAGCCGCCTCAGGTCTACCGGAGGGAGCGGCGGAGCCGTGCCGACGATTTCATTTTGTCCAACAACCGCTTCATCTTCGGACATAGAGCGATTATACTCTGCGCGTTCGCATGCCCCGGGGAACCGGCTCAGATTCAGCCATGTCCGGCGGTTTTCTTCTCCGCTACCAGACCCCGGGTACCGGGGTCCACCCGGGACCCCAGCCGGCGATTTTGTCGGCCGTGCCGCCGTCCCAGGCGTAGTTGCCGTCGTAGTCGAGAAACCAGAAGCCCTGGTTGACCACGCCGATCTTGGTTTTCCCGTCACCGTTCCAGTCGCCCATGACGATTTGCACGCCCTCCCAGCCCCAACCCACCTGTTTATCGCCCGCAGCGATATTCCAGCTGTAGTCTCCGTCGTAATCAAGAAACCAGAATCCGCCGCTATAGACGCCGATTTTGTCTCGTCCATCGCCATTCCAATCTCCTACGACAACTTGCACGCCGTGCCAGCCCCAGCCGGTCTGTTTGTCTTGCGCGGCCGGATTCCAGAGGAAATCACCGTCGTAATCAAGGAACCAGAAACCTCCGCTATACACCCCGATTTTGGTTTTGCCATCGCCGTTCCAGTCGCCGGTAATGGGTTTCGCGCCCGGCCAACCCCAACCGATCTGCCGGTCATGAACGCCGCCATCCCAGGCGCCGTCTCCGTTGTAATCGAGGAACCAGTAGCCGTCGCTGTAGACGCCGACCTTGGTCCGGCCGTCGCCATTCCAATCGCCCACGACAGGAATCGCGCCCGACCAGCCGAACTGGATCTCGCGGTCGGTTGCGGGGCCGTCCCAATTCTGGTTGCCGTTGTAGTCCAACCGCCATGTGCCATTGGCGTAGACCGCCGCTTTCGAGCGCCCGTCGCCGCTCCAGTCCCCGGTGAAGGGAGTCCCATCGAGGCCAAGGCCGAAACTGGCGTCCAAGGGAAGGCCATCCCAGGCGTAGTTGCCATTGACGTCGAGCAGCCAGTAGCCGTTCAGAAAGGCGCCGAGTTTGTGAGAATTGGCGTTGGTGAGTCCAGCCTGGGTGACCGACAGCGCCTGCCCGCCAGCGGTGATACTGGCCTGCCGCGGAGAAGATGTCGCGTTGGCCGAAACGGAGTAGTTGAGAGTGGCGCTGCCGGCGCCGCTGGCGGGTGTCACGGTGAGCCAGGAGGGCGCGCTGCTGGCGGCGGTCCAGGAAGCATGGGAGGGCGAGACGGTCAGTGTGACAGTTCCAGCGCCCCCGGCGGCGGCCACGTTGACGTGGGAAGCGCTGAGGGCAAAAGATACGCTCGCGCCGCTCTGCCGGATCGTGAGGCGCTGTCCGGCGATGTCCAAGGACGTCTCGCGGGCGGCGCCGGAGTTGGTGGAGAGTTGAAATTCCACAGTGCCGGAGCCGGTCCCGGTGAAGGAGGCGACCTGAAGCCAGGCTCCGTGCGAGTGGGCGTTCCAGAGGGTGCCGGGCGGGGCGGTGACGGGAATCGAGTGGGCGGCCGAGGCGGCGGGCAGCGGCGAGGCGGGGGCGGAGACGGTCGCGAGCGGAACGGTCACCGGTTGCGCAGTGGCGAACGGGGTGGCGGCGCCCGTTCCAAGCTGGCCGGAATCGTTGCGACCCCAGGCGCGCAAGGAGCCGTCGGCAAGCAGGGCGAGACTGTGACGCCACCCGGCGGCGGCGCTCAGCGCCGGCGGCAGTCCGGCGACGGCGGCGGGCGACAGAAGATTGAAGTAGGAGCGGGCGGCAAGTTGACCGTCGTGGTTGGAGCCCCAGCCGAGGAGAGCGCCGTTGGACGAGACCGCGAGGCTATGGCTGGCGCCCGCGGCGAGTCCGGCAATGCCGGGGAGTCCCGGCACGGGAGAAGGCGAAGGGGTCGAGACCGCGCTGCCAAGGCCCAGCGCGCCCTCGCCGTTGTGACCCCACGCGTGGAGGGCGCCACCGCCGAGGGCAAGCGTGTGCAGGTAGCCGCCGGCGGCGGCCGTGGCGCCGGTCAAAGTCCCAGCGCGGACGGGAAGGTTGCGGTCCAGCGTGGTTCCATCGCCCAACTGGCCGAATAGATTCCATCCCCAGGTCCAGACGCTGCCGTCGTTCCGGACGGCGACGGAATGGTAACCGCCGGCGGCGATGGCGATGACATTGCCGAGGCCGGGGACCGGCGCGGGGGTGGCGCGGTTGAGGTTGGCGCCATCGCCCAGTTGGCCGAAGTCGTTCCGGCCCCAGGTCCAGACGCTGCCGTCGGCACGGAGCGCGAGGTTGTGGAAATAGCCTGCGGCGATACGGGTCACGCCGGCCAGCGAAGAAACGGTGACGGGGGAGAGGCGTTGGAGCAGGGTCCCATCGCCGAGTTGCCCCGCACCATTCGCACCCCAGGCGCGGAGAGTGCCGTCGAGGCGCAGGACGAGGCTGTGCGTGGCACCTGCGGCGGCGGCGGAGACGGATGTCAGCCCCGGAATCGAGACCGGACCATCGCGCTGGGTCAGCGTCCCGTCACCGATCTGACCGGACTCATTGGCGCCCCAGGCGCGGAGGCTGCCATCCGACAGGACCGCCAGGGAGTGACTGACGCCGGCCGCGACGGCCGAGACGGGGGGCAGCGACAGTGGCGAAACGGGGGTTCCGGGCAGCGACGCGACCCCCGAAGCGGTTTGGCCGGAACGGCTGTCCCCCCACGCCAGGACGGTTCCATCCGTGCGGAGGCCCAGCGAGTGGTGGGCCCCGGCGGAGATCGCCAGGAGGTCGACGGCGCCGGCCATGACGGGAGTCAGAAACTCCGTGGCGCCCTCGACGCCCAGTTGGCCGGACGCGTTCATTCCCCAGGCGGCCACGGAACCGCCGGGCAGAAGCAGGAGGCTGTGTGCATAACCGGCGGCGACGGCCAGTCCGCCGGTGACGCCCACCGGGGCCGTCGGCGTCGCGCGGTTGATGGTCGTGCCGTCGCCCAGTTGTCCGGCGGCGTTCCAGCCCCAGGAGCGGACAAGCCCAGGGGCGGCGGCGAGGCTGTGATACCAGCCCGCGGCGATGGACTCAATGCCGGAGACCGCGAGCACCTGGGTGGGGGCATTTCGCTGAGCCCAGAATCCGTCGCCGAGTTGGCCGAACGCATTCGCGCCCCAGGCCCAGACGGTTCCGTCCGACCTGAGCGCGAGACTGTGGGAGGCGCCCGCGGCGACGGCAACCACACTGTTCAGACCCGGAACCTGCTGGGGAGAGTGAGCGTCTGCGGTGTGCCCGAGGCCCAGTTGACCATCGGCATTGCGGCCCCAGGCCCAAACGGTGCCGTCGCCGCGAACGGCGAGCGAATGGTAAGCGCCCGCCGCGATGGCGACAACGGAAGTCAGTCCATTGACCGCCACGGGAAGGGACCGGGCGGTGACGGAGCCGTCCCCAAGCTGGCCGCTCTGGTTCGAGCCCCAACTCCAGAGGGAACCGTCCTGGCGCATGGCGAGGCTGTGGAACAGGCCTGCGGCCAGACCCGCCACCGCGGTCAGGCCGGTCACCGGACCGGGCCTGGCGCGATTGCCGCTGGTTCCGTCCCCAAGCTGCCCGTGCGCGTTATCGCCCCACGCGTCGACGGTCGCGTTGGGCATCAGGCGAAGGACATGGAATCCCCCTGCGGCGAGTGTCGCCGGCGGGGTGAGGGAAGCGGAGCGCGTGGAAGCAGCCTCCGTCAACTCGGGAGCGGCACGCTGGGTCGAGAGCAGGGTGCGTCCGTCCGATGCCTGAACCGCGCCTGGAAAAACCATCCAGGCAACCACGGCGCAGGCCGGGATTCGACAAAAGATCGACATGAAATGCCGACTGCTGCGGACCGGCGCGGGACCGGTCTACTGTGGAGGTTAGCACCCGGGCCGGTGATCGTCTATCCCCCGGAAGAGGTACCGGGGACTACGCCCTCCCTGAACTGAACCACTCGCTGGAGTGCTTCGATGAAGCCGTTACAGCGCGAGGACCAGGATTCCTGGCGGGCGATCTCGCGCCGGGCCTGATTGCGGGCGGGATTCGATTCAAGCAGGGCCGCGCCGACGGCGGAGGCGAAGTCCGGGGGGGAGTCGGCGAGGTAGACGAGATCTTGGAAACGTTCCACCTCGGGCAGGCGCGTCGAGACAACGGGCAGACCGCAACTGAAGTACTCGTAGAGTTTGATCGGGTCGGCGGCGCGGGTGAGTTGATTATTGAGAAAAGGGATCAATCCGGCGTGCCAACTGGCATAGTGGGCCGGAAGGGCGGAATGGGGCAATTCGCCGAGGAATTCCACGTTGGGGAAGCGTTGGAGGCACTGAACGCGGTCGTCCTCGATGCGCCCGATCAGGGGGAACCGGCAGTGGGGGTGGGCTGCGGCCGCGGAAGCCACGGCATCGACATCGAACCAGTGGTCGAGAGCCCCGGCATAGCCGACGACCGGGCCGGGGGAGGCGGGGCGGGCGGCGCCCAGGAAGGCGGCTGAGTCGACGGCGTTGCGAATGAGTACCGAACGTTCGCGGGCCTGGGGGTGCGAACCCAGAGTGCGATCCATGAGATAGCGCGCGGAAAACGCGATCAGGTCGGACTGCGCCAGCAGTGCGTCTTCGCTCTCGACGATGGACCGGTCGACATTCCGGAACCCCGCGAGAAAATCGTGGCAATCATAGACGATCGGGCAACCGTGCAGCCGCCGGAGCGTCACGGCGACATCGAGCCAGATGGGGAAACTGACCACCAGAATCACGGGAACGCGCGACTCCTCCAGCAGCGCACTCAGTTCGCGGGCGATCCGGGCGGATTCGGATGGACGCAGCAGACGCCGGTGGAAGACATGTTCGGCGGGCAGGTGGGCATGGAACTCGTGCACGCCGGGCTCAAGGGTATGAATCCGGCTTTCGGGCTCGAACAGCGCAGGCTGATGGTACTCGCAGCCGAGGTGGGGATTCACGTAGAGGCACGTGTGGCCACGGGCGGCGAAGGCCCGGGCCAGATGCTGGGACCGCTGAATCCGGGTATGCCAGTCGGTCATCGGGAGGAAGACCACGGCCGGGCGCGGCGGAGCCGCCCCGGCGAGGGGATTACCCTGGGCGCGCGGCGCGTGCCAGCATTCGTTGAAGTAGGGGGGCCTTGTGGAAGGGCGGATCCGGTAGTACAGCCAGCGGAGATACGGGCGGACCAGTTCCCATGCGTGACTGGCGATGCCGGGGGCGGCCCGCAAGGGAGTAGTCATCTCTGTCGGCATCGACCTGAACCGTTCGCTTCATCATACATGAGCCCCATTGGGTGACCCGGCCCTTCGCGTCCGGCGGCAGGCGCCGCCGCGGGCGGTCAGGGGAACAGCGCCGGAAGCAGGGGCAGGACGCCGGCGATCGAATCGGCCGGAACGACCTGAAAGCTGGAGGTCCGGAGATCGCCGACCTGCTCCCGGTGGGCCCGGCCGTGGCCCGTGAGAACATGGATTCCGCCGCGGAGACCGGCGGCGGCGCCCGCCGAGAGGTCGGTGCCGTGGTCACCGGCAATCCAGGACCGGCCCAGTTGAAGGTTGAGCCGGGCGGCGGCTTCCAGCAGCATCCCGGGCCGCGGTTTGCGCGCCGGGTGCCCGGGGTGGCGGAATCCCCCGATGCCGTCCGGATGGAATGGGCAGGCGAACAGACCATCGAGCGCCGCCCCTTCCTCGGCGAGCCGAGCGGCAATCCGGGTCTCGACTTCCAAGAAGCCGGCCCAGTCGTAGTAGCCCCGCCCGATCCCGGCCTGATTCGTCACGACGACGACAGCGATGCCGGAACGGTTCGCGGCGGCGACGACACGGGCTGCGCCATCAATCATGACGGTGTCGGCAGCGCGGCAAAGGTAGCCGGTCTCCTCAACCAGAACCCCGTCCCGGTCCAGGAAGAGGGCCCGACGCGGAGCCTGCGCGGGCGGGCGGCACCAGCTCCAGATACCGGTGGCGGGGTCGTAGCTGCCGGACTCAATCGCCATATCTTCACGCGAAAGGATAGCAAAGCGAGGCCCGGTGAGCCTGGCCGGCGGGTCATTCGGGCGCGGCGAGGCCCAGGAAATCGCGCGTCCGGACGATCAGGTCATCGACCACGTCGAGGAGTTGGTGGTCGGAGGGGTACTCAATGAGGGTGACGTTCGGGCGGTTTGCGGCAAACTCCCGGGAGATCGAGACGGGCACGACATCGTCGTGGATGCCGTGCAGGATCAGCACGGGTTGAGAAACGGCCGGCATCTCCTCGTACAGGGCGGCATCTTCCATCAGGGTCCAGCCGATTTCGGCTTCGCGCCCGAGGTCATGGTGCAGCATCGAGCGGGCGCCGGTCCGCTGCCAGTCGTCGAGTGCATCGAGACCCAGAGAGGAGCCCCAGCGGCGGGCGAAGCCGAAAGCCGGGGCCATCAGGATGATCCGATCCACTTCGGGGTGGCGGGCGGCATAGAGGGCGGCGAGATAGCCACCAAGGCTGGACCCGATGAGGACGCAGGGGCGACTGGCGGCTGTCTTTTCAATGATTTGCAGTTGACTGGTCAGCGTCATGCCACGGAAATCCCCGCCGTCGAGCGCGGGCACTGCAACCTCCAAACCGAGCGCCTGGAAGTGTTCGGAGAAGATGCGGGCTTTGCTTGATGAGGGGCCGGAAGCGAAGCCGTGAAGGTACAGGACAGGCAGGTTCACATTTTCATGGTAGCCTTCAGGCAGGAGTCCGGGCGATCGCGGATGCTCATGTCTGAAAAATAATGTTTGGTCTTGATTGCAAACCCGTCTGGCAACCGCTAGAATCGGAGCTTTGTGGTCTCATTAGGAGGTTTCATGTCCGTTGAAGCAAAAGTGAAGCAGATTATCGTCGAGCAGCTCGGCGTCGACGAGGCGCAAGTCGAAGGGACGGCGTCGTTTGTGGACGATCTCGGCGCTGATTCGCTCGACATCGTCGAGTTGGTCATGGCCTTCGAAGAGGCCTTCGACCTCGACATCCCCGACGAAGACGCCGAAAAGATCAAGACCGTCAAGGACGCCGTCGAATACATCGACGCGAAGGGCAAGAAATAGCGCCCGCGGGCGTTGCCCTCTCTCCGGCCACGGATCAACCTTAATTCTGGGAGCTGCCTTTTGTCACGTAGGGTTGTTGTAACTGGCGTTGGGCTGGTGTCAGCGCTCGGTCTGAACACGGAGGACACCTGGTCCGCCGTGCTGGCCGGGAAGAGCGGCATCGGTCCAATCACGCAGTTTGACGCGACGGAGTTTTCCACTCGCATCGCCGCGGAAGTGCACGGATTCGATCCGTTGCAGTTCGTTGACCGGAAAGAACTGAAGAAAATGGGGCGCTTCATCCAGTTCGCCATTGCGGCGAGCGAGGAAGCGCTCAATTCTTCCGGACTGCAGGTCACGCCGGAGAACGCCGAGCAGGTGGGCGTCTACATCGGGAGCGGGATCGGCGCCTTCGAGGTCATCGAGCGCGAGCACCGCAACCTGCTGGAGAAGGGCCCGGGGCGCATCAGCCCGTTCTTCATCCCCGCCACAATCGTGAATCTGGCCTCGGGCCATGTCTCGATCCGGAGCGGAGCGAAGGGTCCCAACTCGGCCACGTCCACGGCCTGCACGACCAGCGCCCACTGCATCGGCGACTCCTACCGGCTGATTCAGCACGGGTACGCCGACGCCATGATCTGCGGTGGCGCCGAAGCCTGCATCACCCCGATGGGCGTGGGCGGATTCGCCGCATTGCGCGCTCTTTCGACCCGCAATGACGAACCCGAGCGCGCTTCCCGGCCCTGGGATCAGGACCGCGACGGTTTCGTCGTCGGCGAAGGCTCGGGGATCCTGGTCCTGGAAGAGTACGAACTGGCCAAGGCCCGCGGCGCGAAGATCCTCGCCGAGGTGGTCGGCTACGGGATGTCGGGCGATGCGTATCACATCACGGCCCCGTCCGAGGATGGCGACGGCGCCTACCGGGTGATGCGCAACACTCTGCAGGATGCCGGTCTGCCGCAGAATGCGATTCAGTACATCAACGCCCACGGCACCTCGACCCCGGTGGGTGACCAGATTGAAGCCGCCGCCATCAAGCGGACCTTCGGCGAGCATGCCTACACGGTGGCGGTGAGTTCCTCCAAGTCGATGACGGGCCATCTGCTCGGCGGCGCGGGCGGTCTCGAAGCCGGTCTCACCGTGCTGGCCATCCGCGATCAGGTGGCGCCCCCGACAATGAACCTGGACAATCCGGGCGAAGGCTGCGACCTCGATTTCGTGCCGCACAAAGCCCGTCCGATGGCCATCGAACACGCCCTGACGAACTCTTTCGGGTTCGGCGGGACCAATGGCAGCCTGATCTTCAAGCGGATAGAATAGGGGGACCGGCGGCCCGGTCCCGAACCCGGGGCGCGCCGCCGTGAACCTATCTCATGAAAATTCTCGTCGCCCTCAAACAGGTGCCGGCGCGCGATTCCCAATTCCGGGTCAACGCCGCCGCACAATGGATCGACACCACCGATCTGTCCCACGAAATCAATGAACCGGACGCCTACGCCCTCGAATCCGGCCTGCGCCTGAAGGAGCAGCATGGCGGGGAGGTCGTTGTCCTGTGCGCCGGCCCGGAGAGTGCGGCAAGCGCGATCCGCGAAGCCCTGGCGAAGGGCGCCGACCGGGCGATCCACGTCCAGGAGGAGAACCTCCCGGGTTATGACTCGCTGTCGCTGGCGAAGTTGCTGGCGGAGGCGGCGCGGGCGGAGGCGGCGGATCTGGTCCTGACCGGGTTGCAGTCCGACGATCTGGGTTCGGGGCAGACCGGGGTCATCCTCGCGGAGTTGCTGGGTTTGCCGCACGCGACGATCATCATGGACGTCGAAGTGCGCGAGGACGGATTGCGGGTGAAGCGCGAGTTGGAAGACGGCTGGTTTCAGCATGTCTCGCTGCCATTACCAGCGGTTTTGACGATTCAGAGCGGGTCTTCCCGATTGCGCTACGCGACGCTGATGGGCATCAAGAAGGCGAAGACGAAGGAGGTCCGGGCCGTGACGGCTGCGGGACTGGGGGTGGCGCCGGAAACCGGGACGTTGCTGGAGCGGGTGGCTCTGCCGGATCGAACCAAGCAGACGGTCCTGCTGGAGGGCACGCCCGAAGAGCAGGCAGCCCAGTTGGTGGAAAAGCTGAAGCACGAGGTGCGCGCATTATGAGCGGGATTCTGGTCGTAGTGGAAATCACGGCGCAGGGCGCGCTGCACCGGATGTCGCTCGAAACGCTCGCCGCGGCGCAGGAATTGGGCCGACCCGTCTCGGCCGCCGTCTTCGGCGCGCAGACCGGGGACGTGGCCGCGCAGTTGGCCGGCTACGCGCTGGAGAAGGTCTACGCTCTGGAACACCCGCTGCTGGACCAGTACACCGCGGACGGGGCGACGGCGGCGGTGGACTGGCTGATCGGGCGGTTGGCGCCGGAGATGGTGCTGTTCCCGCACACGTATCAGGCGCGGGATTTCGCCCCCAAGGTCGCGACGCGCCGGGGGCGGGCGCTCGTCAGCGACGTGATCGCGATCCGCCGGGATCAGAGTGGCGTGGTGCTGCGGCGTCAGTTGTTTCAGGGCAAACTGGTGGGGGATTACCGGCCGGCCGCGGGCTTGGTCTTCGCGTCGCTGCAGGCGGGCGCCTGGCGGGCGGACGCTTTGGCCGCCGGTTCGGCGCCGGTGGAAGTCCTGACGCCGGAGTTGGAGCCCGGAATGATCCGGCAGAAGCCGGAGGCGGCATTCCGGGAGTCCGCGCGGGGCGTCGATCTCACCGCGGCGCCGCTGATTGTGGCCGTGGGCCGGGGGATCAAGGAAGAATCGAATTTGGTGCTGGCGCAGGAACTGGCAGAGGCGCTGGGAGCGGAACTGGCGGCATCCCGGCCGATCTGCGACAACGGCTGGCTGCCGATGGAGCGGCAGGTGGGCTCATCGGGACAGACGGTCGCGCCGAAACTCTACCTGGCTCTCGGCATCTCGGGCGCGATCCAGCATCTGGTCGGCATGAAGGGCTCGCAGTGCATTGTGGCGATCAACAAGGACCGGGACGCGCCCATCTTCGAGGTCGCCGACTACGGCATTGTGGGGGATCTGTTCGAGGTCGTGCCCGCGCTGATTGACGAGATCAGCCGGCAGCGGGGGTAGCGGTCAGCAGTCCGGCCACGCGCGCCATGGCAAGCCGGGCGGCATCGGGAGCGGCGAGGAGTTCCGCCGCCGCAATCGCGGGTCCAAAGCGAATCACAAACCGACTGTCCTGCTCGCTGATTCCGCAAGGGACGGCGGGGAGCCCAAGCCGCGCCAACTGGGCGATCAGGCGTTCGGAGCCGGGGAGCGGATCCGTCAGGACACCCGCCGAACCCGCGACGCCCTCCGGGAATAACCCGATGGGCTGAGTGGCGGCGCGGGCGTCCCGCAGCACGTTACGCAGCGAACGCGCCGTGAAGGCCGGATTCGCGCCGGCAAACGAAACCGGGTAGCACCAGAGAGCGTGGGCGACTTTCGGCAGCAGCCAGTCGCCGGGCGAAGGGCAGGAGAAGGGTCCGAAGCGAAGGCGGGGCCAATTGGCCGTGACCAGCCAGCGGACCGGAGCGTTCGAGGGCCCATAGCGGGCCACGATGGCCTGGGTGACCGCTGCCGCCGAGTGAAGAATCCAAAGACCCTTGCGCTGGTAGTGGTTGGCGACGAGAAGGAAGCGCGGGCTCGGAGGAAGCAACTCGAGTCCCTCAATGGACGGAGCAGGGTCCATGCGGTCCACGATGGCGCGGGTGAAGTCGTTCAGGTCGCGGCGGCGGCGCTGCGCGATGAAGGGCGTCAGTCCCATCACCTGGTCCCAGGGGACCGGGTACTCGATCGGACGGCTCACACGGGGCGGCCCTTCCATTCGGACTTCCATCCGAACAGGGACTTGGCCATGGCGGTCAGCGCGATCGCCTGGAAGAAAACAATCCCGAGCGGAGCCAGCAATGCGCTCCAGGACCGGTACCACGGAAGCCAGGCGAGGGCGATCAGCAGCCAGAAACCCACCAGGTGAAAATCATAGGCGTAATACCAGAGCCCCCAGGCCGCGGGCAGCCAGTTCATCATGACGATCGACGAGGCGATCACCCAGGCGCCCGTCCGGGGATTCAGCTTGAGGAAGCGAAATGAGTTCTTCTCGAAACCCTTCCAGATCGAGCGAAGAGAATCGTACATCCGCACGTGAGCGAGTCTTTCAGCGCGCAGGACTCGGTAATTGGTGCGGTGGCGCTTCAGCAGCTTCGCGAAGGCGACATCTTCCACCACGCTCGAGGCCACCGCACGGTGCCCGCCGAGGAAGTTGTAAGCAGCCCGCTTGATCAGCAGACACTGACCGTTCGCGAGACATTCCTTGTGAATGATGTTGTTCACGTTCTTCGGATTGACCCCCGTGAAGTAGAGGCCGAACGCGTACGGCAGAATCATCTTTTCAAATAACGTCACTGTTTCGAGCCGCGGAAATACGGAGACGGCCGTCAGTTCGTGCTCGCAAGCGTATGCGAGCAGGGACTGCACGAATCCGGGCTCGAACCAGGTGTCCGCATCGACAAATAGGATCCAGGTGGACTCGGTGTAGCCCACGCCCGACCAACACGCGTTCGGCTTGCCCAGCCAACCGGGGGGAAGCGGTTGGGCCCCGCGTACCTCGGCGCCGGCTTCGCGAGCGATTTCGGCCGTCCGGTCCGTCGAATGGTCGTCGACGACCAACACCGTCGACCCCGCAAGGGATCGGACGGCACGCCCGATCGCCCCCTCCTCATTGCGGGCCGGAATGATGACGACATGGTCACTATCAACACCCTCGGGTAGACGCGCGGGCAGCAGTTCGGGCAGGCCCAGGTAGCGGTAACGCGACCAGGCGGCGAAACAGAGGATCAGTGCGGCGGCGGCCGCGGCAAGAATGATTGCGTTCACGACAATCTTTTTATGGTAGGACCTTTGACGCCGTCAGGGAACAATGGGCTTTCTGTGGTCGCCTGCCAGGCGCCGGTCCCGTCGGCGGCACGGGCTTCGACGACCGCGGCGCCCTCCGGGATGACCAGGTTCGCCTTCCAGCGGGACCAGGTGAAGGCGGAGATCGGGGCTTCGAGTTGCGCTTCCACCCAGGGTCCCTTGCCGGCGCGCACCTCCACCCGGCTGACGCCCCGGATCCCCGCAAAAGCCACGCCGCCCGCCAGCGCCTGCTCCCCGTTGCGGCGGATCCGGTCGATGTAGCTCATCGTGTGGACGACAGGCTCTTTGGTGTAGCCCATCTTGGGCCACGTCCCGACATACGGCTGCGAGCAGAGCCGGATTTCGGACATCCACTTGACGCTCTTGAAGCCGTAATACTTCGGTGCGATCAGACGGAATGGGAAGCCGTGGATGCGATTGAGCGTCATGCCGTTCATGCCCAGGGCCAGCAGCAGGTCGTCCGAGAAGGCGTACGCCGCGGGCAGCGAGTCATCGTGTCCGTCCACGCCGATAAAGGCAATCTCGCTGATGTGCGAAGGCACTTCGGCGGGATCCACGAGTTGACGGAGAAAGATCCCGCTCCATTCCGCGGTGCCCATCAGGTTCGAATTCAGGGTGTTCGAGACACAGCGCATCGTCGTGTACCGCTGAATCCGGCGGAGGGCGAGTAGCTGGGAGTAGCTGTATTCCTTCCAGGGGCGTCCGTCCAGAGTGACTTTCAGGCGCCAGGAGGTGGGATCGAGGACCGGATCCACCGTGTTCTTGCTCATTCCGTAGAAAGAATCAACGCTCGTGACGGATTTCCGAACCAGTCCCGGAGCGAACTGGTCGCGTTCTTCCGGGTATTGGAAGGGCCACAGCGGAACGGGTTCGACGGCCTTGCGGGCCCAGGCGCGGTCGCGTGCCCAGGATTCCACGGCCACCCCCGCGGTTCCCGCCATCATGACAAAAGGCACAGCGCGGGCCAGCCATTCGCGCCGCGCAGGTGATGGAGCGGGCATCGGGGCAGCCCGGCGCAGGGCCAGACTAGCGAAGAACAGGAGAAAAAAGACGAAGCCCGTGGCGGCGAGTCCGCCGGTCGCGGCGAAGGGTTTGGCCCAATCGCCGAGGGTATCGAGCAGCACGACGGCGTAATAGTTCGGCGTCCGGGCCATGATCCACTCGGCCACGATCTCGGTGACGAGCGGCACGCCCTTCCAGTAGAAAAGCGCGTAATTGACCGCGGTAAAGACGAAAGCAGCGATGGAACTGAGGCGAAGGGCGCGAAGGAACAGCATAGAGTTTGACTACCAGGGAAACGAGAGATAGCGGCGCAGGGCGGGCACGGCCATGGTCCGGGCGGTGATCCAGTATTTTTGCGAGGCGGGCACCACCGCCCGGCGCTCGAAGACGTCATAACCGGACTTCTCAATCCGGCCCAGAATGCCCGCGTAGACCCGCGCCGCGACTTCAACGGCAAACCGGCCGCGGCGGTCCAGCATCGGAATGCCGGGTTCTGCGGCGGCGTAATAGCGACGCGCACGCGCGGCCTGAAACTCCATCAGCCGGATGAAATTGCCATTGCGGACCCGCGCCTCCATCTGCCCAATCGTGTAACCGGCCCCCTCGATCTCGTCCAGAGGGAGGTAAATGCGGCCCCGGCCCAGATCTTCGTCGATATCCCGGAGGATGTTGGTCAACTGGAGCGCGATGCCAAGATCGATCGCCTGGGCATGAGGCTGGCCGCGAAAGCCGATGACGTGCATCATCATCAGGCCGACGACGCTCGCCACGCGATAGCAAAACACGCGAAGTTCGTCAAAATTGCGATAGCGAAGCCGTTCCATGTCCATCCGGAGGTCCATGCGCATCCCCTCAATCAGGTCGAGCGGAAATTCATGCGGGATCCCCGATTCGGCCGCGACGCGGGCAAAGAGTCGAAGAACCGGCGAATCGACGGTCTCGCCGCGCAGCGCCGAGCGCAACCGGCCGTCCCACTCCTCGAGAAGGCGGGCGGCGGTCGCCGGGTCTGGCGCTTCATCGACCAGGTCGTCGGTGGTCCGGCAAAACCAGTACACTCCGTGGGCGGCTTTGGCGAGTTCCGGCGGGAAGAAGCGGGTCGCGAAGAAAAAACTCTTCGATCCCGCGGCCGTGGCTTCGGCAGCAGCGGTGTAAAGCTCTGATTCCTGACCGCTTAGCGCGACACCGGCAGGTTCTGGCAAATCAGTTTCTCCGCGATTTTCGCTGAACTCAGCACGCCGGGAACACCCGCGCCGGGGTGCGTGCCCGCGCCCGCAAAGTACAGATTCGGAACGTCTTCGCTCTGGTTGTGGGGCCGGAACCAGGCCGATTGCGTGAACAGGGGTTCAAAGCTGAATCCGGCGCCGGCGAACGAGTTCAGTTCGGTTTCGAAGCCGAGCGGGGTCAGCGTCCGGACAGTGGCCAGATTCTCCCGCAAACCGGGCAAATAGCGCGGTTGATCGAGGAATTCGAGCACGCGGCGCTGGAAAACGGAGTCCATCTGCGTCCAGTCGATGCCGCTCTGCTGGTTCGGGACGGGGATCAGGGCGTAGAAGCAGTCGCAGCCTTCGGGCGCCATCCTCGGATCGGTCGCTGACGGACGGTGAAGATAGAGCGAAAACTCCTCGTTCAGCTTCTTCTGGTTGAAGATGTCGTCGAGCAGTTCCCGGTACGTGGGGCTGAGGATGATCGTGTGGTGAGCGATGTCCGGATACTGCTTTTTGGTGCCGAAATAGATGACATAGAGGCCCATGGAGTACTTCATCCGCTCGATTTTGCGATCGGTGTACTTCCGGCGGACGGCCGCGGGCAGCATCTTGCGATAGGTGTTGGCGACGTCCGCGTTGGAAACCACCGCGTCGGCGGGCAAAGTGCGGCCATCGCGGAGGGTGATGCCGGTAGCGAGGCCCTTCGAGTCCACCTGGATGGTTTCGACGGGCGCATTGAGCAGGACTTGGCCGCCGAGTTCCTCGAACAGGCGGCCCATCGCGGCCACCAGGGCGCCGGTGCCGCCCATCACATAATGGACGCCCCATTCGCGCTCCAGATAGTGGATCAGAGCGTAAATGGAGGTCGTCTGGAAGGGATTTCCGCCCACCAGAAGCGGGTGGAAGCTGAAGACGCGGCGCAGCAGGGGGTCCTTCACATACTGCGAGACGAACTGGTAGACGGTCTTGTAGGACTGCAACTTGATCAGTTCCGGCACGATCGGCAGCATGTCCGTAAACTTAAGAAAAGGCTGATCCGACAGCTCCACGAAGCCCTTCTGGAAGATGGCCTTGGCGCGGCGGATCATCTCCTTGTAGCCTTCGAGGTCGCCGGGCGCGAAGGCCGCCACGCGGCTTTCGGTCTCGGCCTCGTTGTTGTTGTACTCGAACGAGCGCCCGTCGTGGAATTCGATCCGGTAGAAGGGGTCCACAGGGACGATCTCGACGTAATCGGCGGTCTTGCGGCCGGCCTGTTCGAAAATCTCGTCGATCATGAAGGGGGCGGTGATGACGGTGGGGCCGCCATCGAAGGTAAACCCATCCTGACGATAGACATACGCGCGGCCGCCGAGCAGGTCCCGGGCCTCGGCGAGCGTCACCTGGTAGCCGCGCGACTGGAGGCGGATGGCGGAGGCAAGGCCGCCAAAGCCGCTGCCAATCACGACGATCCGGGGGGCGCGGCCATCGCGCGCCGGCGTGGCGGGGTTAACGGGGGCGGGTGTAGCTACGGGCATACAGATAATCGACCATTTCTTCGAGCGGGCCGGCGGCCGGAGCGAGCGGGGCGAGCGTCTCGCGGCAGCGCCGCAACTGGGCATCCACGGTGCCGAAATCGGCGCATTCGCCGTCCAGATAGTCGTCCACGATCTGAAAAGCGAGGCCGTACTCGCGGGCGAACTTGCGGAGAACCCGGGCCGGCAGGGCCTTCGGATCGGTGAACATCAGGCCGGCCTGGGCGGCGAGGACGAACAGGGGGACGGTTTTCAGTTCGATCATCCGGGCGCGGAGGCGTTCGCGCTCATCGCCCGTCAGGCGGAGATCGAGATCCTGGCCTTCACACAGGCCGGAGGCGTCGAGAACGTTGAGGAGTTCGATCTGAAAGCGGATCAATGCGCTCAGTTCGGTGGGGGAGCAGCGCTGTTGGACCACGGCGCGGGCAGACAGCGAGACGAGGCCGAAAGAGGCGAGCAGGGCGGTGAATTCGCCGTGGACTTTGTGGGTCGTGGGGCGGCCGCGGCGCTCGTCTTCGTTGTCCATGCAAGGGAGGTCGTCGACGACGAGGGAGGCGCAGTGGAGGATTTCGACGGCTGCGGCGGCGCGGAGCGTCAGTTCGTTATCGGAGCCGGCGAGGCGGGCAACGCGCAGGGCCAGAATGGGCCGGATCCGCTGGCCGCGTCCCAGGACGGCATAGCGCATGGCGTCGCGAACGGGCGATGCGGGGCCCTCGGCCGGCTGGAGGAGGCGGAGGAGTTCCGCATCGACGAGTTCGCGGTCCACCTGGAGCAGGTTGGCCTCGATGGCCGTTTGAGTGGCGGTCTGCATTGTTTCACTAGATGTCTGGCCGGACAGGGTGGACGCAGTACTTTGGGGCTAAATCGTTGCAACTGTGTGAAGTGCCCCTGTTGGGTGTGGAGTTTTCACGCAGGGGTGGGGGGAAATCGGACAACAAGGTCTTGCAATCGGCAGGCAAAGTGATGAAGAATAAGGAAGCTGCATCAGGATGTATGGGTTTTGGTCTGGTTCACTACGTGCAGGCAGAAACCTGACGGCTGCAAGGCCGGCGCCGCTGATGCGGCAGATGGACCGGGGGACCTGGTCGTCCCCATGAGTTGGAATTTATAAGGAGAAAACAGATGCGCATGCGTCCAGCAGCGAGCAGGTGGATCCGGTGGTCACCGTTGGGTCTGGTCGTGCTCGTCCTGGTTGGGGCCGTCGGCCTGTTCAGCAATGAGACGCCTCCGTTCAATGAACGGGACAAGGCGTTTTATATGGACGAGGCGATGGTCAACTTCGTGCGTCCGGGTCTGGTGATCACCGTCACCGGGCACGAGATCGCCCAGGATGGCACCGTGAAAGCCCGTTTCAAGTTGACCGACCCCCGTGGTCTCGGTCTTGATCGCCTTGGGATCACCACCCCAGGCAATATTAGTGTGAGTTTTGTGCTGGCCCGGATTCCGGTCGGCCAGTCGCAGTATGTGTCGTACACGGTTCGTACCCAGACCAGCCCGATTACGGGCGTGGCGGCGGTTCAGGCCAGTGCGGATTCCGGTGGCACCTTCCAGCAGACTGGGGACGGGGAGTATGTCTATACTTTCCGTACAAAGCTGCCGGCTGGGTACGAAGCCAACGCGACGCACTCCATTGGCGCCTATGGTTCGCGTAATCTGACGGAGTTCGAACTGGGTACCCAGCGTCACGACACGGTGTACAACTTCGTGCCGAACGGCTCGCCGGTGACCGTGGTTCGCGATCTGATCGCGGACGCGACCTGCAATGGATGCCACGAACAGTTGGCGTTCCATGGCGGTCCGCGCCGGTCGATCGCCATGTGCAACCTGTGCCACACGCCGCAGACGGTGGACCCGGACACGGGCGAGAGCCAGGACATGAAGGTCCTGATCCACCGGATTCACGCCGGTTCGAGCCTGCCGAGCGTGCAGGCCGGCAAGCCGTTCATCGTGATCGGCAACCAGCAGTCGGTGCATGATTATTCCCACATCGCGTATCCGGCCAATATCCAGAACTGCGAAAGCTGCCACAAGCCGGGGCCGAAGCAGGCTGATCTGTGGTTGACCAACCCGACCCGTGAAACTTGCGGCTCCTGCCACGACAACGTGAACTTCGCCACTGGCGAAGGCCACTTGAACCTGCCGCAGATTTCGGACAACCAGTGCAAGAACTGCCACATCCCTGAAGGCGAACTCGAATTCGACGCTTCGATCAAGGGTGCGCACACGATCCCCACGAAGTCGAAGATGCTGCCGGGCATCAACGTGCAGATCCTGTCGGTGGAGAACGGCAAGGCCGGGCAGCGCCCGGTGGTCCGCTTCAAGGTCACCGACAATTCCGGCGCGCTGATTCCGGTTGCGCAGTTGAACCGGCTGGCGCTGGTGCTGGCGGGTCCGACGACCGATTACGTGTCGCCCGGCAACACCGGCTACGTCGCGGAGACGGTCACTGCCGCCGCCGCTCAGGTATCCGGCGATCACTACGTCTATCAGATGACGACCACGATTCCCGCCAATGCCAAGGGTTCGTTCTCGGTGGGCATCGAATCCCGCCGGGTGAACACGATCCTCGAAGGCACGCAGAAGCAGATGTCGGTTCAGTATGGCGCTGACAACCATGTCATGCACTTCTCGGTGGATGACAGCGCGGTGGCTCCCCGCCGGCAGATTGTCACCACTGAAAAGTGCAACGTCTGCCACGACAACGTCGCTTTCCATGGCGCAAACCGCAACCGGGTGGAGCAGTGCATTCTGTGCCACAATCCGCTGACGACGGACGTCGCTCGCCGGCCGGCCGCCCAGGCGCCCGCCGAGAGCATCAACATGGCGCTGATGATTCACCGCATCCACGCCGGCAACCAGCAGACCCGCGATTACACGATCTACGGGTTTGGCAACACCCCGCACAACTACAACGGGATCGCCTTCTCCGCTCCGTTGGCGGCCTGCACGATGTGCCACGTCGGCGGTTCGGAGAACGTTCCGGTCGCCGCGGTGGCCGATATCGTCGATCCGCGCGGCTACATGAATCCCGTGAAGCCCACAACCGGCGCGTGTCTCGGCTGCCACACCAGCCTGGATGCCGCTGCCCATGCCCTGGCAAACACCTCGGCGCTCGGCGAAAGCTGCGGCGTCTGCCACGGTGATGGCAAGAGCGCGGCGGTGGGCAAAGTCCACGCCCGCTAGCCTGACTTGTTGTTTATAATTCGGGGGCGGGACTTTCACGAGTCCCGCCCCTTCTCTCCACCCCGGTTGATGGGAGATTTCCGCATGGTATTTTTGAGATCCATTCCCCCACGCGCCGTGTGGCTCCCTCCAGTGCTGTTTTTAGCTCTGGCGGTGATGCCCGGCGCGGTTTTTGCGCAGGAGGAGTCCACGTTGCCGGAAGGCTACGCGGGCACCGAAGCCTGCGCCATGTGTCACGAGGACGTAGTCGAAGCGTTCAAGAAGAACCGGCATTATCAATTGGAGTCGAATCTGAAGCGCGGCTGGAAGGACCGTTCGTGCGAGTCCTGCCACGGTCCCGGCGCCAAGCATGCTGAGTCGGCGGCGGCGGAAGATATCCGCAATCCTTTGAAACTCAAGCCCGTTGACGCCGACCAGGGCTGCCTGAGCTGCCACCGGAACCAGCCAACCCAGATTGGCCGCCTGCAGAACGGCCACGCCCGGAGCCAGACGGCGTGTACCAGTTGCCACAATGTGCACAAGACCGGCGCCGAGTCCACCGCCGTCATCCAGAGCACCGCGGCGGGCGTCGTCAAGCAGTGCGCCTCCTGCCACACCGATGTCTGGGCGAGCTTCCAGAAGCCCCACCGGCACCGGATCAACGAGGGCGTGATGAAGTGTACGGATTGCCACAATCCGCACGGCTCAAACCTCGCGAAGAACGTCCGGACGGTGCACGCGAACGAGCCTGGCTGCCTGAAATGCCACTCAGACAAGCGCGGGCCGTTCGTGTACGAACACGCCCCGGTCCGCAACCAGCCGTGTTCGGTGTGTCACGAGCCCCACGGTTCATCAAATCCGCGGATGCTCACGCGCCATGAAGTCGCGAACCAGTGCCTGGAATGCCACGCGAACCTGTTGTCGCCGTCCCCGGCGGGCGTGGCGGGCGGAGTACCGCCGGCCATCCACGACCTGCGCCAGCCTCGCTGGCGGCAGTGCACGATGTGCCACCAGAAGATCCACGGCTCGAACGTGAGCAGGGGGTTGCTGCGATGAAACGCGAACGAATGAGATGGTTGCTGGCCGCGCTGCTCGCGGTCTCGCTGAACGCCCAGGAAGTCACCGAAGCGAAGCCCGAAGCCAAGCCCGAAGCCGCCGCCGAATCCGCTGAAGAGGAAGCCGCCGTCGTCACGGCGGACTCGCCTGTCCGTGGCGTGATCGACGTCGGCGCCCGCTGGGTCAAGGAGCCTCTCGGCGACTTCCAGACCTACCGCAGCATCGTCAACCTCGGCCAGGGCATCCGCCTGTCGAACCTCGATCTCAACATCGAGCCCACGGGCTTCAAGCTGTTCGATTCCATGCGCCTCGCCGGCTCCAACTGGGGCGGCGACCCGTACAACACCCTGCGCATGAACCTCGAAAAGCGCAATATCTACCGCTTTGACGGCACTTATTCCAACATTGCGTACTTCAACTACCTGCCCTCGTTCGCCAACACCCAGGCGACGGGCGCTTTCTTCAACCAGCGCGCCTACGACACCCAGATCCGCAACATCGACAACGAATTCCAGTTGTTCCCCGGCACGCGCTTCACCCCCTATCTGGCCTACACCCGCAACACCGACTTCGGCAACGGCATCACCACCCTCGTCGCCGACCGCAACGAATACCCGCTGCGTAACCTCATCCGCTGGGGCCAGGACACCTACCGCGGCGGCATCCGCGCCGACTTCGGGCGTTCCCATCTGACGGTCGAGCACGGCGGCACCTCCTTCCGCGACGACCAGCAGGTGTTCAGCACCGAACGGCTCACGGGCAACCGCGGCGCGGCCACCCTCGTGGGACAGAGCCTGTTTCTGACCGACGGCCGCCAGGCGTACTCGATGCGCGGCGATGGCCGGTTCACCAAGGTGCTCTTCGTCGCCAACCCTTACGACTGGGTGGACCTCTACGGCCAGGTGCTCTACGCCAACCCGCGCACCACGCCCGGCTTCTTTCAGAACACGATGGGCAACCTGAACGACGCCACTTCGGGCCTGCTGTTCTTCAGCCGCGGCTTCGACACCCTGTTTGGCGACGCCCGCCGGCCCCACACCTCCGGCACATTCAGCATGGAGATCCGCCCCCACTCGCGCATCCGCATCCGCGAAATGTACGAGACCGACCGGATCAAGACCGACTCCTCGGCCATGCTCTCCACCACCCTGCTCACCCCGACCAGTTCCCTGGGCCGGCAAACCGGCTTCATCGACCGCCTCGAAGCCAGCCACACCCGGCAGACCGTCGAAGGCCTGGTGGACGTCCACCGGCGCCTGACCCTGCGCGCCGGCTACCGCTATGAATGGGGCGATTCCGTCTTCCGCGGCGGCGTGTTGAACCAGATCAATCCGCAGGAACGGATCAACCTCGAGCGGCATGTCGGCCTCGCCGGCATCCAGGCCCGGCCCTGGGACAGGCTCACCATCAACGTCGGCGCCGAAGTCTCGAACGGCGTCCGGACCTACTACCGGACCGGCCTGCAGGATTATCACAAGATCCGCGCGCAGGTCCGCTACCGGCTCACCGATAACCTGAACTTCAACGGCGTCCACGTCCGCCTGGACAACCAGAACCCGGCGCCGGGCGTCGATTACAAGTTCCTCGCCCAGTCCACGTCGATGAACGTGCAGTGGCTGCCCCGGGGCGGCAGCCGTTTTTCGATCCTCGCCGACTACACGCGTTCGTCCATCCGCAGCGACATCGACTACCTCGAGCCGCACATTCTGCAGCCCGCGCGGTCGCTGTACGTCGATAATGCGCACACGGGTTCGCTGCTCGCCGACCTCAATCTGCGCGGTTCGGGCGTGGTCCGGCCGAAGCTGACCGTGGGCGGTTCGTTCGTCCGGACGGCCGGTTCGCGGCCGTCGAGCTACTACCAGCCCACGGGCCGGTTCCTCCTGCCGGTGACCGAGAAAGTCCACTTCTACTCCGAGTGGAAATGGTTCGGCCTGGCGCAGCCCTTCTACCTGTTCGAAGGGTTCCGCACGCACATGATCCAGACCGGCTTCCGCTTCAACCTGTAACGGCGGAAACCGCTATTTCTCCGGGCCGCGCCGCGCCAGCGACGCGGCCCACGCTTTTTTCAGGCGCTCGGCCACTTCGGCGGGCACATGTTCCGGCGCGCACGGCGAATGGAAGCGGTGGGCGGCGTCGATGCTCTTCTTCAGGCTCTCGACGAATTCGACGCACGGCGGGCAGGCGGCGATGTGCGCCTCGAAGTGGGCAGCCTCTTCGGGCGAGAGTTCGCCGTCAAGATACTCCGAAAGCCGGGCGAAGATGTCCTGGCATTCGGGGTCGGGGGCCTGACGCGGGTTCATTGGACGGCCTCCAGGTAACCGGCGAGTTCTTTGCGCAGCGCGAGGCGGCCGCGGTGCAGGCGTTGTTTGACATTGTCCTCGGTGATTTCGAGGATGGACGCGGTTTCGGCGGTGCTCAACTCCTCGACATCGCGCAGCAGCACCACCGAGCGGTAACTCTCCGGCAGCGCCCGCAGCGCCCGTTCCAGGCGCTCGCCCAGTTCGCCGCGCAGCATCGCCGCGTCGGGCCGTTCCGCGGCGTCCGCCACCTGCAGTGTCTGCCCGTCGCCGTCGTGGTTGGGGTGGAGTTCATCGAGCGACAGTTCGCGCGTGGGCGCGAACACGCTCTTCCGCCGCTTCATCAGGCAATAGTTCTTTGCGATGCGAAAGACCCACGCCTTCACTTGGGCCGGATCGCGAAGCTGGTCGAAACTCTCGAAGACCCGCATCAGCGTCTCCTGTGCCACTTCCTCGGCATCCTCGCGCTGGCCGCACATGAGCCAGGTGTATTGAAAGATCTTGGCCTGGAAGCTTTCGACAAACGGCGTGAAGGCGCTCGCGTCGCCGGCGAGCAGTTGGCGCGCCCAGGCCACCTCGGGCGCTTCCGCGCGGGCCGCGACGGTGTTCGGGTGTGGGTCCACCCCTCCATCCTACCCATTGGGGATGGCGCTCGAGGCGCGAGCGGAATAGGATAACAGGCGGTGAAACTGGCGAATGCCGGCGGAGCCGGCCGCGGGGACGTCATCATTCGTTCCTGCGGGTCAGGATGCGAGCGACGGGCCGGAGGTGACATGTCACCTTCTGCACCGGTTCGCATCCTCCACGGTGGAACGACATGAAACCAACCCTTCTCATCGCGGTGGCGGCGCTGGCGGCGCCGGCCCTGGCGCAGGATCCGCTGGATCTGCCGGCGGCCGTCCAGCGCGCTCTCACCGGTCATCCCTCGCTCACGGATCGGAAGAGCACACGTCTGAACTCCCGTCACTGACCAATATCGTATGCC
>ERZ761609.510-NODE-510-length-44654-cov-50.367721_pt1 | contig 44654 bp, 35 predicted proteins | sample MGYA00511163_ERZ761609 | MGnify/ENA primary metagenome ERZ761609 (study PRJEB28899, sample SAMN02445070) | bioreactor sludge metagenome | biome: EBPR sludge | place: Australia: Brisbane, Thorneside Wastewater Treatment Plant | collected 2011-12-16 ... | reverse complement strand
CCTTTGCGTGAAACAAAAAGTATTGCTTGAAATCTTACCCATTAGCCTGCAAATATGCCATAAATTTGAATGTTACACGGTAGCCAAGTACATACAAATACCCTCACTTTTTTCTTTGCGCCTTTGCGCCTTTGCGTGAAACAAAAAGTATTGCTTGAAATCTTACCCATTAGCCTGCAAATACGCCATAAATTTGAGTGGGGTGTGCAGTACCAAAGTAGATACGCTGCTCTAATGCTGTTAGGCTGCTTAGTTTGCTTAAAAGGAGCAGTTTACACGCTGTCTTTTCGTTTCATTGCCCACACCAATAAGATAAAAATGAGCAGGTTAATAACCGTAATGAGCCATAAATTGGCAGAAAGGGCGCGTGGAATTTCGAGGTTAGCGGGCAGTTGGTCTATAACTTTATGCACATAAGCAGCGGGCAAGTTTAAAAATTCAACGGCATTAACGGTATTGTAAAGGAGTTCTTTAGGATTTTGGGGGTCTGCCGTGTAGCTGCGTATAGAGTCTTGCACATAGGCAAAACTTTCGGTACCCCATCGGGAAAGCATACCATAGCTCACAATTTCGCCGGGCGATTCTTTTGGGATAGCGGTAATTACGCCCGATAATATGATTTGCGGAATTAGTACAATGGGGATAATGGTCATAACCTTTTCTGCATTGTTTACCAACGCCGAAACCAACAAGCCCAGCAGCGTAGCCGAAAAAGTAAGGTAAAACATGATGCCTACCTGCTGCCAGTAATTGTTTAAACTTACGGCATCATTGCCCACGCCGGCAAATAAAATAGCCACAAACACCAATACCTGCACAAACGAAAACAGGCTCAGTATGCCTATTTTAGATAGGAGATAAGGCATAATTTTGAGGTTAAACATGCGCTCTCTCCGGTACACCGGCAGCTCGCCTACTATTTCTTTAGCGGCATTATTGGCGCCAAACCATACTGCCGATATAGCCATTAAAAAGAGTACACTCAGCTCCACCTCATTAAAAATGAGCGCCACCAAACCGGCTATAATAGGCGCTTGTGCAAGCAAAATAAGGGTATTAATGCGGTCGTTGGTTTTAATGTGCAAATAACGAAGACTAAGCCAAAAGAACTGTTTTAAAAACGACTCATCGCGCACTTTTTCTACTTCTTTATTTGCCCTGTGAATTTCGCCCGATAACGTATTTAATCCGCGCAATTTGTTTGCCCAGTCTATTCCCTGCTCCACCGTGCCGTTTTTGGCATATACCTCTATCACGTTTCGGGCATCAAAAAACTCAAGGTAGTTGTCTTTTGAACCGTAGTAGGTAAGGTAGCCACCCTTAGAAAGGAAAATAATTTTATCCACATAAAACAGGTCATCGGGTTTATGCGTAACCATTAAAACGGTGGTTCCCTTTTTGGTTAGACCTTTTACGCAAAGTAAAAAATCTTCAATTGTTTCGGGGTCTAAGGGCGAGGTAGGCTCATCTAAAAACAAAATAGAGGGGTCGGTAAGCAACTCAACAGCAATAGACACCCGTTTGCGCTGTCCGCCCGATAGGTCGCCTACTTTACGGCGGCGGATTTCGGGGTCGTTTATGTTCAGGTTGGTGAGTACTTCGGTAATTTTGTTTTGGATATCCTCTTCGGTTACATCGCCCGATAAGCGGAGTTTAGCGGCATAATAGAGCGAACTTTCTACACTCAATTCTCGGTGCACAATGTCTTCTTGTGGCACATAACCCATCATGCGTTTGAGGTATTCATAATTGGTGTAGAGGTCAAAACCGTGAATAAGCGCCTTGCCCGATGTAGCCGGCGCATCGCCATTGAGGGCTTTTAACAGGGTGGATTTACCACAGCCCGACGGACCCATTACCGCAACAAACTCTTGCGAGGGGATTCTAAATTTAATATCGTGCAGAATGGTAGTTTTGCCATTATTAACCTGCCGGGTAAGTCCTTCGGCAACTATGGCATTTTGTCGGCGAATATCCTCTGCCGGTTTTGTAAGTCTAAATTTATAGTTGCCTATAAAAATATCGTCATTGGGGGTTATTTCGGTTTCTTGTGCAATGCGTTTACCATTAACGTAGGTACCGTTTTTAGAATTAAGGTCAGTAATGGTAAAACTGCCGGCTGGGTGTTTTTTTATGATGGCATGTTGCCTGGTAATGTTGAGTTGGGGTAAGCAAATATCGGCGTCGGCAGCTCTGCCGATAATGATAGCCGATTTGCTTTCGAGCAGTTTGGCAATATCAGAGGTTTCTTTGCCCGATGATACGGTCATACCTTTGGGCAATGCCGGTCTGATAATACCCGATAAGCCCGAAATTTGTTCCGATACGATGGTATCGGTACCCGATGAAAGGGGAAAATCTATCAGCTCAATCACCATTTTATAGCCATCGTTGGCAGTACTGAAAGTAATGGTATCGCCGTTTTTGAGCACTTGCTCCTCAGTACGGACACCGTTTACAAAAGTGCCCCCTGTACTGCCTAAATCTCTTATAATTAGTTGTACGTCATCGGTAAGTACAATTTCGGCATGTTTGCGGGAAATATAGGTGCCGGGCAGGTCAATAACCGCTCCAAACCCCTGTCTGCCTATGGTTATACTTCCTTTAAAATTATTTTTTACCGCTATTCTGCGCAGTACTTGGTCGTCTTTGTAAAGCAGCAGTCGGGCTATTCTATTTTCCATAGGTTTTGCTGGGGTGTATGAATGAGCAATGTTTTGCCATTTTTGGTTTCAAATGAAGCAGTAAGAAAGCAGCAACAAGGGTAAAGGTAAAATGATGAAAGTAGGGCAAATTATGAGTTCTTTACTCGGTTTCCGATGTATTGTTGGAGGGTTGGGCTTCATCGGGGTTTTGTTGTGGCATAAGGTTGTTAATTACCTTAGCTAATTGCTCGGCATCGGGTTGTTGTTGTTGCTGGTGTGGTTTCTTTTTGGGGTCAAAAACCAAAATACTTTTTACGGTTTCGTTTACCGGGGGTATATCTTCTTCGGTAAGGTTAACTAAAATTTCTTCGGTAAGGGGTGCAATGCTCACAATGCGGTTAGCCTGGCGTTCAATGCACTGTTCAAACAGGTTGCGAGCTACGCGGGCATTACCAAAGTTGAATGGTCGGTTTTCGCAAACCTTTTCAAAGATGAAGAGCAGTTTTTCTTCGGCTTCCTCGGTTAGGGTAAAGTCGGCTTTTTTAGCAAACTGTTTAAAGATGAGTACCAGTTCATCGGGAGTGTAGTGATTGAAGAAGAAATATCGGTTAAACCTTGATTGGAGTCCGGGGTTAGATTTGATGAAGGTTTCCATTTCATCGGGATAACCGGCAACAATAACCACCAGTTGTTTGCGGTGGTCTTCCATTCTTTTAAGGAGGGTTTCAATGGCTTCGTTGCCAAAATCGCGCTTATCATCACCGTCTCGGCTTAGGGCATAGGCTTCATCTATAAACAAAACGCCATCTATGGCAGTTTTCACCACTTCATCAACCTTTAAGGCTGTTTGCCCTACATAACCGGCTACCAAACCTGCGCGGTCGGTTTCTACCAAGTGTCCGCGCTTTAAAATGCCGATATGTTTGTAAATGCGCCCTATGAGCCTTGCAACGGTGGTTTTACCCGTACCCGGCGGACCCATAAAAACGGAGTGCAGCGCTCGGTCTTGCACTGCTAATCCTTTTTCTTCGCGCACTTTTTGTACTTTGAGGAAATTGATGAGGGTGTTAATTTCTTCTTTTATATTTTTGAGTCCTATCAGCTCATTGAGTTCACTGATAACCTCGTCTAAGGTTTCGTTGTCGTCCACTTCGGTTTGTTTTACGTTTGGTACGGCTTTTTTGGGTTTGTGGGTAAGCGTCCAAATTTGCTTGAGCATTTCTTCCTCCTCGGGGGTAACGGTACCATCGGCTTTAAGGATAAGGGAGGCAAATCGGTATAGCTGTGCAGAAATGGTTGCAAGCAGGTCGTGGTCTAATTTAGAAAGGATAACGGGCAGCAGCAGCTCATCGGGGAACTCACTTTTAACGGTGAATATAGAAAAGGTTTGCAATTTATCTATGCGTTCTTGAAACACCGGGTTTTGAATCATTTCATTGATTCGGGATAGTTTAATGCTTTTAGCCATATCTGATTTGTTGATGAGGCGTTCAAACATATAAGCCAGAGCAAACTGCTCGCGGCGGGTGGTTTGGCGGTCAATGGCGCTGCATAGGCGGTAAATTTTAATGGCATCTTGGGCAAAGAGTTCTCGGGCGCTGGGGTCGTTAATAACAATATCGGTGTTATTGGTCATTTTTTGGATAGTCTGCTTAAACGTTTTGTCGTTATCCAATTGTTTGCAGGCATCCATATAAATATCGGCTTCGTGCTGAAGCAGTTTTAGGAAATCTTCGTCAATGAGGTCATTATCGGTAGAAGCGCCGCCCACTATTTCTACAGGCACTTGGTTATCAGTGTTTAATTTATCGGGCTTACCAAATCGGGTAATGTTCATATCCTGTTTTTCGTCGTACTGTAAAATGGCGGTAAACAGTTGGGCTATTTTGGTTTTTAGTTCCTCGCTCATATCGGGCAGAGCAAGTTTTAGGCTGCCATCGGCATTAAAAAGTTGACCAAATTGGGCAAAAGGTAAAAATCCTTTGGCAAAATGGAGGTTAGCGCTGGTGAGTAAAAAACCTTGGTTGGCAACGCCTGTATTTTTGTCGTACAGCAGAACAATATCTTCGGCAGCCATATTTAAAGAGGGGAACTGTGCAGAGAGGCGCAAAATAGCCAGCGCCGGCACGCGGCTATGGGTATAAAGGTTGCCGGTGAGGTCATCGGGGGTAAAAAATTCGGTTATGAACCTTTCTATCTTGTGTGCCGGAATTTTGCTCATAAAAGGTGTGTTGTTGGGGGGATAAAAGCTCTTTAATAAAAAAAACAACCAATGTAGTAGGAATGCAGGGGTTAAGTTGGTTATTTTGGGGTAAAAAAACGGCTACCATGCACTTGTGCAAATAATGGGGGCAAAATAACTAAATAAACTTAGAACAAACAAATTTAAAACAAGCTCTTGTACTAAAACAAACAAGCGCCAACGGGTTATTACAACCGCCGGCGCTTGATAAGTTTATTTTTTTGTTACTACGGAAGTAGTAAAATTGTGCTAAAATTAACGCAGGGAATCTGAAAGTTTTATTCATCTCCATGCATAACCGGATAGTACATTCCGTCATCGGGGTCGTCTTGTTCTAAAACAACGGTATAATATCCGGGATTTTCAAGGGGTACCATCCTAAATTTGGCATACTGCAATGAAGGTCGGTCTTGATACAGGTCTATTCTGTTGGCAAACAAAATACGGGTTTTAAATACGTGCGGGTCCACCTCGGGCGGGTTAATATCTATGAGCAACTGCCTGTTGCCTGCCCATATTTTACCATTTGGAGTAGGTTGGTACGCATAGTAATAAAAGTTTGTTTTTGTTCCATAGGTGTGGTCATACCCTATGTGGGTAGATAGTTGTGCAGTTTCGCCCACTTTTAACATAATCCAACTTTCTGTAACCCATACGTTATTAACGTTTGCGCCTATTTCATCGGGGTTATTGGGCATGTAGTTGTACCCAACCGCTACCCAAACGGGATAGTTTGAATTATTGGTGCAAAAAAGCTGGGCATAAACGGAGGTGGAAGAAAAGATGAGAAAAAGTGCAATACATAGCATTGCCATTCGCATAGTTTAGAGATTTGAGGTGGTTAAATGACATGAGTGGTATTAAGTTAATAATTAGTAAGGGTAATGATTGGCGCTTAAGTCTATAACACATAAGACAATTGTGCTTACAAGGCTCATGCGCCAGCCACAAAATTACTTTTAATGTATCAAAAAGAGTGCCAGCTACTTTTGTTTACGGTTATTTGAGCAATAAATAGTGCCATACTGAACAGTTTAACACACTTGTTTGTATATTTGCAAGCCGGTTGGCACAAAACTATTTTACCAACAATTAAACATGAACTGCCATGCTCACTACCGATATGCAAGCGCCCGCACAGGCAACCTCGCTATTTCCCGATTCTGAAATAGTTACCACACTACAGCAGCAGCGAAAGTTTTTTGCTACACACGCCACCAAAAGCATAGATTTTAGGTTGGAACAATTGAAAAAACTGAAAAAAGCTATTGTGGCACAGGAGGCTCAAATAATGGAAGCCGTAAAAAAAGATTTAGGCAAACCGGCATTAGAGGCTTACGGCACCGAAATAGCGGTTACCTTATCGGAGTTGGATTTGGCAATCAAAAACTTAAAAAAGTGGGCAAAACCCCAATCGGTAACAACGCCCTTTTTTCATTTTCCGGCAAGCAGTAAAATTTATTCTGACCCATATGGCGTAGTACTCATTATTGCCCCGTGGAACTACCCGTTTCAGTTGTTGTTTTCACCTCTTGTAGGTGCATTGGCGGCAGGTAACTGTGCTATGCTCAAGCCATCGGAATTAGCGCCTAATGTATCTAAAATATCTACCCAAATTATCCGTCAAACGTTTTCGTCCAATTATGCAGCGGTTTTTGAGGGCGATGCCTCAGTTGCCCAAACCCTGTTGGAGCAACAGTACGATTATATATTTTACACCGGTGGTCCGCAGGTGGGTAAAATAGTGTATGCCGCTGCCGCCAAACACCTAACCCCCGTTACCCTTGAACTGGGAGGTAAAAGCCCTTGCATTGTGCACAGCGATGCCAAAATACAACTTACTGCTCGCCGTATTTTGTGGGGTAAACTGTTTAACGCCGGACAAACCTGCGTGGCTCCCGATTATATTTTTGTACACAGGTCGGTAAAACATGAATTGGTAGTGGCTATTAAGCAAGAACTCATGAACATGTTGGGCGAAAACCCGGAACAAAGCCCCCATTATAGCCGCATTATCAATGACCGACATTTTAAGCGATTGCAAAGTATGCTGGAATGTGGCAACGTGATAGTAGGTGGTAATACCAATGAAGCAACCCGATATATGGCACCTACGCTACTGGAAAACGTGAGCCCCGATGATTTGGTTATGCAAGAAGAAATTTTTGGACCACTATTGCCCATTTTAGACTATGACAATTTAGATACGGTTATTCAGTTTATCAATAGCCGCCCCAAACCGCTATCGCTGTACTTGTTTACCGAAAGCTCGGCTATAAAAAACCGTGTGCTGAACGAAACCTCATCGGGCAGTGTAGGCATTAACGAAACAGTAGCGCAAATGACCAACGCCAATATGCCCTTTGGCGGCGTAGGAGAAAGCGGTATTGGCGCATATCACGGTAAATACAGTTTTGATACTTTCTCGCATAAGAAAGCAGTTATGTTTAAATCTACCTTAGTTGACCTTTCCATACGCTATGCACCTTACACACTTGGCGAAAAACTGCTACGTTTGCTAATTGGTAAAACACTCCATTAGTACTTGCTATTGAGTATTCAGTAGTAGGTATATGGCAGTTGGTAGATAGTGGTCGGTATCGGGTATTCAGTAAGATGGTACTTGGTATTGAGTAGTCGGTATTCAGTAGTGGGTACTAAGAAGTAACCACTAATTTGCGCCTTTGCGTGAAACAAAATCAGGCTGGTAGTCGGTAACTCATCACTCACAACTCATCACTCACAACTCATCACTCATCACTCACAACTCATCACTCATAACTCATCACTCATAACTAAACATGCTTTTATCCCGATTTTTTGCTCTATGTGCAACGTTGCTATTGGTAGCGGTGTTACCAACCATAGCTCAAAACAACAGTGAGGGTAAACACCCTATTGATAGTGCCCTTGACCTGTGTATGGATAAAAACCCATCTACTACAGGCACAGTAAACTGCATAGAAAAAGCGTATAAGGAATGGGATGCCGAGCTGAACAAATACTATAAACTACTGCAAGGTGTATGCAACGAACAGCAAAAAAAAGCCTTGCGCACGGTGCAACTTGCATGGATTGCATACCGCGACAAAGAGTTTGAGGTAATAGATAAACTCTACGAATCAAAGGAAGGCACTATGTTTGTGCCCATGGCAGCTTATGACAAGGCTGAAGTGGTTAAAAAACGTGCCCTTGAACTTAAAAGCCATTACGAACTGCTTACCGAGTACTAATTTGGTAGTGGGTAGTTTTGGTAGTAGGTAACTCAAAACTCCTAATTCATAACTCCTAATTCATAACTCATAATTCATAACTCATAATTTACCATGAACGAAGTATATATTGTATCTATGGCGCGCACGCCCATAGGCAGTTTTGGAGGCAGTTTAGCAGCACTGAGCGCTGTAGAATTAGCCACTATGGTCATGAAAGAAGCTGTAACCCGTGCCGGCATTGACCCCAAAGAAATAAACGAGGTAATAATGGGCAACGTATTAACTGCCAACACGGGTCAGGCGCCTACTCGACAGGCTGTTTTAGCTGCCGGTTTTCCGGTTACTATTCCTTGCACCACCATTAACAAAGTTTGCGCATCGGGCATGAAAGCCATAATGTTGGGCGCTCAATCTATTCTTACCGGCGATAACGATGTGGTCATAACCGGTGGAATGGAAAGCATGAGCAATGCCCCCTTCTACCTCACAAAAACCCGATGGGGTATGAAATACGGCAATGGCGAGGTAGTAGATGCCATTGTGCGAGACGGGCTACAAGACCCCTACAAGGGTTATATGATGGGCAACTGCGGCGAAATTTGTGCCCGTGAAATGAATTTTACCCGCCAAGACCAAGATGCCTACGCCATAGAATCTTACAAAAGAGCCGCCGCCGCTCACCAAAACGGTTATTTTGCCGATGAGCTGATGCCGGTGCAAATTAATGCCGGAAAAGGTAAAGTTACTACTGTTACCGATGACGACGAATACAAAAATATCATTTGGGAAAAAGTAGCTACCCTGAAACCTGCTTTTGACAAAGATGGCACCATTACCGCCGTAAATGCTTCAAAAATTAACGACGGCGCGGCTGCCTTAGTGCTGATGAGTAAACAAAAAGCCGAACAATTGGGCATTAAACCCATTGCTAAAATACGTGGTTATGCTGATGCCGGGCAAACACCCGAGTGGTTTACTACTACTCCGAGTCTTGCCATGCCAAAAGCCCTTGCCAAAGCCGGTTTAACCCTTGCCGATGTGGACTTTTTTGAAATTAACGAGGCTTTCTCTGTGGTTGCCTTGGCTAATATGAAAGAAATGAACCTTAGCCACGATAAAGTGAATGTATTAGGAGGAGCTGTATCACTGGGGCACCCCATAGGAGCATCGGGCGCGCGTATTACCTGCACACTCATTTCTGCCCTCAAACACAAAGGCGGTAAAATTGGTTGCGCCGGTATTTGTAACGGCGGTGGCGGAGCTTCTGCTTTGGTTCTGGAGCTTATGTAACAAAAAAACTGCCCCACTTTTAGGGGTCTGCCATACTATACAAAATACGCATACAATGCGCCATACCTAACCGGCGCTGTATGCGTATTTTTTATTGAACTTGCTAAAATTCTACTGCTTTGCGCCCTTCTGTGCAGGCTTTACACACCTGTTTGTTATCAACAGTTTTTTTATAGCGGGTAATTTTGCCATAAAATTATGAAAAAATTAATATCCGCCCAAAAACTTGCGTACAAACCACTCTACAGATAAAAACAGGAGCAAGAAAAAGAACAACCATTTGAGGTTAATGAGTGGCTGAGTTTTAAAGCTGTTATACATAACCGGCTTTATATTGGGCTGCTGCTGTATATAGCTTACCAACGAATCTATGTTTTGCGGATACACCACTGCGCCGCCGTTTCGCTGGGAAAGCTGGTGCAGTATTTGGTGGTTGGCTACGGTTTGCACGGTTTCTAATTGCAGTGGTACCACGCTAAAACTGCCCTGAGCTTTGTATTCTTGACCTGCCCATGCGGTTTTGGCAATGTAGGTATAGTTGCCCGGCGGTAAAATGCCGGCGTTTAGGGTATAAGCCTTAGCGGTTTTTGAAAAGGTAAAGTTATAGGTTTTACCCTCTTCGTTGGCAATGTTGATGTTTACTTCGGGGTCGTTTACTAATTGGTAGCTATCGTTATACAGTTCGGCATCAAAGGTAACGGGTTCGGTTTCGGTGTAAAGGGTTTTGGGTTGGTTTACCCTAAACTTGCGTTTGTCGTTTTTAACCGATAAGTATTGGGTAATTTTTGCCATGATGGCATTAAAAGCGTCGTGGGTTTGTTGTTGTTTGTAATTAAAAATGCGCCAACGCCATAAGCCTTCTCCACAAAGCACCGCCATTTTGTAGCCGGTAGCCTGCTCCAATACCAGTAGGGGGTAATCGGTATTTACACTGCCTATTTTTTGTTTGAGCAGTACCTGAGCAGTAGGGGCAGCCTTGTATTGCCCAAAGGGTACTTGTAACGGGGGTAGGGTTTGCAGGTTTTGCGCCAGTTCGTTTTCAAAGGTAAACAAGCTGAAATTGCGTTGCAATTCTGCTTTTGCCTGATTGGGGCTGCCGGCTGCGCCGCTTATTTGCACTATGCTTTGCACTTGGTTTAGGTTTGGCAGTGCGGTTTGGGCAGTTACAATAAACCAAAGCGGTATATTAGCGCTTTTCAATTGGTCTATAATGGTGGCTGCGGTATTGGTGGCAGAAGGCAAACCGTGTAAAACAGCCAAATCAAAATCGCGCACCGACCCGTTAAATGTGCCGGCAAAAGCAGTGGTTACTTGGTAGTTTTTGTTTATTTCTATTGCCTGTTTAAGCGCTGCAATATCGGGGTGAGGGCTATTGGCAAGCAGCAATATTTTTTGTCTGCTGTCTAATATCTCCACAAAAATATCTTGTCGGTTGTTTTGGGTGGTCAATTCGCCCGATAGGGTAGATAGCTGAATGGAGTATTGCTGAATACCCGGCGTATCGGCATCAAGGGTTACTTCTTCGGAGTAAATAAAATTGTTGCCCTCAATTTTTACGGCTTTACCAAATAGTTTTTGGGTATTGCCTTTGCCCTTGTAAATGCTGAGGGAGGCGGTTTCGGCGTTGCAGTTTTTTGCCGATACGTCAATGCGAATGGTAAATTTATCGCCAAGGTAAGCAATGCGGTTGTGCAGTACTTTGTCCACCACCAAATCGCGGCGGGGAGTAGTATCGCCCAGAGCAATAGAAAAAAACGGCACATTAAACCGGTTGGCGGTATAAACGGGGTTACTGCCTTGGTTGTAAATGCCATCGGTAGCCAAAATTACCGCGCCCACATTTTGGTTGGCAAAATTGTTGTACAGTTTGTCTAATCCGTTGGAAATATCGGTAACTTTTTCGTCAAACGAATATCGAAGTCCATCTTTAACGTCAGCGCCAAAATGGTAGGGAGCTACTTTGTAATTGCCGGATAAATCCTGAGCAAGTTTGTTTATTTTATTGATGTATTCCGATGAGTCCGATGCTTGCCTGAATGATAACCCCACCGATGCTGAGTTGTCTTGCAGCAGCAAAATATAGGGTTCTACCACATCGGTATGGCGCGATTTGAGCAGGGGCGACAGGAGCAAAAAAGCTATGCCTGCTACTGCCACTGCCCTGAAAAAAGCCATAACAGCCTGTAAAAGTTGCCTATTAGCGCCGGCTTCTTTAAAAGTGGTATCTTTAAAATATAAAAACAGGGCGTACAAACTGCCCAATGCTAAACATAAAATGATGTACCAATAAGGGTACTGTTCAATAACCAATGTTGCGTTCAAAACCTGTTTGTTTTACTTATTGCGGCAAAAACCCGATGTAATAGGAGAGCGTAATGTGCCAAAAAAGTGCAAATTTAATGCAACCGGCACAAAAAACCCGATAAATAACCCTTTTTAATACCTTTCAGTTGAAACATTGCTGTATTTGTTTGTCGGTTTGGGTGTAAAATGGCTATATTTGGGCATTTATTTGCGCCTTGCACAATTGCTTTACCATAAATACCTACCTTAACGCCTATGCTTACTAAAAGTTTACCCAATTTTATCGGGCTCTGTTTTTTGCTATTTACTTTTTTACCCAAAAAGGCTAATGCTCAACCTTCTGGTGCCCCAAAACTTGCTCCCTACAGCAGCAGCTTTTACCTTAATTTGGGCGGTGGCGGCGGTACCGGAGGCAGTTTGGGTGTGGGGTTAAACTATGTATCTGCCAAAAACACAGGGTTTGAGGTGAGTTATCGGTTTTTTACTCCCCGAGCCAAAAATATGCCGTCAGATTACCAGCCCGGTTTATGTATTTTTGGCAATTGCCAGCCTGATGATTATGCTCATTTTATCAATACCATGTTTAAGTTTCACAAAGCCCTGAACGCCAAGCCGGTGAGGTATGAGCTATCGGCAGGACCGGGGCTGTTGCTCTACAACGAGGCACATTTTACCCCACAAAACGGCGGTTGGTTTGGCAGCAACTATCATATATACCGGGAAATGAAACTAAGCGCAGGTTTGTCTGTCAGAGGGGCTTTATCGGTATGGCTGCTCAAGCGTTTTGGCATAGAAATAGCGGTATTTACCAACCTAAACCCTATGAGGTCTGTGGTAGGGGCAGAGGTGTATTTGCTGTTGGGCAGGCTGCGCCGGTAAATCAGACGAACCACTCATTTACCCTTGCTGCTACTGTATCGGGATAGGTTTTATGGGTAAACTCGTTGGTATGCGGGTTATATTGGTAGTCGGCAGCCCATAGGTGGAAATTTTGCGCCAGTTGCGCAATGGCATCAACAAGGGTTTCAATTTCGGCGTTGGTCATAGTGGGGTGAATAGAAGCCCTAATCCAGCCGGGTTTGTTGGTTAAGTCGCCGGCATCTATTTGGTGGGTAATATGGTGCGATACGCCTTCTGATATATTGAGCAAAAAATGCCCATAAGTACCGGCACAAGAGCAGCCGCCCCTCACCTGAATACCAAAACGGTCGTTTAGCAGCCTTACGCCCAAGTTGTAATGCAAACCGTCTATATAAAAGGAAACAACACCAAGCCTGTTGGCTATATTTTCGGCAAGAATGTGCAAGCCTTTAATTTTTTTAAGCCCTTCAAAAAGCGGGTGCAGCAGTTCTTTTTCGCGCTCCAGTATATTTTGAATACCCATTTTCTCTTTCAGTTGAATGGCAAGGGCAGCTTTAATGGTTTGCAAAAAGGCAGGAGTGCCACCGTCTTCGCGGGCTTCAATGTCTTCTAAAAATTTGTGTTCTCCCCACGGGTTAGTCCAAGCTACTGTGCCACCTCCCGGACAATCGGGTACTTTGTTGGTATAAAGTTTAGCGTCAAAAATGAGAATACCCGGCGAGCCCGGACCACCCAAAAACTTGTGTGGCGAAAAATAAATGGCATCTAATTTAGCCTCTTCATCGGCAGGGTGCATGTTAATGTTGATATAAGGGGCGGAGCAGGCAAAATCAACAAAACACAAACCTCCGTGCCGGTGCATAATGCGGGCAATTTGGTGGTAGGGTGTTTGTACGCCGGTAACGTTGGAGCAGGCGGTTACCGATGCTATTTTAATTTGTCGGTCATGGTATTTTTGGAGCAAGTTTTCTAAATAGGGCAGGTTAACCAATCCCTGTTCATCGGGCAAAATGCACTCTACGGTGGCAATGGTTTCTAACCATGAGGTGTGGTTGGAGTGGTGTTCCATGTGGGTAACAAACACTACCGGACGCTCCGATTCGGGAATATGCAGCAGTGGAGCCCATTTTTCGGGCAGGCGCAAGCCAAGTATGCGGTGTAATCGGTTTACCGCCCCCGTCATGCCCGAACCTGCAAGCAGCAATACATCGGTTTTGCTTGCGTTTACATGTTTCTTTATTATTTGTTGTGCCTTGTGGTAGGCAAGGGTCATGGTTTTGCCGGTTTCGCTGGTTTCGGTGTGGGTATTGCCTATGAATGCTCCCATTTGGTGGGCAATGGTATTTTCAATAGGGGCATACAGCCTGCCGCTGGCTGTCCAGTCGGCATATAGTAAGCGTTTATTGCCGTAAGGGGTGGAAAAATGCTGGTTGTAGCCAATTATTTGCTCTCTGAATGGTTCAAAATAGGCTTCTAAACTGTGCTTGGAAACCTGTAAATGGTTAAGAAAATGGGAAACCGACATAATGAGTTGTTTTGCCCTGCAAAAATAGGGAAAATTTGGTTAGTTGTTAGTGGGTAGTTATGAATTATGAATTATGAATTACCCACTACCACCATGTACCATCTACCCGATACTATCTACCAAATACCAATACCGGCAACCGAAAAAAACAGGATAGTTTAAAGAACTATCCTGCCATGTGCTGGGAACAGAAAACCGGTTTTAAAATCCAAATGAGTTTTTGCTGCGGCGGGGCGCGGGATTGTAGTACTTGTAATCGGGCTGTTTAGTACCTACTTTACCGGTGTATGGGTTTACATTAGGTTTGGTAGAGTAATTATCCCGATTGGTGTAGTTGGGCGCAGTACGCACATGCGGTTGCACATAAGCGCCATTGCTGCGCACGTGTCCGCTTACACGCACATTTGAGGATTGGCTAAAAGCGGTAACAGAAAATCCAAGTAGAATCAATGAGAGAAATAAAATTTTTTTCATGCTAAAAATTGGTTTGTGAAAAGTAAGTAAAATTTAATTATTGTTTTAGTTAAGTATTGGTACAATTTGGTTCCGGAGTACCGTAAGCGCTGCAACAGGTGGTAAATTGCCATAACAAACCTTCATTACGGCGGGCAGATAGTAGTCAAGCATTTCAATACAGGTGAACAGGTTTTGCTCTATCTGTTGGTCTGGAGTAGGGGAGGTGTGGTCAAAACTCCAGCAAACTTTATAACGTATTTCACCGTCATCAAAATCCATGTCAAAATTACCAAGCAGCATTTGGTAATTGATTCGGGTGAGCAGTTCTGCCATAGCCGGTCTTTTAGCTGCCGGGGCATAAGTAGGGCAAATGGCAACTATCATAACCGCAGCTTCGTAAACATCAATTACAACATTGGCAGCGCCGTTACTGCCATGTACTTGTAACTGGATAATTTGATGCTGCCGGCATGCCAACTCACTGTACATCCAATTTTGAGCTTCTAAACACTTTTTAATTGCATTTAACATGGTGAAGTGAATTTTGATGATGATGATGTTGTTGTTAGTGGTGTTTCAGTGATTATTGGCAACAATTGGGGTGTTTGTTTTACAAATCAGCCTCGCAAGGCAGTAAAGGGTTGCGAGGCTGATATTTCTGTTGCATCATGGTTTATGGTAAAATGTAGTTCTCATCGTGGCGGTTAATCGGGTTTAGTGTGGGCGGCATTGTACAGCATCGGGTAAAAGAGGTAGCAACATACAAGCATCTTAAGAGTTAAAGGCATCATCTCGTATAACCATTCTATCTGTTATCGCATCTTTATTGAACACTTACAACCTTAATACCGGTAGTAGAAAAAAGTAACCCGCCTTTTTGTACTTTTTTGCTTTTTTTGAAAAAAAATGTTGTTAGGGCATTTAATCGGAGTAAAAAAGCATACAATTCAAGGCATTTACTTAATTTTGCCAATGCAGAATAAATAACCATTTCACAGTAACCCACCATTTATCCCGATTAACTTAGCCAATGCCTACTTATTGCAGTTATTCTTCTGATACGGATTTCCTTCTTGCCTTAAAGAATGGCGATGAAAATTGCCTTTATTATCTGTATAATGAACACAGCGCCAGCCTCATTAATTTTGTGTTGAAAAACAAAGGCGGATATGATGAGGCAAACGATATAGCCCAACAAGCGGTAATTACCGTTTTTGAAAAAGTGCAAAATCCTGCTTTTAGGCTTACTTGCTCGGTAAATACTTATTTATACTCTATTGCCCGAAATTTGTGGCTCAAAGAACTGCGCCGAAAAGGTAAATCTGCCATGCTTACCGATACTATGCCTGAGTTTGTAAACGTTAAAGTAGAGGATTATAACGAGGAAGAGGATAGGCTGATAAATGAAATGATGAAAACTTTTGTGAACAAATTGGGTGAAAATTGCCAAAAAGTTTTAACCCTTTTTTACTGGAATTGTTACAAATTTGAAGAAATAGCCCGAAAGTTGGGTTATAACAATGCCGATACCGCCAAACAACAAAAGGCTAAATGCCTGAAACAATTAAGAGAAAAATGTGGAATTATTAAAAAATTAAAATCATAAATTATGCAGCCTACACCAAAACAATACGAACTGATAGAGCAATATGTATTAGGTGATTTATCGGGCAAACAATTAAAATTGGTAAAATCGCTTATAGAGAATGACCCTGTTTTTGCCGATGCCTTACATACAGAACAGATTATTTGTGCCGCTATTAAAAAGGCAAAAAGAGAAGAGCTGAAAACCAAACTAAAAATGGCTGCCGGTAAAATTGAAGCCAACATGCCCGCACAACAAACCGGATACACCCAATTCCGCATTGGGTTGCCTAACTATGAAAGGCAGGAAACAGCCGCTTCTCAAAAACCCGCTCCCAATTTAGGCAGGGCAAGAAACCTGATAACCAACCGCTACTTTAAATACGCAAGTGTGGCGGCTTTGCTGGTTATTGTTTTGAGTGTTGTTTTAGTGGTATTTCTTCAACAGAGAGATGATACTAAGGTAGTAAGTTCCGAACAGATTGTTCAAGAAACAGCTCCAAGTACAGATGAGGCAAATCAAATGATAACTAAATTGGAATCTGCCGACAAAGTTGTTCAACAAGAAAAGAGTGAAAGCAGGGCATATTATTCAGAACCTACTGAAAAAGCAGCAAACATAAGCGTCTCATCATATAGACCCGATGTAACCAAAGTTGTTGCGGTAGTGAAAAAAGAAGCGCCTGCCGCCATGGCGCTGCCCCCGGCAGATAACCCCGATATTGCTGCCAATACGGATAGACTTACCGTAGCTGTGAGCCATGTAGAAACGGAAGAACCTATGTATATGCTTGGTGAAAATTCGCTGCTGGTTGCTGCGCAGAAAGATTTTTTGAAAGATGATTTTGACCTCATCAACCTCTCTGCCAACTCGCAAAACCGGCTGTATTTGGAAAACGGACCCGATTATTACCCCCTGTTTAAAACCGGTAAACTTACTGCTCTTAAACCCGAAACCAACAAAGAAATCATTGGTTTGCTGCGCAAATAAATCCTGAGCTTACCAATACAACCAATATCCCTGCCACTTACCGCTGTTGGATACCGATATAGCCGGTGCCGGAATTTTAATAATGTTTAATGAGTTAAACAAAAATTTAAGCGCTTTTGAACGGGTGTTGATGCGGCTAAGGTCTATATCGGGCGATATAAAGAAAATGCGTTCTCTGTCAATATGGGTATAGTTGTGGGTAATGCCTTCTTCATCTGTCCATACGTTTTCAAAACCGCCAAACAAACCGGCAGCTTTGTAGCCCGCCGCTATGTTAAACCAGCGTGGAAACCAAGCCGGTTTGGTTTGCATAAATGCAGATGGATTTACCGATAACCAATAACTTTGGGCATTGTAGTCTTTGAGCAGTTTTTGGGGCAGTGCAGTGCCGTATAAATCTTTGGCGCGTTGCTGCACTACATCGGGATATTTACTGTAATTGGCAATATGGGCAGAGTATTTAATCCTGATGCGTTGCTCTTGCCAGAGCAGTTCTTGCCCTACTGCCCAGGCAGCGCCGGCGGTATTGGCAAGTATATCGCCTGCCGAAGCTCCCCATTTTTCGGAGAAACCGTCTAAAATTTCAATGCCGAGCTGAAAGGTGAAACCCGCCGAGCCGCCAATGTAAGAGGAAGGGCGCTGCTGTACGCCTGCCCAGCGGTAAATGCGCATGGTGGTAAGGCTTTGGGAGTAGGCTGTCCATATATGTCCGGCTTTGTCTATCTGGTTCCACTCGGCATTGTCGTTAAAAAAGCGGAACCTGCCTCGGTCGTACTGCGAATACCACTCGTGGTTGAGCCAAAACATAGAGGCGGCATAGGCGGTAAGGGCAGCGCCGGTAACGCCAATAATGCGGGCGGTATTGGGCTGTGTGGCTTTTTGGGCAAAAGGTATTCGGGAGGCTGTGGAATCGGTTTGTGCTTGCAGGGGCAAGGCAAGTAGCATTAGCCAAAAGCAAACCCAAATTATGACCAAAGCAGCCTTTTGGGGTGAGGAAGATGTTTCCATAACCCTACCCAAACAACCGGAAGTTAGTTTTGGTTTGACAAAAAAACCATAAGGGCAATAATGGCAATAATAAACAGCACAAACAAGGTTACTTTTATGGCGCTTACGGGGCGCTCGCCGCGCACCGTACCGGTTCTGCCGTTTATAACAAATCGGTAAACTTTGCCGCTGTATCGGTAGGAGCTAATCCAAATGGGCAGCAAAATATGTTTAAAGGTAATGCTGTAAAAGGTAGTATGCAGGTGGTCTATTTGCTGATGGTCGCCTCCTATTTGGGTGCAAACGGCTCGCCTAATGGCAACGTCCATTTTTTGTTTTGCCTGCTCTAAGCCGTCTTTTATGTTTACATGATAGCGTTCTGCCCTAAATCCGCTGAGGTATTGCTCGTTAAAGGGCGCTAAATTTTTAAGGTCAAAGGGTTCAAGGGCATTTACAATGGGTGCAGGCAGTGAGGTGCAGGCAAGCACCAGCACATCGTCAAAAAACACGCGCACTTGTCCGCCGGCGGGCGACCATCGGGTTTTTATGACAGCCACCCGTTGCATTTCTGTTTTACCATTTACCATAACCGCTTGGGTTACGTAATCGGTATAGTTGTCGCCTCGTTTGCCGGTATAGTTAGAGGTGGTGTGGCTGTCGTAAGTCCAGTAAGGAATGTAAATACCCACTAATCGGTCGGTTTGCGAGGCGTAGCGCAAAAGGTCGGAAGGTGCAAACCAAAGGGAGCGGAGCCATTTAGAAAAGCGTTGCGAGGCGTCTTGCTGTTCTATTTTAAAAGGTAAAATGCCCTTTGGTTTTATTATTTGGCTGGTAGTAGCGCCTTTTACCACCAAACTGCTGCTGCAAAACGGGCAGGAGGTGGCGGTTACATTGGGCGGAAGGGTAGTTTCTGCGCCACAGGCATCGCAGTGGGCAAGGAGTACGGTTTGCATATCTTCACTGTCATAACAATCCTGCACAAAAGCATCATAATCAATTTCTTCAATTACCTCATCGCCTACGGCAATAGCGTTATTGGCGCCACAGTATTCGCACACCAATTTTTGAACACCGGGTTTAAAAATCAACACTGCCCCACAGTTGGTGCATTTGAGGTCTTTAAAAACCAATTCGGCAGAGGTAGGCTGGGGCATGGGGAAAAAGAAAAGTGAAGAGTGAAAAGTGAAGAGTTTGGGTAGTGATTAGTGAATTACGCACTACCCACTACTAACCGATTTTGTTTCTCGCAAAGGTAAAAAATAGTTGTTATTTCTTAGTGTCGGGTACCCACTACTCCTACCCGATACAATCTACCAAAACTACCCACTTTACCCGATGGGCGGCAGCGGTGGGGGCACCGATTGGAGTAATTGGGCAAGTTCGGCAAGGGTATTGGCGGGAGCCCAATTGCTCATGCCGGCTTTCCAAACTAAGGTTTGACGGGTGAGTGCGCCTTGGCTAATGAGTTGTTTGAGTTCTTCATCGGTAAACGGCCCGGTTTGTTTACCGTTTTGGGCTACAAAAATTTGTAGAGGTTCGGGCAGTTTGGGAGGGGTAATGTTTTGTGTGGTTTGGTTATTATCTTGTGTGGTTTGTTTGTTCATTTGGTTCATCATTTGGTTTACCATACCCAAACCCATGCCCAGCCCTATGCCGGCGTTGGCTTCGGAGTTGCTTTCGGCGGCTTTTTCAATGGCTTCGGCGGTTTGAAACTGCATGTATTTGCTAAGGTCGCCCACTATACCCATTTTGGTGCGTTTGTCTAAGGCTTCTTCTACTTCGGGCGGCAACGAAACGTTTTCGATGAAGAATTTGGTTAGTGAGATACCATATTCGTTAAATTCGGGCGAAATGCGCTGGTGAATGTATTTCGACATTTCGTCGTAGTTGGCGGCAAGGTCAAGAATAGGTATTTTGCTTTCGCCAAGGGTATCGGTAAATCGGGCAACGATGATGTTGCGCAGTTGGTCGGCGATGTCTTCTACGGTAAAATGACCGGCAGTTCCAACAATTTCTTCAATAAACTTAGTTGGCTCAGTTATTTTGATGGCGTAAGTGCCAAAGGCGCGCAGGCGCATGGGTCCAAACTCGGGGTCGCGCATAATAACCGGGTTTTTGGTGCCCCATTTGCAATCGGTAAAGTTTTTGGTGTTGATGAAGTAAACTTCGGCTTTAAAGGGACTTTCAAAGCCGTATTTCCAGCCTTTAAGGGTAGAAAGAATAGGCAGGTTTTGGGTATTAAGGGTGTACATGCCCGGAACAAATACATCGGCAAGCCGTCCTTGGTCAACAAAAACGGCAATCTGCGATTCGCGGACAGTTAGTTTAGCGCCATTTTTAATTTCGTTGTTGTGTCGCTCAAAACGGTAAACCATCGTATTTTGAGTGGGGTCGAGCCATTCAATGATGTCAATAAATTCGCCTGAGAATTTGTTAAAAAATGACATGGCAAAAAGAATTTTATCGGGTTAATGAAAAGATTGGGAAAAATAGGGTGTATTTTTGTGTTTGCCAAATAATTTAACCTAAAATACGGCAGAAAACCGAAATAACACGGCGGTAAAGCGGAAGGCATTTTGGGCTGCTCATTGTTTACTGTTGTTCTTATTGTTTTGGCTACAACTATTATCTTCAATTATCAGCTTATGGATTTTAGCTCTTTTAACCCTGTGTTATACCTTGTTATTCTTATTATATCGGGCGGCGTAGTTTTATTGGCTAACGGGTTGCATTATGCTATTGAAGAAAGTACTATCATTAATTTCAGGCTGCGGTTGTCTTTACTTACATTGGCTACCTTAGCTTTGCCGGTTTATTGTTTTTTTACCTTCGACGTTTGGCATCATCACGGATTTCAATTTTTGGGCGCTGATTATATGGTAACTGATAATCAATACAAGGGTTTGGTGGCGCTGTTTGGTGTAGCCATTGCTTTTAGGTTTTACCGGTATTCCGATTATGAAGACCTTGTTTTTTTAATGCTCATAGGGGTTTACCTGCTTCGGTTTTTGCTGGGAGTAAACGCTGCTGAGCATGTTTACCTTTGGGTGTTTTTTGCTTTTATGCTGTATTACGGCGCATTTATTATTTTGCACTGGACAAAGGTGTGGAGCGAAAGAGCTTTTATGGGGGTGTTGTGTATTATTGGTTCTTATTTGCTTGTATATTTTGCCGACTGGGTTAGGGCAAGCGGATATGTTATGACCTATATGGGCTTCATTTTAATGGTTACGCTGTGGGTGCGTTATTTGTGGAATTTAGAATACAAACGCCGGCAGCGTTGCAAAACTTGCGGCGGCTGGGGTAAGTTGGGTATTAAAGAAAAAAGCTACTTCTGGTGGGCGGTAGGATACAAAGAAAGCAGCAGCTCTGTGCCGTGTAAACAATGCGAAGGCAAGGGCTGGATTTACCGCTATCCCGATTTGTTTTACATTAAAAAGTAGTCATAGCTTTATTGTGAATCATTGGATTTTAATATTTAATTTTATGGCACAATAACTGGTTTTTCTATTGGGTTCATAAAATCATTGGAGGCATTATTTTCAGATTTATCTACCTTTGGGCAATAACCAACATTTCAAAATCATCGGTTTTTAACCTGTCTTGTCGGGAAAAAGCGCCAAGTTTTGCGCCACAAATGTCAATGGTAGTAAAACCAAGAGTTTTGAGCAGCCAGTTAATTTCGCAGGGTAGGTAGTATCTTTCACTACATTCAAGCTCCTTTTTTACCCCGTTATCATCTACTACTGTTGTTATATTGTAATCTCTAAACGTCATTAGGTTAAAAGTTTGGCTGTTGTAGGAGGCATTTCCATCTTTCACTTCTGCCGTATAAAAATTGTTGAGCGAGTGAAACAGCGGAAACAAACCGTTTAGGGTAGTAAATATGAATTTTGCATTATGCTTTAGGGCTTGCGAAGCATTTTCAAGGATTTGGTAGTTCATTTCATCGGTTTCCATCAAAGGAAAACCGCCTTCGCACAACATAATTGCTACATCAAATTCTTTCACAAAGGGTAAATTGCGGGCATCGTGCTGCCAAAAATCCACCTTTACCCCATTTTGCTTCGCCTTTTCTTTTGCCCTTTTAAGCATAGATGCCGACAAATCAATGCCGGTTATATTATAACCCCTTTTTGTCATTTCTATTGAATGGCGACCAGTGCCACACCCAATGTCAAGTATTTTAAGGGCTTTGTTAAAATCAAGTTCTGTTTCCAGAAAGTTACATTCTCCTATTGTTCCCTGTGCAAAACCTTCCTTGTCGTATTGTTGGGCGTAGTTTTCAAATAATGTTTCGTACCACTGTTTTTTGCTCATGGTTTTGTATTGCGAGGTTTAAGTTATATAATGCTGGGTTAGTAGTGGGCAATTTTTAGTTGGCTTATCGGGCAAACCTTATATGATTGGTAAACTTTTTTTACAGAAGCCGGTAAAATAACCAATATCAACAGTTATATAGTAGTTCACTGCTAATAACTTGTTTTAATATTGAAAATATTTTTTCATTAAGACGACACTAATTAGCCGCTAAGTATCCGGTAGAAACTTTAGCTTAGGGTATATAACACTATCAACAATCATAAACACATCATAACCCTATAAGTTGCAGTGGCTGATAGTAAATGTTGAAACTTATGGCTAATTACAGGTTATGGTTATTTTGGTGTATCTTTACGCGCACACCCAAAATTGCCCCATGCACAACCCTCCCTACCAACCAAATGACCGATACCGCCGAAATCATCGGTTTTATACTACCCCCAAAACATTAAACCCAATTTGTTATGCAACATTTTTTGTTTAGTAGTCTATCATTTTCAATTTGCGTTCTGTTTGTAGCAACCCTGCAAGCCACCACTACCGATAACCGGATTAAGATAGACCAATTTGGTTATTTACCCGATGCTCAAAAAATTGCCGTCATTAGCAATCCGCAGGTGGGGTATAATGTAACCACTCCTTTTGTTCCGGCTGCTACGTATCAGGTGCGTCGGGTTGATGATAACAGCGTGGTGTTTTCGGGCGCAATAACGGCTTGGAACGGCGGCGCTACCCACGACCAATCGGGCGATAAGGTGTGGTGGTTCAATTTTTCTGCACTAACCACATCGGGCAGTTATTACATTTATGATTCGGCAAACGATGTTAAGTCGTATGATTTTGACATTGGCAACTGTGTTTATCGGGAGGTAATGAAACAAACCGTTCGCACTTTTTTCTACCAGCGCTGCGGCACACCCAAAGCCACGCCCCATGCCCACCCAAACTGGCAAGATGCCACAGCCTGCCACGTAGCAGCGCAGCAAGATACCGATTGCCGCTTGGTGAGCAATACCTCTGCAAGCACCTCCCGAAACCTATCGGGGGGCTGGCACGATGCCGGCGATTACAACAAGTACGTCAATTTTACCTTTTCGCCCCTTACCGATATGTTGCTTGCCTATCAGGAAAATCCTGATGTGTGGACAGATGATTACGATATTCCCGAATCGGGCAACGGCATACCCGATTTGTTAGACGAGGTAAAATGGGAGTTAGACTGGCTGCTCAAAATGCAACAGCCAAACGGCTCGCTGCTGCATAAAGTGTCGGTTACCGATTTTAGCGCAGCCAGTCCACCCAGCTCCGATGCCGCTTTTAGGCGTTATGGCGCAGCTTCTACCACTGCCACCCTTACCGGCGCTGCCATGTTTGCCTTAGGCGCAGTGGTGTTTCGCTCTTTGGGCATTGCAGCCGCCACTACTTACGCTAATACCTTAGAAACCGCTGCCATAAACGCATGGAACTGGGCTGATGCCAACCCTAATGTGGCATTTAATAATGCCGGATTTCAGAACGTAGCAGCCGAAGATGGCAACGATTTTAAGTTTCAGAAAAAAGTTTGTGCCGCTGCTTACCTCTTTGCCCTTACCGGCAATGCTACTTACCGCACCTTTTTTGACAATAATTACCAACAGGTACATCTTATGCAGTGGAGTTATGCCTATCCCTTTGAAACACCTTATCAAGATGGGCTGCTTTACTACGGCAGAGCCGCCGGCGCTACCCCAACGGTGGTTAACAACATTAGAAACACCTACGCCAACAGCCTTAGCACCGGTAATGCCGATAACCTGCCCGCCTTTTTAAACCAAACCGATGCCTACCGTGCCTACATGGCAAATAACAACTACACATGGGGCAATAACCAGTTTAAAGCACAGCAAGCCTGCATGTTTACCGGCATGAACGTTTACAACCTTAATGCTGCCAATGCTGCCAACTACCTAAATGCCGCATCGGGATTTTTGCACTATTTGCACGGGGTTAATCCCACCTGTTTTGCCTATCTGAGCAATATGGGTAATTTTGGGGCTGAAAACTCCATAAATGAATTTTACCACAGTTGGTTTACCGATGGGCATCCGCTTTGGGACAGGGTTGGCGTATCGGTATATGGACCAGCGCCCGCCTTTATGCCCGGCGGTGTTAACCCAAGCTACCAGCCCGATGGGTCGTATGGCGGCACCATATCGCCCCCACAAAACCAGCCTATCCAAAAATCATACAAAGACTGGAACACAAGTTGGCCACAAAACTCGTGGGAGATTACCGAAAACGCCATTTACACCCAAGCCGCATATATACGCCTTTTATCAAAGTTTTTAACCCCCGATTGTTGTGTGCCGTTTACCGTAGTCATTACCGGCAGCAGCAGTGTTTGCGTTAATGGCGCTGAAATGTATGCTGTGCCTAATGTGCCGGGTGCAACCTATGTATGGACTGTTACCGGCGGTGCCATAGTATCGGGGCAAGGCACCAACAGCATACAGGTTATTTGGAACAATGGCATTACAGGCTCTGTATCGGTAGAACAAATCAATCCATAGCAAAGTAAACGCCTTTTTTGGAATAAGTTAAGACTTTCCTACTCAGCAAATTGGCTTGCTGCTCAAATTTTTGCTTTTTTTGCCGCCCAAGACACCCGCGCTTTGTGTAGCTGCATCTACAAAAACAGATGCTGCTGCATAAAACAATAAAAAATTGAATTTCCTTGTTTAAACCAATGTTATATTCGAATGCAGTTTTAACCATGCCTAACCAGTATAGCCATTACCACCACCCCATACCTATTTCATTGTGACAGAACAAGAATTGATACAACAATGTAAAACAGGCAACCGTAATGCACAGCGATTGCTGTATGATAAATTTGCGCCGGTAATGTATGGCGTATGCCGAAGATACATACATAACCAAACCGATGCCGAAGATGTATTAATTAGCGGCTTTTACCGAGTATTTGCTCACTTGCCCGGTTTTGAAGGCAAAGGAAGTTTAGAGGGCTGGATAAGAAAAATTATGGTAAACGAAGCCCTCATGTTTATTCGCCGGCAAAAAGCCCAAAAAAACCTTACTTGGCAAGAATTAGACGATAGTTTTCAGCCCGCCTCTTTCCAAAAAACCGACAGTAACCTACACCATACCGACCTCTTACAACTCCTACACCATCTTCCGCCCGGCTACCGAACCGTTTTTAACCTCTACGCTATAGAGGGTTACTCGCACGAAGAAATAGCCCAAACCATGCAAATTAGCGTAAATACCTCTAAATCTCAATTACTCAAAGCGCGCCGCATGTTGCAAAAACTCATTGAAGAACCCGTTTAACCGCTTGCCATAGGGTTGCCTGCTCCTGCATAACAATTAATACCTAAGGCTTGCATTTTTCCTAACCACTGCCTGCCTTATTAAACGCTCAATGTTATGCCCAACCAACCCAAAAGCATAGTAACCATAATTGTTCATAACCGCAGCCGCAGCCACCACATAGTATTACACCTCATTACCCTTAGCGCTGCAAACATAGCTAAAACCATTACAACAATGAAGTTAGAAGATATAGACAAACTATTTAAAGAACAACAAGGGCAACTTAACCAAATGCCGTCGGGCGAGGTGTGGAACAAATTAGAGCAACGCCTACACCAAGAACCGCCGCAGTATAAAACGCCTGCACAAAAAAGGTTAATTCCTCGTTTTAGGTTGGCTGTTGCCGCTTCTTTACTGTTGTTTGTTGCCGCCTCTGTGTTAATGTACCTGTATGTAAACCAACCGCCAAACCAAAACCAGCCATTAGCCGTAGTTACCCAAATTGAAGAATCTGCCTCCCTCTCAACCGAAGATTTGGCACAAGGAGTATCAGAAAACTTAGCTGATGAAAAGTTAATTACCCCTTCAATTACTGAAGCAACCCCAACCTTAAAGAGAAGCGCCCAATACAACCCAAACGCTAAATTTTCCGATTCCCAACCGGCAGCCACACCCCCCGCTTCCCGGGCAGCAAGCTCCCCTGCTTCTGTACCCGCTACTACTGCCACTACTGCCGGACAAACTGCCCTAACAAACGAAAGCCAAAACAATACCGTTTTTTCCCGATACTACCTTAACCTGCCTGCAACCGATATGGCAGCAACAGCCAACGCTGCCGATGTTGCTGCCGAACAACAGTACCCGCCTGCCGCTAAATCTGCCCCTATGCAAACAACCACCCAAGCACAAAGAGCTGATAAAACCACTGCTCCCGCTAAAGCAAAAGCCCGAAATGAGGCTGCCAAACCAAACGCCGCTTCCTCTTATCCTGTTCCAACAACTCCTATTGGGCTTGCACAAATTACCCACCTCTGGAAAAACTGGCGCACTACCTCCGCCCCTTCGGTTGTAGAACAATGGTTGCCCACCGGCGCAGGCGCTATTAGCGCTTACAATGAGCAGGGTAAACTGATTTACACTGAAAATGCCACCATATCAGAACAACAAGAGCAATTGGTTTACACCATTACTCACCCCGCTACCCAACAAACCACCCAATACCGGCTAACCCCCAATTCCACCCCCGATAACCTCGTTTTTGCCAACTCCACAGCCCCCTACCCATCGGTTATTACCTACCGGTTTACTTATCCGGCTACCCTCACAGTCAGCTTTTCGGGCACCGAAAACGGGCGTGCCAAACAGCAGCAATACACTCTGCAACCAGCCAATTAAATACTAACACCAAATCACTTTTTTTCAACTAATTTTTTACCATGAAAACACAACTTTTCATCGCTCTTGCGCTAATGGCCATGTTACACACCGCGTGCAGCACCCGCGAAAACATGCAAACATCGGGCAAAATGCAACCCGATTCGCTTCAGCAAGCCGACCTGCAAAATTCTATGCAGCAGCAACAACAAAATGTGGCATCGGGCTACTCAAACAGAGCAAACACAGAGCCTTCCGGCAACGAATCAGAAGAAATAGACCCCGCCAAAGTTGCCCGTGCATCGGGCGAGGGTGGTAAATCTGTTATTCAAGTAGCCATTTTATTGGATACCAGCAACAGCATGGACGGCTTAATAGACCAAGCCCGCGCGCAAATCTGGAAAATGGTGGGCGATCTTGCCCTGGCACGCGATAAGTTCAATAATACACCCGATATAGAAATTGCCCTGTATGAATATGGCAACGACCGCCTTTCGCAAGAATCGGGCTACGTTAGGCGAGTGGTTCCGTTTACTACCGACCTTGACCTTATTTCTGAAAAACTTTTTTCGCTTACCACTTACGGCGGCAGCGAGTACTGCGGCAAGGTAATTCAATCGGCGGTAAGAAATTTAGACTGGAACAAAGATAATATGATGCTCAAACTCATTTTTATTGCCGGTAATGAAGAATACACCCAAGGTCCGGTACACTATTTGGAAGCCTGCAAAGAAGCTATTGCCAAAGGCATTAACATCAATACCATTTTTTGCGGTGCTGATAGCGAAGGTATTGCCACCAAGTGGAAAGATGGCGCCAACTGTGCCGATGGCAAGTACATGAGCATTAACCAAAACCAAGCCATAGCCTACATTGATGCCCCGCAAGATGCCGAAATTTTAACGCTAAACCGTCAGTTAAACGATACCTACTTGGGTTATGGTGAATCGGGTAAAAAACGAAAAGCTATGCAAGAAACCGAAGATATGAACGCATCTAAATACGGCTCAGCCAATGCCGCACAACGCGCTGCCACCAAAGCATCTTCGAGCTACAAAACCGATTCGTGGGATATGGTAGATGCCCAAAAAGCAGGCAAGCTCAACATGGAGTCTATTCCCGAAGAAGATTTACCCGATGAGTTAAAAAAACTCACTCCCCAACAACGCAAAGCCTATTTAGACCAAAAAGCCGAAGAACGCAAGCAAATTCAGGCTAAAATTAACCAATTAGAGGCAGAACGTAGAATTTACATTGCCAACGAGAAAAGCAAAAAATCTGCCGACTCAAAAGACAATACCCTTGATAATGCCATAATGGAAACCCTCAAATATCAAGGACAGAAAAAGAATTTCCAATTTGAAAAATAGGCTAAGCCTATGTTGCTTACCTTTAAACCCCAAACTGCCCAAGGTTTTTTACCAATGGTTGTTTGGGGTTTGTGCTTTGCCAACTATTAAGACAAAGATATTATAAGCCAAAATTCTGAACATAAGAAACCGTACACCTGTAATGGGTGCAGCCTCGGTTTGATGTATAAATTGAGCTATTCACCCTTGTTTTCAGCAAAAAGGGCACACAGATAACGCAGATTAAACGGATAAACTCGGGTAAAAGAGAATCATTTACCTAATTGAGCCTTTATCTTTAAAAAATCGGCGTTCATCAGCTCCATCCGTGTTATCCGTGTGCTAATTAATGTCGGTTTTGCGCACTTACCGGCAGCACGTCATTTTACATCAAACTCGGGTCACACCCCCTGTAATACTTCTCACACTTTTGTGTACCCCCTCTTAACCAAACCCTACCTTACCCGCTAAGTTTACACGCAATGACTCCCTACCGCCTTACCCAACAACCATTTGGCAACTATACCCAATACACACTCAGCCACACCCAAGGCGCAGCTTTGTCTGTTATTCCCCAATTTGGGGCAAACTTACACGCTGCTACACTATACCATAGCGGTCAATCTGTTGCTGTAATTGATGGCGACCCCGATGCGCAAACGCTGCAAGCCAACCAATGGTACAAAAGCGCAAACCTGCTGCCATTTCCTAATCGGATTAAAGATGGCGCTTACCTTTTTAATGGTAAACATTACCAACTACCCCTTAATTTTCTGCAGCAGCGCCACGCCATACATGGTTTGGTTTACAATAAGCCCTTTACCTATTTATCTTCCATCTTACAGGAGCGGTTTGCGGCTTTTAGTTTTAAACTCCATTTTGACGGACAAATACAGGGTTATCCCTTTCCGTTTGAAGCAACCATTATTTACCGGCTCACGGATACCAATTCGGTTACTTGTACGGTTAGGGTGGTTAATACCGGTTTGAATGCTATGCCTTTTGCTACCGGTTGGCATCCGTATTTTACCTTTGACAATAACGATATTGCCGATTTGCAACTGTGTTTGCCGCCAAATTTGCAACAACTGCTTACCGATGAACGCCAAATTCCCACCGGTGCTGTTATGCCAAACCAACATTTTACCACTTTAACACCCATTGGTAATACCGTTTTAGATACTTGTTTTAAACTGCCCGATGCACCTACAACACCCCAAGCCGAAACCGTTTTGTACTGCCCACAAAAAAAACTTGCCCTACGTGTTTGGCAACAAACAACTAAGGGCAAGTATGCGTATGTACAAATTTTTACTCCTCCAAACAGAAAATCGGTAGCCATAGAACCCATGACCGCTGCGCCCAATGCTTTTAACAATGGTATGGGTTTGTTGGTACTGGCACCGGGCAAATCTTTTGTGGGCAGCTACGGGGCAATACTCACTTTTTAATAGAAAACTACCTGTAACTACCGTTGTTGGTCGTTTATGAGCAATGGGGTTTTACCATCGGTAATAATAATTTTGGTATTGGGCGAGGCGCTCAGCTCTTTAAACGCATCAATACTTCTGAGTTTAATAATCTGCTCATTAAGTCCTTCGGAAAGTATTTTTTGAGCATCTCTTACACCTTGGGCTTCTATAATTTTTCGTTCAGCCTCTAACCGCTCGCGTTGCAGTTCAAATTCCATGCGTTGAGCAAACTGCTCGGCAGCCAATTTGTCTTCAATGGCAGTGGCAAGCGAGGGTGGCAGTTGTATGCTTTTTAGTAGTACCGCTTCTATATTAAATCCTCTGCCATTCAGTAATCGCGCCATGTGTTCGGCAATTTCTTTTTCTATGGTAGCTCTTTCGGCAGTGTGCATATCCTTGGCATAAAAGCGCGAACAAACATCGGCTGCCGCAGAACGGAAAACACTTAAAATAACCACTTCTTCATAATTGGGACCAATGGTTTCTATTATGTCAGAAGCCTTGTTTGACTGCACATTGTATAAAATAGAAATTTCAGATTTAATGTTAAGACCTTCTTTAGAGGGCAGAGTGAGTTTTACTTCTAAGTTTACCGTGCGGGTGGGCAATTTTATTACTCTTGAAATAAATGGATTGTAAACCACCAAACCAGGGTTCAGTTCTTTATCTCTTAGTTTTCCTAAAGTTCGTTTTACCCCTATATCGCCTTGCCTGATAACAGAACAACTGCTCAATAATAACAGCGATGCAAAGACCAAAAATGCAATTCTCATGTTTATGAAAGTTTTTGAGGTTTGAATAATAGTATTACTTTCAAATGAACAGATTTACACTGAAAGGGTTTACAATATCAGCTTATATCGGGATAAAAATTCTACCTTTGACACCCGAAAGAGGTTTTCCTTTACCAATATCCTCAATACTACATGCACCCCGTTATTGATATACCCATACTCATTCAAATAGCAAGGCAGGCAGGCAATGCCATTTTGCAAGTTTACCAAAACGAATTTGAAGTCATACGCAAATCGGATAATTCACCCATAACGCTTGCCGATACAGCGTCAAACGAAGTGATAAACAGCCATTTAACCAAGCATTATCCGCAAATTCCCATTATTTCGGAAGAAAACAAACTCACCGATTACGCCATTAGAAAAGACTGGAATTACTGCTGGATAATAGACCCTTTAGATGGTACAAAGGAATTTGTAAACAGAAATGGCGAGTTTACCATTAACATTGCCCTCATAGAGAAACAAACACCCATTTTTGGGCTAATCTATGTGCCGGTATCGGGCGAGCTGTATTATGCACTAATGGGCAAGGGGAGTTTTTACCTTGCGCCCAATGCCGATAAACCCGTTCAGATTTTTGCCCAAAAACCAATGCCCGGCGCTCAGGTGATTACCTTTGCCAGCAGGTCGCACATCAATGAAGACACCCGCCGGTTTATTGAGGGGTTGAAAACAATATACGGCGATGTGCAAGTTACCGGCGCAGGCAGCGCCCTTAAATTTTGCAGAGTGGCAGAGGGTAAAGCCCATTTTTACCCCCGATTTTCGCCATGCAGCGAGTGGGATACCGCAGCGGGGCATATTATAGCCACCCAAGCCGGCGCTACCGTTACCCAGCCCAACGGCGAGCCCCTGCTATACAACAAAGAAAATTTATTAAGCCCCAGTTTTATTGTATCGGCTTAGGAAATGAAAGGGGATAGCCTAAATCTATCAATTACCCTTCTGCCGTATGCCACGAGCCGCAATCAGCCCAAAAATGGAGTTTGTGGTCGGGGTTGGTAATTTCGTCTGCTATATCATTTGAAAGTTGCAGGTAGCCGTGCGCCTGTTCGGGCTCATGAGCTGCAAGTAAGGCATGAGCCTGTGCATTCATAGCATAGGCATAACTCACCATAGGCACATCATCGGCAAAATTTTGGCATAACGTGCAACATTGCTCAGCATAATGTTCAGCTCGGGCTGCATTATTTAAAGAGGCATATACAACCGTAAGCAACCATTGGTGGCGCACCAATTTTTCTTTTTCTTCGGGCAGTTGATGCTGATGATAACAGGTAGCATGTGCAGTTTGCTCTAATAGTTCATCTTCGGCAGGGCTGCGTTGGTTTTTTTTGCAAAGTTTTACGGCTTGTTGGTAACACTCATTAGCAAAGTAATGATGAATTTGGGGCAAATTAATATGGTAAGCAGGATTTGTTTGCATAGTTTAGTTTTTAGGGTGGATAATTTTGGGCAAAATTCTGTTTTATGGGGCAATAATGCAAGTATGTGTGTAAAAAAACACAAAGAGTTTACAATGGCATCATAAAAGTATGTTCATAAAACTTACCTTTGTTTACTCGTATCCTAATAGGTACTGCCCAATTTGGGTTCTTTGTTGTTAAAACAACCAATTTAGTAAAGACCAAGACACATAGTAAGTAGCTGCCTTTTTTCTTGCCCTACTAAATCAAACTTTGCCTGCTTAAAACTGTTTTTTAGCCAAAAATATATTATGCCAACCCGCAGCTTATTTTTACCGTTTTTTTGTTTGTTGCTGTTTGCTGTTGCCTGCACACATGACCAAGCCCTGCCCGAAGACCCCATTGATACCGGTTTACCCTGTTCGCCCGATGTGGTATATTTTCCGCTCGATGTGTTGCCTATTTTGGAGGGCAATTGTGCCTTTGGCGGCTGCCACGATGCAGGCACCCGCGCCGAGGGAGTACAACTCGATTCTTACGTTAATGTGGTTACTACCGGCGAGGTAAAACCCGGTAAACCTCAAAACAGCGAACTGTATGAGGTAATTACTGAAACTAACAACGACAAACGAATGCCGCCCCCGCCTTATGCACCACTATCCGATGCTCAAAAAGCCATTATTGAAAAATGGATTTTGCAAGGCGCAAAAAACCTAACCTGCACTCCCGAAGGCTCTTGCAACACTACCAATGTAAGTTTTGCTGCCACCGTTGTACCTATTCTGGAAACCGGTTGTCTTGGTTGCCATGGAGCAGAGGTTTACCAAATTGCCGGCGATGGCATTAACCTATCGGGTTATGATGCCGTAAAAGCGGTGGCGCAAAATGGTAAACTCTTTGGCAGTATTAACCACAGCAGCGGTTTCAGCCCCATGCCCAAAGGCGGCTCAAAATTGCCCAACTGCCAAATAAACCAGATAAAATCTTGGATAGATGCCGGCGCGCCCAATAACTAACCCATGCAGCGTTTAATTGCTGTTCTTACACCACGCAAAACATGAAAATTCTGCAACTATGCAAAAAGCCGCCATTTCCCGCCGCCGATGGCGAGTCAATAGCCATACTTAGCATAACGCAGGAACTACACCGGCGCGGACACCAAATACATGTATTGTACATGAACACGCCTAAACATCGGTTTAATCCCGATGATTTACCCGATGAGGTAAATAAAATAGCCCAATTTGAAGCGGTTTTTGTCAATACCCGATTTTCTTTTTTTAGGGACACCTATGCCTTTGTTACCGGTTTTTCAAGCCATATCATGCGCTTTGTCAGCATAGAATTTATAGGAGCTATCAGGCGGCTGTTACAAACTAACCACTTTGATGTGGTGCAAATGGAAGGCATTTACTTAGCTTATTACCTTCCGGTTGTTCAAAATTTAGCGCCACACTTGCCTGTTATAATGCGCACCCACAATATAGAACACGCTATATGGTACAGGGTAGCAGATGAAGAGAAAAATCCGTTTAAGCGCTACCTACTTGCCCTGCTTGCCCGCCGCTTGGAGCGATTTGAGTACCAAATGTTACCCAGATTTGATGCCATTGCTTCTATATCGCCTGCCGATACGCAAATAATGAAAAACAAAGGCAGAATGCCCGAAATTATGACCCTTCCGGTAGGGGTAAACACGGATAAGTACCCTTATACACCACCCGATAACACCACAACGCCCAATTTGTTTTTTATAGGCTCGCTCGACTGGCTGCCCAACCGGCTGGGGTTGCAATGGTTGTTTGAAAAGGTGATGCCCTTAGTGCAACAAACCTATCCGCAAGTGCAGTTGATGGTTGCCGGACGCAATGCTCCACCCGATTTTTTGACCCAACAAATATCGGGTGTGCAAATTATTGGCGAAGTGCCCAATGCCATTACCTTTATGCAGGAGCAGGGCATTATGCTGGCACCGCTGTTTTCGGGCAGTGGTATGCGGGTAAAAATTATAGAAGGCATGGCTTTGGGCAAACCCATAGTAGCCACCTCCATAGCGGCTGAGGGTATTGGCTGTCAATCCGGAGTAGATATACTCATTGCCGATGAACCCCAAGCATTTGCACAGTATATCTGCCAACTTTTATCCGACCTTCAATTTTGCCGACAATTGAGCGCTAATGCCCGCACTTTTGTACACAAGCACCACAACAACAGCGTTTTGGTAGCCCAATTAGAAGACCTTTACTCAAAACAGCTAAAAAAATACCGTAAAAACTAATTGAACCCCCGCTATTTTGGGTTCAAAACCAATAAGGGTTAATTTTGCGGCATTATTAACCACTGCCTTTACCTTGCTTTTCGTTTTATTTCAAATACTTTACTGGCTGGCTGCTTTGGGTATTGCCCATACCTACCTGTTTTATCCCGTACTGATAAAATGGCTGGCAAGGGGCAGAGAGTTAAATACAAATACCTATACCCCTACCGATGAACTGCCCGAAGTGGTTATTTTAATGGCAGTTTACAACGAGGAAGGCGTAATAAGCCAAAAACTCCATTCGATATTTGATACCCATTACCCCTTAAACAAGGTAAAACTGTGGATAGGCTCCGATAATTCAACCGATAAAACGCACAGCGTTATTACCCAATTTAAACACCGGTATCCACAATTAGAGCTTACCGTTTACGAGGGTAGAAACGGGAAACCCCGTATCTTAAACCGATTGATGGAGGCAAATGCCCACCGCTTGCCACCCGATACCGTTTTGGTTTTAACCGATGCCAATGTGCTGTTTACCCCCCAGTTGCTTTTTCAGTTGGTAAAACACTTTAAAAACCCTACCACCGGCGTGGTTGGCGCTAATGTGCTGAACATAGGCGTTAAAGAAACGGGCATTTCATTTCAGGAAATGTGGTACATACGGCGAGAGAACGTGGTAAAACACTACGAAAGCATAGCCGGTGGCTGTATGATGGGCGCTTTTGGAGCTTGTTTTGCCCTGCGCAGCCCATTGTATGAACCCATACCCCCCAATTTTGTAGTTGATGATTTTTACCTCACTATGGTGGCATTAGAGCGCCGTTTTACCGCCCTAAAAGAGTTAGAGGCTGTTTGCTACGAAGATGTATCGGAAGATATTTCGGAAGAATACAGGAGAAAAAAGCGCATCTCATCGGGCAATTTTCAGAATCTTCATCGGTTCAAAAAACTTCTCTTACCCCAAAACGGCATGGTTGCATTTTGCTTTTTCTCCCATAAGGTACTGCGTTGGTTTACTCCGGGTTTGTGGATGGTTATGTTGCTTATATCGGGATACTTAGCCATGCGAACCAATGTTTACCATTGGTTGTTTGTAATGCAACTTGCTACCTTGCTGCCTTGGTTTGCCGATGCAGTGTTGAGCAAGGTAAACATAAACGTTAAGTTGTTCAGATTTGTGCGCTATTTCTACCTCATGAATCTGGGTTTACTTATCGGATTTTTAACCTACTTAAAAGGAATTGACACCAATGTCTGGAAACCCACAAAACGGAACACCTGATTTTGCCTTAAACACCATTGACGAAGCAATTGCCGCCATACAAGCCGGTAAATTAGTAATAGTAGTAGATGACGAAGACCGCGAAAACGAAGGCGATTTTATTACCGCCGCCCGAAACGTAACGCCCGAAATTATCAATTTTATGGCTACCCATGGGCGCGGGTTAATTTGTGCGCCATTAGTAGAAGAACGATGCGACGAGCTGGGTTTAGAGCTGATGGTTACTGCCAACACCGCTACTTACAGCACACCGTTTACCGTATCTATTGACCTTATAGGGCATGGGTGTACCACCGGTATTTCGGCGCATGACAGGGCAAAAACCATACAAGCCCTCATTAACCCCCATACCAAACCCGAAGAATTGGGTAAACCCGGGCATATTTTTCCGCTCCGTGCCAAAAGTGGCGGGGTGCTGCGCCGCGCCGGTCATACCGAAGCCACCATAGACCTTGCCCGTCTGGCTGGTTTTGAGCCTGCCGGCGTGTTGGTTGAAATTATGAACGAAGACGGCAGTATGGCACGCCTGCCCCAGCTCATAGAGGTTGCCCGAAAATTTGACCTCAAAATTATTGCCATAAAAGACCTGATTGCCTACCGGCTGCAAAAAGAAATGCTCATAAACAAAGAGGTAGAGGTAAATATGCCTACTAAATACGGCAATTTTACCCTGCACGCTTATACCGAAGTGCATAACGGCAATGTGCATTTGGCGCTTACAAAAGGAACATGGCTACCCGATGAGCCGGTGTTGGTGCGGGTTCATTCCTCCTGCCTTACCGGTGATGTTTTGGGCTCTTTGCGCTGCGACTGTGGCGACCAATTGCACAGCGCTATGCAACGCATAGAACAGGAAGGCAAAGGCGCTATCCTTTATATGAACCAAGAAGGAAGGGGTATTGGTTTGCTCAACAAACTAAAAGCATATCAGCTTCAGGAAACCGGGCAAGATACCGTAGAAGCCAACCTTTCGCTTGGGTTTAAAATGGACCAGCGCGATTACGGCATTGGCGCTCAAATGCTCAGAAACCTCCACATCAGTAAACTTCGCCTAATGACCAATAACCCCAAAAAACGCATCGGGCTTATTGGCTACGGATTAGAAATTGTAGAGAATGTTTCTATTGAGGTTTGCCCTAATCCGCATAACCAAGGCTACCTCCTTACCAAACGCGATAAAATGGGACACGAAATTTTGCGCGATTTGCGGGTGGTGTTGTAGGTATAGTTTGGATTGGTTAGAAGAAATTACTGCCCTTCGGAATAAACTAAAGCCACATTCCTATTGAAAACATTAGGAATGTGGCTTTTAATATGGCAGAAGCTATTGGTTTATTGGCGAGTTTACTCCTTGCTCGCCTGCTTAGCCCAGCTATCTTTAAGCCCTACGGTTTGGTTAAACACCAATTTTTGGGGAGAGCTGTCGGCATCAAGGCAGTAGTACCCTTTTCTGATAAACTGATAGCGCATGTTGGGTGTAGCGGCGGCAAGGCTGGGTTCGGCAAGTGCGTGAGGGATAACCACTAATGAGTTGGGGTTAATGTAGTTGCGTATATCGCCTTCGGCTTCGCTGAGGTCGGGCAGGGTAAAGAGGCGGTCGTAAATACGAAGCTCAACCGGAATGGCGTATTTGGCGCTAACCCAGTGCAGGGTGCCTTTTACCTTTTTGCCGCTGGTATCGTTGCCGCTTTTCGAATCGGGAAAATAAGTGCAGCGGAGTTCGGTTATATTACCGGCTTCGTCTTTTACCGCCTCATCGCACCTTATAATATAGGCGCTTTTCAGGCGTACTTCAGCGCCGGGTGCAAGGCGAAAGTATTTTTTTGGCGGGTCTTCCATAAAATCGTCTTGCTCAATATAGAGTTCTTTGCTAAACGGAATTTGGCGGTTGCCGGCTTCGGGGTCTTCGGGATTATTTTCCGTGTCGAGGTATTCGGTTTGGTCATCGGGATAATTGGTGATTACCAATTTAAGCGGGTCGGTTACCACCATTACCCTTTGGGCTATGCGGTTCATATCTTCGCGCACACAAAATTCCAGCAGGCTCACGTCAATCATGTTTTCGCGGCGGGCAACGCCCACGCGTTTGGCAAACTCACGGATTGAAGCAGGCGTATAACCACGGCGGCGCATACCCGAAATAGTGGGCATGCGGGGGTCGTCCCAGCCGGTAACAAACCCCTCCTGCACCAGCATTTTTAGGTTGCGTTTGCTTATGATGGTGTAGGTAAGGTTTAGCCGTGCAAATTCTATTTGCTGGGGTTTGTACATGCCCAGCGTAATCAGGAACCAATCGTATAAGGGGCGATGCACTTCAAACTCTAAGGTGCAGATAGAGTGGGTAATGCCTTCGAGCGAGTCACAAATACCATGTGCAAAATCATACATGGGGTAAGCGCTCCAATGAGTGCCTGTGCGGTGGTGCGGCGCTTTTTTAATGCGGTAAATCACCGGGTCGCGCATGTGCATATTAGGCGAGGCGAGGTCAATTTTGGCTCTTAGAGTACAAGTGCCTTCGTCAAATTGTCCTTTTACCATACCTTCAAACAAGCTAAGGTTTTCCTCAACTGAGCGTTCGCGGTATAGCGAAGGTGTGCCGGGTTCGGTAGGCGTTCCTTTTTGGGCGGCAAGTTCTTCGGAGGTGGAGTGGTCAACATAAGCCTTGCCCATTTTAATCAGTTCTACTGCTTTTTGGTACAGTATTTCGTAGTAGTCTGATGCGTAGTATTCGCGGTCGTCCCAGTCAAAACCCAGCCAGTGGATGTCGTCTTTAATAGAGTTTACAAACTCAACATCTTCGGTGGCGGGGTTGGTATCGTCGTAGCGGAGGTTGCTCAGTCCGCTGTATTTTTGAGCCAGTCCAAAATTGAGGCAGATAGATTTGGCATGACCTATGTGGAGGTAGCCGTTTGGTTCGGGCGGAAAACGGGTATGAACCCTGCCTTGGTACTTGGCGGTTTGGAGGTCGTCTTCTATAATTTCTTCAATAAAGTTTAGTGCGTTGCTGTCGGTGTTTGGGGTGGTCATATAAGCAAGTTTAGCCCGTAATACAAAAATCGGGCAAAGTTAGTTCATTTTTCAATCTCAAAGTGTCTTATGTAAAAGGAAAACGGGTGTGTTTGGTTAATCATGTACCACCTCGCAAGTAGGGTGTTTTAGTTTGAAATTATAAATTTCATCGGGGCTGATATTAGTGGATTTGCAGTACAGGTTCTCTAAGTTTTTGAGGTTGTTGAGCGGGGCAAGCGAGCTTATCTTTGTGCCGCTGATATTGAGTTTGCGGAGTAAACCTAATCTGGCAACAGGGGTTAAATCGGTTACCGATGTATTTATAAGGTATAGCTCCTCCATAGCGCCGATATTTTTGAGGGGTTCAAGTGAACTGACTTTGGTGTACGAAATATCTAAATGCTTGAGGCGATGAGCGCCGTATAGGGCATCTATATTGGTAATGGGAGTGCCTTCAAAATCTACATAGAGCAGGTCTATCAGGTCTTTAAGGGGGTCTAAAGAGGAAACTTTGGTGTAGGCAACTTGCAGTTCCTGTAATTTTTTGAGGTTTTGGAGAGGCTCTAACGAGGTTAGCGGGGTATTAGATGCCCTTATAGACAGCATATTTTTGTGTTCGGCAATAGGTTCGAGGGAGGCAACCTGTGTGTTGTTAAAGACCACAATGCGCGATTTGACCAAAGGTCGGATAGGCTCTAAGGTGTTTACCGGTTTACCGGCAAAGTTTAAAATAAGCAGGTTATCAAAAATGGTTTTCACTTCTTTTTCACCTACGTTACCGCCTTCAAAATAGTCCACCCGCAGTATTTCCTGCCATTCTTTATCAAGGCTGTTCCACCAATCCACTGTTGGCGGTTCGGGTTTAGGTTCGGGTTCTATTTTAGGTAACGCTTTCATTTTTTCATCACACTCTGACATGCGCTCAGTGGCATATTGCTGCATGGTAGGTGTTTGGCTTTTTTGTTTTACTTTCAGGAAAAACTCCTTGGCGTTGGAGTAGTCCAATTGAATAAAATAGCTTTCGGCGGTTTTGAGCAGGTAATTTACTGAATCCGATTCTGCCTGCATAGCTCCTTTCAGTTCTTCGGAAGATACCTTAGTTTCTGTTGTTTGCTTACAACTGCTCAACAATATAATTGCCAAGAAAAGCATGGCAAGGGTTGGTAAAATCGTACGGTAGGTCATAAGTGGAGGAGTAAGCCTTACAATTGAGTTGTGTAATGTGGTAACAATAATTTGCCAACCCAAAAGTAGTGTATAAGTTTGGCTTCTTGCACCAATTGTAGGTAAAATCATGGGCAAAGAGCTAAAATTGTTTGTTTACATCAATTTTTTACAGAAAAACTTGTTGTAATTTTTAATTAAAATCTTTAATTTGATTGCTTGTATGATTTAAGGAAAAAAAAATGACTTTTTTTTGACAAAAAACTGAACAGACTTTAATAAAGTTCGTAGCTTTAAGCCGAATTAGACCGTTTTACAGCAAAATTTTATGCTCTAACTCATTGATTTAGGTAAGCTGAGATAACTATCAATGCCTATTACAGAAAGGTTGAAGTATTGCTGAGGGGGCATGGTTTCATAACATTGTATGCCAACAGACACATGTATAGAAAGTTGGTAAAATGGTTTACGCATCTACTTATTACATCAATATACTCAACTTTAGTTTATGAGTTACAGAAGTTTACCCAATCAACTTACGGGAAATGGCAACCAATATAATTGCCATACTTTTAGTTTGAACGTTGCCGGTTTTATACTGCTGTTTTTTAGCATATTTATCGGGTTTTTGCCTGCAATGGCACAAGATGTTTCTACCAAAATAACGCCTTCGCCGGCTGCGTTGTATCAGGATTACGGCGCGGCGGTAGCCATTGCCGACCAAGTGGCAGTGGTAGGCGCTCCGGGCGATGCATCTAATAAGGGTGCTGCCTACATTTACGATTTGGTAGGCACCAACTGGCAGGTACGCCCCAAGTTAGTTACTCCCGACGGTGTTGCCGGCGATAAGTTTGGCGCATCGGTAGCGCTTACTGCATCGGTAATGGTTATTGGCGCACCGGGTATCACTAACAATACCGGTGGCGCTTATGTTTTTGTGAGATCGGGCAACAATTGGGTGTTTGCCCAAAAATTGCTGCCCACAGGTGGTATTACCGATGACAGGTTTGGCACATCGGTAGCTATTGCCAATGGGGTGATAGCCATTGGCGCATCGGGCGACAACCAATTGGGCAACGATGCAGGCGCTGTGTATATTTTTAGAAGCCCCAATAATGCAAGTTGGACACAAACTCAAAAATTAGTGGCTTACGACGGCATTTTGCAAGATGAGTTTGGCTACAGTGTGAGTATTTCCGGCAATATGCTGGCAGTAGGCTCAAGGTTTAGCGATGTGCCGGGCATACCGGCTCCCCTTATGCACGCAAATGCAGGAGCAGTTTATGTTTACAACTCGGTTATTACGCCGCCTAATACACAGCCTTCTTTCACTAACCTCACCAAACTTACTGCCGCCGACAGGCAAATGAATGACTATTTGGGTAATTCTATTTCTATATCGGGTGGATTAATTCTTGCCGGAGCTTATGGCGACGATGATTTTGGCACCAATTCGGGTTCGGCTTATGTATTTAGTGGTATCAACTATGGTACACAAACCAAAATTACCGCCTCTAATGCCGCTGCAAATGATAATTTTGGCTGGAGTGTAAATATCAGTCAAAATACGGCATTAGTGGGTGCGCGGTTTAAAAACACTGCTGCCGGTAACGCGTACATCTATACTCTTTCCGGTTCTACTTGGACACAATTTGCCAATATCCTTAATCCTACTGCACCGGGTAATGCCGCCAGTCAGTTTGGGTATGCAGTGGCTCTGAGCAATAATGCAGCGGTTATTGGCGCTTACCGCGATACACAAAACGGTACCAATGCCGGAGCAGCTTATTTTTACCAATTCTTAGCCCAACCTGCTACTGTAACAGCAACCGATGGGGTTTTTGAACAGCATGTTCGAATAAGTTGGACTCCCCACCCTAATACTACTGCTACTTCTTACACCATTTACAAGTATAAAAACGGCAACCTGCTCGCTTCCATTGCTAACGCATCTAACCCCTACGACGATACTGCCGTTGATTTAGATACTTTGTATAACTATTGTGTGGTAGCCAATCACCCAACATGGGGGCAATCGCAGCCCCGATGCGATATGGGTTACAAAGGTACCATTGCCTCGCCGGCAAACTTTACCGCCTCCGATGACTTGTTTGAAGACCGTATTGTGCTGAACTGGCAAAATGTAAGTACCTTGAGCGGATTGCCAAATCCTAAATGTGTGGGTGGCATTATCAGGGACAGTATTCTTATAAGGAAAAACAGCGGCATCATTGATACCCTGCCCAGTTCTGCTTCTACTTATACCGATTTCAATATCTACTCCCTCATTGAGTATGATTATTGCCTGCAACAATATTTTGCCGAGTACGATACCGTTTTTGAAATTAAACAAACTATTTATGACTTGGATACCATTCCGGCAGTGGTTACCTCTCTTAACGACCCCTACCAACCCTACCTGCGTATTATAGATACCATTGCGGGCAACCCGATTACCTATAATGTAGAAACCTTAGACACCGTTTTTGCCAATACTACCTATGTTTATGACACTTTAATTACCCGAACGGTGATAGCCTCAGCCATAACATGTGATTTAGGTTCGGCTTCTATTAAAAAACCCCTCACTTTTTCGCCCACCTACCCGTTTAATGGCGCTGCTTTTAGTGTGGACTACTATGAAGACCGCACCGCCATGAGTTGGACGCGCGACCTTACCAGCATGAACACCGGCTACCGGATTTACCGAAACGGCACGCTGCTTATCACTATAAACGACCCTACTATTACAAGTTTTGACGATTACAACGCTGTATCCAACCAAATTTACGAGTACTGTTTGGTAGCCTATCATAGCACCATTGGCGAATCGGAGGCGTTGTGCGAATTTGGCGGCAACCGTATTCGTCCGCCCGATAGTGTAACCGCCACCGATGGCGCTTTTGAAGATAAGGTTAATGTAACTTGGACACTCCCCATAGGCACCGTAGCAGAGGGTATCCGCATTTACCGCGATAACGTGTTAATTGCCGATTTGCCTATTTTCTTTACTATGTACACCGATGTGGACGTACAGGGGCTTACCGACTATAACTACTGCGTAGAACTCTACCACGGCAGTTGGGGTACTTCCTCGCAAACCTGCGACAAGGGTAAAATTCGCATCGTAAAGCCCACTTTTACCTCCATCACCAATGGTACGCCTAACCATGAAGATAGAATTGTGCTGAACTGGAGCAACGGCTCAAACGTAGCAACCGGTTACCGCATTTACCGAAATGGCGCACTGCTTACCACCATTAACAGCGCCGCTACGCTTACCTTTACCGACCTTAGCGGCATTACTTCATTGCAATCCTACGAATACCAGATTGAATCGTTCAGCCCGGTATTTGGCGATTCGGAGCGCTCAACCGGTACGGGTATGGCTAAAATTAAATCGCCCACCAATGTACAGGCTACCGATGGTACATTTGCCAACAAGGTAACCATTACGTGGGCAGACGGCTCTGCCTTATCCGGGCGCGCTTTCCGCATTTATCGAAACGGATTTTTAATTGCCACCCGCCCCCTCGGAACTACTTCTTATGAAGACCTAACCGTAAATTCGCAATCTATTTACCAGTATTGTGTAATTACCTTTAAATCGGGCTTGGGCGAATCTGACCCCAACGCATCTTGCGATGCAGGCAGTACCCAAACTGCTGCCCCGCCTACTTCCATTACTGCAAGTTCATCGGTGAAATTAGTGCCCAGTATTTCTAACGCTTACAACAGAGCCGGTCATGCAGTAGCACTTGCAGGCAGTACCATAGTAGTAGGCGCGCCGGGAGATCCGGGTAACGCATTTGTATTTAAAGGAGAAAGCGGCGGTACTTGGACAGAATCGGCAGTGCTGGCTAAGCCGTCTGAAACATTTAATTTGCAATATGCCTGCCCGCCAAATATCTGTACAGCCACTAGTACAAATACTTATGAAAATCAACAATTTGGCACTTCGGTAGCATTAAGTAGCAATGGTAACAGAATTGTAGTAGGAACACCCAATGCATGGTATTGGGGTTCGGCGGTTAACCAAAATTACAGCTTAAATAACGGCGCAGTAATGGTTTATAATTTCAGCACTACTTCAAACAGTTGGGCGCATGCCCATACTAAAAAACCTACCGATTTTTGGGGTAACCTTGGAACTAATGGAAATGAATATTTCGGAACCACGTTAGCTATTAGCGGCAATAATGTTGCTATCAGTTCGCCCGGTAGAAATGCCAACAATGGTGCGGTGTTCAGATACGATGCCAATACTAATTCAGGACTTTCAAACATTTCTTCTTGTTATGGAGGACCCGATTTAGGTCGCTCTCTTGCCTTTTTTAGCACTGGCACCAATGTATTAATGGGCGCTCCTTTAAGCGGAAACGGTGGCTTTGGCGGTACAAGCGGTATGGTTTGGCAAAATGGTTGTGTAAACATGTGGTTAGGGTCGGGCAGTTTAGACGAGCGCTTCGGGCATTCATTGGCAGTTATCAATGCTGATGAGGTGCTTGTTGGCGCACCGCTAAATAATAATATCGCAACACAATCAGGCTCTGTATATGTAAGTAAATACGGACAATCGGACTTTAACCAAAAGGTGCAAACCATTAAAGCCCCCAATCCTGCTGCTTTTGACAAGTTTGGTAATAGTGTTGCTGTATCGGGCAATAGAGCGGTAATTGGCGCTCCGCAAAATAGCGACGGCGGGATAGGTGCAGGCGCTGTATTTGTATATGAAAAGAAAAACGGAATCTGGCAGTTTGCAGCCAAACTTTTAGCGCCGGGCAACCAAAACAACTATGATAG
>ERZ761609.509-NODE-509-length-44799-cov-47.844381_pt1 | contig 44799 bp, 44 predicted proteins | sample MGYA00511163_ERZ761609 | MGnify/ENA primary metagenome ERZ761609 (study PRJEB28899, sample SAMN02445070) | bioreactor sludge metagenome | biome: EBPR sludge | place: Australia: Brisbane, Thorneside Wastewater Treatment Plant | collected 2011-12-16 ... | reverse complement strand
TAAACGAACTATATTTTTACCATCCCTGGGTTACATTTAATTTGATTAAATGCGCAGTGATAAATCAGAAAATAATTCAATATCATAAAAAAATATAAATTTGTATTTTGAGAAAAATTATTCTGTTAATTGATAAATAAGATTTCCAACAGACACATTGCGGTCATAATAGTTTCTATGAAGACTGTACTTGTTGTTTTTATTATTCTTCAGCTGACATTATTTACAGAAAAAGAAATAGATGTTTCATTTGACGAGCAATTCTTGCTGCTTGTATTTGCAGGCTTTATAGCGCAGTTAATAGACGGTGCGCTTGGAATGGCTTACGGAGTGAGCTGCACTACTTTTTTACTGAATTTCGGAGTACCTCCGGTACTTGCTTCTGCCAGCGTTCATACCGCTGAAGTATTTACAACAGGGGTTTCAGGATTATCTCACTTATTCCTGAAAAATGTAAATCTGAAATTATTCCTCAGACTTGCGATACCGGGAGTTATAGGTTCTGTTACTGGTGCTTATTTATTGTCAAACGTTCTTGACGGCGGTTTTATAAAACCATATGTTTCAGCATATTTATTTTTAATCGGTGTTTTTATTTTAGTAAAAAGTTTCAAAGTATTAAATCAGAAAAGAGAAGTTAAAAAGGTTTCCGCACTCGGATTGGCAGGCGGTTTCTTTGATTCTATAGGCGGCGGCGGATGGGGACCTATAGTTACTTCAAATTTGATTATGCAGGGTGAGACTCCAAGGGAAACAGTCGGTACAGTTAATACTGCAGAATTTTTTGTAACGTTTTTCAGCACCGGGGTTTTTCTTTTTTTTGTTGGAGTGGACAGCTGGAAAATAATACTGGCATTAATTATAGGGGGAGTTATCGCAGCTCCGTTCGGAGCATTGATGGCAAAAAAAATAAATCCGAAATTATTAATGCTGTTTGTAGGAATTGTTATAATCATAACTTCTTCTTACACAATATATAAAAGTCTCAGCTGATATTAATGCAGAAGAGAATTTTTAATACTTTTAATTATTTAACTTAAATATAAAATCCATGAAGTCTGTAAAAGTTTTTAATCTTAAGTTCTCACAATACATATTATTTTTTCTGCTGTTAATTGCCGCAGGATGCTCTTCATCTCAATCCACAATGTATAAACCATCTGACGGTGAAGCCGGATGGAATATAGATGTTACAAAAAAAGACGGATTAACGGATGAGTTTATATGTAAGATAAACGGTACAACTGTAATTTCAGCTTCATTTCCGTTTATCGGAGATAATTTTGAAAAAAGCGGAACGTATAAGGGTAAGAAAGTAAAGATGAACGGATATAAAAGCTCAACGACAATTACCGGCGCTGACGGGAAAGTTCAGAGTACGGATAAATTCCAGATTAGAGTATTTATTGATGATCAGCTTGTAGATAAATTTGATTTCTAAAAAAATTACTCCGGAATTTTTTTTTTGAGATTCATTGATATTTTTTGATTTTAATTATTTTTCCGAATGCAAAACACAGGTATGTATAAAGATTTTTTCAATCAGATAATGTGCTTTAATTTTTTTTTAATCCGATAACTTTCAAAAACAGATAAAATGCTTAAAATATTTGCCGAAGATCTGAAAGCTATCCGCGAGAAGAAAAATATTTCTTTAAAATCCATTTCCCAGCAGACACGTTTGAATATGACCACTCTTGAAAACCTTGAGAGCGGTGATTACAACTTTCAGCCTCAGGCATATATTAGAGCTTTTCTTAAACAATACATCGCATGTCTTGATCTTGATGTAGATGAGACTTTGTTTGAATATGATCTCGCAAGAAGCGGCAAGTATAAATCCAGCAGAAGTGATGAAGAAATAAAAAGACAGAAAGAAGAAGCTGAAAGAGTAAAAACAGTTGAAGAAGTTACGTCCGGAGATTCAGAAGAAGTTGTTTTAACGGATGATAACGAAGTAATTCCTGATGAAACTGAAGATGATTCCTTAAAAAAGCCAGCAGACGGAACAAAAGTAATGAAGATCAATCCGGACGGAGATGATCTGACAAAAGGAGATCCGAAAAATATTCGTACTACAAACTCAGGGAATGAAAGTAAGCAGGTTTTAAAAAAGAATTCAGGTGCAGCAGGATCAGGATCCGAAAGTATGCAGAGATCTTTAAGAAATCAGGACAGAAATCTCTCAGGTGATAATTCAAAACCTTCTGAAAAAAAATCATTCTCGTTCTCATTTCTCAGCTCGCGCATATTCAGAAATGTAATGTTAATAATTTTTATTGTTCTTGCATTAGGAGGACTTTATTCGCTTGTAAATATTTTATTCATAGAAGGCGGAAGTGACAATCCTGAGATCATCAGACAAAATTTTGATGATGTTGTTAAAGAACAGGAAAAAAAATTACTCGGTAAAAAAACCGAAGAAGAAATTCAGGATTCTATAAAAAAAGTCCAGGATGAGCTTGCTGCTTCCAGAGATTCAATATCTCTGAGCGTAACAGCACTTACTGAAAGCGTTTTTTACATTGTAACTGATTCATCTAATTATTCCAGACCTGATAAATTCACAGTTAAACCGAAGGAAGTAAAAATGTTCAGAGCTGCCAAGTCATTTCATATTTCCGCTGCAAACACAAAAAGCATAAAAGTCTCGCTTAACGGTAATCCGGTTAAGTTTGAAAAAACTGCAGTCAGCAAAGTTAAATTAACAAAGGACATTGTTTCAGGAAATTCAAACCCGGAATAATTTTAATAAATTAAATCTATCCTAAAAAGAAAATCTGTATGCCGGCATCTCCGGAAATATTAAAAAAAGTAAATACTCTGAGAGAAAATATTGCCGATGCAGATTACAAATACTATACACTATCAGATCCGGACATAGATGATTACAGTTATGATAAAATGATGAAAGAACTTTCGGATCTGGAATCCCGGTATCCGGAATTAATTACTCCCGACTCCCCTACTCAAAGAGTTTCCGGCGCTCCGACTTCAGTTTTCAAATCCGTGAAACACAGCTTCCCTATGCTGTCACTTTCAAATTCATATAACTTTGAAGAGCTTATAGAATTTGATAAAAGAGTAAGGAATATTCTCGAGACGGATAAATATGAATATGTTTGCGAATTAAAATTTGACGGAATAGCGATATCTCTGACATATCAAAACGGAATTCTGATCACAGGAGCTACGCGCGGCGACGGGCTTACAGGCGATGACGTTACTCAGAATATAAAAACCATTCGGTCAATTCCTCTTTCTGTAAAAAACGGTAAAATAAAAAACTTTGAAGTCAGAGGCGAGGTGTTTATCTGCAAGGATGACTTTCTGAAAATAAATGAAGAGCAGGAACTTAAAGGTGAAAAGTTATTTGCAAATGCGAGAAATACTGCTGCGGGAACGCTTAAGCTGAAAAAAACTGCTACTGTTGCTTCCAGACCTCTGAATTTTTTCGCTTATAATTTCTTTTCCTCTGATGCTCATCTAAAGTCACATACGGAAGGACTCTCTGTTTTAAAAGAGCTTAAATTTCCCGTAAATAATAAAACCGAAACAGCAGGAAACATTACCGGTGTAAAAGATTTCTGTGACAGAATAGAATTGATCAGAGATAATCTCGAATATGAGATTGACGGTGTAGTAGTGAAAGTAAATCTGCTTTCACAGCAGGATAAGCTCGGCAGCGTATCAAGATCTCCGCGGTGGGCTGTTGCTTATAAATTTAAAGCTAAAGAAGCGGTTACCAAGGTCAATAAAATTTTCTGTCAGGTAGGAAGAACAGGAACTGTAACTCCGGTTGCGGACCTGCAGCCGGTCTTCCTTGCAGGCTCAACGATATCACGTGCAACTCTTCATAACTTTGATGAAATAAAAAGAAAGGATATACGCGAAGGCGATTATGTAAAAATTGAAAAAGGCGGAGACGTAATTCCTAAAGTTCTTGAAGTTATAAAAGAAAAGAGGAAAAAAGATTCCAGACCATATAAAGTCCCTGATAAATGTCCGGTTTGTAAAACAAAACTTGAGAAGCCTGAAGATGAAGTTTATTATTATTGTCCGAATTATAACTGCGAAGCGCAGATACTCGGCCGGATCGAACATTTCGTTCACAGGAATGCAATGGAGATTGAAGGTCTCGGCACAAGTATTATTGAGATTTTTAACAAGGAAGGTCTGCTGAATAATTATGCTGATATTTATGATCTTCATAAATTTAAAAACAAAATTTTAAATATTGAAAGATTCGGAGAAAGAAGCGTTGAAAACATTCTGAATGCAATAGAAACTTCAAAGGATAAGCCATTTGATAAAGTCCTGTTTGGACTTGGAATTCGTCATATCGGCGAGAGGACTTCAAAGATTCTTTCAAAAAATTTCGGCAGCATTGATAATATTATAAAAGCCACTGAAGATGAGATCACTTCTGTTCATGAGATCGGTCCAAAAATAGCAGAGAGCGTAGTAAAGTTTTTCAAAGATAAAATTAATCTGAAGAACATAGAAAGACTCAGAAAAGCAGGATTGAAATTTGAATCTGAAAAAAAATCCGAAGGTTTTAAGATAAATGAAAATGTAAATAATAAAACATTTGTACTCACGGGAACTCTTGAAAATTATAAAAGGGAAGAAGCGCAGAAAATAATAGAAGACCTCGGTGGAAGGGTAAGTTCATCAGTAAGTAAAAAAACCGATTACGTGCTCGCCGGCGCAGAAGCAGGGAGCAAACTTGAAAAAGCAAAATCACTCGGGGTAAAGGTAATTGATCAAAGTGAATTTGAAAAACTTATAGAAAATTAATTACGGATACAGTTGGCATTTAAATTAGAAATAGCGGAATCAGAAGAAAAAAAGGAAAAATACGAAATGCTTTTACCGCAGATTAGAGCTTTAATAAAGGATGAGAGTGATCTCATTGCTAATCTGGGGAATATATGTTCTGCATTAAAATATAGTTTTGAAAATTTTATATGGGTAGGATTTTATCTGAAAAGCAAAGACAATCCTCAGGAACTTGTACTCGGTCCGTTTCAGGGAAGGGTAGCATGCACCCGTATCTCTTTCGGGAAAGGCGTTTGCGGGAAAGCTGCGGAAAGCAAAATGACGGTGATAGTTGAAAATGTTGAAGAATTTCCGGGACATATAGTCTGTGACCCGTTGTCAAAATCTGAAATTGTAATTCCGGTTTTAAAAGATGGGGAAGTTGCAGCCGTGCTTGATATTGACAGCGGTGATTATTCCTGCTTTGACGTTACTGATAAAAAATATCTTGAATTGATGATAGAAAAAATTATAAACATTTTTCCGGGAAAGTAAAAATATGAATAAGAAAGAATTAATAAAGAAAATTGCAGAAGATACCGGAATTAAAAAAAGCAAATGCCGATGCGCTGTGAGTACTTCATTTGAATTAATATCAAAAGAGCTTATGAGCGGAAAAGATGTTTCAATAAATGGTTTTGGTAGTTTTAAACTGAAAAAGAAAAGATGCAGAATAATAAATGACGGCTCTTTTATTAATATCAATCCTCCTGTGATAGAAATAGTTTTTGAAACCGAAACCAATAACAATTTAATTTAAAATTGAACAGATCAGAATTAATATCAGGTGTTTCCATTCAATGCGGCATAAGCAGACAGGAAGCTGAATTAATTTTAGACTCTATGATTAAAAATTTTTCAAGATCATTTTTATCTGAACCGGTTTTAAAGATAAAGTCATTCGGAGATTTTAATGTGAAATCTGTTTCATCCGAAATTAATCCTTTAAGAAAAATCCGTTTCACTCCTTCAGAAAAACTACATACAAAAGTTAACAAGATATTTGAAAACCTGTCGCCTGTCAGAAAAGTATTTGACAATAATAAGCTGAATAATATTTTAAATTCAAACGGCATTACGGAGTTTGATAAAGGATTTATAAGTAATGAATTGGAAGAAGATTTGACTGAAGAAATTATAAATTCTGAAAAAACTATTGAAGAGATTGAACTTCCTGAGAGACGTCTGCTGCCGGATAAAGTAATAGATCTGCACAATGACATAGTAAATTCCGGCAGGAATTCCGATAAAAAAAATCTATGGGGCTGATTTTTTTTCGTTTTTTATAAAAAAGCAAATCCCGAAAATAAGTAAAGAAAGATACAGACAATATTCAGCAGGTGCATCACCGTGCTTAGTATAAAAAGTAGTTTCACTTATCAGATCAATTTCCCTTACTATAGAAGTTTTTTCATCAATTTCAGTGTGCTGAAAAATCTCACCGTAGGGACTAATGAAATCAGAAATTCCTGTATTGGCGCATCGTGCGATCCATCTTCTGTTTTCAATGGCTCTGAATACAGCGAACTGGTTATGCTGATAAGTGCCGAAAAATTTCCCCCACCAGCCGTCATTAGTAATTATTACAGAAAAGTCAGCTCCCTTTTTTACAAAGTCCGCAAAGAATTCCGGATATACTGATTCATAGCAGACAGCAGTATTAAATGTTACATTATTTTTTAAAGTAAAATTATTTGTATCTTTTCCGATCTGCCAGCTGCCGAGCCCCACTCCCCACTCGATCAGACTTTTCGTAAACGGTAGTAATTCCTGATAAGGCATTCTCTCGCTGCCTATCACCAGTTTTACCTTCTGATGTTTCTGATATTCATTCTTGTCAATTTCCGGCTCGAATAAAACCGCTGTGTTGTATGTGTCATATTTTTTTCCTGTAGATCTCATTATTTTTGCATCCACCGGCGCTTCGTCAGGGTTTTCATAATATTCAAGATCAGGCGTACCGATGAGTATCGGGATTTGAATGCTGTCGCATAAATTTTTTAAAATCAGAAATTTTTCTTCAAAATATTTCTCACGGAAAAAATAGGGCAGCGCGGTTTCCGGTAAAATTATTAATTCAATATCAGGATTTGAAATATACAGGTCACGTATCTGCTCCGCATAACCGCTGACAAGTTCATCCTGCTTTCCTCCCCATTTCAACCACGGATTAATATTCGGCTGTATGATTCCGGTTTTAATTTTCCCGTGCGATGACCCGGTAATTTTTTTAAAATCCGATAAACTTGAATTGTAAAAATCGGGAAAGAAATAAAGCAGTATCAGGCAGACCAAAACCGAAATATTCTTAAATGATGAGTAAGGTATTTTTACTTCAAAGATATTCCGGTAAAGCACATACAGCATAACTGATATACAGCATACCCAGAATGAAACACCGAAGATGCCGGTAATCTCAGCATACTGGATCTTAGCGGGATTATATGTCAGCGTATTACCGGCAAAAAGCCATGGGAAATTTATCTGACCTATGGTTGAGATATATTCAAAACCTGTCCATACAACCGGAAACAGAATCAGAGTAAATATGCTTCCGAATCTGAAAGTAAATTTACTTTTGATTTTATAAAATACTAACAGCGGCATTACAAAAAACAAAGGGTAGACCAGAAGTATGAAAATCCCTCCTATTATCAGAAACCTGTCAGCGTTATCCCTCATACCGCTCAGCATAATCCATGAAACGGAAATGATGCAGGCGGTAAAAAAAATCATATAAGATCGGATAAAAGCTGATTTGAAATTTTTCGTCCGGAAAAAAATGTGAATGATTATTACAAAAGATATGAATATCAGATAATTAAGATCTACAGGCGGAAATGAAAGCGCAAAAAAAATTCCTGCCAAAGGAATCAGAAGTTTTATAGAAACTGAAGATCCGGAAAAAATTTTTAAATTGTTCAAGATTAATTTTTTTCGGGAGATTTTAAAAAATTAAGCTTCCTGTTAAGAATATTCCAGAGAGCAATTACGGCGGCGGCAAAAAACATTCCTATAAGAGCGCCGGTAAAAATATCAAACGGATAATGAACTCCGCACATTACTCTTGACAATGCAATTATGGCTGCGCCTGAGTACAGAAACTTTTTTATATCCGGATAAAAATTTGAAAACAGATAAGCCGCTGCGAAATTATTTACAGCGTGGTTTGAAGGAAAGGAAAATGACTCTGAACAATTTATCAGAAGATTCACATCGCTAAGTACATGACAAGGTCTTGTTCTTTCAAAGTAAAATTTCAAGACATTGTTTGAAAACTGATCTGCAATAAGTATTACGATTAAAATAAGTACAGCCGCAACCTGACCTTTCCTTCCGCCTTTTATAACAAGATACAGCCAGATCAGAACATAAAAAATGAACCAGTTTTCCCTCTCTGTAATGAAAGGCATTAGTCTGTCGGTGACCGGATTAGCCAGCGTTTGATTAAAAAAATGAAAAAGAGCAGCATCAATGTTTTGCAGTATATTCACCTGGAAATTTTATTTAAATAAAAGAACCGTTGAATAAGCAACGCACCCTTCTTCTCTGCCTGCAAAGCCCAGGCCTTCGGATGTTGTTGCCTTTATTGAAATATCATCAGTAAGAATAATTTCCGCAATATTTTTTTTCATCTGATCTGTATAAGGGAAAATTTTAGGTTTCTCAAGGACAAGAGTGCAGTCAAGATTACCGATATGCCAGCCGTTACTGCTGATCAGTTCATAAGATCTCTTAAGCAAAATCAGGCTGGAAATATTCTTAAACTCAGCATCATTATCCGGAAACTGATTGCCGATATCCTTAAAGCCGGCTGCGCCGAGTATTGCATCGCAAACTGAATGAAGAAGAACGTCGGCGTCGGAATGTCCGTCTAATCCTTTTTCAAAAGGAATTTCAACTCCGCCTAACATTAATTTTCTTCCCTTTGCAAACCTGTGAACGTCATATCCGAATCCGGTTCTTATATTTATACTGGTCATATGAAAATTGAAAAAAGTTGGTAATTAACTTATCAGTTTTAATTTTATAAAACAATTAAACAATTCTTACTAAACCGGTTTTAAACTTTAACGCTTGAGGTCAATATCAGGAATATTCATTTTTAAGTAGAAAAAGATAACTAAAGATAGTATTTTGACTTTTCAAAAATTACCGCCCGGGTGGCGGAACTGGTAGACGCGCAGGACTTAAAATCCTGTTGTCTGTAAAGGCAGTATCGGTTCGATTCCGATCCCGGGCACATGTGAAGCCTGTTGTTATTTTTAACAGCAGGTTTTTTATTTTTAATAAAAAGTTATTCCGGTAAATTTCAGCGGGGAAAAATCAAAATAAAAAATCCGTAAAATTATTCTGTTTAATTTCTTTTAACAGGTTCATACTTTTTATTCACATCAATAAAACTTACATACGGACTTGTCCATCCGGTATAAAAAACATTTTCCAGATCTTTATTTACCTTAATGTTTTTAATAATCAATGTTACGTTTCTGGATCTGCTGAAATATCCTGATTCCCAGTTAGTGGTGCTTACCCAGGAAATTTCATTATCGGATATCAGATACTTGGAATGGTCAACCCTTGCAAAAGGAATGAATCCGCCTGAATGCTGCGGGATGGTTGAAATTTTTATTTCAATGTTTTTGACTTGAGAAAGCTCTTTTAAAAATTTTTCCGAATAATCTCTCATCGCCCAGTCGGGCAATATAATTTTTATACTTACATCTCTTCCGGCTGCTTTTATCAGTGCATCGGAAATTTTAGTGTACTGAACCGTGTCATATTTGTCCTTATCAGAAAATGAATAGATCTGTATCAATAATTTTTCCCGCGTGTTTTCAATTATTTTCAGAAGCTCATCTTCTTCAGAACTAAATCCCGCCGGATTCAGTGCAGGCGGACTGAAAGCGGGATACAGAGTCATCTCACCGTACTTTCCGGAATTTAATATCACTGGACTTTCAGAGTTTACTACATTCACCGGCTTTTGATTTGCAAGTCCGTAAATATTTCCTTCGCATAAATTCCAGTCTGTTTCAAAAAGCTCCGTAAAAGTTTTTGCCAGAGATTTATTTTTTACTCTGACTCCTATTTCATGAATATGTTTAATCGCCCGCCAGTCCATATTCTGACTGCCTAAAAATAGATTTTCGTTATCAACAATGAAATACTTTGCATGCATCACCCCGCCGGAAAGATTTCCAAAAGGGATCTTCCTTATTGAAATATTTTCTATGCCTTCCAGAAGATCAACTGATTTGTCATTCCTTGAATAAAAGGATGAGTCAACTATAATTCTGACTTTCACTCCTCTTTCAGATGCATTTTTAATTGACCCGATTATACTTTCCAGAGGTTCTCCTTTTGAGTCGGCAAAATAAAAAGCTTCTATATCTACGGAAGCTTTTGACTCATCTATCATTTTTTTCCAGACTTCAAATGTCCTTGGCAGATCAGAGTTTTCATAGATAGTTTCCGAAGGCGCGCTCTGAACCAATTCAAATTCATCCTGTGACCTTGCTCCTTCTGTAAATAAAAACAGGAGAAGCGTAAATGCAGTAATAACTTTTAACATAAATACACTTCTCCTGCAGGTAAATTTTAATATCATATCAGGTTATTATAACATTCATAAGTCTTTCTATCTGACTGACTTTAAGAGTGTCATTCTTTTCCCTGTAAATCTCAAGCAGATTTCTGAGCATTCTGAGAATAATCTCAGTATCGGTAGATTTTTTTAAATAAGGAATAGAATCAAAATCAGATTTTACAATCCCGATATTTTTTGCAAATCTCTCCGCTTCAGATCCCGAGATAATCAAACCTTTGTTGAAAGGATCGATATAATATTCCGCATTTTTATTTTCATATTTCAGCAGAAAATGACCGGGAATATTAATACCGAATACAGGCAGATTCAATTCCTTTGCAATGAGAAGATATAATACGGAAAGTGAGATCGGGATGCCGGTCTTATTGTCAATTACTTTATTCATAAAGCTGTTATCAGGATCGTAATAATTATCACTGTTGCCGGTGTATTTCAGTTCACTGAATAGATATTCATTTATAGATTCAAGAATACCAAGTGGATATTCAGCATTATCTTTTTTGAATTTGTTTATTACTCTCAGTTTTATTTCCGAAGAGTAATCTTTTATTATTTTTTCGTATTTTTTTACGTCAATTCCGGGATAGCCCAGAGCAGCTATAAGGAATGAAGCGTTAAAAAGATAATTCCTGCTGCTCTTTTGTTTAAGTTTGAAAAAATTTTCTTCAAGATTACTGAAACTGATAATAGATACAATTTCATTTGCTCTTCTTTTAATAAGAATATTTTCATCATTAATAAACTTTTTCAGATAATTTTCAGACTCACCGCCGTAAGAGAGAAATCTGTCTTTCACATTTGAATAGACATTATCATCCTCGTCATCTAAAAGTTTAATGAGATGTTCAAATTCATTATTCGGGGTAATAACAGGTTCACTGTTGTTTGTCATTTTAAAATCTCCTTTACTTTAACTTTGTGTAAGAGTAACATGCCTACTAAGAAAAAAAATCCGACAGAGAGTATAGCAAGCTTCTGCGATCCGGACAGCCATGAGACCAGACCGAATGTCAGCGGTCCGATTAGCGTGGAAGTCTTGTCCATCAATGCGTAAAATCCGAAGAACTCTGTCTTTATTTCCTGCGGAGTGAGAAATGTCATCAAAGCCCGTGACAGGCTCTGCGTAGAACCAAGGAAAAATCCTGCGAATCCTCCTATTATAAAAAATGAATTCTTATCATTTGTAATAAATACAGCCAGTGTAATCAACGTCCAGAATATCAGGTTTATATATATAGATTTTATTATACCGATCCTGTCACCTATTTTCACAAATACAAAGGAACCTATCATAGCAGTGATCTGAACTGTCAGAAAGAATACTGCAAGTTCCGTAATTGTGAAATTCAGAGTAGAGCTTGCGTAAATACCCGAGAAAAATATTATAGTATTGACGGCGTCAATATAGAAAAAAAATGAGAACAGAAAATTCTTCAGATTTCTGTAACTGTTAATATTTTTCAGTGTAGTCAGAACTTTCTTAAACCCGTAAGCTATATAATTTATTTTTACATTTTCAGCCGGTCTTTTTTTCTCTTTAAGAAACAGAAACAGAGGCAATGAAAAAATGAGAAAGAAAAAGGCTGATATTGCAAAAAGCAAATTCGGATTATCTTTCAGCGGGAATACTAGAGCTACTGAAATTACTGAGCCTACATAACCGGCAGCGTAACCGTATCCCGATACTTTGTTGTAATCTTTCGGTTCGGAAATTTCAGATATGAAAGCATCGTAAAATGTAAGTCCCGTCTGAAATCCGATGTTTGATAAAATAAAAAGAACCAGAGCGAAAACTATCGTACCTTCACCGGTGAAATACATTAGTGATGTTGATACAACGCAAAGCAAAGTAAACAGAAAAAGAAATTTTTTCTTGTTAGAGGAATAATCAGCAATTGCGCCAAAGACCGGATTTAATACAGCGGAGATAAGCATTGAGATATTTATACCGAGCGACCAGTAAAAGTCACCAATACTTTCTCCGGAAGCAATTACTTCCTTAAAAAAAACTGCAAACACAAAAGCCACAATGATCACGGCATAAGATGAATTACCGAAATCAAACAACGACCATACTAAAACCTGAGATTTATTTTTCAAAAATAATTTATTTGCAGGTTAGTAATTATTAAATAATAGTTTTAATTCTTTACGGCAGGTTTTTTTGTATTTTTATCTTTAATTGTTTTATTGGACGGAACGTTTTTCTTTTTCTTAAAGTCAGGCGTCTTCCTGGATTTACCGCTGTTCTTATTTTTACTCTCGGTATTTAACAGTCCCCTTCCGGTTTTAACAAGCTTATTGTCTCTTTTCAGATCATCATGAATTCCGTCAAGCACGCCGTTTACAAACTTACCGCTGCTTCTGGTGCAATACTCTTTTGCAATATCTATAGCTTCATTAATTGATACCTTTGGCGGAATATCGGGAAAGTACAATAGTTCAGCGATTCCCATTCTCATAATAATTCTGTCCACCAGAGCCATCCGTTCAAGTTCCCAGTTCAAGACTTTTCCGAGTATAAACTCATCTAACAGCTTTTCATTTTCAATTACATGCTTTATGAGAGTATCTGAAAATGTTAAATTATCTTCACCTTCCAGATCACTCATCAGGTCTTTCTTGATCTTAATGATCGGTTCTTTAGAAATTTCGTGTGCATAAAGAACCTGCATTACTTTAATTCTTACTTCTCTTCTTTTTAGTTGTGGCATCAGAAATTTTTATATTTCAAAGCTAATCATAAATACTTTAAAAAAATATTACAATTTTTTTTTTGCAAATTATTTTTTCCAGTAGTTTTCCATCAGGTCATGTGTCCATTCCGGCTGAACAATTTTACCTGAAGGCAGAAATTCTTCCAGGACAGGTTTAATATCTATGACAGGAGTGCCGTCTATCGCATCCAGTCCGGTTACTGTTAATTTTCTTTTATCTATTCCCTTAAGCTTTACTATAGTGGATCCCAGCAGATTAGGTCTTAACTTTTTTCTTTGGGCAAATATCCCGGTTTCAGGATAATCAGGGTTTTCTCTGGGATGAGCTGAAGATATACAGATATTAGACGGGTCCGCAAGATGAAAATAAAATATTATCTCAAGATGTGAGAAATGCTCAATTCCTTTCAGACTTTCTTCTGAAAGCTTCGGACTGATATTTATAACTGATACAATATCTCCCCAGAAATCATCTTCAATGGACTTTCTGCTGTTGGATACATATCCGACCGGTTCTATTGTGAACATTTAAGTTTGACTGTTTGAGTTTTAAAAAATGTTTATTACATAAATCGGTTTCAGTTTTTCACTAACTCGTTTATCTCTTTTGTAATTTCATATACTTCCAGCAATTTACCAGGATCAGATCTGAGCTCATTTCTTTTTATTTCAAGCTCTCTGATCCTGAATCTTTTTACAAGATCTACAGCGTTTTTAACCGAATAGACAGGGCTTGCAGACTGACTAAGAAGATTATCACTTCCTGATTTTTCCAGATAACCTGATTCGTAAACACTGTTGCTGATTCGGGTCAGTATTTCCTTTTCGCCGTCTTCTTTTAGTTCATTTATAACTGAAGATATATCCAGAGATCCGCGGTTTATGAGTTCGTCAAGAATTTTTTCCGTAATGCTTAAGATCATTCTGTCCTTGATATATTCGGTATGCAAATTATTTTCAAGATATGCCAGCGCTTCTTCATCTCCGTGAATAAAAAGCTCCAGAAGCTCTGTTTCATAACTGTCTTTTCTGTATTCTGTTTTAGATGACTCATCTTTCTTCCTTTCAGGCAGGTTTAAAGAAGATTTTGGAAACGAATTATTTTTACCGCTTCTTAAAATTTTATTAAGTTCATCAGTCAGTAAGCTTTCATTAAGTTTATATTCAGATGAAATTTCTTTAATAAAAAGAGACCGTTTTATTCTGTCAGGGATCTTTGAAATATAACCGATCATTTCTTTTATGAAAATTGTTTTCTCTTCAACTGATTCCAGTTTATTTTCTTTTCTGTAATATTCGGCAATAAATTTTATGAAAGACATTTTTTGCTGGATTCTTTTGTCAAATTCTTTCTTACCGTTATTCTTAATAAAACTGTCAGGGTCTTCACCGAAGGGAAGCGAAATGATACTTATGTCAAATCCTGATTCGAGCAGAAGTTCGATCCCTCTCTTTGCTGCCTTTACTCCGGCTGTATCGGAATCAAAAAGCAGATAAACATTTTTCGTATATCTGGATAAAAGACGCGTCTGCTCTTCTGTCAGAGCGGTTCCGCTTGACGCAACGACATTCTCAATTTCATTCTTATACAATGCGATCAGATCCATATAACCTTCCACAAGGATCACATAATCGTAAAACCGTATCTTTTCTTTTGCAAAGTTCAAACCGTAAAGTATTCTGCTTTTGCTGTAGACTTTGGATTCTGGAGAATTAATATATTTCCCGCCCATGTCATCTTCATAAAGTTTTCTGCCTCCGAATCCGACTATCTTGTCATATTCATTAAAAATAGGAAACATAAGACGTCCCCTGAATCTGTCGTAATAAGAATCTTTGCTGTCTTCCTTTTTTATTATAAGTCCTGACTTTTCGACTTCCTCAGAAGTGAATACACCTTCTTCCTTAAAATGATGCAGCAGGCCGTCCCAGGATTTGTATGAGTAACCTATGCCGAACTTTTCCAGTGTTTTCTTATCAAGTCCCCTTGAATTAAGATATCCCGTTACAAATTTTTTCTCATTGCTTTTAAGACCTCTGATATTATTTCTGAAATATATTGCGGCTGTTTTATTTATTTCATACAGTCTGGATTTTTCACTGCTTATGTCGGGACTGTTTGAATCATATACCAGAGGAATTCCCGCTCTGTCTGCAAGTTTCTTAACAGCATCGATAAAAGTCACATGTTCATAATTTTCAATGAATGAAAAAACATTTCCGCCCGCTTTGCATGAGAAACAGTGATATACCTGCTTTTGCTGCGAAATGTGTAAAGAGGGATTTTTATCCTGATGAAAAGGGCAAAGAGCCAGATAAGACTTGCCTCTTTTTTTAACCTGAATATAACCCGAGATCACATCTATAATATCATTTGCCTGAGCAATCTCTGAAATTTTTTCGTTAGGAATAAGCATATTGCAAATTAATTAAACTGCTTTTAAAAGTCATTTATATTTTTTTTATAAAATTATTTTATTCTGCTCCGGTTAGTTTCAGACGCATATTTCTTCTTATTTTAAAGACCATGAGTATTTTCACATTCATTAATTTAACTTTTCAACCTGATGTATATTTTTACTGCAAAACTGAATAATTTATATATTGGCTCTTGCCTTATTTATTATTATGTGAATTCAATTTAAATCAGGTGATAACTAAAGGGAAAATGAATTCCGGCAATTATTTAACAGCGTAGATATTTTTTTTGGTACATTTTTTGATTTCTCAAAAAAAAGTACGTTAATGTAAGCCTAACTTTATTTTAAATGCTATTTGTTATGTAAGGATTTCTAAAACTATTAATTATTAATTTTTAATTATTAATTATTAATGTAACTATTTTTAAATTTGATATTGCTTATTTTGAACTATTCGTGAATGAGAAATTTTGATATCGTTATAATCGGAGCAGGCATAATCGGTTTAGCCGCTGCTTTCCGGCTTTTAAAAAAATCACCCGGATTAAAAGTCTGTATTCTTGAGAAAGAAAGCATATTTGCTGCGCATCAGACGGGCAGAAACAGCGGCGTGATTCATTCCGGAATTTATTACAAACCGGGCAGCAGTAAAGCGCTGAACTGCATTAATGGTTACAAGCTTCTTCTTGAATTTTGTAATGAGTATAACGTAAGTTATGAAATTTGCGGAAAGCTGATAATTGCAGTATCAGAAAATGAGATTAACGGATTAAACATACTTTACGAAAGAGGAACTGAAAACGGTCTTACCGGATTAAGCGTAATTTCCGAAAATGAAATAAAAAAATATGAACCGCATGCTGTCGGTTTAAAAGCGCTTCATGTTCCGCAGACAGGGATAGTAAATTATAAAACTGTATGTGAAAAAATTTACGCCGAATTATTAAAGGAAAAAGTTTGCATAAATTTTAATGAAAGAGTAACTGAAATTAAATGTTCATCAGATGAAGTATCTGTCAAAACACAAAGCGAAACATACTCGGCAGGATGTCTGGTAAGCTGCGCCGGATTATACTCTGACAGAATTTCAGAATTGAGCGGTATGAAAACTGATTTTAAAATCATTCCGTTCAGAGGCGAATATTACAGACTCAGGGATGAAAGCAGGAGATTAGTTAAGAATCTTATTTATCCCGTACCTGATCCTGAGTTTCCTTTTCTCGGAGTACATTTTACAAGAAGGACAGACGGAATAACAGAAGCCGGTCCGAACGCCGTTCTTGCATTTGGCAGAGAGAGTTACAAGAAAAGCGATATAAATTTCCGAGAGTCGGCGGAAATTTTAAAATACAGCGGATTCAGAAAAATAGCCGCGAAATATTTTAAGACCGGATTCTATGAATTTTACAGATCGTTTTCAAAAAAAGAATTTGTCAGGTCACTGCAGAAGCTAATACCTGAAATCACAGCGGATGATCTGATTCCCGGCGGCAGCGGTGTGAGAGCGCAGGCATGCTCATCAGACGGAACACTTATTGACGATTTTTTATTTGCGGAAAATGAACATATTATAAACGTATGCAACGCTCCTTCACCGGCGGCGACTTCTGCTTTTTCAATAGGCGATACTATTTCAGAAAAAATTATCAGTAAATTAAAATAAAATATTATGCAGTCAAAAGAAGAAGTATATGATGAAGTAAAAAAGAAGATCGGATCAAACCGTTTAAAAATTTCCGGCGAGGATTTCGAAAGACCGTGGGGCGGATTTTTTAAAATAGCTGATGAAAGTCTGGGAGATTTTCTGAATATTTATTTTGACGGGCTGGAACTTCCGGAAGAAACGAAAGAGCTTACATTAAGCCCGAAGATACTTGTAGTAGAGCCGGGTAAAAAACTTTCGTGGCAGTCTCATGAGAGAAGATCGGAATTGTGGAGAGTAATAAAAGGTCCCGTAGGAATTTATATGAGCCCTGATGATACGCAGCCGGATGAAATGGGAATTTATAATGAAAGCGATACTGTAGAGATGAAGCTGGGAACAAGGCACAGACTGGCCGGACTTGATGACTGGGGAGTAATTGCGGAAATATGGGTTCACAGAATTCCCGGCAACCCTTCGGATGAAGATGACATAAGAAGAATATCTGATGATTTCGGAAGATAGTTTTTTTTAATAAACGAAATATTTTAAATTTTTCCTAAATAATTTACTCTTCCGTGAAATTAATTTTTATCATATTATTCCATTCAATATTCTATATTACAAGCTGTAATTCAGAAAGCAATACGCCTGAATCTAAATTTCCCGCGCGTGAAGATTCTGCATTTTCTCAGAATAAACCTGTGCTGACTGATCTTCAGAAAAAAATTGTTGAAGGAGCTAAAATGAATCTGAGTGATAATACCGAATATGATCTGACCATGGGATATTATGTACTCACTTTTCAAAACGGTGAAGATAAAGGAAAGAAAATTTATCCTGAAGGCGATCTCGATCCGGCGATCGGCGTTTGCACTGATGTTATAGTTCGTTCACTCAGATACGGAGGCGTTGCGGATCTTCAGATGGAACTTCATGAAGATATAATTTCAAACAGGTCTGATTATCCTTTCGCAAGATGGGGAAACAAAAAGCCGGATACGAATATTGATCACAGGAGAGTGATGAATCTTGAAGTATGGTTTGCAAAGAACTGGAATGTAATAGAAGATGAAAATTTTTTACCGGGAGATATTGTGGTCTGGGATATGAATCAGGACGGGGCGAGTGATCACATCGGAATTGTTTCCGACAGCTTCACAGGAGAAAGGTATAAAGTCATTCACAATCATCCTGATCCCGGACATATTGCTGATGAGGATAAAATATTCAGATGGAAAATTACAGGTCATTACAGAATAGGCAATTAATTTATTGAATCATTTTACAGAAAACATATACTGAACTAAATGGATCTTATTGATGCAATTAAAAACAGAAGAACAGCAAACTCCGGATTCGCGGACAAAGAAGTATCAGAAGAGCACATAGAACTGCTGATAAGAATGGCTTCACATTCCCCCAGTCATTTCAATTCACAGCCGTGGAGATTCATAATAATTGATGATAAGGAAATTATAAAAAAAATCGCAGTTACAGCCGGAGACGCGATGACGGAATTAATGGACGACGGAAGATTCTGGAAGCAGTACAGAAAATATTTCCGGTTCAGCGAAGAAGAAATGGAAATGACAAAGGACGGGATTCACATTGACCATCTTCCTGCTTTTCTTAAGCCGTTTGCAAAATCCATTTTTTCCGAAGCCGGCGGGAAAATCATTTCCAGATTTAAAGTGTCGCGGATACTCGGCAATGATGAGGAAAAACTTGTGTCAACATCTCCTTTACTTTTTGCAATTGTTCTGACAAAAGAAGAATATAAAAAGGAAGAGCTTTCGGGAATTTATTCTGTGATCTCAATGGGCGCAGTTATACAGACATTATGGCTTGTTACTACATCGGTGGGGATGGGTATGCAGTTTATCTCAACTCCGGGAGAAATTCCCGAAAAATGGAAAGTTGTGTCAGATCTGTTAAAAGTAAATGACGATTACGAATTAATGGCTGTATTCAGAATGGGATATACCGATCCGGAAATTAAAAGACCGGTCATTGACTGGAAGTCATCGCAGAGGAAAGAGCCGGAAGAAATTGCATTCAGGAATAAATTCGGAGGGAAGTATAAATAAATTGAAAACAGGAGGCATTTTAATATACAGCGGACTGATCTTTTATCTGATAAATTATTCAGCGGGCTGGCTTCTAAGATTCAAAATGATTTCCGTTTCAAAAAAAATTCATCAGTTAATGTTTGCAGTTATTATTATAAATCTTTTGTTTATTTTAGCTTTCGCTGAAATCAGTTCTTCAGGATTTATTTTATGCATAATGTCAATTATGATGATGGTAATAATTCCATTCGGAAAATCCGGCGGAATATATCATATGATTACCGGCTCCGCAGGTTTATTGCTTTATATAATTTTATTCACAAATTATCTCTTAGGTAATATATAACTTTTTTATTCATTTAAAACCGAAGAATCTTGTTTAAAACAAAAGACGGCAGTACCGGAAGACTGATAGAGCTTTGTATATTTTATTTTTTATTTTATGTAGTTACAGGTGTCAGCGTAAAATATTTTCTGGGCAGTTCTGATCTGGGATTTCCGGGGATGAAGAACATACAGTACTTAGTTTACAGCACAGCCGGCGGCACTTTATTAGCGCTGTCAATTGTACTGGTTCTGAAATGGTATAAAATTCAGACAAACGGATATACTACTTTTCTCGGAATGAAAATGCCTGAAGAATTTTTATACATCATCCCGTCCGGAGTATGCACAGCCGTAATAATTCCAACTACTACACTGATGTATTCGCTTCCAATTTCCGTTATGGTTGCAATGGTAATAATGAGAGGCAGCGTAATTATTATAAGCCGCGTGGTAGATGCGCTGCAGATAAGATCAGGAATTTTAAAGAAGAAGGTCTATATGGAAGAGAATATTGCGGTTGTATTTGCAATCATTGCTGTTTGTATAAATCTGTTATGGCAGAAAGACGGCGGGTTTGATTTTATTTATAATGCCGCCGCCGTTATAATTTTAACTTCATACATTATAGCGTATTCCATCAGAATATATATCATGAACTATTATAAAAACACGAGGGGAAAGGATGTTAAGCAGGACAATAAGGGATTTTTTGCAGTCGAGCAGATCGCGGCGTTTTTGACAATGGTTGTAGTAGGAATATTTATTTATTTCTCTCCGCAGATGTTCGGATGGACGGGACCGCAGATCACGGAGTTTGTGGAATCAATTAATAATCCTGTTAAAGACTGGGGATGGGCGGTATTTGCCGGAACAGCTTTCGGGGCTGTCGCATTTTTCTCCGTGTTTATATTTATGTTCAAGGGCAGGACGGCAACGTTTGCCGGACTTGTTAACCGGCTCACTTCTTTAATTGCCGGTACTGCTGCTACTTTAATTTTTCATTATTTTTTCGGAGGAAAATTCCCCGGTACATCTGACTGGGTATCGCTGATATTTATTCTGATATCAGTTGCATTTATAACAATGTCAGAGAAGAAGAGATCTGCAGAGCTTAAAAAAACTCATGAGATCGATGAAGATTAAAACTGAATTAAGTTTTCAGGTTTATTAAAAAAAGATTAATATTTACTCACTGTATATTCGGAAACAATTGTATTAATCCCTGATAGATCATTTCCAGCGCAATAGCCGCAACGAGCAGACCTGATATTTTAGTAAGGATCTTAACTCCGGTATTACCGAGTTTCTTTTCCATTTTCGAAGCTGCATTAAGAGAAAGCCATACTGCACCCGCCACGAGAACCAGAATCACAACAAGTATAAGATCATTCATAATACCTTTGCTGTTGCTGCCGTAGAGTATAATGCTGCTGATTGCACCGGGACCGGCAAGCATCGGAATAGCAAGCGGGACGACAGCTATATCTTCAGGATTCTTGTTAGGATCATTAGGCAGACTTTTTTCACCTGAATCTGATTTTCCCAAAACCATATCAAGCGCTATTAAAAAAATTATTATCCCGCCTGCGATCGTGAATGACGGAATTCCGATACCGAAAAGAGTGAGGACAAACTTTCCGAAAAATAATGAAACTATCATCACAACAAAAACCGACATAGTGGTTTTTCTGACTATACGTGCTTTAATATCCTTATCAATGCCGGTTGTTTTTGAAAGAAAAATTGAAATTCCTTCCAGGGGATTTACAAGAACAAGTATTGCAATGAAAATTTTAATGTTATCGGAAATTTCGGACATTCAGTATTTTAATGAGTGAAAAATTATGCTAAACTAAAAATTTTAACTCAAACTTACAATCTTTAATTGTTAAGACAAATCAGGGCTTAAGTACAAGATAAAAATATTTTTTCCATTCACTCTTTATTATCTGTAATTCCCGCAAAAGCGGGAATCTAAAATTTAAAATGAACTGCTAAATTTACAATATCTTCGAATGAACTGCTAAAACCGGATTTTTAAAAAATTATTCTTTTCTTTATATCAAAATAAACTCTATACTTTTTATTTAAAATTATTTCTGATTCAATACACTACCTGATTCCCGATTTCACGGGAATGTCAAATCTTTACGGTATAGCCAAATTTTTTGTCTTATACATAAAATCCGGGCAAGCAAGAAAATGCTTTCCCGGATTTAATATTTAGTTAATAGATTCATTTATTATCCGGAGGATCTTCAGGCGGATCAGGAGCTTCGGGAACTCCAGAGTTTTCAGTATCTTTGGAACCTTCATCAGAATCTTCATTACTATCACCTTCTTTAAATTTATAATTCTGATTGGACTTATATTCCTTGACTGATCTCTGAATATCCTCTTTCACTTTTTCCATTTCCTTTTTAAACTCTTCATTATTGAAATAAATATTTTCCTTTAGTTCCTTGTTAAGTTCCTGCAGTTCTTTATTCAGCTGTTCCATTTCTCTGTCAAGCTCTTCCTTATTATATTTATTGGATTCTTTAATTTCTTTTTTCAGTTCTTCCATTTCTCTTTTCATTTCTTCTGAATTAAATTTTACGGAATCATCAGAGTATTTATAATAATAATTATTCTCATAAGTCTCAGGCGTATGAGGGACTCCCGGAGTTTCAGTAAAATCAAAATTTTCCGGAAAGAAATAAAACTTTGCAGAGTCAAAATAAAACTTCTGAATGTCATCTTTATATTTCAAAAGATCCGCCTCCAGCTTTTCAAGGGAACCTTTCAGATCGGTCTCAATTTTTTGCTGAATGTCGTCGATCCATATTTCAAGTTCCTTTTCATCAAAGAATTCAAGACTGTCTTTATGAACCGGAGCGCGCGGCGGGATTAAGGTTACCACCTTGTTGTAAATTTCTTCCTTTGTTTCGGTTACTGCTTTGCCGCCGTTCAGAATATTCAGAAGAGAAACAGCGTCAGTCATTTTAGCATTTTTAATAATTACATTCATACAGGCGTCATTACAGTTTCCAAAGTCAAAATTAAACAATGCGTTTTTAAATCCAGGGCTTGACTGCTCGTTGAAAGGAGTACCGACACCGAGTCCGTTTTTAGTCATAACAATATTTCCCGCGGGGACTATTGCATTTTTATTTGCAGAAAGCACATCCACTTTTCCTGACTTTACAACGATCATACCGTCGCCGTTTTTATCGATCTTTAACGAGTAAGAGCCGCCTTTATTTTCAGCAACCGCCGAAGGAATTCCGACTTTGAATGACCGGTTATCACCGCTTTTATTTTCAGTATTCACCATTCCGTATTCCACAAATATCTGCTGAGTACTGTCTGCTCCTTTCACCAGTATAACTTTTGAATCCGGTTCTATTGTTACTTTCCCGATATCAGCAATAATTAACTCAGCGATCGAAACGCTGTCCGTAGTGATCCACTGACCTTCCTTAACGCTGTCAGAGCTGACTATATTCATATCATTAATTTTCGGAGAACCTTTTACGCTGACCACTTTCCAGTAAGTAGGCAGACCGAATGAATAACTCAGCGAATCTTTTCCCTGACTGAAGTCCCAGTTTTTAACTGCATAGATAATAAATACAACTGCTATCGCAGCGGCAATGCCGGATATCCAGGCATATTTTTTCCGGAAAATAGAATAACTGTTTGCGGATTTTTCATTTTGGGAATTCACTTTGTCCGAATGTTCGCTGAAATTAATTTTATCTGAAATACTTTCCCACATTTTTTCCTGATCGTTTTTCTGCAGCGACAAGTTTTTAGAATTCAGCTTATCAATACTATTTATGGTTTCGAGAGTATTCTTAAGATATTCTTTACATCCGGGACAATCAGCAACATGAATTTCCATTTTCTGCTTATCGGAAAGTGAGATCATTCCTTCTATCTGTTCATCAATAAGCAGCTCAATCTCACCGCAGATATTTTCTTTGTTTATTTCTTCAGTCATTTTTTTAACTCCTCTCTTAATAATTTTCGCGCTCTGTGAAGATGAGCTTTTGAAGTGCCGGTTTTGATATTCATAATTTCAGCAATTTCATTATGCATAAATCCTTCCACGTCATGCAGTATCAGGACTGCTTTTGCCTGATCGGGTAATTTCATAATTGCATTCTGCAGATCAATGTTCAGGTCATTATTATTCTGATCAATATTATCCCGTGTCTGCTTCAAATATTCTTCCCTTCCGGCTAAAATCCTTTTCAAAGTCCTTTCATGCATTAGAAACTGATTAACGGCAATACTGTGCAGCCATGTGGAAAACCTGCACTCAAATCTGAATGAAGTCAGCTTTTTCCATGCAGTTATAAAAACTTCCTGCGTCAGCTCTTTTGCAAGATCATAGTCGGCGGTAAATCTGAAACATACCGAATAAACCTTTGAGACATTGTCATCAAATATTCTTCTGAAAGCTTCTTTACTGCCTTTCAGCGCGTCATTAATGAATTTAACCTCAGGATCCGAACTTTTCGGAATTAAATTTATAGAAACCTGATCCGGATTCATTTTATTTTCTTTGCTCATAACTTAGATGCCGGTAACTTTAAAATGGTTTAGATGACTGATGAAAATTAATTTTGAATGTTTCAGCTGAATATTGGAGAATTTAATTGATATAAACGGATTAAAATATTTAAATTGTAATTCATAAAATATCAGATTAAAATTATTTCATAAGAACTTTTATTTTAAATCAGATATTGTTAAAATTGAAAATAAGCAAGGTGAAACAATATTCACATTCAAAGGTTATACTTATTCAATTTTGAAAGATAAATCTTAAATGACAAATGTTTTTAAAAAATAAACAAAAACTACTGATTTCTAACAACAAAATATTAACTGCTAACTATTAACTGCTAACTATTAAGAATGAATTATCCTGTCAGTGTAACATCCATTTATAATAATTTAGAAAAGAAATTAACTGCTGTAAATAAGAAAGAACTTCTTTTTAAATTCTCAAAAAATATCCTTTTAACTTTTATAATACTTTTATCTGCGGGATTTTTATTAATTGTAAGCGAATCAATATTCAGATACGGGACCGGCGTAAGAGGAATTTTTTACTGGGGATTCCTTTCCGTGTCTGTAACTACTATCACATATTTAATATTAAATTTTATTCTGAAGAGATCAGGATTGATCGGAAGTTTTGATCTGATTTCTTATTCCAGAAAAGTAGGGGATAATTACGGAGATATAAAGGATAAGTTATCAAATTCATTGTCGCTTGTAATGCCGCATAAAAAGAGAGAACAGAATGAAGTATTTTCAGAAGAACTAATAGAGGAAGACTTAAAAAGCATTAACGAAATTGCAAGTCCGAAAGACCTTTCATCATTTATAAAGTTTTCATCACTTAAGAAATATCTTTTAATATTACTTTCAGTTTTAGTATTCATAGTTTCAGCGTTTTTAATTTTTCCGGCAGATCTTAACGGCGCCGTAAAAAGAATTGTAAATCATAATTATAATTTTCTCGATGATAATACAGGAATTTCCTTTGATATAATACCGGGAGATATTGAGATCTCCGCAGGAGAGGAAGTCATAGTAGGCGTTACAATCAAATCAACATCGGACGAATTAAATATTAAGGAAATAAATTTATTTACAAAACAAATACATCCGGACGGAAATGAAAAGCTGTCTGCTCCGGTAAAATTAATTTCAGAGACCGGAAATAATTTTACAGGTACAATTAAAAATACAATAAATGATTTAATTTATTTTGCTGAATATAATGGAATCAGATCGGGAGAATATAAAATCACTGTATCGGAATATCCTGTTATCAAAAATTTTACAGTAAGAATAATTCCGCCTGAATTCACCGGGATACCGGAAAAGACGCTACCGGAAAATGAAGGAAACATCTACTGCCCTGAAGGCAGCAATATTGAATTCAGTCTGAATGCAAGCGCTGATCTTTCTTTTGCCGGAATTGATCTCAACGGAAATACCGTTGCATTTGAGCATAACGGCTCTGCTGCAAAAGGAAACGTTATTGTAAATGAAAGCGGCAGTTACAGATTTATACTTAAGGATACTAAAGGCGGAGTGAACAGAAATTTCAAACAATACACTATAAAAGTTCTCCCTGACGAACCGCCGAGAATTACTATTGTCGAACCTGCGGAATCAAACCTGGAGCTTAAGGGAGAAAAAGAATTGTTAGTCAGATCAAGAATCTCAGATGATTACGGATTTTCAAAACTTGTTTTGGGTTACAGAAAAATTAAATTATTAGCAGGAGACGGTGCAGCTCCTGAATATAAATACTTAAACATAGAGATTAAAAATCCGACTGCAACATCTCTGGAAGTGCCTTATATATGGAATTTAACCGGACTGAATCTCCGCTCGGGAGAGAGCGCTGAATATTTTACGGAAGTAACGGATAACACAGGTAAGACTGCAAGATCTGAAATAAAAACCTTACAGTATAAATCGATCTCTGATATTCTCAAGGAGAGTGAAGTTTTGACAAAGGAATTAAAACTGGAAATGGAGTCTGCTTATGATCAGATGGAAGAGCTGAATAAGAATATCGAGGACATTAAAAAACAGCTTCAGAGAAATGAAGAGCTTGGACTAAATGAGGAAAGCAAAAAAGAGTTGGAGAAGAAACTTGATAATTTTCAGAAGAATATGAATTCAGCTCAGAATAAACTTGATCAGAATATGGAAGAGATGCAGAAGAATAACATGCTTGATGAGAAAACACTTGAGCAGTATATGGAGCTTCAGAAAATGTTTAATAAGATCAATACACCTGAATTACAGAAAATGCTTGAAAAGCTTAAGGAAGCGTTAAAGAAGAATAACGAAGAAGAGCTTAAGGAAGCTTTAAAGAATTTTAAATTTGATGAAGAGGCATTTAAGAAATATATGGAAAAGGCGATGGAGCTGATGAAGAAAATTGAGAACATGCAGAAATTCGGAGAACTTACTCAGAAGCTTGAAGACATTGCAAAAAAGCAGGAGCAGCTGAAGAAGGAAACTGAAAACACTCAGAGCAGTGATAGAAATAAAATGGATGAACTTTCACAAAAGCAAAAGGATATAGAAGAGCAGACCAAAGATTTTAATGACGAGCTTCAGAAACTGATTGACGAAATGAATAAAATGAAGGATGAGCTTAGCCCCGAAGAGCTTGAGAAAATACAAAAGGAGATGAATAAAAAAGGGTTGGAGAATAAAATGCAGAAGTCGAGTGATGAATTAAAAAAATCACAGAAAAGCAATTCAGAGAAAACGCAGGAAGAAATACTTGAAGAGCTTAACAATATGGACGAGAAAATGAAAAACGCATTGAGTGAAATGATGGATTCACAGGATAAGCAAAGCAAGTTAACTGAAAAACTTAAAAACATTAAAAAAGAACTTGAAGAGATGAGCAGGAGACAGCAGGAGCTTAAAGATAAAACTGATGAACTTGATGACGATGAAAAGGAAGAATTTCAGCAGAATAAAAAAGACCAGGGAGATCTGCAGAATAAACTTTCAGAAACGATTGATGATCTGATGAATGCTTCAAAGATGGGAATGAAGATGTCGCCGGAGCTTGGGAAAGAATTGGGAAATTCATATAATAAAATGGACAAAGCCGGAAAGGAACTCGGCGAGATGAAGCAGAAAGAAGCTTCGAGCGATCAGGGAAAAGCAAAAGAATCACTGGATAACGCTGCAAAGATGCTTGGGGATATGCTTTCAGAGATGGGTAAAAGCGGCAAAGGCGGAAAGGGAAATAAACCCGGTTCAGGTAATATGGGACAGCTTATGGACAGATTAAGCGATATAATTGCTCAGCAGATGGGAATGAACGGCAAATCAGGAAAGATGGGTATGGAAGGTAATTCCGGTGAAAACGGAAGAACAGGAAAAGACGGAAAAGGAAATTCTCCGGACGGACTGACACAGGAGCAAAAGCAGGAGATGCAGCGGCTCAGCATGGAGCAGCAGCAGATTCAGAAATCACTTGAGATGCTCAATGAAGAGTTAAAAAGAGAGCAGGAAAGAAGCGGAGAGAAAGTACTCGGGAATATGGATGAGATACAAAGGGAAATGCAGGAGATTGTAAAAGATCTCAGCGAATATAATGTAGATGATAAATTAATTGAAAAGCAGAACAGGATATTATCAAGACTTCTGGATGCGCGGCTTTCTCAAAGGGAAAAAGATTTTGAACCTAAAAGAGAATCAAGACCCGGAGAGAATATAAGCAGAAACTCACCGCCTGAAATAATTCTCAGCGGACCAAATTCATATAATGCGCTGAAGGAAGATTTTCTCAGATTAAGCAGGGAAGGATTTTCTGAGGACTATGAAAATCTTATCACAAATTATTTGCTTGAGCTGAAGAAGAGCGGATTGAAGTAATAATCAAAGTCAGATAAATTCATGATTTCTGTTGGCTAATATTCAGACATATATTATTTAAAATTAAAATTGATTGCGTCAGGACACAAATCCTGACGTTTGAATTTATAAACGGACAAAAGTTCCGGCTAACAAAAAATCTAAATTCTTTAAATGATAATATTGCTTATTGAAAATTTATTGCATATTTTTCTGAAAAACTTTCCGGAGGTAAAAAATGAAAACTCTAAAAGATCTTATAAAAGACAAGCCAATGCATTTTGTAAAATCGGGAATGAAAATAATTGATGTCGCAAAATTCATGGGACTTCATAACATTGGAGCGGTTCCTGTACTTGAGCAGTCTGAAAAGCTTAAGCTCATAGGAATTTTCTCCGAAAGAGATCTTCTCAGAAAATGCATCGCAAAAGAAATTAACCTGTTTGAAACTCCGGTAGATGACGTAATGACAAAAAAAGTTATTGTAATAGATTCAGACGATACGCCTGAATACTGTATGCAGATTATGAAACAGGAAAACATACGGCATATGCCTGTTATCGAAGGTCAGGACCTGAAAGGAATAATATCCATAAGGGATCTGATGCTGTATGATATGAATCAGAAAGAAGAAAAAATAGAAATGCTGAATTCTTATATTCAGTTTAACGGATAGACAAAAAAAAGTATCTGCAAATTAATTTAAAAATAATTTACCTGCCTGAATTTAATGAATCGAAACGAAATAAGAACCCTGGGACAATTAAAGAAATCCGGTTACAGAGTATTAACAGTAAAAGATGAGATCAGAAACAATCTGATAAAAAAAATAGAGAACAAAGAAACTTTCTTTAAAGGGATTATCGGTTATGATAACAGCGTAATTCCTTCTTTAATAAATTCTCTTCTTTCTAAGCACGATATAATATTACTCGGACTGAGAGGCCAGGCGAAAACGAAAATTGCAAGACTTATCCCTGAGCTTCTCGATGAATACATTCCGATTATTAAAGGATCAGAAATAAACGACAACCCTTTTAATCCCATTTCAAAATATTCCGTTGACCTTATTAATGACTCGGGTGACGAGACTGAAATAGAATGGATATACCGGGAACAGAGATACAGCGAGAAGCTGGCAACTCCGGATGTGAATATTGCTGATCTAATCGGTGACATCGATCCGATAAAAGCCGCCAATCACAGACTGCATTATTCCCACGAAGGAGCGATTCATTTCGGAATTATCCCCAGGACAAACAGAGGCGTTTTTGTCATTAACGAACTTCCTGATCTTCAGCCGAGGATACAGGTCGGGCTTCTTAATATAATGCAGGAAAAAGATATTCAGATCAGAGGATTCAACATAAGAATTCCTCTTGATATTTTAATGGTCTTTACGGCAAATCCTGAAGATTATACAAACAGGGGAAATATTATAACTCCTTTAAAAGACAGAATTGATTCTCAGATCATAACACATTATCCTAAGGTCCTTGAAGACGGAATAAGGATCACTGAGTCAAATTCATGGACTGAAAGAAACGAAAAGAAAAAAATTCACATACCTTATTATTTCAGGGAAATAATTGAAATGACTGCAATGCAGGCAAGGGTCAGCGAATTCGTCGATCAGAAGTCAGGCGTGAGCGCAAGACTAACTATTTCTTCAATGGAAAATCTTATCAGCAATGCTGAAAGAAGATCGATAATGAATAACGAAGATTTTATAATGCCGAGAATGTGCGATGTGCTTTCAATACTACCCGGAATCACCGGTAAAGTTGAGCTTGTCTTTGAAGGCGAGCAGGAAGGCTCGTTAAAAGTCGCTAAAGCTCTGATTTCAAAATCAGTGAGGGAAATTTTTAAAAAATATTTTCCCGATCCTCTGCAGAAGCTGAAAAAGAGATCCGGCGAAAAATCTCAGCAGGAAAAAAGCATTAAAGATCCTTATTCTGAAATTACAGAATGGTTTCAGTTCGGCGGCAAAGTAAACATCAAAGATGATATGACTTTTGAAAAATACTTTGCTGAATTAAAAAAAGTCGACGGTCTGGAAAATTTTGTCAGAAAATATCCTCAGTATTTTGAGAATGATTATGAACTGGCTTCGCTTATGGAATTTGTTCTGGACGGTCTGCATCAGAATTCAAAAATTGCAAAGGATGAACTTGATTCTGTGATAATGTACAAAGATATGCTCGGAAGTATGTTCTCCGGAAGCAGCGGAGCTTCCGAATTCGGCGGATATGATGAAGAATATTTTAAATAAAAATATTAAAACGCAGTTACAATTATAAAAAAACTTTCAGCATTTACTTATCCGAATTCTCAATCTTTTTTATCTTATTGTCAATTGATTTGAGATATCCGAAAATCCCAACCCAGATAATCAGGACAATCAGCATAACAATATAAAGTGAATTTGTTTCTAAAAAATCATACATAAAAATTATTAATCGTTTAAACTTAATTTTTTATAATTTACTTTTTCTATTCTTACTTTTAAATTGAGCATCCAGAGATAAAGCATAGTAAATCCCGTCAGAGCAGAGATAAAAACAATCAGCATTGAGCTGTCCATATTAATTTTACCCTGCGTATTAATTATAGGATCCGGATGAAGACTTTCCACTATCCTCGGCATTATAAATACAAAAAACGGAACAGTAACTGCTGCAATTATCGCATACACTGATGACAGCTTTGCGCGCTGATCTTCTGAATCTATTGCCGATCTCAAAGCAAAATAAGCTCCGTATATCAGAAGCAGAATAAAAATCGAAGTCTGTCTCGGATCCCAGTTCCAGAATGAACCCCAGCTGAATTTAGCCCACAAAGATCCTGTCGCAGTTGCAAGAATGCAGAATAAAAATCCAAGCTGCGCGCAGGAATATGATCTGATGTCATAATCAAGATCCTTCGTCTTTAAATATCTTATCGAATACCACATTGACATAAAAAAAGCAAGTACGGAAATCCATGACATCGGCACATGAAAATATAAAACTCTCGCTTTATCACCGAGTGCAGGAATGTCAGGTATAGGCATTGCAATGCCTGAAATTATTACACCTGTTATTATTAAAAATACAAGCCATGTGAAAATTTTATTCATATTTTTTTACTTTATCCTGAATCTTGTGATGAAAAACTTGATAACAATTTAAATTTATAAATTTATCATTTCAATTAACTAATCTTCCCAGACATACTTAAACAACATTAAGGATGCAACCGTTACTACTATAAAATATGAGACCAGTATTTGTATCTCTCCGAACAGCTTGTCTGTTTCAGCTCCCAGACTTGCAAGTTTGGTTGCATTTATAACAGTAATAAGAAGAGGAAGCAATACAGGAAATGAAAGAACCGGATACAGGGTTCCTTTTGAATTCGCTTTTGAAATAATGGCGGCTATAATAGTAGATGCAGATACAAGTCCAAGATTACCGAATATTAAAACAAGAAGAAATCCGCTCAGGTTTTTAATCTGATAATCCGTAATAATAACAAACAAAAAAAGTATAAGCGCATTGAGTGAGAATGTCAGTGCCGAATTAAACAAAAGCTTTCCGATTATAACGCTGTCAGAGCCGGTGGATAACTTAAGAGCAACAGATGTTTCCTTTTCCTCTTCCTTTACAAAAGTCCTAGACAGACCGCTGACAGAAGTAAAAAACACAGCTATCCAGAGTAATCCTGTCAGAATTTCATTGTCAGCTTTTTCATCGCCAATTGCAAACCGGATAATTGAAATTGTAACAAGTACAAACATCAGTAGAGAATTAATAACATATCTTGTACGAAGCTCTGAGCTTAAGTCTTTTTTAAAAACCAGATATGAATTTTTAAGAAGCATTTTATTATTTATAATCTTCTATATTAATCGATCTCTCACAAAGTTTTATATCTTCTTTATCGTTAGTTGCAACGACAAGTATTCCGTTTTTTTTATGTTCTTCCGCAGTTTCATAAACTATGTCGATTCCCTCCGAATCAAGATTAGTGCCTGGTTCATCCATATATAAAATTCCGGGTTCATTTATTACAGCAAAGATCAGTTTTAACTTTTGCTTCATGCCCGATGAAAAATTTTTCACTGTTTCATTTCTTTTATCAAAAAGTTTAACCCTGTTCAGATAAAAATTAATTTTCTCATCAATTCCGATATCAGAATTATTTTTTAATCCGCAAAAAAATTTAAGATTCTCGTATGCAGTTAGCTCATCATAGAGATTAAGGTAAGGGGAAATAAGACCAATTTTCGTATAGCAGAGATTTCCCGGGACGGGAATATTGTTTTCGCTGACTGTAATACTGCCTTTGTTAGCCGAAATAATTCCTGAGAGAATTTTTATAAGAGTTGATTTACCGGATCCGTTTTTTCCGAGTATGGAAACAGAATTACCTGAAGATAATTTTAAAGAAAGGTTCTTGAATATGACTTTTCCGGAATAGATTTTGGATAAATTATCACAAACTATTTCAATACTTTTCATGCATTGATATTAATACCGGGAATTTAATTTTTAATGATACCGTGCTTTTCGGTTAACCTCTGATTTCTTCTTAACAGTGCCTGATCATACCGCTTTATTTCTTCCGGTGTTTCCGGAATGATCTCGCTTACTTTTGCAGGTTTATTTGTTTCCGTATTTATATTTACAAATGTAAGGTATGCGCTGTTTGAATGAGTTATTTCGCCGGTTTTAATTTCCTCAATTTCTACCCTGACCCCTACTTCCATGGAAGTATTAAACGCCCTGTTTACCGAAGCTTTAAGTCTTACAATATCTCCGAGCTTTATAGGATGATGAAACACAAGATTATCCACTGCAGCTGTAACTGCAACAGAGTTACAATGTCTTGCAGCAGACAAGGCTGCTGCTATGTCAATCCAGTGCATAAGTCTGCCTCCGAGAAGATTGCCAAGAATATTGGTATCATTCGGCAGAACCAGTTCGATCATTTTTACCTGCGAGCTCTTTACTGTTTTCAGTTTATTTATCATGCCGGTATTCTCGTCTTTAAAGTTTTTACTCTCGAAAGGAATTCACTTGATGTAAAGATCTCTTCAAACCTTTTTATCTCCTTCTTTGCTTCCTCAAACATTTTTTTAATTATGAGAACCTGAATCTTTCCGTAAAGAGCGTCATCTGCATATTTGGAATCGAAATATTCTTCCAGAATATTATTGTAATAAACAAGCGCTGCTTTGTAGTTTTCCAGATTGTAATACAGCTCGGCGCTTTTGTATGTTTTATAAGCCAGCTTGTTTTTCAGCTCAGCTATTCTTTTATCCGCTGATCTTGCATGTTTGCTGTCAGGATAGAGGTCAAGAAAGTTCTGAAACTCGGTTATTGCATAACGGGAATATGTCTGATCAAGATTATACGCCGGCGAAAGTTTGTAATAACTCATTGCCATATTAAATCTTGCATTTTCAGAATATTCGCTTGAAGGGTAATTTTTCACAAGTGTTTCAAACTCATAAATAGCCAGTATATACTCTTCCCGTTTATAATAACTCATACCGAGAAAATAAATACTTTTGTCAATTATACTTGTACCGGAAAATTTCAGCTTGATCAGATTGAAATCGTCTATCGCTTCTAAATAATCTCCCTTATCATAGTTTGACTTTGCGGCAAAATACGCTTTCTCGGGATCATCGGTATTTATATTTCCAGTATCTGACGAACTGCATGAAACAAGCGCTGAAACCGCAATCAGCAGCAGCAGCGAATAAAATTTTTTCTTCAATACTTTATTTAATTTTTTTACATCATTGTCAGATCTGTTTCTCAGAAACTGACTAAAACAAGCAAAAGTTATTTTTAAATTTGATTAATATCTTAAGACTAATTACTTCTGATAGAAAAGAACATTATAATTGCAGCTGCAGATACAGCTATAATAATTGAAGGAAATAAATATTTTTCTAATCCCTTTTCTTCAGGTAATTTTCCTTTTGTAAAGCTGTATCTTATGTCCTCGATCTGATTTATCATATCAGAATCAAAACTGTCTTTTGCTTTTTTCAATACCCTGTCACTGTAAAGCCGTTCGTTGCTTCCTGCTTTTACAATTTCATATTCATATGAAACGCGTATTTCTCTTCCCGTAAGTTTATTTCCCGTAAAATCAGAACCTTTTATATTAGAATAAACGGGTTTTATGACAATGTTACTGAAGGTTATACGGTAATCAGAGGTATCAAACTTCTCATTTAAAAACAAATTATAACTGCTGAATCTTTGCTTTACTTTATTCAGAAAATAAATCTCTTCCTGTTTATCCTGATTTATTTCAATTTCAAAAAAACTTTCATCACCGAGTGCTGTCATCTTATTTTCCAACGGTAAAAAACTTTCTTCTATCAGTTTATCAATAAGATAAAGATTACCCGGGTTTTCCTGGCATATACATTTACCTCCTGAAAATATTAATAAAACAAAAATCAGGAGGTATTTTATTTTCATTTTTCTAACCGTAAATTCCTCTGAGTTTCAGTACTTTGGAAACTTTATCAATAGCATGTATATAAGCTCCGAGTCTCAGAGTTGTATTATACTTAATGGAAGTTTTATAAACTACATCAAAAGCTTCCGTCATCATTCTGTTCAGTCTGTTATTAATATCATCTTCATCCCAGAAATATCCTATTCTGTCCTGCACCCATTCGAAATAAGAGACAATAACTCCGCCTGAATTCGCAAGTATGTCAGGGATTACTCTGATACCTTTTCCTGAAATTATATCATCAGCATCAGCCGAGATAGGACCGTTAGCACCTTCGACTATGAGTTTTGCTTTGATCCTGTCAGCATTGTGAGCGGAAATCTGATCTTCTTTAGCTGCAGGAACGAGAATGTCGCATTCAAGTTCAAGCAATTCCTCATTAGTAATTGAAGTTCCGAAATTTCCACCTTTAAGCACCTTATTCTTTGAAACATATTCAATCGCTTTGTTTACATCAATACCGTTTTTATCATAATATCCGCCGGAAACGTCACTGACAGCTATTACTTTTACACCTTTTTCATTTAAAAGCTGTGCGCTGACAGAGCCGACATTTCCGAATCCCTGTACAACGCATGTTGTAGATGTAGGATCTATTTCAAGAGTTTTAAGCGCTGCCATAGTAGCGATCATTACTCCCCTTCCTGTTGCTTCGCGTCTTCCTTTGGAACCGCCGATAATAATCGGTTTTCCTGTTACAACTCCGGTTACCGTTTCTTTTTTATGCATGCTGTAAGTATCCATAATCCATGCCATGATCTGTTCATCCGTATTCATGTCCGGAGCGGGTATGTCAGAATCCGGTCCGAATACTTCAAGTAAGTTAACAGTATATCTTCTTGTAATCATCTCAAGTTCTCTGGAAGATAATTTCGACGGATCACATTTGACTGCGCCTTTTGCACCGCCGAAGGGAATATTTGCAATCGCGCATTTCCATGTCATCCATGAAGCCAGTGCTTTTACTTCATCAATATCTACATCCGGAGAATAACGGATTCCGCCTTTTGAAGGTCCTAAAATATTATCATGAATTACCCTGTATCCCTCAAACACCTGGAGACTTCCGTCATCCATGGAAACAGGTATTGAAACTATGACTTGCTTTACGGGTGATGCTAAATAATTATAAAGTCCTTTGTCTAAATTATATAGTTCGCAGGCTTTATCAAACCTTACCATCATTGATTCAAATGGATTGGCCTCGCCCTTTCTGTAAGGCGCGGGCTCTTTGTATTCTTCTGGCATTTAGTTAGAAATTAAATTTTAAGAATGAGTTGTAAATTCAAAATTAACATAATGCAATTTTTATATCAAGTTAGTATAATTGGCTGACCGTTAGTTTTTTGTTTTTATTGAACTTAAGCCGGGTATTTATCAGTATTCATTTCCTTTACTTTATATTCAATTAAACAAATTCCTTTATTGACTTAATTTTAAAATCTATATTTAAGGAATCAATAATGAATACTTTAAAAATTATTATAAATGAAAATATTTCAAAAGGAAATAACACTCTCGCAGCGAAAACGCGGCTTTCATATCATTACTGATGAGATAAAAGGATCGCTTCCTGAACTCAGATACATAAAAACAGGAATGCTCAATGTTTTTATAAAACATACTTCAGCATCACTCTCTATAAATGAAAATGCTGATCCGACCGTAAGAGAAGACTTTGAATCACATTTTAATATTATGGTGCCGGAAGCTGGACAACATTATCTTCATACAGCCGAAGGACCTGATGATATGACTTCGCACATAAAATCATCTTTAATTGGGTGCAGTCTGAATATTCCGGTAACTGACGGGAATCTTAATCTCGGTATCTGGCAGGGAATTTATTTATGTGAGCACCGCAATGCCGGCGGACGGAGAAATATTGTCTTAACATTAACCGGAAATTAATTTAATAAAGCAGATAATAACATATTTTTATATTTTTATTTATTGAGTGAAATATATCTCGCTTATTAATTGTCTTTATATTTATATATTCTAATTACATCTCAATTTTTGTAAATTGTTGTTAATGAAAAGCGTTTCACTACATACACTCGGCTGTAAGCTTAATTACAGCGAAACTTCTACTATCGGCAAAGGATTTTCTCAAAAAGGTTTTCAGCTTAAAGAATACGGAGAGCCGTCCGATGTTTTCGTTTTAAATACCTGCTCTGTAACGGAAAATGCAGATAAAGAATGCAGACAGATCGTGAGAAGCGTGTTAAGAAAAAATCCCGATACTTATGTAATAGTAACCGGATGTTACGCGCAGCTGCAGCCGCATGAGATCGCATCAATAGAAGGCGTAGATCTTGTACTTGGCATTAATGAGAAAATGAAACTTCTTGATTACATTGATAATATTGAAAAGAAAGAATTATCATGCATTTACAGAAATTCTGTAAGCAGCGCAGTTGAATTTTTTGAAGCTTATTCGGCAGATACAGATTCGAGAACAAGAGCATTTCTGAAAATTCAGGACGGCTGTAATTACAAATGCTCATTCTGCACTATTCCCCTTGCCCGCGGAATTTCAAGAAGTCTTTCTCCTGATAAAGTTCTGAACAATGCAGTCGGATTAATCAATGCCGGATATAAAGAGATTGTTCTGACCGGCGTGAATACAGGTGATTACAGTTATGAAAATTACAGATTGATTGACATTCTTCAAATGCTTGACGGACTGGAAATTGAACGTATCCGGCTTAGTTCAATAGAGCCGAATCTCATCACTAATGAAATAATTAATTTTGCCAAAAACTCGGAAAAGTTTTGCAGACATATGCACATCCCCCTTCAGAGCGGTGATAATGAAATTTTAAAGCTGATGAGAAGAAGGTATAACCGCGAACAGTATATGGAAACTATTTTAAAACTGAAGGATGAAGTTAAGGATATTTGTATCGGCGCTGATGTGATAACAGGATTTCCCGGTGAAACAAATGAACATTTTGAAAATACAGTTGAATTTTTAAAAGCACTTCCCGTAAATTATCTGCATGTATTCAGTTATTCCGAAAGGCGGAATACTGATGCTGTCAGTATGCCGGGGAAAGTGGATATTGCAGAAAGAAAAAGGAGAAGCTTAATACTCAGAAAAATCTCAGACAGCAAGCGGTTTGATTTTTATAATAAATATATCGGAACCGAACAAAATGTTTTACTCGAATCTCTGAAAGATGATCTGACAATAGAAGGTCTTACTTCAAATTATATCAGAGTAAAGTTAAATGCCGGAAACGTTTTTGAAAATGATTTTATAAAAGTGAAACTGACTGATACCAACGGAGTTTGTCCTGTCTCAGCTGAATTTGTAAACTAAATCTTCACACATTTTTAATTGAAAATATTTTTTGCAAGACACGCAGACGCAATAGATCACCTTACTGAAACAGTCAAGTCAGACGCATTGAGATACCTGACAGAGACCGGCAGGAAGAAAGAGAATGAAGTTGCGGATTATTTGAAAGAATATTTTAAGGATCTGGATATGATATATACAAGTCCGCTGATAAGAGCTGTTCAGACTGCGGAAATTATAGCAGCAAAAACGGGATATACGGGAAATATCGGGCTTGTAAATGAACTGAAAAGCGAAACACCAGTCTCCGGCGCTGTTGAGCTGATAAGGGTTTCAGGCAGTTTTTCTGCAGTATTGTTTGTAGGGCATGAACCAAAACTCGGGATATTGCTGAATGCACTTACGGGAAAAACATTAACAAACTCATTTTCTAAATCAGGAATATCTCTGACTGAGTTTCTGCCAGATAATGATACATTCAGGTTCGAATGGTATTTTGATCCGAAGAAAATGATTTTTATCAGATGACTGATTTTCTAAAAATGAGCGGACTTAATTATTCATACGGTAATGATAAAATTACTTCAGGTTCTTTTTGTTTAAAAAATATCAGCGCGGAAATTTCCGAAGGTGATTTTACCGCCGTCATCGGCAAAAACGGTTCGGGTAAATCAACGCTCATAAGATTAATTGCAGGGATTAATTTACCTGACTCGGGAAGCATAGTTTTCCGGGGAAAAAATATTTTATCTTACGGCAAAAAAGAATTAGCCGGTCTGATCTCTTATCTTCCGCAGTCAAATGAATTTATGCATTTTGACTCTGACGTTAAGGATTTTCTTTTACTCGGACGGTATCCGTATAAAAATTTCACGGATTTCAGATACAGCATTGCTGACCGGGATATAGTAATGGAAAGCGTAAAGATCACAGGAATAGAAAATCTGCTGAATAAAAAAATGAACGAACTTTCCGGAGGTCAGAGACAAAAAGCGCTGCTTACTTTATCACTTGTCCAGCTCGGTACGGAAGATGATATGAGAGGTAAACTGCTGATTGCTGATGAACCCCTGACATATCTTGACATAAATCATCAGATTGAGATTATGAATTTATTAAAGAAGCTGAATGAAAATAATCTTACCGTTATTACGGTAATCCATGACCTGAATCTTGCTTTGAAATATTCCAACAGATCAATACTCCTCAGACAGGGCGAGATTGTGAAGATAACGGATACAAAGGACGTAATTACAGAAGAAATGATCAAAGAACATTTTTTTATAGATTCAAAGATATTAAATTATGAGAAAAATTTTTTTATAAATTACCTGCCAAACTGAATTAATATGAAACTGAATACAATTATAATAGAGGAAAAAGATCAGACGAAAAAAATCATAATGAACCGTCCGGAGAAAAGAAATTCCCTGGACGAGGAAATGATATCCGAGCTGACCGAAACATTCCGAAAAATTTCAGATGACAAAGAAACGAAAAGCGTTATATTAACAGGAGCCGCCGGTAATTTCTGTTCGGGTTTATATTTGGATTATCTTCAGAAAATTTCCGAGTATGACATTCTGGAAAATAAAGCCGACTCGCAGAAATTCCGCGATCTGTTGCTCACCATTTATAACTGTAAAAAACCTGTAATCGCAATGGTGGAAGGTTATGCGCTTGCAGGCGGCTGCGGGATTGCAAGCGCCTGTGATATTATTGTTGCAGATAAGGAATCGCAGTTCGGATATACGGAAGTCAGGATTGGATTCATACCGGCAATAGTAATGATATTTCTTTTAAAAAGAGTAACTGAATCCCATGCAAAAGATCTTCTGCTTACATCTAAATTTATAAACGGTGAGGAAGCAAAGCGCATCGGGTTTGTGAATTATGTAACTGATGGCGCTGAACTTGAAAGCACTGTAATGAATCTCTGCGGGGAATTCAATAAGCTTCCGGCAAGTTCGATATGTCTTACAAAGGAAATGTTTAAGAATGTATCATCAATGGGCTTCGGACCTGCGCTGGATTATGCAGTTGATATGAATGCAATTACAAGAATGACTGAGGAGTGCAGAAACGGCGTAAAAAATTTCCTTACAAAAATTAAAAAGTAATTTTAATAAAATTTAATATGAATAATCTAAAGTATAAAACTATTCAGTATCTCGACAGAAATGAATCACAATACGGACCTTCTCCGAAATGTTTTGAATATCTTAAGACTGTAGGTATTGAAGAGCTTGCATGGTATTCCCGCGATTTTTCCCGCGGGGTTAAATCAAAATTATCAGAAAGGATTGCGAAGGATTTTGGTTTTAAGGAAAATCAGATCATAATATCTTACGGAAGCGAAGATATTCTTAAACAGCTTATTCACAGATATCTGTCCCGGGGAGAGAAAGTTCTGATCCCGAAAGAAGCTTGGTGGTATTATAAAAAAGTCGCTTATGAAGTCGGCGGATTTAATGTAGAGTACCCGATGAAAAAAGGAAAGATCGGAAAGATTGATTCATATCTGTATGACCTTGATAAAATGATAAAAATATATGACAGGGAAAAACCCAGGATAGTAATTATTGCTTCGCCTAATAATCCTACCGGTAATATGATCTCCGGGGAAGATCTGGGAAAATTTCTTGATGTGTGCAGAGGCGCAATTGTCATGATAGATGAAGCATACTGGGGTTTCGGCTCTAAAGATAACAGTTATGTAAAACCTTACATTGATGAATTTCCAAATCTTATTATCTGCAGAACTTTCTCAAAATATTTCGCACTCGCAGGGACAAGAATGGGATTCAGCTTTGCCGGTAATAATCTTGAAGAGCTTAAAGGTTACACGACAAGATATCTCGGATATAACCTTGTATCGGAAAATCTTTCGCTGATAGCTTACGATGATCATAAGTATTATGAAAAAGTTACCGGAATGATGCAGGAAGACAAGGAATATTTTTACAGTGAATTCAAAAAGATGAAGGGCTTTACCCCTTATAAATCATTTGCGAATTTTATGCTGGTCGATATGCCTGCGGGAATAAGAAAAGGTCTGGATAAGTTTTTAAAAGAAAGAAATCTGCTGATTAAATTTCTTGATGAAGAAGCTTTTAAAACCGAAACAAGAATTACTCTCGGCACTCGTGATCAGAATTATTATCTGATAGATTCTATTAAAGAATACCTTAAAAAAGCCAAACATTAAATAAGCGATTGTCTAAAAACAGAAAAGAAAAAATTCCGCATAAAAAATCTTCAGACGCCGGAATATCGAAGTATATTTTATTTGCGGTTATACTCATCATTGCCGGTTATTTTTTTTATGATCTTTTAATCAGGGAAGAATCGGTAAAACCACCTGTATTTAAAGATCCGCAGGAGAGGATTAAAAATGTTCCGGAACCTCAGTTTAAGAAAGAAGGTGAGCTTGAGTTCATCAGCGCAGACGGAAAAAACTCCGTAATTAAAAAAATTGACATAGAACTGGCATTAGACGACTCTGAGCGTACACAGGGCCTGATGTACAGAAAATCCATGGATGACGAAAAAGGAATGCTGTTTATTTTTGACAGGGAGGAAATGCAGTCCTTCTGGATGAAAAATACTATCATACCTCTAGATATAATGTATGTGAATTCGGATTTTAAAATTGTAAAGATCTTTAAGAATACCGTTCCCTTTTCTGAAATTTCACTGCCTTCTGACAGACCTGCAATTTATGTAGTCGAAGTCGCCGGCGGATTTTCTGACAGATATAAAATTAAAGAAGGCGATAAAATAAAGTTTGAAAAATTCTGAAAATAAAATTCAGATAAATTTTTTTGCAAAGAGAGATTTCTTCAGACTGAATTGTATTTATTGTTATTCTGAGGATTCGGTAATTATATTTTCCGGCTTTACGCCTTCGTTAAGAATTGTTTCCTTTACAAACTCATTCATTCTGTCAGAACCGAATAAATAAAATTTTTTACCTTCAGTATCACCTGTATATTTTTTGATTAAATCAGCGCTGAATAATCCGTATTCATAATTCCATTCCATGTCATCTTTATCTTCAATCACCGGAATAAATTTAAAACCGGAAATATTCTCCGACCACATTTCCAGATCTGAAAGGAATGCAGTCTGAAGACAGGACTTATTAAAATAGAACAGAGTAATTTTTTCATTCAGATTATTATCATAAACATATTCCAGAATGCTTCTTACCGGCGTAATTCCGATACCTCCTGCGATGAATATTTTTTCAGAATTATCCGCAAGTATATTATTCCCGAACGGTCTGCTTATATACAAATCAGTACCCGGCTTTAATTTCAGTAAATTTTTTATAAATGCGGATTTGTTTTTTCTTACAGCAATCAGAAGTTCTTTTTTATCCGGCGAACCTGCGAATGAGAACGGACGGGTATTTCCTTTTGCGTCAGTTTTTAATGCGTTTGATTTTTCAGGCAGAGTAAAATAAGCGTATTGACCCGGCAAAAATTTATAACCTGTTCCGGTTCTTTCAAAAGTAAATAATAAAGTATTTTCACAAATTAACTCTTTGCCGGTTATTTTAATTTTGTATTCTTTCAATAACTTAATGTAATGGAATAGTTGATTTGATTCGCTGCATAATATTTTTAATATTTGTCCGTGATCGTATTATTATTTATTTTGAATTCACAGTCAGATATTTTATAAAAAAGCGTTATGCTTTAATTGCTGACCGGCAAATAAAAATTATATAAAACGCGAATGTCTTTACAGTCAATTTTTAAAGTTATAATGAATAACCTTATTTGATTAACACCATTCGCTTCGTCTGAAAAAACTCACCCGCTTCCAGTTTATAAAAATATACTCCGCTCGATAATCCCGCACCGTTGAATTCCAAAGAGTACACTCCGGCAGTCCTGAATTCATTACTGATTAATCTTTTAATTTCTCTTCCGAGAATGTCATATACTGTCAGCTTTACTTTGCTCTCCTTAGGCAGACTGAAATTAATTTTAGTTACAGGGTTAAACGGGTTTGGATAGTTTTGTGACAATTGATATTCAGCCGGGATTAATTCTTTTGGCGAATCACCATAACCGCCGATTGATTCAGCCCTGAATATTTTCATGATATCACTGCTTACATAATTCAAATGCTCCTGCACATTATGCGGCTTCCGTGCTTTTACGGTTTCGCTCAGAAGTTTCTTAGTTCTGAATTCAGATCTTTCCTTTTCAGATGCTTTTCCCTGGTCTATCTTTATCTGAAGCTGTTTTATATTATTAAATTCCTTTTCTCTTGAAGTCTCAAACGTTTTTATTATATTTTCTTTGATTGATTCTTTATCTTCCTTTGTAAAAAGATTCTTGTCATCATTATTTTTAGATTTATTTACAGGTAAATCTAAAGGATCATCTATATACTCTACTGACATTTCCGTTTCTCTGCTTTTATTTCCTCCGCCCGAACCGTGAATACTGTCTAACAGACTTGCGGCTGAGTAATCCCAGCCTGCCGTCAGTCCTTCATAGCTGAATGGATTTTGATTGATTATTTGCTGAAATCCCGACATTGCCGACTGATATTCTCCAAGTGAGACTTTTGTTTTTTGAAGAAGATAATAAGTTTTTTTAATGAGCAGATTATTTTCGCCGTTATTTAATATCAATGACTCAAAGAATGTTTTTAGCTGTGTCATTTTATTTCCGGAATTGTCAAGCGAAAGCGCGCTTAGATATAGTTTTGATAAACAGTCTATGCTTTCCAGGCTGTCAGCATAATTTGTCAGCATTTCCATACATTTATCATAAACGAATTCGTAATTCCTTTTACGCATCTCAAGACAGATATCATCATATAACTCTTTTGAAGAAGATATATCCGCTTTATTATTAATATTGTTTAAAGATGATACTTTATCATTGAATCCGGCTCCGCTTCCGCCGCCGGTTATATAAATTGTATCATAGACCTGATTACCAAGATCAACAATCAAATATTCTTCATTCTGCTCTATAGCGCAAATCGTAGGCTCAAATGAAAATATTACCTGGCAGTTTGAGCCGTAAAATGCTCCAAGACAATCTACGTTTTCTCTTGGATCGGATTCGGAATTACTCAGCTTAAAACAATTTTCAGAACTTGCCGGAAAGGCGTCATCAATATCAGGAAACATTCCGCTCAAATGATAAGCTGTAGAATTGTTATTAATGTTAAATGTGTTTAATCCCTGATTAATCAGAAAATAACCTTCTCCGGAATAAAGATTATTAGCATTCGGATCTCCGGAAGATATTTCATTAAAGCCGCCGGTCTGCGCTTGACCCTGAAGTCCGAGATTAATTATACCGTCATAAATATTCGCTCCCGAGATACCCGAGTCTCCGGTAATGTCATTATTATAAAGGTCAGCGTAAGATAAAGATGAAATAATATTAATGCCTGTGCTGTAGTTATTTATTTCATTATTTTTAATTACGCCTGCAGATACATTTGAAAGGAATATTGCAATATTACCGTTTGCTGAGTTAAAATCATTGCCGTTGATCATCAGAGGTATTACGCTCTCTGCAAATCCTGCGCATATTAAAGTAGAATATTTATTGCTTCCGGTATTAAACTCATTGTATAATATATTTGAAATTATTGAATGCTCTTCTTCATTTTCAAGATAGTTAATATTTATACAGATTACGGAGTCTAAGTTTGCAAAATTAAACTTACATCCTGATATTGTCAGATCGTAACAATCTGTAAACTGCAGTGCTGAAGGATTTACAGTTTCTGCTCCGCTTGGTTTTACATTCTCAAAAACAGTATTTGCAATATTCACTATATCACAGCCGGTAAAGTCAATTCCGTTCCAGTATGCTCCGCTCTGAGATTTCATATTCACCTTCAGCTCATTTGGCGAATCAGGATAAAGTCCGCTTTTAAATTCTCCGCCGTCAATGTTCCATTTTACGCCGTCTG
>ERZ761609.507-NODE-507-length-44953-cov-50.027262_pt1 | contig 44953 bp, 41 predicted proteins | sample MGYA00511163_ERZ761609 | MGnify/ENA primary metagenome ERZ761609 (study PRJEB28899, sample SAMN02445070) | bioreactor sludge metagenome | biome: EBPR sludge | place: Australia: Brisbane, Thorneside Wastewater Treatment Plant | collected 2011-12-16 ... | reverse complement strand
GGTAGGTGTAGGAGGGGTTCTGCTGGGTGATTTCCAGGGTGTAAATGCCGAGCAGCAGGCCGTCGGCGCCGTAGAAATGGACGCGGTGGCGGTCCTGGTCGCGCTTCGAGACCATGCGCTCGTTGCGCGCGGAGTAGAGGTAGGTTTCCTGGTGCTGGGTGCTGGAGGCGGTGTGGACGCGATTGTCCACATCGTACGTCTGCGACTGGCCCCATGAGCCAAGCCAGTTGCCGTTGGCATCGTAGTTCTGGCCGGTGACGCGGTTGGTGGCGCCGTTGATGCCGAGGGTGAAGCCGGTCATCTGGCCCTTGGTGACGGACTGCTGGGTGAGATTGCCGAACCCGTCGTGGTTCCAGGCGAGGCCCCAACCGCCGGCGCCCTGGGTGGCGGCCGAGATCAGGCGGCCGAGCTGGTCGTATTGATATTGCACGGTTTCGCCGGAGATGTGGTCGGTTCTTGTTTGTATTCTGCCATCGTTTTGGGTGGCGGAAAAGCCGTAAGAGATGTCGACGCCGAAGCCGGTTTGGCGGGTGAGCTGGCCTCGGATGTTGTAGGTGCGGGATTCGGAGTGGCCGGGGGCGGTGAGGGCGGTGATCTGGCCGGCGACGTTGTAGGTGATGCTGGAGACGATGGGGTTGGCGCCCTCCATCATGGTGGCAGGGCGGCCCATGGCGTCGTAGGTGGATCTTCGATCACAACATTGCTCAAGACGAGGAAAGCGAGTGCCCTCGCGGCCAATGTCCTGACTCAGTTTCGTTGGCCGGATTTCAGAGGTCCCTCATGGGCCGGTTTTGGGTGTCCCCCAAGTGCCGAGGGCGGACGGAAGGGTTCCGCCGCCCGGCTAGTTCTTCGTCAAGGGGCGGTTGAGCTTGTCATAGGTGATGGTGGTGGTGATGGGAGGTGCGGCTGCAGGCCGGCCGCCGCGCCTCCCCTCGCGCCGCTAGGCTACGCCGTACTTCTTGAACCACGCCAGGAGGCGCGCCCACGCATCATCGGCGTGCTGCTTCTGATACGAAGGCCGGTAATCCGCGTAAAAGCCGTGGTTGCCGTTCGGGTAGAGGATGATTTCCGACGGACCTCCGGCGGCTTTGATTGCGCCGCGCATCTTCTCGACAGTGGGGACCGGAATGCCCTGGTCGGCCTCACCATAGAGCCCCAAGACCGGAGCTTTCAGATCCGCCGCCAGATCCACGGGCTGTTTGGGCTGCATTTGTGGATCCGAGTTGGCCCGAGCGACCAGGGAGCCATACCAGGCGCCCCCCGCTTTGACCCTCGGTTGATGGGCCGCGTAGAGCCAGACGATCCGCCCGCCCCAGCAGAAGCCCGTGACCGCGAGTTTGTTGGGGTCGCCGCCGTTTGCCGAAGCCCATTTGGAGGCTGCATCCAGATCAGCAAGCACCTGCGCATCGGGCACGCGCGACACGACCTTGAAGATTTCCTGGATGCCCTCGAGATTGTCCACGCGACCCTGCCGGGCATAGAGATCCGGCGCCACGGCCAGGTAGCCGAGCTTGGCGAACCGCCGGCAGATGTCCTTGATGTGCTCATGGACGCCGAAGATCTCATGGACTACGAGCACCACGGGCAGGTTTTTGCCGCCCGCGGGCTGCGCCCGGTAGGCGGGCATCTCGCCGCCCTCGGCGGGGATCTTCACTTCGCCCGCGGTGAGGCCTTCGGAACTGGTGGTTATGGTCTGGGCGGAGATCGGCTGCGTCGCCAGGGCGAAGCCCGCTCCAAGGCTGGTCACTACAAAGCCGCGGCGTCCAGTAGGAACGGCATCCGGCTCGAGACTTTTTGCGTGATCTTTCAAGTTTTCGTCCATAGTCCCTCCATGTGATTTGCCCCCGTCATGCTAATCTCAGAGTTTACCCCGTTTTCCATGTCTGACCCGGCCAGCCCCTCACCGGGCGCTCTCTTTGAACGCCTTCTCGATATTATGGCTCGCCTACGCGCCCCGGACGGTTGCCCGTGGGATCGCGAACAGACCTTCGATTCCATCAAGCCATACACGATCGAGGAGACCTACGAGGTAATCGACGCGATCGACCGGCGCGACTTTCCCGCACTGGCGGAGGAATTGGGCGACTTTTTATTACAAGCCGTCTTTTACGCCCAAATGGGGCGCGAGCAAGGCCTGTTTTCGATCGTCGATTCTTTGGCGCACATCAACGAAAAACTGGTTCGCCGGCACCCGCACGTCTTCGCCGATGGCAATGCACGCACACCGGAGGAAGTGAAGCAGCGCTGGGATGAGATCAAGAAGGGGGAGAAGCCCGGGCCGCACGGTCTGTTGGACTCCATCCCTCGCGCTCAACCTGCCCTGGCCGAATCCGCGCAGATCTCGTCGAAGGCCGCGGGCGCGGGCTTTGACTGGCCCGATCTTGACGGGGTGCTCGACAAAGTCCGTGAGGAACTGGAGGAACTCAAGCTCGCGGCCACCGCCGAGGAGAGGGAAGCGGAGTTTGGCGACCTGCTATTCACCCTGGTCAATGTCGGACGATTTCTCAAGATCGATCCCGAACAGGCGCTGCGGCGGACCAACCGTAAGTTCCGCTTGCGTTTCGCCTGGGTGGAGGCTGAACTCGAAAAGCGAGGGCGGACCGTGCAGCAATCGGCAAAGGAGGAGGGTATCGGGGAACTGGAATCGCTCTGGCAGGAGGCGAAGTGCAAGACGACACCGTGATCCGCCGCCTGGATTCACTTCCCGAGTTCGAGGAAGCGGTCCGCCTTCAGCAGCAGATTTGGGGCTTCCGCGACATCGAACTTCTGCCGCGCCGCCTGTTTGTCGTCGCCTCCAAGGTGGGCGGGCAAGTGTTAGGCGCGTTTTCGGGCGACCGCATGGTGGGGTTTTTGCTGGCGATCCCCGGACTGAAGCCGGCCGAACCGCGCCCCTGGACCTACCTGCATTCGCACATGGCGGGCGTGTTGCCGGAGTTCCAGGGCCGGCAGATCGGGCGTTTGCTCAAGCTCGAACAACGCAAGCTCGCGCTTGCCGCGGGGATCCGGCTGGTGGAGTGGACGTTTGATCCGCTTGAGATCCGCAACGCGTGGTTCAACATCGAACGCCTTGGGGCTGTGGTCCGCCGCTATGTCCTCAACCAGTACGGCGTGACCTCCTCGACGCTGCATGGCGGCCTGCCGACGGATCGCTGCGTGGCCGAATGGTATCTGGACTCGCACCGCGTTCTGGCCACGCTTTCGGGCGCTGCTGCTGAGCCTCGCACCGTCGAGGCCCGGATCGCGGTGCCGGCCGTCATCGGGGAGCTCCGCTCCTCCGACCCGAAACAGGCGCGGGAAATTCAGGAGCGCGTGTCTGAACAATTCGTCGAGGCCACGCACCGCGGATTGGCTGTCGTCGGCTTTGAGAAATCGCCGGAATCCGGCACCTATTTACTTGGACCATGGAATTCACCATCGATGCCGTAAGGCTTCATCTTGTCAGCATGCCGCTGGTTCATTTCTTTGAAACCAGCTTTGGCCGCACATACACGCGGGACATCATTCTCGTGGAAGTCATTTGCGGCGGCGCCTCCGGTTGGGGCGAAGTCACCTGCGGCGAACATCCGTTCTACAACGAGGAATGGACCGAGAGCGCGTGGTTGCTGCTCAGGGACTACCTGGCTCCAGCGATCCTCCGCCAGACTTTCGCCTCTCCCACGGAAGTGGCCGCGCGCCTGCCGCGCGTGCGCGGTCACAACATGGCCAAGGGTGGCCTGGAGGCTGCATGTTGGGACCTGGCCGCGCGTCTGCGCAACGAACCGCTCTGGAAGACCATCGGAGCGGGGGCGCGCCGCGCCATTCCCTGCGGCGTTTCGATCGGAATTCAGGACACCGTCCCGCAATTGCTGGAAAAGATCGGCCGCGAAATCGAGGCCGGATACCAGCGGATCAAGGTGAAGATCAAACCCGGCTGGGACGTCAATGTCATCGCGGCAATTCGCCGCGAATTTCCCGGGATTCTATTGATGGCCGATGCCAATTCCGCCTACACGCTGGCTGATATCAACCACCTTCGCCGGCTGGACGAGTTTAACCTGATGATGATCGAGCAGCCGCTCGCGCACGACGAAATCATCGACCATGCCCAGCTCCAGGCTGCGCTCCGCACGCCGATCTGTCTCGACGAGTGCATCCGCTCCGCCCATCACGCCGAGCAGGCCCTGCGCCTCGATGCCGGCCGCATCATCAACATCAAGCTGGGCCGGGTTGGCGGATTCACGGAGGCGATCCGGATCCACGATTTGTGCCAGTCGCGCAAGATCCCGGTCTGGTGCGGCGGCATGCTGGAAGCGGGGGTCGGACGCGCCCATAACATCGCACTTGCGTCGCTTCCGAACTTCACTCTGCCGGGAGACGTCTCGGCTTCCCGCCGGTACTGGCAGCGCGACATTATCGATCCGTGGGTAGAGACCACGCCGCAAGGGATTATCGAGTTGCGCGACGACCCCGGCTTCGGCTATCCGCTTGATCTCGATTTTCTCGCCTCAGTCCGTCTCCGCGAGTTGGATTGCGCCGCCCGGTGACGTATTCGCGACCGCTGCTGTATGGCCTGGTCTGCCTGATGACCTTCATCTGGGGGATTAATTTCGTCATCGCGAAGATATCGCTGCGCTACTTCCCCGCCCTGATGATCGGTCCGCTGCGTGCCGTTTTTGCCGCATTGTTGATGCTGCCGCTGTACTTCGTGAACCAGCGTCACAATCCGCGCCGCTCTGAACCGTGGACGTGGCGAGAGCTGCCGCTGATCGCCACCCTCGGTGTCTGCGGCATCACGCTCAACCAGATCTTCTTCATCGCGGGCATGGACCAGACCTCGGTCTCCCACGGAGCGTTGGTCATCGCCACGACACCCATCGTGGTTCTGCTGCTGGCCCGTCTGCGAGGCCAGGAGACTCTCACTGCTCGCGCCGCCGGCGGGATGATTCTCGCCTTCTCGGGTGTCGCCGCGCTCAACCTTGGCCCGGGCAAGGACGCCCACGGCGCCACACTCGCGGGCGATATCCTGGTGTTCCTCGCCGGCTTCACCTTCGCCCTGTTTGCCGTATTTGGCAAGGAGATCACGCGCCGCCACGACACGGTGACTGTCACGACGCTGGGCTATACGTCCGGGGCAATCGCCGGATTGCCGCTCCTGTGGTGGCTGGCACGCGATTTCGACCTGGCCGCGGTGCCGCTGGAGGGCTGGTTCTGGATTCTGTATCTCGCCGCCCTGCCATCGGTCGCCGGCTATATGATCTTCTACTACGCCATGACGCACTTGCCCGCTTCCCGTGTCGCCGCGTTCAGCTACGCCCAGCCGGTGATCGCCGCGGCCGCCGGGCTGGCCGTGCTGGGCGAGCCGATTACAGCCACGGTTGCGGCAGGCGGCGCGCTGGTCCTCGCCGGCGTCTGGCTCACCAACCGCCGGGCCTGACTCCGCCGCAATCCCCGATAATGGGCCCATGCGCGACATTTCCGGGCAAATCGTTCTCGTTACCGGCGCAGCCAAGCGCATCGGCCGCTCCATTGCCTTGCGGCTCCACGAAGCGGGCGCCCGGGTTCTGATTCACTATGGAGGGTCCGCAGCAGCAGCCGAGCAGACTGCCGCGGAATGCGGGAATGCCCCGTTGTTTCAGGCCGACCTGGAACGCGTTGCCGAAATCCAAGCGCTGTTCCAGGAGATTGAAGTCCGCATCGGCCGCCTCGACGCCCTGGTAAACAATGCCGCCCGTTTCACCCGCGTCGATCCGCTCGAGGTCACCGAGGCCGATTGGGACTTCATCCATTCGGTGAACCTGAAGGCCAATTTCTTCTGCGCCCAGCAGGCGGCGTTGCTCATGCGGCGCCGCAATCCCGAAGGGGCGGGGCGGATCATCAACATCAGTTCCATGGGAGGCTTCCTTGCCTGGCCCGAGCACACCCACTACTGCGCGTCCAAGGCCGGCGTGATCGCTCTAACCCGTTCGCTCGCCAAAGCCTGGGGCCCCGCCATCACCGTGAATTCCGTCGCCCCGGGCGTCATTCCCTTTCAAGAGGCCGGCGATCCGCAGATTCAAGCAATGGCGCGCGCCACGCCCGCGGCGCGCCCCGGCACCGGAGGAGACATCGCCGATGCCGTCCTCTACTTCCTCCAGGCGTCGAACTTCATCACGGGCCAGACGCTTCAGGTGGACGGAGGTCTGTCTCTTCGCTGAGGGCCGCATGATGGCGAGCCAGACGAAGGTGGAACTCGGTTTCGGCCACCATGCCCCGGACCGACTTACGTGTTTCAAGGAGTAGCGTCACCGCCGCCGACAGCATCAAGAGCGCCCCGGCCACGCCGAGCGCCACGGGAATCCAGTAGAACCGGAAGCTAACGGACACCACGCCGATCGCCACGCTGGTGAACACAAAGGCCGCCACCGCCAAGTAGAGTTGAGTCTGTGCCCGCTGCAGCAGAAACAGCCGCGAGCCCTGTAGGTCAATCTCATCCCGCCAGAAAGCCAGCCTCTCGTTTCGCAGCTCGGCGCCCAGCGCCGGGTTCGCGAGCCGCTCGACGTGCTCGGAGAGCCTCCGCAGCCGGTCAATCACGCGCGCCAGGCGGTTGGATGTGGAGAGAATCAGCGTTCCGCAAGCCGACACCAACAGGGCGGGTGTAATCATCGCAGTCAGAATGTTCAACGCCGCGCCCAGATTTCCTATTTTTGTGTCCAGATTGAAATCAGGCAGCATAAGAAACGATTTTCTCAAGTTGAAACGATCCCGGTCGAAGAGCTATTTGTGACGATCACTCTCGCCCAACGCGCCCAGGAACTCCTCGACGCCATGCGGGACGCCCTCGCCTCCGGGGGAGCGATCGAAAACTGGCTCGCATATGAGACCCCGGAAGGCGGACTCACGCTGCTCGAGGATTGCGATGAATCCCCCGAGTCACTCCAGTGGACCAGGGGCGCCCGGCGCATCTGGCGAGTCCGGCGTGTGGGCGCGCGGCTGATCGCAGAAGGATTCTCAGGGCACTCCTGCTGCCGCCTGGAGGCGCCCGCCCCCAAGAGTCCGGCTCTGCGGCTGCTTCACCCGACCATCCCTATCGACTTGGGCGGTCATCAACTTCTGCGTACCGCCTGAAGTTCAGTTCACCAGACGCATGTGGGAGAGGTTCACCGTGAACCAACGCTCGTCCGGAGGCATTTGATAACTCGGGCCCGCCTGCAACTCAATCTCGTACGCCGGCGCCTCACCCGCCAAAGGCGCCTCAACGATGAACAGGCCCTGGCGCTCGATGGTGAACACCCCCACTGGCGAGCCATTGGCCTTCACTGCGAGCCGTCCGCCGCGGAATTTTTCCGGCGCGTGCCCGCGGATTCTCACCTTCAGAGGACCAGGACGTACGCGCTCCAGGCGAAAGGCGGCGCGGTCGTTGATCCAGCGGTATTTATTCCCGAACACGCCTTCGACCTGATAAAAGCCAGCCATGAGTCTCTCCTCGCAGGGTCCCTGACAGAAGTCGATCACGTCGCCTCGCAGGCCCGGGTATAGCTCCCGCCGATCTTCTGATTTCAATAGGTTATAGACGCCTCCTTCGTTGTGCGCGGCATAGCCGCAAGCAACGCACTGAAGGGTATCCGATTCGTTTCGGTTCAGACTCTTTCCGCAATCGGGGCATCGCAGCAGTTCCTCGAACCGGGTTGCCAGCGGGGGCAATTCGCCTGGGTACTCGGTGAAGCCCTCCTTGCGGCACACGGCGGCCATGGTTCCACCCAGCATGCGTGCCGGAACCCACCGGGACCGGTGCTTGTCGATGCGCTGGGCCAACTGGTAGGCCACGCGCTCGCCCCAGCCGCGCTGCGGCACGAACAGTTCATACTCGTGATCCACGAAGTGCTTACGAATCAAGCGATCCCAGTCCCAGAGGGTCATCCGGTGGTTCTGCCGGATGCCGAAGCTTTCCTCCTGGTGGGCGCCGATCACGTCCTTGGTGAAGAAACCCAGCAAGCCCGATTCGTGGAGCTTTCGCTCCCACCACTGCATCTGCTCCCAATACGGGGCGCGGTACAGCCGCAAGGTTAAGAGCCTCCGGATAGGCTCTTCAGCGAACAGAAACACTCCGCCCGGCTGCAAGACGCGCTTGGCCTCCACGAAGACCGCCTCGATGTCCTGGAACTGGCTGAGCATCTGGTAGGCCATCACCAGGCGAAGTGAATTGTCGGCAAACGGCAGGTGAAGGGCGTCGCCGGCGAGCCGGACGGGCGCCTTATCCAGCCCCCAGCGGTCCATGAGAATCTGACCGTGGCGCAGCGCGTCGGCCGAAAGGTCGAGAGCGAAGCCCTCCGCGCCGAACTCGTTCTCCATCATGTAGGAGGAGTGGCCGGCGTTCGCCCCAATCTCGAGATAGGGCGTCATCCACTGAAGGAAGTTCAGGTGATTGCGAATCACCGCTCCGCGACGGACGTTTTCTTCGGCGTACGTGGCAATCGCGCGTTCAGGCTCCCCAAATGACGCGAAACTGTGAAACTCTACCTCGGCTCGCTTCACCGAGAACGATTGTGCTTCCATGGTCTCCAACTTATGCTGTGGATCGGGCAACCCTCATTGCGGGTACTGCACCCACCGGCCGCTCTCCATCCGACCCGTGACCTTCTTCAGATAGTCCGGGTCGAGCGCCGGATTCACGGATAACACCAGTAGATTCGCCTCTTGACCAGGCTCGATGGTCTGGTCCAGAACGGGCGGGAACAGGAACCGGCCCCGCACGCCGATCTGGTTGTATCCGTTCGGAATCCGGACCTGCCCCTCTTCGCCCACCGCTTCGACTCTGCCGCGGCTGACGAGCACGACAGCGTGCTCGATCGGCGGCCGCACGGTGCCATCAATCAACATGCCGCCCACAATCGCCTGCGGCACGGAGTGGCTGGCGGGACGGCACGCCGCCAGCGAGCCGAGCAACAAGACTGCCACCAGGGTCAGACGCACAGCAATTGATCCACGGAAAGGGAACGGAGGTCGGGAACCAGCAAATCAGGGTTAGATCCGGCCAACTCAGTTAATGGTACGACACCCGTCCCCACCGCCACACTCCGGAAGCCATTCGCCCGCGCCGCCGCGACATCGTTGGGATGGTCGCCCACGAGGGCCACCAGGGCTCCGCGTCCAATCCACCCGCGCCGCCGCGCCTCCCGGACGGCGAGTCGTGCCAGCGCCGCACGCGTGGCCCCCTGTTCGGCGAAGGCCCCGAACCGGAAATGCTCCCGCAGCCCGGCACGGCGCATTTTGGTCCAACCGATCCGGCTCAGATTGCCGGTGACCAGCCCCATGGGCACGCGCCGCCGCGCCAGGGCTTCCAGGAACTCACGCGCCCCCGGACACACGCGTTCGCGCAGGTCCGGACAGCGGCGCACATACAGCGCCTGCGCTTTCACAATAATCCGGGGCAGAGCCGCCCGCGCCTCGTCCCGTCTAAGGCCCGCGGACTTCAGCATCAGCATTAAAATATCGCCGTCCAGCATCCCCTGCACGGGGATGCCATCGGTGGACGCCGTCCGTCCGGTCACATGACGGACGGCATCCTCCAAGGCTTCCCGGTGGTGCGGCCCGGCTTTTCGCAGCAGCGTTCCATCGATATCAAAAAGCACCAGTGCCCCGGTAGCCATAGCCTGTACCGAGTGTCGCACGCCCGGCGCAGCCACATTTTCAGAGCTCCAGGCGTACCGAAACCACCGGGTCGCCCAGCTCGCGGATCAGCTTGAAACCGAGCTTCTCGCTCACCTTCTGCATGCCGGTGTTCTCAGCGAGGATGTCAGCGGTGATGACTTTCACCCCTTCGGCCCGGGCAATCTCGACCAACTGGCGCAGCAGTTCCGTCCCCAGACCCTGTTTCTGGAAGTTATCGGTCACCACAATGGCAAATTCGGCTTCCTGCGCACCGGTCAGGCCCTGCAGACGTCCCACCCCAATGATGGCCCGCCTTCCCGTGATGGGATCCTTCCGCTCGGCGACCAGGGCCATCTGGCGCGCATAGTCGATGAAGCAAATGCGCGTGAGCCGCTCGTGGGCCGTCCGCTGTGAGAGGTTCAGGGCCTGCAAGTACCGCTGGTAGACAGTGCGCTCGGATAGCGATTCGTGGAAGGCCACCATCATGGGCTCATCTTCCGGACGAATCGGCCGGATGCAGATGGTTTCCCGGTTCGCCATTTGCCAAGAGCCTTCATACTGGGCCGGATAGGGCCGGATCGCGGTCCTGGGCAGGTCCTCAGGCCGGGTCTCCGGATTATGCAGCACGATGCGTGCGTCGAGTGCCAGTAGACGCTGCTCGGAGGCGAGCAGCGGGTTGATGTCCAGTTCCTTGATCCAGGGCTGCTCGACGATCAGGTGTGAGAAGCGGACAAGGAGCGTCTCGAGGCCGTCCAGATCGACCGGCTTGCGGCCGCGAATCCCCTTCAATGCCGTGTAGATCTTCGTGCGCTCCATGAGACGGCGCGCCAGCGTGGAATTGAGCGGCGGAAGGGCGAGGCCCCGGTCCTTGAAAACCTCCACGAGCGTACCGCCCATCCCGAAGAGGATGACCGGACCAAATTGCGGATCGAGCGATGAGCCCAGGATCAGTTCGTAGCCATCCAGCTTCGCGAATGGCTGGACGTTGACTCCGTGGAAATGCTGCGCGCCGGCCTTTTCGCTCACTCCATCGCGGATCAGCCCAAAGGCCCGGCGCACGGCCGGCTCGTCCTTCAGGTTGAGCTGGACGCCGCCGACGTCGGTCTTGTGGGTGATGGTTTCCGAGTGCAGTTTCAACACCACGGGGTATCCGATTTTGGCGGCAGCGGCCACCGCTTCATCCTCCGTCGCCGCGATGATCGAAGGCAGGATTGGTATGCCGTAGGCCGCGAGGACTTCCTTAGATTCGATCTCGGTCAGGATCGTGCGGCCTGTCTTGCGGACGGCCTCGATGATCTCGGTGGCACGTGCGTGCTCAGCCGCCGCACCCTCAGCGAGGCGCGGGGTCTCATACAAGGCCGACAGATTCCGGGTGTACTTCCACATGTAGTTGAACATGCGCGCCGCGGTGTCCGGGTAGGCGAACGTCGGGATGCCGGCCGAATTCAGAATCTGCTCGCCTGCCGCCACATCCACGCCGCCCATCCAACTGGCCAACACCGGCTTGTCGCCCAACTTGGCGTAGGGCCGCAGATGTTCCGCGGTTTGCGTGCAATCGGTCATCGCCTGCGGCGTCAGAACCACCAGCAGCCCATCAGAATTCGGGTCCTTGGCCGCGATCTCGAGGCTTTTCGCATACCGGGCGGGATCGGCATCGCCGATGATGTCAATCGGATTGCCCTTCGACCAGACCGAGGGTAGGACTTTGTTCAGCTCCGCGATGGTCTGTTCGGAAATCTCGGCCAACTCGCCGCCGCCGAGCAGAAGCGCATCGGCCGCCAGAACGCCTGGTCCGCCGGCATTGGTCAGAATCGTCAGCCGCGGCCCCTTCGGCCGGGGCTGACGCGCCAGGACTTCGGCCATGTAGAACAGCTCGGCGATGTCATTCACTCTCAACACGCCCGAACGCTGGAAGGCCACGTCCAGCACATCGTCGGAGCCGGTCATGGAGCCGGTATGCGAGGCCGCCGCCTTGGACCCCGCGGCCGTCCGGCCCGCCTTGATCACAATGATGGGCTTCGTCAGCGCCACTTCGCGCGCGGCTGAAAGGAAACTGCGGGCGTCGCCTACGCTCTCCATGTAAATCAGGATCGAGCGGGTCTTTGGATCATTGCCCAAGTAGTAAATCAGGTCGCCCCAACCGACGTCGGCCATCGACCCCAGCGACATGAACGCCGAAAAGCCCACCATCTCGCGCAACGACCAGTCGAGCACCGCAGTACAGAGCGCGCCCGACTGCGAGAGGAAGCCGACGTTGCCGGTGCGGGCCATGCCTGCCGCGAAAGTCGCGTTGATACCCGTTGGCGGCACCATGATGCCCAAACAGTTCGGCCCGATGATTCTCATCCCAGCCGCGCGGGCATTGGCCACCAACTGGCGCTCCAGTTCCTTGCCCTCTTCGCCCGCCTCCTTGAAGCCGGCCGAGATCACCACGGCTGCCCTGCAGCCGACCTCGCCAAGTTCCTGGATGATGCCGGGGATGAGCTTGGATGGCGTCACCACGACAGCCAAATCCACCTCGGCGGGAATCTCTCGTACGCTCTTGTACGCCTTAATCCCCAAGACGTTGTCCCGCTTCGGATTGACGGGGAACACCGCCCCGCCAAACGGCGTGCTCATCAGGTTCCACAGTGTCGTCCGGCCGACACTGCCGGCGTTTTCGGTTGCTCCAATCACAGCCACGTTACGGGGCTGGAAGAACGGGTCGAGGGGGTGCGCCTCGTGCCCGAGAATGTCATGAGCCGATTCCGGTTTGTTTGCCTTCAGGGGTTTCAAAGGTTTCATGAGCCAGGTTCCCGACAGAAAAGTCCTTTACTCTTCCATGGTCTCCTGAATGCGTTGGCAAATTCAACATTTTGGTGATCACTTTTCGGCAAATCCGGCATTACAGATTGCTTTGTCCTGTTTGGCCCTGGGATTGCTTGGAGAAAAGGCACTATGGCTATTCATCCCGTCATTGATCTCGACAACTGCATCGCCGATCAGGCCTGCCTTCAGTACTGCACCAAGGACGTTTACGGACTCGACGACGACGGCAAGCCCACCGTCGATCACGCTGAAAACTGTGATGGTTGCGAGGACTGCGTCACCAACTGCCCCACGGCAGTCATCACGCTGGTTGACTGAAACGGTTGGTCGCCGCGGGGCGCACGCGGGCCCCGCGGCGGGCCCCTCGATCTCTCCGCGGTGCTGGGTCAAAAGACCCACCGCGGGGAGAATGGCGCACGGCGGCCGGGCGATGTCTCCGGTCACCTTTCTTAGAAACTCAGCACCAAATGCCAGATGTAGGCTGACGCCCGGCCTTGCATCTCGGCCCCGATCCGGATCGCGGGATCCTCGGCGGGCACAGGCGGTGGCGGCGCCGGTGGGATCTCCAGCGCTGAATCGCGTGTCTGCCGGTACACCCCGTAGCGGCGCGTGAAGTCCGTCATGGCGCGCACGTTTTCCGGTCGTGCATCGTTCTGCATGATCGCGGCGGCATCCATGATGTAAGCCCCCTCGCGCCCCAACAAGTCAATCAACTCCTTGCACTTCGCTTCCACGTCAGCCGGGGAGCCGAAAGCGAGCAGCGCATTCGGCACGCCGCCCGAAAGCGCAAAGCGCCCACCGAGCGTCTCCCATGCCTTCTCTGGATTCGTCCGGTCGAGATGGAAGATGAACCCGCCCTTCGGCAGCGTTGCGAACGTCTCCAGATGCGCGTCCCACTTTCCTTCGGCATAGAACAGCACCTGGTTGCCGCGGGCGATGATCGCCTCCACGGTCGGCTTCAGCGTGGCCCAGTAAATCTCCTCAAACTCCTTGTAGGAGATGAACGGCACGCAACCGCGGTGCATCCAGATGGGGATCGGGATCTCCCGAGCGGGGTCCAGGCCACCCAGCGCGACGCCAGCCAGGTACGGCTCCAGCGCCCGGCAGGCAGCCATCACTTTGTCAGGGCATTCTTTCAAGTCAAAGGCCAGCCCCAGATAGCCCCGGAACTTGTCCGCCAGCACATCCAGGGGCGCCTTCAGCATCCCGCAGATGGCCGAGACCGTCGCCGTTTCGCGCCGCATCCTTTCGATCTGCGGGCCAAACGCCGTGAAGTAATCGGCCATCGCCCAGGCGCTGGTGGCGATCGCTTGCGACGAGCGCCGTTCGTCGAACGCGCGCGAGACGCGCGGCAGCCAGGTGTTCCACAGGAAGGCTTCCGGGTCCTCGATGAACTCGTCGTAGTCTTCGCGGCGCATCCATGCTTTTTCGGGGTCAGGCTCACGGTACTGAAAGGCCACATCAGCCGGGATATCCATGCCAGGCACGGCGTAGTATTTCAGCCCCGCTGCGTGCGTCAAGCCAGTCCACACGTAGACCATGTTTGGCACCGCCGCGTCCCAATCGTAGTCCCGGCAGCAGCGGATCACGGCGTCGAACGCCAGCCGGTAGTCATGCGTCACCTGCTGGCAGGTGTAGCCGGTGTGCGTCGCAGTAAACTCGGCCGCGAATGGCCGGATCGGCACGGAATCAGGGACACCCAGCCGCATCGCGGCGATGTACCGGCGCCGCCGTTGTTCATAGAGCTGTTCAAGTTCCACGGTCATGGCGGTCTCACTATATCAGACCAGTAGATCCGCTTTCGAAGCGCCCCTACAATAGGGGTATGCGATTCCTCAAGTACGGCCTCTACACGATCGTGGCAATAGCGGCGCTGATCGGCGCGCTCTTCGCTTTGGGGATGAAAGTGGAGTTGGATGGCACCGGTTCCCGGCCGATGTTCAGCTTCCACAAGGCGGACAAGCACATCGAAGAGATCGAAAAGCGGGCTGCCGAGGAAGCGCCGGCTGCTCCGGCCGAAAGGCCAGCCGCCGAAGCCATTGCGCCCGCACCCACCGCCACGCAGGCCGAGACTGCCGCCGCGGAGACCGCGCCTATTCCCGCCGCGCCCTGGCCATCGTTCTATGGACCCAACCGCGACGGCCACTACACCGCCACGCCGATCCTCACCTCCTGGCCCGGCCAGGGGCTGCGTGAGGAGTGGCGGCGCCCGGTCGGCGGCGGCTACGCCTCCATGGTGGTTGCCGAAGGTCTGGTCTTCACTATCGAGCAGCGCCGGGGCGAGGAAGTTGCCGCGGCCTACGACCTCTCGACCGGCAAGCAGCGCTGGGCTTCCGCCTGGCAGGGCGATTTCCGCGAGGCCATGGGGGGCCCAGGCCCCCGCGCCACACCCACCTATGACGAAGGCAGGCTCTACGTACTCGGCGCGGAGGGTGAGTTCCGCTGCCTCGAGGCGCGCACTGGCCGCCTGCTATGGCGCAAGAACATCCTCGAAGATAATGGCGCCCAGAATTTGCAGTGGGCCATGTCCGCCGCCCCGCTGGTGGTGGATGGAAAGGTCATCGTCCTGCCAGGCGGCAGTTCCGGGCGCTCCATCGTGGCTTACGACAAAGTCACGGGCAGTCGTGCCTGGGGCGTCCTCGATGACAAAGCTGCCTACGCCGCCCCGATTTTTGCGACGCTCGCGGGAGTGCCGCAGATTCTCGCCCTGACGGCCGACCGCGCCGTGGGGCTCGCCATCGCGGACGGCAAGCTTCTTTGGGAGACGCCCTGGAAGACGTCCTACGACGTCAATAGCGCCATGCCGGTCATTACCGGCCCATCCCGCTTTGTGTTGACGTCCGGCTATGGCACCGGCGCCAAACTGGTTGAGATCACCCGCGAGGGCGACCGCTTCCAGGCTCGCGACCTGTGGAGCAGTCAATCCATGAAGGCCAAGTTCAACAATGTTGTCCTCCACGAGGGCGTCATCTATGGCCTTGACGAAGGTATCCTTGCCGCCATGGACGTGGCCACCGGGAAACGCCTTTGGAAGGGCGGCCGCTACGGCTACGGTCAACTGCTGCTCGCTCAGGGCCACCTTGTTGTCAGTACCGAACAGGGCGAGGTTGTCCTCGTCAAGGCCAACCCCGCCAAACATGAGGAAATCGCCCGCTTCGGCGCACTCGATGGCAAAACCTGGAACGTGCCCGCCATGGCGGACGGCCGCCTGCTTGTGCGAAACACCACCGAGATGGCTTGTTACCGCATTGCGCCTTAGCTCATCGCCAGCAGCGAGGCAAACGCCCAGGTGATGTGTTTGTTTCGCACATCGCCATGGTCGGCAATGAGCTTCACGCCCTTCTCCTCCCGGCTTCCGTCAAGGTTGTAGACTTTGCCAGGGGCAAAGCTATAAGCGTCGCCCGCCAGCTTGAGATCGAGGTTCTCCGCCTCCGGTGTGTCCAGCACCCCATTGCGGCCGATGCCCCCGAACCGGCTGTTCTCATCGCCAACAGCCTTCGAATTGTTGAGGCTCAGCGCCGCCATGCTGGTGTAAGCGAAGCCCACAACGGAGTCATGCCGGGAGTGTGTAGCCAGAATCGGCAATATCACCGACTTCTTATCAATCACGTCGCGGAAGTAACCCCGCTCGCGGCCGCCCCTTCCGGGGCTCAATCCGAAATGCGAATAGGCCGCCTGCAGAAGCAGCATCGAGTCGGCTTCATTCTTCGGATTCGCCAGCAAGCCCTTCGCACAGGCGGTCACCGCACGGCCGCCCAGGCTATGGCCCACCAGATGGATGCGAAGTGCTGGCCGCGCCTTCTTCGCTTCGCGTACGATGCGCGTCAAGCCGACTTCACCGATCGTGGCGCAACGGGCGAACATCGGCAGGAACGTCGTGAGGTTCACGAATTTCGGAACGAACCCGAACACCTTGCCGAAGACCGACTGCGCGGCTCCCGCGCCGCTCCCCGCTTGCGGCCCTAGCGTTGGGATCCCTATCGCTCCGCCGCCCCCGCCGCCAGGCGACTTCACTGGACCCGTGTCGCCAAAAGCGAATGCACGCACCAGCGTCGATGCCTTGCCTTTCTGCACCGCCCCGGAGAATTCAGCCGTGAATCCTCCGCCCAACTCCGCAGCCAGGTCCAGCAAGCTCTGCGCCATCGCCTGCTGCGCCGTCTCGTTGTTCAGCAACGCCTGCGGCAACTGCTTCAGCATGGCGTCAATGTGCTTATGCTGAGTCTTCGGCAACTCCTTCTTCAAATCACGCAGCCGCTTCTCCTCCTCGCTCGCGGCGGCGGCGGAAAGCGCCCGGCTTTCCCGGCCTTTTTCGTTGAAAACCATGGAAGGCCACAGCGCGCCTGCCACCACGAACTTGCGCTGCCCAAGTAGCCCGCGCAGCTTTGCGTGATTCAGTTGTGGCGCCAGATTGCCGAGAAACTCGGAATACAGGTTAGTGGCGTCCGCCGCATCGTTCCGGAATCCATGGCACATCACAATCAGATCCGTAGGCGCTTCCTGGCCCAGGTATGGGACCAGATCGGTGAGCCCCCCGGTGACCTTGCCGTTCCGGTCAAAAGTGACCGCCTGATAAGGGAAAGTCTGAAGAGTTTCCATGCATCATCTCCTTCTCTGACTCACACTGCCTGAAGCACCTTCATCAGGTCCAGCAGACCGTGGCCCTGATACGTGCGCTCCCTTTTCAAATCAATGGTATTTTCCAAGAAAATCCGCTTCACTTTCTCCGGCTGCCCGATGAATTCCCGCCGGACCGACAGGAATGCCGCGATCGCGCCGGAGACATGCGGAGCAGCCATGCTGGTTCCGCTCTGCTCGAGATAATCCACCTTCTTCCGCGGTTTTACCTTGCTCTCAAGATCCTTCTTGAACCGGCCGGCGGCGCAGGAAACAATCCGTTCGCCCGGAGCCACCAGATCCGGCTTCAACCGCCCATCTCCCGTCGGTCCGCGTGAGCTGAAGTAGGAGACGCCATAGGTGTGCGGCCGCTCCCGGTGCGTGGACCCCACCGTGATCGCCAGTTCCGCGTTGCCTGGATCGTTGATGCTCGCGTCCCGGTAGCCCAGTTCGTTTGCTCCCTCCGCGGTCAGGCTAAGACCCGAAAAACCCGAATTGCCCGCCGCGACGACCACCACCACCCCCGATCGCACCAGCCGGTCCACCTCCACGCAAATCGGACTGTGCCCGCAAGCAAACCAGCGCGGGTTGAAATCGTAGCCCAAGCTCATGTTGATGCCGTGAATCGCCGCGTTCGGCAGCGCCAGCCGCCGCCCGTGATCATTGATCTCCTGAATGCGGTCCAGCGCCCGAAGCACCCAACTGACCCGGCCCGATCCAACCGCGTTTAACACCTTCATGCTGACGATTTTTGCTTTCGGCGCGACGCCGGCGATGTAATTCAACTCGGACAGTTGCACATCAGCCTGCACTTCGTTGTCTTCGCCGAGCCCGGTCATCGCCTCCTGCGCCGCCCTTTTTGATTGAGACTTGCTTTCCCAGCACCCTGCAATAATTCCGGCTACATGTGTTCCGTGACCGAAATCATCCCGGAATGCATCGCCTTCCCCGGTGAAATCGCTTGACCACGACCCTTTCTCCAAATTGCCGTACTTCTCAAAGTGAGCATGCCGGTCGATGCCCGAATCCAGAACCGCCCAGCAGATCCCCTCGCCCATCGCCTGGAAGCTGCGCTGCGCCGCCTCGGCCTTGATGGTCGCCGCCGAGGTCGTCAGACACGGGTGCACGTCCTCGTCCTTCCAGACGCGATAGATGGGCCCGACGCGGCCGCTGCCCTCCCGCCCAAACCACATTCGGTAGTCTTCAGCGAGCTTGAGGATTTGCTTCCCGGTTAGCGTCACGAAGACGTAATGAGTGCCGCAGGAGCCCAGGTTCTTCGCAGGTGGCGTTATTTGACCAAGTTGCCGCATCACCTGTTCCCGCGCGTCGGGTACAGTCTCGTTGAGTGAAATGATGATGTCAAAGTCCCGGTCCGGCTCTTTGCGGATCTCGCTGATCAGCGGTTCAGTGATCAGCCCGCGCATCAGGTCTTTTTGCAGTTGTTCCCGGCTGTACCGTTCCGTTTGCTTCCCCTGAGTCTCATCTGGCATGGACTTGGTTCCTCCCTGCGCGGCTCACTCTGCTCAGGAGATATTTGCACACGAACCGGCTCGAAGTCCAGCCTGAATTCGGAAAATCGCCAGACGCGATGCTACGGCCGCAGAACGACCTTCGTCACCCCGTCTTCATACGCGCCCAACATCTCGAAGGCCCGCTGCACGTTCGCCAGCGGCATCCGGTGCGTAATCATCGGCGTGAAGGCCTCGGGATGCTCGCGTAGCAGTTGCACCGCCGCCGCTCCCGTGTGGTTCGCCCGGCGCACGCTGAAAAAACCGAGTTCCTTCCGCCGCAGGTGATGAAAATCCAGCGCGACCCGATGCGCCTGCGGGACACCCGTGATGACAACGCGCCCGGCTGAGGCGGTCAGGTAAAGCGACTGATTCACGGTGTCCTCTTGCGTGGCGCAGTCGAACGTCAAATCGACACCGCGCCCGCCGGTCTCACGCAGGATCTCATGCACCGGGTCGGTCTCCCGCGGATCGATCGATACATCAGCCCCGAGCCGCACGGCCATCTCGCGCCGCGCCTCCACGGGCTCCACACTGAAGATGCGCTTCAAGCCGGCCAGCCGCAGGCAGGCGATCGTCGATAAACCGATCGGCCCCGCCCCCAAGACCGCAGCCGTCTCGCCCATCCGCGGCTGCCCGAATCGGAAGGAATGCAGGATGATCGAGATCGGCTCGAACAGGGAACCCTCATCAAAGCCGAGGTTTGGCGGAAGCGCAAGCAGATTCCCGGTCGGCACATTGGCCCGTTCACGGAAGAATCCAGGCTCGCCCGGGGAACTGAAGAAACGCACGCTCTCGCACAGGTTGTGCCTGCCGCTCATGCACCATTCGCAGTGGTAGCAGTAGATGGGCGGCTCCAGCGCCACGCGGTCGCCGATGCTCCAGCCGCTGACGCCCTCGCCCAGAGCCGTAACGACTCCGGCCGGCTCGTGCCCCAGCACTTGCGGGTATTGCGCAGGCGTGTCGCCGATGTGTCCGTCGAGGAAGTAGTGCAGGTCACTTCCGCAGATCCCCACGGCCTCGACCCTCACCTGCACCTCCCCGGCGCAAGGTGGACGCTCCGGTTCTTCGCGGAGCCGGAAACTCCGGTAGGCGGCCAATTCGGCGACAGTCATCCCCTCTATTGTCGACTATCGCGCGCGAGGAGGCTTTGCAAAGAGCAGTGGCGTCAGCAGCCCCACCTGCTCCGGCGTCGACATCGTGCATCCGGCCAGCCGAGCGAACGCTTGCGCGCATGCACCCGGGTCACTCGTCACCGCCGGCCGGTCGATCTTCCGCAGATCCAGTTCCAGCGCCTCCCCGCTCACCAGCAACAGGTCCGCCGCGCCAATCAAAGGAGCATCCTCCCTCAGCCGCACCGGAACCGAGAGCGCGATGGGCGCCGTGTAGCCGGCCCTTTTGTGCTGAAAGCGTTCGCGGACGGTTTCGGCCAGTTGCTCGAAGTGCAGGGGAATCCAGTTACCGAAATCCCAGCCAGGCGCGGTCCAGTCACCCGCGAAATTCAAAAGCACGTTGCGATGCTCATGTTCAATCAACCAATCCGTCAGATTCCTCGCCGCATCCACGATCGCCTCCGGCGAGTGGAACTCTTCATCCCGCGCAGGGTGGAACAATACCAGTTCGACAATCAGCCCCGCCTCGTCGGCGGCCATCAACTTCCGCCGCAGTTCAGGCAATGCTCTGGCGCGAAGCACACCCCGGCCGTCAAAGGTGTTCGCTTCCCGCGTTTGCAGCGGCAGCGTCACCAGACTTACGCCTGCGGTGGCCGCCTCCGTCAAGCCTTCGGCTTCCCCTAGCAGAACGCCCACGAGCTTGCCGTGGGCGGTCTTTCGGTACTCCGGGCTGGTGTTGGTTTTTCGCCAAGGTTGGTCAGGGCCGGGCCGAACATAGAACGCCCGGGGATCATAACTGGCTCCTATCAAGAAGCCCGTGCTGATCTCAATCGCCGCCAGCGGCGCGACAGCCGCCAACGCCAGAACCATGCATCCGCCGAGTCGATGCATTCGCTTCCTCCGCCGGCCTGCTTCGGGGCAGGCGCCGGCTACTTCTTGAAGAGATTATCAAATGCCGCGCGTGCGTCGGTGGCCGACTTCGGCGCGGCAATACTAGGTTCACCTGCTGCCGGCGCCGCCATGCGCGCAGCCGGGGCGGAGTCGCGCGCCACGGTCACGCGCGCCCGGAAAAACGTGCATTCATTGGCCCGATCCTTGTAAGCGATCCGTTCCGGGATCGGTTTGGTGCACTGGAACCGGGTTGACGGCTCGAAAAACGTGCACTGCTTGCAGCAGTGGAGCGCCGCCTTGCACTTTGGACACTCGGATCCGAAGTCGAAGCCTGGTGGCAGCGGCGTGGCGCAGTTATAACACCGCGAGGCCGTCACGGTCTCCACCATGCGCGGCAATCTCGGCCCCGTGATGTCGATGGGCGGCCGCGGACCCTTCGGACGAAAACGATCCTCTCGCCCGGGCCCGCCGCTGGTTGGGGCGTCGGTGTCCATGTAGCCACGTTGTTTGTATTTGCGGTCGCCTTCCATGAGGAAAACCTGCTCCTTCGATGGTTGCTTTACGATCCGGCCGGGTTGACACGCCCGCCGCCGGGAGAGCCCGCCAACGGGGGAGCGGCCTTCCTGGGGGTTATTTCCGCTTGCAGGGAAATCAGGGCTGGCAACCGGTCAACGTTGCTACCCGACGGAAACATCTAGCGGTTCCCACCGGGGAGCAGCGCGCTCCGGTTACTCAATACATATCACGATCCTCGCCCGGAATCCAGCAAGAAATCGCAGCTGCCCTTTAATCGCCTGCCCACTTGAGTTGTGCGTAGCAGGGCCGCGCCAGCGGATCGTCGCAATGGTTCGGCCAGACACGCAGCGTATAGCCCAGCCGCCCCGTCTGGTGCGGCACGAACTCCCGCTCGAACAGGTGCAGACCGTTGTCCTCCCCTGCTGGCCGAAGCGTCAGTACACTCGTATCCTCCAGATCGCCATCCGGGCGTACGCGCCCCAACACCGCCTCCACGCGGACGTCACCCGGCTCCAACCCGGCGAGATCCACGGCCGCCCGCACGACCAGCGGCGTCCCGCTCAGATGGCAGGGTTCGCTGGAGCGGACCGCATCCTCAATCCGGATGCGAGGCCACGCCGAATCCACCTTCTGCTGCCAGGCCCACTTCTCCCGCACTGGCGCGAATTCGTCTTCGCGCAAACGCATGTAGGCATCGTGTGCAGGCTCATAGAGCCGGTTGGTGTATTGACGGATCATCCGCTGGCAGTTGAATGCCGGGCTGAGGTGCTTCAGCGAAGCCTTCACCCGCTGCATCCACGCTTCCGGAATCCCATCCTCCCGCTCCTTGTAATAGAGCGGAAGAATCTCGTTCTCCAGCAGCGAATAGATGGTGGTCGCGTGCAACTCATCCATCTCCTCGTTGTAAGGCTCGCGATCTCCAATCGCCCAACCGCCCGACACCTCGTAGGCTTCGTCAAACCAGCCGTCCAGGATCGAGAGGTTCAGCGTCCCGTTCAGAGCCGCCTTCATTCCGCTGGTGCCGCAGGCCTCCTCGCCGCGCCGCGGATTGTTCAGCCACAGATCCACGCCCTGCACCAGTTGGCGCCCCACCTCGATGTCGTAGTCCTCAATGAACACCAGATGCCGACTCAGTTGCGGATCGCGCGTCAACTGGTAGATCTCCCGGATCAACTGCTTGCCGGGATTATCCTTCGGATGCGCCTTGCCCGCGATAATTACCTGGACCGGCATCTCCGGGTTGGTCAGAATCCGCCGCAGCCGCTCCACGTCGCGGAAAAGCAGAGTCGCCCGCTTATAGGTCGCAAACCGCCGCGCGAAACCGATCGTGAAGACATCGGCGTCGAACATCTCGCTCAACCGCCGCAGTTCCCCGCCCGAGGCATGCCGTTCCACACCCCGCCGGGTCAGCCGCTCCCGGATGAACGTGATCAGATGCCGCTTGCGCTTCCGCCGCATCTCCCACAACTCAGTGTTCGGAATGTCCCCAATGTGGTTCCACACTGCCGGATCCGGATACCGATCCCGCCAGTCCGGCTGGAGATAGACGTCGTACAACTGCCCCAGATCGCCGTTCAGCCAGGTCGGCAGGTGCACCCCGTTTGTAATCGGCGTGATCGGCACCTCGCGCACCGGCAGGTTCGGCCACAGGTCCTGGAACATATGTTGCGACACCTCGCCGTGCAGCATGCTCACCGCATTGCGGTAGCACGATGTCCGGATCGCGAGCACCGCCATCGAAAACCGGTCCTGCGCATGCCGCCGCCCCAGGTCCAGCACCCGTTCAAACGGCATCCCCGATTCCTCGCACAGCTTGTGCGTGTACTCATACACCAGATGAGGATCAAACTGGTCGATCCCCGCCGGCACCGGCGTGTGCGTCGTGAACACATTGTTCGAACGCACCACATCCAAAGCCTCTTCGAAGCCCAGTTTCTGCTCCCTCATCATCAGCCCGATACGCTCCAGCGCCAGAAACGCCGAATGCCCCTCGTTCATGTGGTAGACCGTCGGCTCCAGCCCCAGCGCTTTCAACGCCCTCAAGCCGCCAACGCCCAACACCAGTTCCTGCCGGATCCGCACCGCCGTGTCGCCACCGTAGAGTTCGGTCGTAATCTCACGCAACTCCGGCACTTCGTTTTCCGGAATGTTCGTGTCCAAAAGCAGCAGATCCACGCGCCCCACCCGCATCCGCCACACCTTGATTGTCACCACACCCATGGGCATCCGCAGTTTCACCCGCACCTCGCGCCCCGCCGCATCCAGGGCCGGTTGCACAGGCCAGGTGTAGAAATCGTTCACCGGGTACCGTTCCACCTGCCAGCCGTCCGGATTCAACCGCTGTTGGAAATAGCCGGTCTGGTACAACAGCCCCACGCCAACCAGCGATACCGCCGCATCGCTGGCCGCCTTCAGATGATCCCCGGACAGAATCCCCAAGCCACCGCTGTAAATCGTCAACGATTCCAGCAGCCCGTACTCCATCGAGAGGTAGGCCACCAACATCTGGCTCTTCCGGCTCCCATCGAACCGCCCACGAGCCAAATAGTGGTCGTAGCTCGCGCACGCCTGTTGATAGGCCGCCACAAATCGAGAGTCAGCCGCCGCTTTCTCCAGCGTCTCCTGGCTGATTCGCGCCAGCATCAACACAGGATTGAAATGACACTGTTTCCAAAGATTCGCATCCAGCCGGCGGAACAGCTTCCGGATCGAGGGCTCCCAACTCCAAAGCAGATTGTTCGCCATCTCGCTCAGCCGAGCCAGCGCCGGCGGCAACGCCGGACTCACCAGGAACTCCTTGACGGGTCGAATCTGAAACGCCATATCTATCTAGTATCGTCTCCGGGGAAGCATCCGTGCGCGCGCAGATCTCGCTCACTTGGGGAAGGTTCGCTCGCAGCCTTCGCCAGAATAGCAGATTATCTATAGAGGAGTCTTGACTCCGAAATCTAGTACAAATTGGTTAATAGTTTCCGTATAACTAAATCTTCTTTAGACTTTTGATTCAAAAGGACTTACAATGCGGGTATGAAGTTAAGCGCCCAGGAAGAATACGGCTTGCGGTGTCTCCTGTACATGGCTAGGCACGGCGAAGAGAAGAGTCACAGCATCCCCGAGATCAGCCGGGCGGAAGGACTCTCAGTGCCCAATGTGGCCAAACTGATGAGGATTCTTCGTCTCGGCGGCCTCGTCGCCAGCGTCCGCGGCCAGGCCGGAGGCTACACGCTGTCACGACCGGCAGCCGACGTGACCGTCTCGGAAGTGCTCTCGCTGCTTGGCGGCAGTTTCTTTGGACCGCACTTCTGCGACCGGCACGCCGGACTTGAACGGAACTGCGCCCACGCCGCCGACTGTTCCCTCCGGCTGTTGTGGAGCAACGTTCAGCGGACCGTGGACATGGTCCTGTCCAAGACCACGCTGAAGGATTTGCTCCGGACGGAGGAGGAAATGGCAGCGTTCCTCAAGGAGCGCTCCGTGCTTCCGGCCGACGTTCAGGCTCAGGCGCGCGTCGTATAGAGAGTCGGGCGACGTCTTCGGCGGCGCCTGCGCTACGCTTGTACCGATGCGCGTAACACGCCGGCGCCACTTGGCCACCTGGCTCACGATGCCGGCCCCCTGGGCGGGTTGTTTTCGTGTGTCCCCGCCTGCCCTTAATGTGGGGACCAAGGCGGGTGTGGTTGAAATGCTCGTCGCCGAAGCCATAGTTCTTCATTTGGAGTCCGCGTTCGGCGCCAGCAGCGCCCAGGTCCGCCCCGCCCTCGGCGGAGCAGCCATCACCCACGAGTCACTTCTTGCCGGCCAAATCGATCTCTATGCGGAGTACTCCGGCGTTGCCCTGACGACCGTCCTCGGTCTGGCCCCCGTGCCGGATGCCGCCTCTGTCCGGGAGCAGGTCAAAGCCAACTACCGCAACCTCTTCCGGTGTGAATGGCTCGCCCCACTTGGCTTCACAAATCCCCCCGTACTCGCCGCTTTCCGCGCCCGCACGCCTGTCACGACAATTTCGGAAGCGGCCGCCGCGCGCTCCTGGCGGCTTGGAACCACTCATGAATTTCTGAGCCGCCCCGACGGCATGGCGCTGCTGATGAGCGTCTACAAACTCCCGCTGTCCGGCGCCGTCCAGGTGTTTGAGGTGGACCATCTCTATCAGGCTCTGGAGACCGGCCAGGTCACCCTCGTCGCCGGCCAACTTCTCGACGCTGGCATTCGTAATCCTGCCTTCGTCCATCTCGCTGACGACCGACTCGCCTTCCCAGCGCAGGAGGCCGGCATCGTTGTCGCCATGAATGCTCTTGACCGCAACCCCCAACTCCTCCGCACCCTGCTGGCGCTGGAAGGCCGCTTCGACCCCGATCGCGTTGCGCGGCTCGTCTCTGACTGGACCGGCGCCTTGGCCCACTGGGCCGCCAATGCGGACAGCCCCGCCCCCCAGCCTCGCCAGTTCGCCGCCCGCCTGCTCGGCACAACAGGCTCGAATCCAGCACAATAGAAGGCGTGAAAGCCCTCTACCTCACCGGATCCGCTGGCCCGGAAGCTCGCCTCCGCGTTGCCGCTGCCCTCGCCCGTGCTCTCACCCGCCAGGGCTGCACCGTCCTGCCCTGGTGCCCAGCACCCGCCCCCCGCTCCGCACAGGACGATGAGTACCCCCGTACCCTCGCGATCCTTGCCGACGCCTGCCGCACGTTTCCCGATGACGACTTCGCCGCCGCCGGCCCTGACCTCCCTGCCGCCCTCTCCCGCGCCGACCTCACCGTGGCCCTGGCCCCAAACCCTGACGGCACGGCCCGCCTCGAGGTCTCCGAGGACCCGCTTGGCCTCGACCTCCGCCTCCCCACCGGTCTCGAAACCTCTTTACCTCATCCCCCCATCGACCCTCTTCTCCCCGATCTCCCCCGCGAAGTCGCCGCCCTACCCGCCTACCGCGTCGGGATCCCCCGCTTCGGCGTCATCAGTCTGCCTCACATTGAACACTTCAGCGACTACCTGATCCTCCGCGCCGCGGAATGGATCGCCGCCCCCATGCCTGGCAGATTCGATGCCGTCTTCTTTCCCAAAACGACAAACCCCACGAGCGACCGCGAATGGCTCTCTCTCCAGGGCCTCGACGAATGGATCTTCACCCAGCGCGCCATGGGCTGCAAACTCTACTCCACCGGCCAGCCCCTCACTGCGCATACCCTCGACCTGCCCCGCGAAACTCTGCTCTCTGCCCCTGCTCTCTCCGCCGTCCTCGGTGTCCGCCTCCCCGCCCCCCTGCCCGAGGACCATGTCCTCGAATCCCTCGCCGACTGGTGGGACGGCTCCGGCGGAGCGGACCCGCTGGCTCAGTGGATCTCCTCCTCCGGCTCCCGCATCGTGTAGGATGAGGAACAGGATGGCTCGCGCCCAGGCGCGTGCCACCCGCCGCGCCGGCCGCCGCTCACGGGCTTGAGCCGCCGCCCGCGCCGGCTGCTTCTTGGAGGCCTCGGTTGATCATACAGCACGGTGGGAATCTGTTCGCCATCGCGCGCGAGCGCGGTTGGGATTGGCGCGAGATCCTTGATCTCAGCGCAAGCATCAATCCGCTCGGGCCCGCTCCTGGAGTGCGCCCCGCTGTCGAAGCCGCTCTGGACCAGATCGCTCATTACCCTGGCCAGCAACCCGACGGCCTCGAGCAAGTCCTCGCTGAGGCCTGGGGTATCCGACCCGATCTCGTGCTCGCCGGCTCCGGCGCCACCGAACTCGTCCACTTCGTCGCCCGCGCCGGGTGGCAAGGGCCTACTTCCCTCGTCACCCCCGTGTGGAGCGAGTTCTATCGCGCCTTCCCACACGCCCTTCGCCTCCGGATCGACGACCCCGAAGCCTGGCCCAGCCGCGGACTGCTCGTTCTCTCCCAACCCGTGAACCCGACCGGCGAGGCCTTCCCCGAGGAGACCATCCGCCGCATCATCGCCACCCGCGAGGGTCCCGTCCTGATCGATGAGAGTTTCATCGAGTTTACTCGCCTGCCCTCGGCCGTCACTCTGTGCAACAGCAATCCCAACCTGCTCGTCCTCCGCTCCTTGTCAAAGTTCCATGCCCTGCCCGGACTCCGCATCGGCGCTCTCGCCGGCTCGGCCGAATGGATCGAACGCCTCCGCCGCAAGCGTGAACCCTGGCAGGTCAATACCCTCGCTGAAGCCGCCGCCCGCGCCGCACTCGCCGACCCCGAACATGCCGAACGGACCCGCCTCCTGATCGAAGAGGAGCGTGCTTTTCTCCTCGAAGCCCTGGAGCCCCTCGACGGCCTCAGTTTCCGCCCCGCCACTGCCAACTTCCTCTTCGCCGAGACTGAACAACCCGCTGCCGCCATCTGCGACTGGTTCCTCGAACGCCGCATCCTGCTTCGAAACTGCACCGGCCTGCCAGGCGTCGCGGGCGAAGCCATCCGCTTCGCCATCCGAACGCGCCCCGAAAACGAACGCTTTCTCGAGGCAGCCAAGGAGTTTTTCTGCGGCGTCCACATCTAGCCGCGCTCGCTGTTCTGCTGGCCGCCGCGCCCGCCCTCGCGCAACCCGCCCGCCTCGTCTCCACGGCGCCCGGCATCACGGAGATCCTCTTCGCTCTCGGCCTTGGACCCCGAGTCGCCGGCGTCACCACCTTCTGCCGATACCCGGCTGAGGCCCAGGCCAAGCCGAAGATCGGCACATTCATACAACCCGACTTTGAGCGTATCCTCGCGCAACGGCCCGATCTCGTCTTCATCATCCCCAACCCCATCGACCTTGCCTCGAAGCTCCGCCGCCTCGGTCTCCGCGTCGAGGAACTGAAGCTCGACACCGTCACGGACATCCTCGCATCCATCGAGCGAGCCGGCCGCGTCACCGGCGCCGATCCCCAGGCAAAGGCCCTCACCGCCCGCCTCCGGACGGATCTGGCCCAACTCCGCGCTCGCACCGCTACACGCCCCCCGGTACCTGTTCTTTACATCATCGACCGCACCCCCGGCGCCCTCCAGGGCATGTTCGCCGCCGGCCACGGCTCTTACATCGACGAACTTCTCGCGATCGCCGGTGGCAAGAACGTCGCCCCATCCGCGGCTGGAACTTTCCCCAAAATCTCCCTGGAACAGATCCTCACCTCCGACCCCGACGTCATCATCGACATGGGCGACTACTCCCACGGCCGCGCCGCCACCGCCGAATCCCGCCGCCGCAAGCTCGACCTCTGGCGCCAATTCCCCAACCTCAAGGCCGTCCGCTCCGGCCGGGTGTACGATGTCACTTCGGACGAATTCGTGGTGCCCGGACCGCGGCTGGCCGAAGCCGCCTCCGCACTTCACCGTCTGCTCCATCCGGAGCCCCGCTGACCGCCTATGGAGCCGCTGCTCGAAACCCGGTCGCTCACCATGCGCTACGGCGCCGCCGAGGTGCTTTGTTCGATCTCTGTCGCCTTTCCCAAACCGGAAATGGCCGCACTCACCGGCCCCAACGGCGCCGGAAAAAGCACCCTGCTCAGCCTCATGGCCGGCCTGCGCCGTCCCACCTCCGGCGAATGTCTCTACCATGGACTTCCCGTCCCCCTCTGGCGTCGTGACCGGTTCGCCCGGCGCGTCGCCTTCGTCCCCCAGGCCCTCCGGCTCGACTTCCCCTTCACCGCCGAGCAGGTCGTCCTCATGGGCCGCACCCCCTACGCCGGCGGCCTCTTTGAAACCGATGCCGATTGGACCGCCGTCGAACGCGCACTCCGCCTGACCGATACGCTCGGATTCCGCCACCGCGATTTCCGCTCCCTCTCCGGCGGCGAACGTCAACGTGTTGTCCTCGCCTCCGCCCTCGCCCAGGAGCCGGAAACCCTTCTGCTCGACGAACCGACCACCTTCCTTGACCTCGAGCATCAACTCGCCATCTATCGCCTGCTGCGCCGCCTGGTGGACCACGAGCGCCTCCTCGTCATAGCCGTCACCCACGACCTCAACCTCGCCGCCGCCTACTCCCACCGTGTCCTCGCCCTGAAACAGGGCAAGCTCATCGCCGACGCTGCCCCCTGCGACGCCCTCTCGGCGGAACGCATCCGCGAGATCTTTCAGGTCGATGCCGAGTGGGTCTCCCGCAAAGACGGATGCCCCTGGATCACCTTCCATCCATGACGCTCCAACCGGTCACGCCCGCCCGCACCGCCCGCGTCCTGCTGCTTGCCACCCTGGTCCTGCTCGCCGTCCTACTGCTCGCCCCACTCGCGGGTCCCGCCCAGGTCTCCCTCGCCCGCGCCTGGGCCGGTGAATGGCCCGACGCCCAGGTGTACTTCGCCGTCCGCTGGCCCCGGGCCCTGCTCGCCGGCCTGGCCGGGGGCGCGCTTGCCACCGCCGGCGTCCTGTTCCAGGCCCTGTTGCGTGACGCCCTCGCCACTCCCTTCACGCTCGGCGTCTCCTCCGGCGCTTCGCTTGGCGCCGTCCTCGCCATCGTCCTTGGCTGGCAGAGTGTCGCCGGCCTGCCGGGTCTCTGGGTCGCCGCCTTCGCCGGCGCTGCCGTGGTCCTCGCCCTCGTCATCTCCATCTCGGCCGAGGGCCGCCGTCTCTCGTCGTTCACCCTTCTGCTCTCCGGAGTCACCATCAACGCCATCGTCATGAGCCTCATCATGCTGCTCCACAATATGGCCACGGCGGGCCAAAGCTTCGCCATCGTCCACTGGCTCATGGGCGGCATTGAACCCCTGCCCTACCCCGCCCTCGCCGCCATGGCTGCCGTCATCCTTCCAGCCACCATCGCCCTCTGCTGGTTCGCCCGCCACTGGAACCTCATGGCCGTCGGCGAGGAATGGGCCGCCACCCGCGGCGCCTCTCCTAACCGCCTCCTGCTCGGCGGCTACCTGGCCGGTTCCTTGCTCACCGCCACGGTGACCGCCGTCACCGGCCCCATCGGCTTCGTCGGTCTCCTCGTCCCCCACGCCCTCCGCCTCCGCCTCGGTGGCGACCACCGCCTGCTCATGCCCGCCTCTTTTCTGATTGGTGCGGCATTTCTGATCGCCTGCGACACCGCCGCCCGCTCCCTGTTCGCCGTCGAGATCCCCGTTAGTGTCCTCACCGCCCTGATCGGCGGCCCTTTCTTCATCGCCCTGCTGAAAGGCAAGCGCAAGAGCCTCTGGCAATGACCACTATGATCAGCCCCACTCTCCGCCACACCCTCGACCGCATCGCCCCTCTGCTCGACCGCAACATCGCCACCGCCATCCTTGAAAGATGGGACTCTCTCCCAATCCCCGCGCACGCCCTCGGACGCCTCGAAGACCTCGTCCTTCACTACGGCATCATCCGCTCCTCCGCCACGCCCGCCCTCCACCGCAAGGGCCTTTACGTCTTTTGCGGTGACCATGCGGTCACCGAGGAAGGCGTCACCCTCGGCCTCGGCGACGCCACAGCCCGCGATGTTCTCCAATTCATCCGCGGCGGCGCTCCCGGCGCCATTCTTTGCCGCCAATATGGCATTGACCCCGTCATCGTCAACACCGGCCTTGCGGGAGCGCATCCGCCGGGCGCGCTCGACCTCCGCTGCGCCACATCCGCCCTGAATATCACCAAGGCGGCCGCCCTCACCTCTGAACAGGCCACTCGAGCCCTCGATACCGGCCTCGCCCTGGCGGCCGAAGCCGCCGCCCGGTTTGACCTGGTTGGCCTGGCTTCGCTCGGCGCCGGTTCCTCGGTCGCTGCCGCCGCCGTGTTCTCTGCCCTCTCCGCCCGCGACGCCGGCGAGACCGTACCCCGCCCCCGTCACCTCCCCGAACCCGCCTGGCACCGCGCCGTTGCCGCCGTCCGCACCGCCACTGCCCGCCATTCCACCGAACTCGTCACCCCCTTCGGCGCCCTGCGCTGCCTCGGCGGCACAGAGCTTGCCGCCATGACTGGTTTCCTGCTCGGCGCCGCCGCAGCCCGTCTGCCCGTCGTCATCGACGGCTTCTGTGAAGCCGCCGCCGCCCTGCTCAGCCGCTCCCTCCACCCCGACTCGCTCGATGCCGCCATCTTCGCCCAACACACCGGCGACGACGCCCACGGCCTACTACTCTCCACACTCGGTGTGGAACCCCACCTCGGACTCGGCCTCTCCGCCGCCCCTGGCTGCGGCGCGGCCCTCCTCATCCATCTGCTCGATTCCGCCCTCCGCCTGTTTACCGAAATTCAATGACCTGTCGCGTTACAATAAGGATTCACGCGTTCGCGCCGGAAGGAATCCGCCCGGTTTGATCAATCGTCTCGTCCTGGAAAACCTGAAACACCGCAAACTGCGCACCATCTTGAGTGCTCTCTCCATTGGCTTTCAGGTCACCATGATCCTTACCGTTGTCGGCATCTCCCGCGGCATGCTCGAGGATTCCGTCTCCCGAGCCCGAGGCGTCGGCGCCGACATCTGGATCAAGCCCCCCGGCGCTTCCGCCATTTCCCTTTCCAACGCGTCCATGCCCGAGAAGATGATCGACTACTTCCGGAAACAGGACCATGTCACTGCCGCCGCCGGCACCCTCGTCGTCGCCATCGGCGGCATCTCCACCGTCACCGGCATCGACCTCGAACAGTTCATCTCCCTCTCCGGCCCCTTCAAGTACCTCTCGGGCGGCCCGTTCACCGGACCTGACGACCTCATCATCGACGAATGGTATGCCAACCAGTCGAAAAAGAAGGTCGGCGACACGGTCTCCATCCTAAACCACGACTACCGCGTCTGCGGCATTGTCGAGGCCGGCAAGCTCGCCCGCCTCTTCGTCCCCTTGCGCACCCTCCAGGACCTCACCGGATCCACCGGCAAAATCTCACAGGCCTACCTCAAACTCGACCGCCCCGAGAACACTACCTCCGTCATCGATTCGCTCAAAGTCAACCTGGCCGACTACACAATCCTCTCCATCGAGGAATTCGTCTCGATGTTCAACGTCAACAATATCCCAGGCCTGCAGGCCTTTATCTACGTCATCATCGGCCTTTCCATCGTGATTGGCTTCCTGGTCGTCGGCCTCACCATGTACACCTCGGTACTCGAGCGCACCCGCGAGATTGGCATCCTGAAGGCCCTCGGCGCCTCGCCCCCCGACGTGCTCACGATCATCGTCCGCGAAACCCTGCTACTCGCCTTCGCTGGCTGGCTGGCCGGCATCGCTCTGACTTTCGCCGCCAACGCCCTCATCAACGGCCTTATCCGCGCCAACCTCCAGTCGGTCATCGTCACCGGTTGGTGGCCCATCGCTCTGCTGATCGCCGTCGTCGCCAGCCTGCTTGGCGCCATCTACCCCGGCCTCCGCGCCGCCCGCCAGGATGCCATCGAGGCCCTTGCGTATGAGTAATCCCGCGGTCATTATTGAAACCGAGGGCCTCAAGAAGATTTACCGCGTCGGCGACGTCGACGTCCCTGCCCTCCGCGGCGTCTCGCTCACAGTCCCTCGCGGCGAATTCCTGGCCATCGTCGGCCCCTCTGGCTCCGGCAAGTCCACGCTGTTTCACATCCTCGGGGGCCTCGCCTCCCCCACTTCCGGCCGTGTCACCATTGACGGCGAAGACCTCACCAAACTGAGCGACGCCGACCGCACCAATCTCCGCCGCCGCAAAGTCGGCTTCGTCTTCCAGAAGTACAACCTGCTGCCCACGCTCACCGCCATCGACAACATCCGCATCGCCCAGCACTTCGGCCGCAACCGCGAAGCTCTTTCCCCCCAGTTCCATTCCCTGCTCAAGGAACTCGGCATCCACCACCGCCTCCACCACAAACCCCGTGCCATGTCCGGCGGCGAACAACAGCGCGTCGCCATCGCCCGCGCCTTGGTCAACAACCCGGCTATCCTCCTCGCCGACGAACCCACAGGCAACCTCGACACCGAGAACTCCGAGATTGTGCTTCACCTCCTGCGCGACCTCAATCAGAAAATCGGTCAGACCATCCTCATGATCACCCACAACCCCGAAGCCGCCGCCTACGCCCACCGGACTGTGCACATGCGCGACGGAAAGCTCGTCGATTAGCCCACAGGTACAATAGAAATTCGTGGAAACCCGCCGCATGTGCCCGCATTGCCGGGCCTTCATCACCGTCAAAGACAAGGTCTGCCCTTATTGCGACACCCCGGTTGGTCCCCGTGCCATCGACCGCCGCGATCCTTCGCCCTTGCTCGGCGGCCTCATTCCCTCGGCCCGCTTCGTCACCACCATCATCCTGACGCTGAACATTGGCATGTTTCTTGTGACAGTCCTCGCCAGTATGAAATCGGGCGCGGGCGGCATCATGGGGCTGGATGGACGCACCCTCATCAGTTTTGGAGCCATCTGGCCTCTTGCCATGTTCCAGGGTGGCGAATGGTGGCGCCTCGTCACCGCCGGAGCCCTCCACGGCGGCCTCATGCACATCCTGTTCAACACCTGGGCGCTTATGGATGTCGGTGCCAATTCCGAGATGGTCTACGGCCAGAAGCGCATGGCCTCCATCTACATCCTCTCCACCATCGGCGGCTTCACCGCCTCCTCCTTCTGGACCCAAAGCGTCTCCGTCGGCGCCTCCGCCGGCTTGTTCGGCCTCATCGGCGCGATGATCGCCCTCGGCGTCATCCACAAGAGCCCTGAGGCGGCCATGATCAAGCAGGTGTACATGCGCTGGGCAATCTACGGCCTGCTGTTCGGTCTCCTGCCCCTTCGTATCGACAACGCCGCTCACATCGGCGGACTCGTGACCGGCTTCCTCGCCGCCTGGGCCGCCGGAACCCCCAAGCTCATCGAAAACCATCCCGCCGAACGCGTTTGGTCCGTCATTCTCACGGTCCTCCTGGTCACCGTCGCCGTTTGCTTCGTCAAGATGTTCGGCTGGTTCCGCATGGTCTCCAACGTCGCCGGCGGCTTCTAGCCTCAAGATTCTCCGCAAGTTTTCCCGGCCTCCTGCCGATATGTCGGGCAGTGGCGCGCCCGCGACAATCCGCTTGTGCCCCTGCGGCTCTCTCCATCTCCGCAGCCGGCTTCGCCTGCCCCCTGCTTCCCGCCAAGGAGGCCCGCAGCGCAGGAGCATGACCCTCGACCTCCACACCCTGCTCTTCCTCCTGGGCGTCGTTTATTGCCTCATGATTGCCGCATTCGCGGTTCAAACCCTCACCATGCGCAGAGTGGAAGGTCCCGGCTGGTGGCTGGCCTGGAGCATCCTGCTCGCGATTGGCCTGGGGTCAATGTTTGCGCGGGAATGGGCTCCGCCTCACCTCGTTCTGCCTTCGATCCTCTTGACCAATCTGATCGTCTTCTCCGCCTACTTGACTCTCCACATCGGCATCCTCCGCTTCCTGGACGCTGCCATCCCCCGCCGCCGGCTCGCTGCTTTCTGCGCAATCTTCGTCTTGCTCAGCCTCGCCGCCGCATACGGCTTCCGTAGCGGCCAGGTCCGCGCAGTCCTCTTCTATCTCTGCGTGGGTCTCATCGCTCTGCAAACCACCTATGCGCTCCACCGCCACCGCACCCGCGCCATCGCCGCCTCGGCCCACTTCCTTGCGGTCGTGTGCGGAGTTTTCGGCGTTTTCCTTTGTTTCCGCGCACTGGCCATCGCCGCCGCGCTGCCGCTTGATCCGGGCGTTAACTCGCGCGCCGACTTCACTCTCACCCTCCTCGCCGGCATCATCAGCGGTATCCTGCTCGCCTTCGGCCTCATCATCATGGTCAACCAGCGGTCCCTCGCCCGCTACCGGGAGGCCGAGGAGCAGACCCGCTCGCTGCTCGACAGCATGTCCGACCTCGTCTTCATCCTCGACCAGGACCTGCGGATCCTGGGCTACCACGCGCCGAGCACCGATTTGCTCGCCCTCGATCCAGCCCAGTTCATCGGCAAGCGCATCGAGGAAATCCCGCTCCCTCCCGAACCCCGCACGGCCATCCTCGAAGCCCTCCGTGGTTCAAGGGAGACCGGCTGCCCGGGCCGCACACAATACTGGATCGACATGCCCGGCGGCCGCTGCTGGTTCGATCTCTGCGTCGCGCCCCGTCGCTCCCTGCGCGGCGAAGTCTCGGGGCTGACCTGTGTCATCCGCGACATCACCGAACTGAAGCGCTCCGGCGAATACCTGCTCGACATCAATCAGCAGCTTGTCACCGCCATCGAGCGCGCCAACCTGATGACCGTCCGCGCCGAGTCCGCCAGCTACGCCAAGAGCGAGTTCCTCGCCAACATGAGTCATGAGATCCGCACGCCGATGAACGGCGTGATCGGAATGGCCAGCCTGTTGCTGGAGACCGGACTCAGCCCCGAACAGCGCCGCTACGCGGAAATCGTTCGCGACAGCGCCGAATCACTCATGGCAATCATTAACGACATCCTTGACTTTTCGAAGATCGAATCCGGCCGGCTCGAACTCGAGCAAGTGGACTTCGATCTCGTCGCCATCCTTGAAGACTTGTCCGATGCGCTAGCCGTCCGGGCTCAGGTGAAGGGTGTCGAGTTCATTTGCTCGGTCTCCCCCGAATTGGCCGGTCTTTGGACGGGTGACCCTGGCCGCCTCCGCCAGATCCTCAACAACCTCGCTGGCAATGCCATCAAGTTCACCCATCAGGGCGAAATTGAAGTCCACGCCGGCCTCATTCCTGCCACCCCTCCCGAAATCCGGTTCTCTGTCCGCGACACTGGCATCGGCATCCCGCGAGACAAGATCCCAAGCCTTTTCGAGAAGTTCACTCAAGTTGACACCTCCACGACGCGGAAATATGGAGGCACCGGGCTCGGCCTCGCCATCTCCCGCCAGCTTGCTGAGATGATGGGCGGCAGAATCGGTGTGCATAGCAGACTTGGCCGTGGTTCCGAATTCTGGGTCTCGATCCCCCTTGTCCGGCCCGTCCCGGCCCCGACGGCTGCCGCCCCTCTGTCTGCCTCGCTTAGCGGCGTACGTGCCCTTGTCGTGGACGACAATGCAGCCAGCCGCCGCGTCCTCGCTTCCAATCTCGAAGCCTGCGGCCTGCGCCCTGCCACCGCCGCCGATGGCCCCGAGGCTCTCACCATGCTCGCTGCAGCCGCGCAGGCCGGCGATGCCTTCCCGCTCGCACTCATCGACCGCGTGATGCCTGGCATGGACGGCGAAGCCCTGGCCTGCGCCATCGCGGCCGATCCCAGCCTCCAGTCCACCCGCGTGGTCTTTCTCACCAACCTCGCCAGCCGGGGCGTCCTCGGCCGCCGCGAAGCCGAATCGTGCCTCGGAGAATTGACCAAGCCCATCCGTCATCATGAACTGCGCGCCGTGCTGGCCCGCGTTCTCGTCGGCTCCGCACCCGGGGAGCCAGAGCCCGCGACTGCTGCCGCGCCTGCCGAACCCGAGCCCCTTCCCCGCTTTGACGGACGCAATGCCCGCATCCTCGTCGCCGAGGACAACGCCATCAACCAGCAGGTCGCCCTCAGCCTCCTCGGCAAACTCGGCCTCCGCGCCAACGTGGTCGCCGACGGCCAGGAAGCCCTCCGCGCCCTCGAATCGATCCCTTATTCGCTGGTCCTGATGGATTGCCACATGCCCGTCATGGATGGATACGAAGCCGCCCGCCGCATCCGCCGCTCCGGCCTCCCCGCCTGCGACCTCCCCATCATCGCCATGACCGCCCACGCGCTCGCCGATGCCCGCGACCTCTGCCTCGAGTCCGGCATGAACGACTACCTCTCAAAACCCGTCTCCCTCACCGCCCTCGCCCGAGCCCTGCAACAATGGCTCCCCGCCACCGAACCCGTCCCGGTTGACGCCTCCAAGTCCTGAATTACTTCCCCGCCCGCTCTTCCTGCCGCGACCGAACTTCCCGGACCGCGTAGATCCGCCGCCCCTGACTCTCGAAGTAGGTCCGCATCATCATCTCCCCCAACAGCCCCGAGGTGAACATGATCACCCCCAGCAGCAGCAGAATCCCGCCCGCCGCCAGCATCGGCCCGTGCTCCATGATGATCTCGTAGCCCAGAATCTTCTTCACCAGCAGAAATGCCAGCAGCGCCGACCCCATCCCGAAACACCCCAGCCCCAACCGCCCGAAAAAGTGCATCGGCCGCGTGAAATACCGCAGCAGAAACCGGATCGTCAGGATGTCAAACAGCACATTGAATGTTCGCCCAATCCCGTAGTGCGATGCCCCGCCAATCCGCGGCGGATTCTGGATCGGCACCTCCGCGATCCTTGCCCCATAAAAGCTCGCCAGAGCGGGAATGAACCGGTGCAACTCCCCATACAGGTTGATGTCCTTCAGGATCTCCGCCCGGTAGGCCTTGAACGTCGTCCCAAAGTCGTGCAGCGCAATCCCTGAAGCCTTCGACATCATCCAATTGGCAATCCGTGAGGGGATCTTGCGCATCACCAGATTGTCGTTGCGCTGCTTGCGCCAGCCGCTCGCAATGTCGTAGCCCTCGTCGATCTTCTGGAGCAGCAGCGGCAAGTCTTCGGGCGCATGCTGCAGATCCCCGTCCATCGAGACAATCACCGTCCCGCCCGCCTCGTCAAAGCCCGCCGACAGTGCCGCCGTCTGTCCGAAATTCCGCCGCAACCGGATCACCTTCAGCCGCGCATCTGTCTCCACCAGATTCGCCAGCAATTCAAAACTCCGGTCCGTCGAGGCATCGTCCACGAAGATGATCTCGTAGCGTCGCTTCAGCTTTTCGAGCACCGCCGTCAGCCGGTCATAGAGCCGCAGAATGGCCCGTTCCTCGTTGTGAATCGGGATGACGATGGAGAGCATACCCAGCCTTTTTCCAGCATACCAGCACCTGCCCCTGCCCGCCTAAGCCTATTTTATTCAATGCCTTCTGCTAAAATAGAGGTTTCCGCATGTCCAACCCGCAAGACCCCAATTCCCCGCAGACGCCCCCGCCCGCCTCGCCCGGCGGAGGCGGTGTCCAACTCCCCCTTGGTGACCGCCGTAACATCAACCCCGTCAATATCGAAGACGAGATGCGCAAGTCGTATCTCGACTACTCGATGTCCGTCATCATCGGCCGCGCCCTGCCCGACATCCGCGACGGACTAAAGCCCGTCCACCGCCGCATCCTCTACGGCATGAGCGAAATGGGGCTCACCTTCAGCCGCCCCACTCGCAAGTCCGCCAAAATCGTTGGCGAAGTCCTCGGTAAATACCACCCCCACGGCGACTCGGCCGTGTACGACGCCCTCGTCCGCATGGCCCAGCCCTTCTCCCTGCGCTACCCCCTCGTCGATGGCCAAGGCAACTTCGGCTCCGTTGACAACGACCCCCCCGCGGCCATGCGGTACACCGAAGCGCGCCTTTCCAAAATCGCGGCCGCCCTGCTTGAAGACATCGACAAGGAAACCGTCGACTTCCGCCCCAACTACGACGACTCCGAAGTCGAACCCGAAGTCCTCCCCACCCGCATTCCCAACCTCCTCGTCAATGGCAGCGAAGGCATCGCTGTCGGCATGGCCACGCGCATCCCGCCCCACAACCTCAACGAAATCATCGATGCCACGATCGCGCTCATCCGCGACCCCCACCTCGGCCTCGACAAAATCCTTGAGCATGTCCAGGGCCCCGACTTTCCCACGGGCGGCATCATCCTCGGCCGCACCGGCATCCACGAGTACTTCTCCCGCGGCCGTGGGTCCATCAAAATTCGCGCCAAAGCCGCCATCGAGGAATACGGCAAGGACCGCGAAGCCATCATCGTCACCGAGATCCCCTACCAGGTGAACAAGGCCCGCGTCGTCGAACAGATCGCCGCCCTGGTCAACGAAAAACGCCTCGAAGGCATCTCCGACGTCCGCGATGAATCCGACCGGGATGGCATGCGCATCGTCATCGAACTCAAGCGCAATCAGCCGGCCGAGTATGTCCTCAACAACCTCTACAAATTCACCCAACTCCAGGTGAGTTTTGGGGTCATCATGCTCTCGATCGTCAACGGCCAACCCCGTGAGCTGGGCCTGATCGATTGCATCAAGCGCTTCATCGACCACCGCGTCGATGTTGTCCGCCGCCGCACCGAATACCTCCTGCGCAAGGCCCGCGAACGCGAACACCTCCTGCTCGGCTTCCAAAAGGCCCTCGACAATCTCGACGCCGTCATTGAGACCGTCCGCGCCTCGAAGAACCCGCGCGAGGCCCGCGAAGCCCTCATGGGCACCATGGAGTTCCCGGAGAACCCGGCTCTCGAAGCCGTCCTCCAGAAGTGGTCGCCCAAGCTGGTCTCCCGCACCGGCGACATCTCCCGCTTCGACTTCACTGAACGCCAGGCCCAGGCCATCATTGAACTTCAACTCCAGCGCCTGACCGGCATGGAGCAGCAGAAGATCCTCGACGAACTCGCTGAAATTCAGCGCCAGATCGCCGGCTACCTCGAAATCCTCGGCTCAGACGCCAAGCTTCGCGAAGTCATCATCGGCGAACTCCGCCAGGTGCAAAAGGACTTCGGCGACCCCCGCCGCACCCAGATTGTCGAGGACGAAGGCGACATCCTGCTCGAGGACCTGATCAAGAAGGAAGACGTCGTCGTCACTGTCACCCGCGGCGGCTACCTCAAGCGCACCTCGCTCGAAACCTACCGCCGCCAGTCCCGTGGCGGTAAAGGCCGTCTCGGCATGGTCACCCGCAGCGAGGACGTGGTCGAACACCTCATGGTCGTCCACACCCTCGCCTACCTGCTCATCTTCACCTCCATGGGCCGGCTCTACTGGCTCAAGGTCTACAACATCCCCGACAGCGCCGCGGCGTCGAAAGGCCGCAACATCAACGGCCTCGTCAATCTCCAGCCCGATGAAACCGTGCGCGCCTTCCTCGCCGTCCGCGAGTTCACCGAGGGCCAGTACGTCGTGATGGCCACCCGTAACGGCGTAATCAAGAAGTGCGATCTCACCGTGTTCGACAATCCGATGGCCCGCGGCATCATCGCCATCGGCCTCAAGGAAGGCGACGAACTGATCGAAGCCCAGCTGAGCGACGGCGACCACCTCGTCTTCCTCGCCACCCATGAGGGCATGTCCATTAAGTTCCCTGAATCCGATGTCCGCCCGATGGGCCGCCCCGCCGCCGGCGTCACCTCGATGAAGTTCAAGCAGAAGGACGATTACATCGTTGCCATGGAAGTGGTCCGCGAGGACGATCACATCCTCTCCATCTCCGAGCGTGGCTACGGCAAACGCACCAAGGTCGGCGAATACCGCCTCCAGTCCCGAGCCGGCTCCGGGGTGATCAACATGAAAACCACCTCGAAGACTGGCAAGGTCCTCGCCGCCCTCGCCGTCCAGGACGATACCGACGTCATCGTCATCACCAAGGACGGCAAAATTCTCCGCACCGAGGCCGAGTCCATCCGCAAGACTGGCCGCTCCGCTTCCGGCGTCAAGATCGTCACCATGGCTGAAGACGACCGCGTTGCCGCCGCCTGCACAGTCCTCGAAGCCGTTGGCGACAACGGCAACGGCGATGAGCCCTCGCCCCAGGGCGACCTCCCCCTCGCCTGACGACTCTTCCCGCTCCGGGCCGCCCCCGCGGCCCGGATCATCCATACCCAGAAAGCAATCCAAGTCTCCTGGCTCACTGTCCACCAGCGCGCCCTCGCCCTTTGATTTCCGCCCCGGTCCGGCGGCATCGTCAAGATCTCCCGGCTCGAAGGCACCGGCACTCCCGCCCCGCAGACGCACCGGCTAAGACCTCAGAGCCACGCCCCACTACACACAAAACCTCTCCCCCGCCCGGAACATGGCCCCGCCCACCGTGCAATATCCCGCCTCCGCTCTCCTACGCGCATCACCCCGCCCGTCGCTGCTCGATGTACTCCGCAATCCGCCCTGCGTCGTTCGGCAACACGACCGGCTCATTCCCGTAGTTCGCCGCCACCGGCTCGCCCCAGGGCGTCTTCAACGCCCCCGTGTGGTACTTGAAGATGTAATCGGGGTCCTTCAGCACATTCCCCGTCAACACCGCCACCACGTCGGCGTCCGCCCCGATCACTCCCGCCGCCCGCAGCTTTTTCAAGCCCGCCAGCGTCGCCGCCGAAGCCGGTTCACATCCGATCCCACACTGCCCGATCACCGCCTTCGCGTCCGCGATCTCCTGTTCGGTCGCTTTCTCCACCACCCCGCCCGAACTCTCCACCTCATGAATCGCTTTCGGCCATGACACCGGATCCCCAATCCGGATCGCCGTCGCCAGCGTCTCCGGCTCGGCCACACTCCTGAACTCCGCCCGCGCCCCGTCATGATAATACTCGTAAAATGGGGCTGACCGCGCCGCCTGCACTACCGCCAGCCGCGGGAGCCGGTCAATGAACCCCAATGCGAGCAACTCTCGGAGCCCCTTGCCAAAAGCCGACACGTTACCCAAATTCCCACCTGGCACCACCACCCAGTCCGGCACGCGCCAGTCCCGCTGGTCCAGCATCTCCACCATGATCGTCTTCTGGCCCTCGATCCGGAACGGATTCACCGAGTTCAGCAGATAGATCCCCGCCCGCTCGGCCAGTTCCCGCACCAACGCGAGAATCTGGTCGAAGTTCGCCTCCACCTGCAGCGTCAGCGCCCCGTACTCCAGCGCCTGCGCCAGTTTGCCGTAGCTGATGTTGCCGTGCGGCAGGAAGATGATTGGCGTCAGCCCCGCCGCCGCCGCGTACGCCGCCATCGAGGCCGACGTGTTCCCGGTCGACACGCACGCCACGCGCTCCATGCCCAGCCGCAGCGCCACCGTCGCCCCGGCGGTCATCCCGTTGTCTTTGAACGACCCGGTCGGATTAAACCCCTGGTGCTTGAACGTCAGCCGGTCCAGCCCCGCGTACGCCGCCGCTTTCGGCGCATCCAGCAACGGCGTGTTGCCCTCGCGCAGCGTTACGGCGCAGTGCGCCCGTTCGTCGAAAAAGCCGAGCATCTCGCGGTACCGCCAGACACCGCTCTGGTCCAGCGGCGCGTTCGACATCCGCCGCTCGCGCCATCGCCGCTTCAGCTCCGCCGCGTCCTGCCCCGGCTCCGGGCTGCTCGCCTCGATGAGCGCCCCGCACCGCGGACAGGTATAGATCACCGCGTCAATCGCGTACGCCGCGCGGCATTCAGGATTCAAACACTCGAGTTGGGAAGGCACAAACTTCTCATTATTCCAGATGAAACACTTCCTCAAGCGGCCTCATCCGCTCGTCCGCGCCCGCCCCATCCAGGTCCAGGAAGAACTCGCGCATCTCGGCCTGCCACCGGGCATTCACCTCCCGCTCGAGCATCGCCGCCCGCGACGCCTCAAAATCCTCACACTCCACGTAGCCCGCCAGCAGCCCATCGCCCCGAAGGAACAGCGAGTAATTCCGCCACCCCGTCTGCCGCAGCGCATCCAACATTTCCGGCCAAACCTGTTTGTGCCGCTCCTTGTACTCCTCCAGCCTGTCCGGCTTCACCCGCAACACGAAGCAATAGCGTTTCATCTCTGGCATCATAACGGGTGTCCATCCGAAAGCAAAGGAGCCGCCCCTGATGGAGCAGGAATTCAGGCATTACTGGAGCGTCGTCGAACAGATCCACACGAAGATCAATATCTACGACTCTGGCGAGTCCTATTTGCAGAGCCTCGAAGAGGTGCGCCCCGAACTCGGCCGGCTTTACGCCGCCCATCTCTGCCAGTCCGAAGTCTGCAATGGCGGCTTCGAACAGTTCTTCTTCAATAGCTCAGGCATTCTTGCGCCCGAAGCTGTCGAGGGCTTCGAAGCCATCGGCCAGGAGTCCATCGCCCTGCTCGTCAAAGGCGCCATGGAGAAGTTCGGCGAGCCCTATCCGCGTGAGCGCTTCGACCGCGTCGCCATTCTCGACGACATGGACGAGGAAACCGCGGAAACCCTCACCGCGCTCGAAGAAAACTTCTTCGACCTCATCGGCAAGGAAGCGGGCGGCTTCGAAGCCGCCGCCGACCGCTACGCCGCCTCGATCCTCGGCGAACAACGGTGATCGCGCTCCACCTCGAATCCGGCACGGTCTCGGTCCGCCGCGCTCCGAAGCCCCGCCCGAAGCCGGGCCATGTCCTCGTCCGCGTCCGCCTTGCCGGAATCTGCAATACCGACATCGAGCTTCTGCGCGGCTACTACGGCTTTCGCGGCCGCCCCGGCCACGAGTTCGTGGGCGAACGCGTCGACACCGGCCAGCGCGTCGTCGGCGAAATCAACCTCGCCTGCGGCCACTGTGATTGGTGCGCCCGCGCCCTCAGCCGGCACTGCCCTCGCCGCACCGTGCTCGGCATCGTCAAACATCCGGGCGCTTTCGCCGAATATCTCACCCTGCCCGAAGCCAACCTCCACGCCGTCCCCGCCCACATCCCCGACCACTACGCCGTATTCACCGAACCTGTCGCCGCTGCCTGCGAAATCCTCGATCAGGTGAAACTCCCGCGCGGCGAAGCCGTTGCCGTCCTCGGCGATGGCAAACTGGGACTCCTGATCGCCCAGGTGCTGGCGGCGCATGGTGCACAGGTCCACCTGTTCGGCCGCCACCGCGCGAAACTCGCCATCGCGGCCGAAGCCGGCATCGTCACCAGCCTCAACCCGCGCGGCAGCTACCCTCTTACCGTCGATGCCACCGGCACGCCCGAGGGTCTGCGCACGGCCATCCGCCTCACGCGCCCGCGCGGCGTCGTCGTCATGAAGTCCACCATCCACGGCACGACATCGCTCGATCTCGCGCCCACCATCGTCCACGAAATCACCCTCCTCGGCTCCCGCTGCGGCCGCTTCGCGCCTGCCCTCAAACTCATCAGCCAGGGCCGCCTGCACCTGGATCCGATGATTGACCGCGAGTTCGCCCTCACCGAGGGCCCCGCCGCCTTCGCCCGCGCCACTACCCCCGGCGTCCTCAAAGTCCTCCTCCGCCCCTGATGCGCCGCCCTCACTTCCCCGCTTTTGGCAGCTTCGGAATCCCAAACTGCCCGCTCAATCCCTCCAGTTTGTCCAGGTCGATGTCGCCCAGGATCTGCACCACCGTCAACTCCTGCGCCTCCGCCGCGATGATCGCGATTCCCGTGGACTTGCCCCCCTCCTGCCGCACATAAACCTCCGCCAGTTCATTCAGGTCCCGGCCCTTGCGCGGCCCCGACGTCGCCCGCACAATCCGCGTCCAACCCGGAGCCTGAATCTGTTTCCGGATCGCCTCCACATCCGCCTCCGAAAACACCCCCGTCCGGTCGAACTCGAAACTCCGCACATAGATCGACTTCAACCCCGATACCACCTCTTTCGCCTTCGCCTCGTCCGGCTTTGTGGACGACAAAAACCGCCCGGCCAGTCTCAGCAACTCCCCGTCCAGCGTGATCTCGACGGACTCCTTGGCCTGCTTCGCCAGGTGATCCAGGTTAATCGTGAACTGCGCGCGCGCCACACCCCCCGCGCACAACAGAGTGGCAAGCATCAGTGCAATCCGCATAATCACTTCTCCATCCCCATCGACGTCACTTTGTGTTGGACCTGCGTCAACTGCGTCCCGGTGATTTCCAGCGCCATCAGCAACTGCTCCTTCGCCTCCTGACCCCGCCGGTACTGCTGATATTGCAGACCGCCGAGCACCAGCGCCAGCGAAGCCGCGATCGCTCCGCAGTATTGCCAAACCCGCCCGCGCCGCCGCACCGCCTCCCGCGCTTCCACTCGCGCCAGCGTCCGCTCCACAAACCCCGCCGGCGGCTCCACGCGCCGCAGCGCCTCTTTCAGATCTCTTTCAAAGTCCCTCATGATGACACCTGCTGCTGCCGGTTCACCTTCTCCCGCAAAAGATTCAGCGCGCGGTGCAATCGCGTCCGCACCGTCCTGACCGGCACATTCAAAATCTCGGCAATCTCCACCGGATCCAATTCCTCCTGGTACCGCAGCACCACCATCATTCGCGCCTGCGCCGGCAGCGAAGCCACCATCCGCCGCAACAGCCGTGACATCAGCGGATCGGCCTCGCGTTCCCGCGCCGCCAGCGCCGGCAGATCGGAAGAGCACACGTCTGAACTCCAGTCACTGACCAATC